>Ga0181571_10002461_pt1 | contig 13716 bp, 22 predicted proteins | sample 101ome_17_FD_132440 | JGI IMG/M metagenome (GOLD analysis project Ga0181571, IMG submission 132440) | Coastal salt marsh microbial communities from the Groves Creek Marsh, Skidaway Island, Georgia - 101407AT metaG (megahit assembly) | ecosystem: Environmental > Aquatic > Marine > Intertidal... | reverse complement strand
TGTGCCTGCGAGCGTGACAGTTTCACTTATCCTGTCATAGTTAGCATCAAGTCCTTGTATCAGCAAGTTCATTGTGTCTGCGGCATCGTCACTTTTGACTTGCATTATCTGTGCGGCTGAAGGAAAAACATAGTCTGCTGCCTTATACCACATTGCTTTTAGATCGCCGGTAGCCGCTGTGCTGTATCCAAAGATATTCCACGCTTCGTTGCCTGTGGTCTTACCTAGTGCAACTGCGGCTTCCCAGTTAATGTATTTGTCGTTGCCTGCCATCTATTATGCCCAAGGTCTACCTTGTTGAAGTCCGCCTGAGTTTGGATTATCTACTAAAGCACCTTCATTGTCTGTAGGATGATATTGTGTAGGCAACTGTGTAATGTCTGCTGTTACATCAGCATAACGACCTGGCTCTACTCCATTGCGAGCAGCCCTGTCTGCATTAGCAAGAGCAAGTTTTTGTTGCTGTCTTGTTATCTTAAGAGGTAGTGTTGATATACCGTTAGCCGCCATTAGTTATCTCCGTATAATCTTCCGTGCTCGCCTCTAATATCTGCTGGGTGCTTGCTGCCATTCACTCCGCCACCTGCGTTGGTTGTTACGCTTTCAATATCTTCTACACCTTCCTGTGGTGAATTGCTGTATTGCCTTGGCTTGTTGCGTTGGCTCAGCATATGGAATATCTGTTTGAATCTGCTGTTCTGCTCGCCGGGCTCATCAGGTATAACGGTATCTACATCAACTGTGATGTTTTCGTCTTTTGTATCCAATACATCCAACACTGCTCTAATAATATCTTGTGCTCGCATTTGTTTCTCCGTTACTATATTTACCATAAGTATCGTACGAAAGGATAACGTATGAACATTAAAAAAATATTTTGGGCCGGTTGTGGTTTCCTACTGTTGGGCATCGCCTACTTGGGAGTAATTCTACCCGGACTACCTTGGAGTATCTTTGTTGTAATGGCAGCTTATTGTTTTGCAAAGAGCTCAGAGCGTATGCATAACTGGTTGTACAGCCACAAACTGTTTGGTCCATTTTTAACAAACTGGAGCGAGAAAAAAGTATTTCCATTGAAGTTGAAATACTTTATGATTGCTACTATGGCAACAACTGTCGCTTTCACATATTTTGCAACAGGCAACGATAAGGCTGCTTTATGGACTGGCGGCTTTATGATTCTTGTTGCTGTCTATTGTTGGAGATATCCAAGCACTGTCGAAGAGTATGATAGACGCAAGGCTGCTGGAGAGAAGATAGCCTGGTTTAAATAGTAATATGAAGACTATTGCATTAGTACAAGCAAGTTTAAACGTTGGCCCAGAGTCAATTGACTCTTATTTTTTACCTTATAGTATAGGTTGTCTTTGGGCTTACGTTCAACAAACTGATTTACAAAACACATACAATCTAAAAGAAATTATAGTTAAAAGAGAAAACATTAACACTGTTGCAAACAGGTTGTGCGATGTAGATATAATCTGTTTTAGTTTGTATGTGTGGAATGCACAATACAGTTATGCGCTTGCAAAAAAACTAAAGCAACTTAATCCTAAATGCATTACAATATGGGGAGGTCCAGAGCTTCCTATCACACACAAAGATGTTTTTGAAAAACACCCTTACATAGATTACATTATAAAAAAAGAAGGCGAGATTGTTTTTGCAGACTTGCTTGGTGATATTGATAATGCAAAAAACATCAAAGGTTTGTTGATAAATGACAACGGTAAAATCATCGACACTGGTGATAGCATCCGTATCAATAATTTAGATATATTGCCTTCTCCTTATCTCACAGGAGTATTTGATAATCTTATACAAGACAATCCACAAGTAGAATGGAACGCTGTAATTGAAACGAATAGAGGCTGTCCGTATCAATGCACATTTTGTGATTGGGGTAGCCTTACTTATAGCAAAATAAAACAAATACCATTACAAAGAGTGTTTGACGAAATAGAATGGTTTGGTTCTAATAAAATATATAATTTATATTTTGCTGATGCAAATTTTGGTATATTTTTAAAAAGAGATAACAGTATAGCAGATATGTTAATATCTACTGAAGGGAAATATGGCTATCCAAAAACTCATACCATGACCTGGGCTAAGAATCAAAAAACAGAGACATTAGAAATAGTAAAAAAACTCAGCACAAAAAATTTGACAGTGAGTGCGCAAAGTATGAGTGTTGACGTTTTAGATAATATAAAACGCAGGAATCTTGATCAACATAGGATGGTAGAAATATTTGAAAAGTGTGAACAAGCTGGTGTGCGTCCTGAAACTGAGATGATACTAGGCTTGCCAGGAGAAACATTACAAAGTTGGAAGCAAGGCATTTACCACTTGTTAGAATGCGGCAACCACACTGGCATTCAAATTTATCAATGCCAGCTGTTGGAAAACAGTGAACTCAACTTAGAACAAACCTTAGAGTATGAGATTCAAAGTGTTGATGTTTATGACAACCTACAAAGCAAAGTAGAGGATTCAGATATTGAAGAAATAATTAGGGTTGTAAAAAGCACAAAAGATATGCCTTTTGACACAATGCTTGAGGCTTGTATGTTCAATGCCTTTATGCAATCATATCATGTTTATGGATTAACAAGTTTTATCAGTAGGACTTTATTTAAATTACACGGTATAAGTTATGAAAATTTTTATGATAACCTTTACATACATTTGTGCAAAGATAAATGGTTTGCTAATGAAATGAATCAAATTAAAAATGATTATAGCACATGGTTTACCACAGGCAGAACAGCAATGTCACCAATTGGTGGATTGAAAAGAACGTACATGACATTAGGTTTGTCAGCAATAGTTCGTTTGATAAATGATAAAAAATTATCTCATGTAAAGCAATTAGTGAGTGATTTTGTATCAACATATAATCTAGACAAGCAATTTACAAAACAACTTATTGACTTCCAATTTGATACTATTATTGATCCTGATTATCTCAAAATATATCCTGTGCATAAAACATATGACTATGACTTCAATGGATTTTTAGTGAACAACACAGATATCAAAACTCCTACTATATATGAATTTAATTATAGATATGGACAAGATATGTTACTGGATGATTTTTGTGCCAGGATTTGGTTTGATAGAAAAAGAAACTTTGGTAAAGCGGAAATAAAAAGGGTAGAGGATGTTTAGTCCTCTACCAAGTTGTGTTTACTTGTGTTGCCAAATAGCCCATAGTACCCACACTGCGATCAAACCCATGATGCCTTCAGAGCCTAGAGATGATAACATAGCTGTCACGTTAGCCACCACACTCATTTCTGGCATGAATGGCATATTGCCTAGTCCTAGAACTTCTAAGATGATCGCAAGAGCAGCAATGCTTACACCAACATTAGCTAATGCGCCTGCCCACTCTTTTACTTTATTAAGCATTTCCATAACGAAATACCTCCTTCTTGTTTACGGCTTTACAAACCGTGTAGTATTTAAATATACATCTGTATACAATTAAAACCCAACAGAACCGTTATACTATCTGTTAACTGAACAAAAACATAAATATTTTACATTAAACAGAGTATATAATGATTGACACAACCCCATTTGAAAAAGTAATACACACACTTAAAGAAGAAGGAAAGTATCGTGTTTTCAACGATATTGTTCGTGAAAGAGGCGAGTTTCCCAAGGCAATTTGGTACAGTAAATATGCTATCAAAAATATTGTCAACTGGTGCAGCAACGATTACTTAGGAATGGGTCAAAACAAAATAGTGATAGATGCGATGCACACTGCATTAGACCAGACAGGTGCTGGTTCTGGTGGTACCCGTAACATTGGCGGTACATCACATTATCACGTGGCACTGGAGGCAGAGCTGGCTAGGCTGCATAGCAAGCCGCAAGCCCTACTATATTCCAGTGCTTATGTCGCAAATGAATGGAGTCTAATTGCCTTAAGCAAGATCATTCCCAACATTGTGTTTTTGAGTGATTCAAAAAATCACGCAAGCCTCATACAGGGTATCCGGCATAGTGGTGCTGATAAGTTGATCTGGCAGCACAATGATATGGAGCAATTAGAGCAACAATTGGCACAAGTAACCGCTACGAAACAAGTCCCCTGCATTGTGTTCGAGTCTGTGTATAGCATGGACGGTGATGTAAGTCCAATTGAAGCAATTTGCGACCTTGCTGACCGTTACGGAGCAATAACCTATATCGACGAAGTCCACGCTGTAGGATTGTATGGAGCCTCTGGAGCAGGGTACTTAGAAAAGCTAGGTATTCAAGATAGGGTTGATATTGTAAACGGAACACTTGGCAAGGCATTTGGCGTTACAGGAGGTTATATAGCCGGAGATGGGATTGTCATAGACGCTATCCGGAGCGTGGCAAGTGGATTTATTTTTACTACGTCACTTTCACCTGTGCTTTGTGCTGGTGCGTTGGCCAGTATAAAGTATCTACAAGATTACAACGAACTCCGCGAACAACACCAGGCTCAAGCAACTAAATTAAAAGACAAGTTACTTGAAGTTGGAGTGGAGGTTCTAGATAAAGCCTGTACTCATATCGTTCCTGTGATGATCCGTGATGCCAAAGTATGCAAAGCAATCAGTGATAGGTTATTAGATGAACACGGCATCTATGTACAACCTATTAATTATCCAACGGTTGCTGTAGGTGAGGAGCGTCTCCGTTTCGCTCCAACACCACTTCATACAGACGCAATGATCGATGAATGTGTAAGGGCAGTAAAAGAATGCATTTCAAAAGAATTGTAGCAGAAATATTTGGTGGATGCAATTATACTTGCGAAATGTGTCCACAAAGCAATCCTGGCAGAGACAGAGAGTTTCTTAAAACACTGCCATTTGATTTATACACAAAAATACTAGATCAAGTCGAAGGTGAACCTACTGTGTTGCTAAGTGGCAGTGGTGAAGCAACCTTACACAAAGAGTTACCTAAGTATATCGAGGAAGCTGCTCGTAGAGGTATGCGACCAGTGATATACACCAATGGACTTCTTGTTAAGGGACAAAGGATGCGTGATCTATTTGATGCTGGATTACATTTGTGCAGATTTAGTGTGCTTGGATACAATAAACAATCTTATGAACAGGCAATGAATATAGATGCTTGGGATTTGATTTATCAAAATGTAGAAAATGCATTAGATTATGCACCAAATAATGTTAGCAGTTATCATCTTATATTAGACAACAATAAAACCGCATATGAATTAAGTCAATATAAGAAAAACTTTATAGATCCATTGAATATAAAATGCGAAGTATGGAAACAACATAACTGGAGTGGTAATTATCAAGGCACAACTCGCAAAGGTGTACCTAGCAAATGTGGAAGACCTTTTGCACCCGAAATAACCATTCGTGCAGGAGGCATTGGAGAACATAGAGGTGCTGTGGTTAGCTGCTGTCAAACACTAGGACCACCTAATGAAATACCTAGTGTGCTAGGACACACTGATACTCACAGTTTAGAACACATTTTAAATGACACACCTATGCAAAATCTGAAGAAAGCACACGAAACCAACGATTGGAATCTAGCACCTTATTGTGCTAATTGTGATTTTAGATTACACGACCCCGAAGTATTAGTTTACACTAATAACAATAATGAACTTTACAAGTTTGACGCTACGGAAATAGATTTACAGGACTTTATGTAATGCTGCAACCAGCACCACCACAAGGAAAAAATCAAAAATCTATACCTATTCAAAACTGGGATCATTTCTTTGAACTCAGCAAAACATTTGATAAGGTAAACAAAACCTATACAAGTTTAGTGTGGATGACCTTACCCGAAATTGTATTAAAATTTTTTCCAACAATTTACAGTGACAATGCTCTTAAGAATGTTTGGAACTGGAGAGTGAGAACTGCTTTTGCAGAAAGCAATACGTTTACCAGTGAACAAGAAGATAACTACTACGGTAGGTTCACAGACTTTAATAATATCGTTACTTTCAAAAACAATTTCAAACAACACGGTTTTAAAGTTTTACATCCTCTACACTTACATATAATGCACAAAGGAAACATTATGCACCCAGGGGGTAAAAGGATAGAATTATTAAAAAATATCTACAAAGATCCTGTGCCTCTTGTGATCACAGACTATACAAGACAACATCGCCTTGGCATAGCAAAATATAATTTTAATCCTACGCTGTTACATTTTACAATTGAGGATTATGTTAAAGACACGCACAATCAATACAAAATGTACAAAGAAGTTCACGCTAAAGATGAAATACTTTTCAATGACTATAGTTATTGTGCTGCTTATGAATTAAATGAATTAAGAACATTTAAGTGCAAGAAAGGCAAAGTTACCTGTAACGGAGAAGTATTAATGTACAAAGACCACAAAGATTGGAGACTTAATATCGATGATTGAAAAACATATTGATCAATATGCTGTACCGTTAGAAAATTGGGATCACTTTGTGGAACTCAGCAAGGAATTTGACCAAAAATTTAAAACACGAACAATGCTATATTATCTTACTCTTGACGAGATAAGACATATGTACACAGATTATACAGATGATAAACTGGAAAGATTATGGCAAGAGGTTGTAAATAATGTTTTTAGAAACAGCAATATCAGAACTAGTACAGAAATGAAAAACAGTGAATTTACAAAATTCAATAACATTGTTTCTTATGCTAATAGTTTTAAACAGTATGGCAGGAAAATCATTCATCCTGTACACGTGAGTATTTTTAATTTCGGTAGATGTTATCTACATCCTGGAAACAAACGTGTACAGTATTTGCATTATCATATTCACGAAAAGATACCTGTTATCGTAACCGATTACACAAAAAATCATGTATACAAAGGTTTAGAAAAATATAAGTTCGAAGGCAAAGGACTGTACTATACCTTCACAAGTGAATCACACGGAGATCAAGAAAAGCAATACAAGGCGTACAAAGAGGTCAATGCCTGGGTGGGAAAAATTTTCAAAGATAGAAGTTTTGGTCAAATAGAACATCTAGACGACGGAGATGTTAGACAATTTGAATATAAAAATGATAAGGTGTATTATAACGATAAACTCATACTCGCAAAAGGAAGGACAGGCAGGTGGCAAACGTATCTCCCGATGAGATGATTCCGTTATTAAATCACAAAGTTTTTTGTGAAGAAACCAGGAAGTTTGATACAAAATATGATACAAGAACTTATATAGGGTTTGATACAATTGCAAATATTCGTGACAAATTTCCTATTATAAAAAACTATGAACCTGACGTAGAAATACATCTTCGCATTGCTGATAACGTCAAAAAAGCCTTTATTGATTTTGACAGAACTGTTTTTACCAGTGAGGATTACCTACCTAAAGGACACGCTGTAGAACTACATTTCTTCAATAGTATGTACAGATTTCTATTGGACTTAAGAGCAGGCAAAGGATTGTATGGTCCATTGAGTATCAGTAGGTTTGAAAACAACCACGCACAGATACACCCAGGTGCGCACAGAATGGCAATGGTAAACACATATCACGATCCTGTGATGTTTGTGTTAACTGATTACCAAAACAAAAAAGATTTAACAATATCAAAAGAATTTGGCAAACTATATCATCCAAGAAACACTGATTATGATTGGCGAAGAGGTAGATGGGCATTACGCACAATGGAATACAATGGAGTTTTTCATAGATCAACTGGCAATGAAAAACGCTACAAAGATCTAATAGATCAATTTAACGACAACGATGAACATAGTTTTCATAGGCCAGAATGGGCGACCCGCACTTACAAATATAAAAAAAATAGAATCAGTGTTAATGGAGTGCCGGTTTGTGAAAAAGTAGGAGAACTTTGGAGAGTGTGTTGCGTATAATTGCTTTTGGTTGCAGTCAAACCTACGGGCATTGTTTGGAAGATGCATATGTAGTTGACAACACCAAGTGGGATAAAGTCACAGTCGCTGAACAACCAAGTAAACTAGCCTATCCCCAATTGATAGGCAATCACTTTAACTGTGAAGTTTATAATCTAAGTTATCCAGGAGCAAGCAATAGAAATATGTGGTATGAGATAACAAAGTTTGATTTTCTACCTACAGATATTGTTATTTGTACTTGGACAATGACAGAACGCACAATGATATTACAGAAACAAAGAAAACATCATTTAGGTATTTGGCCTAGTGCAAGTCCGTTGAATAGGGCATATCAAAAATTTATAAGTTTATGCAATGACAAGCAGGATTTAGATCTACAAACGTTTTTGTATATTGATCATTCACATTCACAGATAATATCAAAAACCCAACGTGTGTTACACTATAAACAAAACATTCATCATTTACCTGATCCTCCTGCTTGGTTCACGGTGTCAATCAAAAACAGTTTGGATTGTATTGTGCCTTATGATGAAATGGATTTTGCATTTGACAATCAACACTATGGTCCTGTGTCTCATCAACGTTTTGCTACACAGATGATTCAAGATCTAGCTAGATAAGTACGTATATGATTTTAGCTGTTGGTGGTTGTAGTTTTAGTGATTACAGAAAAGGCATTGTTCCTTATGGTAAACAAGTAGCAGACTATTTTGGTTATGGATATTTACACGCTGCTGCCTGTGCGGGCAGCAACCATAGGATATGGAGAGTTCTTAGCAGGGCAATCATAGATGGTGACCTCAGCCGAGGAGATTTAATCCTTTTACAATACACTATATTAGATCGCAAAGAAGTTTGGAGCCCAGACCCAACGAGATTTTACAATCCCAGTGAAGCACTTGATGATCCTTGGCATCCGGGTAAAATATTTAGACTCACAGTTCATAGTTCTGAATATAGTCAAAATCGACACGAAAAGAAATACAGCGATTTACACAACAGGTTTACCAATAATAAATTCAACCGAGAAGTATTTGAAACCCAACACGCTGCTTTTCGAGCACTGTGTGATGTCAACGGTATACAATGTATCAATATTAACACTGTGTATGATCAGTCTCACAGGATAACAGGAATCAATTTAGAAAACATACTTCAAGACAGTGCGTTGAGATTAGACAGCGGACATATGAATCAAAGTGGACATAACAAAGCTACAACAAAAATCATAGAGCATCTAAATCAAGCCATTGATTCCAACTAGGATGTCTTAGCTGTATTGGCAACTGTTTACGCTTACGCACAAGTTCATAATATCCAGGAGCATAAGGTTTATAACGTGGACGCCACTCTGGACCTACCTTACTGCCTTTTGCCCAGTTACAAGGCTTACAAGCTGTGATACAGTTTGTCCAGTTGGTACCACCACCTCTACTCAATGGTGTGACATGATCTGTTGTAAGTTCATGTTTGACAAACTTGTTGCCACAGTAACCGCACTCATACAAATCCCGCAAGTACAAATTAGATTTACTAAAACGAGGCTTGCGGGTCTTATGCATATATTGCTTTAACATGATCACGGCGGGCACCCGTGTTTCCCACGTGGGACTCCGGACCAACCAATCATCATACCATTCTAGGACATTGCATTTATCGTGGTACATATACATTATTGCTTCTTTCCACTGTACCACACTAAGCGGCAAGAAGCTGACGGGCTGCGCATCTGCGTTCAGGACAAGTGTATCGCTCATGTCAATATTTATGTTTGGGTTTGTTCCTGTGGTATACAAACGGCTTGACTGCCATGTGGAAAGTAACCTTCAGTCATTCCTAAATCAACACTGAGCATTTCTCGTGCTGCAAAGCATTCATACACATCAGGAAACGTAAAACCAGGACCGTAAGCATTAACTGCATGAACGTCTTGTCCTTGCACTATTACATAAACTAATGTCCAAACTATATTCATGTCTTGTTATACCTTACCTTAGGCTCCCAAGGAACACCATATTCCTTCATTATAGCTCTAAGTTCATTTTCTTCTAAACAGTTGATTCCATGTATAGGCATGACCCTGCCGTATTCTTTAACAAGTTTTGATACATATTGTCTTTGAGCTTCTGGATCTTTGACACTAGCAATACAGGCTTCTCTTGATTCAAAAGTAGGCTTTTTGAAAATGTATACATCTCCTTGTACAGTAGCAAAGATAACAACCATTAACCACTTCATAGCCCATCTCCTTTTGGTTTATCCCAAGGTTGAGGCCCACCATATGGTTTAAAGTTCCTGCCTGTCTGCATCATACAAGCCATACCGTCTCCATACACATTTATTATACTGTAACTACCTGTTTCCTGATTAACAAAGAAAAACATACCGCCTTGGAATAACTGTCCGTTACTTGCGCTAAATTGCGTTCCATCCCCTGAAAACAACATACCTTCTTTGTATTTTTTGGGAGTATTCATAACATCTTCCCACGGTCCGCAGAACTGTGTTGTGATAAAAACTTTATCTTTACTTGCGTCTTGGGCATTTGCAAAGGATACGATAGTAAGACCCAGGACAAATGCCAGGGCCAACCTTAACATAATTATCTCCTATTATTATTTATAGCAAAAAACTCAGGAATTGTCAAGTAGTTTTTACAAAAAGCGATCCATTGTTTCGCTGGCTGTTTGTTCTACCGCTGTGTCCCATAAATGTCTTGGATCTGTATCAAATATTACATTTAAATCAATATCAGCTATCAACCAACTGTTTCTTGCTATTTCTTGTTTGATTTGTTGTGGATGCCAAACACTGCATCCTGCAAAAAATCTATAGTATCTTGCTGTATCGCCTTGAGTATATCTAAACAACATATGATCATCACTGGTGATACCTAGACTTTCTGTGATATTCATAGTGTTGCCACTGCGCCAATCTCTACTGTGCAACATTATCACAGCACGTTCGTTCACAGGCCCACCTGCAAACATTGGCTCTTCAGGAACTTGTGCATCAAATCCTTTGTTCAACATTAATTGCTTGGTGGTGGCATTTAGTTTTTTATTAAGGATAACACCAGCTGTACCTCTTGAGGTGTGTTCATAAACAAATACCACACTTTTTAAAAAAAATGGGTCAACTAATCCAGGCCTTGCTATCAAACACTTTCCTGTTATATCCATTTACGCTACACCAAATTGATCATATATTGCCAATGCATTGTCTATTCTACGCTGTCTGTGAGCTCCACTGCTGCGTTCATAGAATTTATCAACAGCATATGCTGCATCAGCCACAGTGCGTGTTTTAAAGATTTCTCTGCGAGCACGACTTTCTGTTCTGTTTAATTCCCAAATGACGAATTCTAATTGACTTTCAAATCCTGGATTTGTACCATCACGGCGCCAAGTACTGCGTTTCCAATTTTCCCAATTTTTCCTGCGATCTGGCCACCATTGAGCAATACCCCAAGCATTACCATTGTCACCAACAGCACTAGGATCTATTTGTGCACCTGACTCTGCTTGTAAATTACCTACAATAGCTGCTGCATGGATAGGCTTTACTCCTTGTTGTACAAAATAATTATAGGCTGTCCTTGCATTGGTGCTGCTGCCTGCTCCCCTGTTGCCATCACCGGTTTTTGGTTTAGCACGTTCAGCCTTTAATTGTCTTGCTCTATCTAAATACACATCCATCCTTGGAGAACTGCGCTTCAATGTTTTTACTTTGCCCATGTAATCTAATAAAATACCAAATAATCCAAAGAAATCATCTCCTGTGGCAAACAACTGAGTTTCAACTCCGATATCGTTGAGATCACCTGTGGTTACTTTATCATCTCCATCCACATCTAGCAATGCTGCTTCTTCTCGGGTAAACCCCTGTAGTTCAACTGGAACCAATCTAGGATCTGTGACTTGATTAGGATCAGCACTGGTTTGCTTTGCAACCCGAAATTGTTTTACTGCTGAATTTGCTGTTCTGTTATATGCTTGTGGGGTAGCGTGTCGGGCCTGTGGATCCGCTGGCGAAATGTCTGCCATGGTCAATCCTACTACATTGTTGGCACCTAATTCAGCTTTTGCCGCTGACGCAGTGGCTTGTTGCACTCTATTGTATTGTGACGTATAACCTGCTTCTCTATAAACATCTGCAAACTCTCCATTGAGATCAATAGGCGGAAAACTCAAATAAACAACACTGCAACCACGTGATCGCAAAGCACGTATGATTTTGGATACACTGGCACCTGCGGCTGTGTGTAAACCAGCGTAATCATTGTTGCCACCTGATAACAACACACGACTGTTGTCTGGCACACTTTGTGCTTGTGCTGCAATGTTCTGTAGTTTAGCAGAATTTTGTGCAAGGATTTGTGCACCTGTTATGTATTTGCCTGCGCTCACTGCATGACTGTCTCCTATGACATACACTGTGTTGGGATCTGCTTGCTCTAATATGATTGCTAAATTCTTTAATCTCATTATGAATAATCCGGTAATGGACCTCCGTGTGCTGCACCTTTGATCTTACGGCTACCAATCTTTTGACGCTTGCCTGCTATCTTAACTTTGACTTTACTGTTGCGTCTTCGTAGGCCTTTTGATCTGCAACTTGCTTCCGCACTTGCGCCAATATCGCCTTTCTTTTTACAGGTGCTGGCTTTTGCGCCAGTGAATAATTCTCTTAACAGCATATGTTATTTATTCGTTGAGCTTCAAGCCTCCGTATAATCCTTTATCAGCGAGAATGTTAGAGCTTTGCGTTTTCCTCCTGTGGTTCCTATAACAATGTCTCCTGAACGTTCATGATATTCAATTTTGGTGATTGTGACTGTTTTACCTTTGACTGAGATCTGTTGCCCAATCTCTAATTCAAGTGTAAGTTTGCTAAGACTGCTCATGGTTGCCTCCTACAATTATACTGTATTTACACTATAAATAACGTATGGATTACGAAAATAATTTTTTCACTAGACACCTTCCTGTGAACGCTCCTTGGCATCACAAAACACACTGTGAAGGTACTAATGCACGTGAAGATGTGATAGTGGATTATCACAGCAATGTTGTATGCACACTTGCACCATTGAGACGTCACCAAACCGCAGAAGAATATCGTGCCATGATACAAACCGTGAGTATGGCTCCTGTGTTGTTGGCTGCACTGATTGAGCTGGCTTTTATACAAGATGCACAAGGCAAACTCACTGAAGATCTAGTGAAGCTTATACACCAAGCCGGCGGACCTGATCTGCACAGTCGTCTAACAGCACCGAAGGTGCCCCCGGTACGCACGCCAAAAATCTGGGACAACACTAGTCAAACTCTGAAAGATAATGTATCTGAAACCAAGTTAGGTAAGCGACCCCGTCCTCTCCCGAAATCCTAAACCATTCCCCACGAGTACGTAAATGCGCAAACTCTGAATGCAACAATCGCTCATACTCTCGCACACGATCCTCGGGTACAGAGATTGACTCTAACAACACCAACTCTTCTGATGATCCTGTTTGTAATGATCGCACCCTACGATGTGGATCCTTTGAAAACCCAAACTTGACCATACCATTATTGTTGGCTATACAGTATAAAAACATATAACTATAGTTATGATCAAACGCATAAGACAACACTTTAAACGAAGTTATGAACTGAGTCCTACTGCTTATTATTGTGAACTCTCAGAAACTGTACTACTGATAACTGCTAGTGCGATACTTACTTTTACTGTGTTGGATCCTGCTACGAAGATCTTTATTCCACTGTACTTTGTGGGGAGTTGTTTGGGTATAGTAAGCACTGTAATACGTGTAGCACC
>Ga0181571_10002454_pt1 | contig 13735 bp, 3 predicted proteins | sample 101ome_17_FD_132440 | JGI IMG/M metagenome (GOLD analysis project Ga0181571, IMG submission 132440) | Coastal salt marsh microbial communities from the Groves Creek Marsh, Skidaway Island, Georgia - 101407AT metaG (megahit assembly) | ecosystem: Environmental > Aquatic > Marine > Intertidal zone... | reverse complement strand
GAGGGGTGCCTTGCAGCTTTCCTCCGGGTGGCGGCGGCGGCGGCGGCGGCGGAGGAGGAGGATGAGGAGGAGGGGCGGGCGGAGGCGCGGCCAGCCTCCGCCTCTCCCTCACCGCCGCCGCGCGCCTGGCGTTTTTCTGAACCGTCGACACCGCCCTTCGCCTGTCCCTCGCCAGCTTCCTCGCGCCCGCGCCCCGCACCAGAGCCTGGATCCTAACCGCGGCGCTCTCGCGCACGGCCCGCGCCGAAGCCTCGAGCGCCCACGCGGGAACCGTCGGGGTTTCGCCCCCGCCGACGCCGAACCCGAACCCGCCGCCGTTTTCCCCTCCCCCCGGTCCTCGCTTCGCGTGGAAACCGTCGAAGAGGTGACCGGCCGCGACGCCCACGCCCTCGCCGGGCCCGCCGCCTCCTCCGTCTCCGAAACCCCCGAGGGAAGCCGACGCCGACGCCGACGCCGCCGCGTTCGACTCGTCCAACTCGTCCATGGCCCGCGCGAGGTCGAAGTGCTGCTCGGAGGCGCTCGACCGTGGCGTGCTACCCGGCGTGCCGAACGACTCGAACCCGTCGTCGTCGTCCCGCGCCCCATACGGGATCCTCGACCGCGTCCTCGACATTTTCCTCTGGAGCAGGATCCGCACTTTGGGAATCTGTGACAGCTGTGCGTCGCGGCCCGTCGCGGTCGACGACCCACCCCCGTTTCGCGACGACGCCACTAACCCAGTCCCGACGCTGTCCGTCGAGGGCAAAGCGGACGGCGGCGTGACGAACCTCTCACCTCGGGCGCTCGACGGCGAAAAGAAGTCGGCGACCGTCCCGGAAGCCTCGCCGTCGCCGTCGTTGACCCCGCCGCCCGGCGCGCGAAAGCCGGCGGCGTAGACGCCCCACGACGTGCCCACCAACCCGGGGGTGCCCACCAACCCGTCCTCCGAGTGCCCCTCCCACGACGCCGACGATCGCGAGGATCGGTCGGCGGGTGTCGGCGGCGGCGCCGAGGGCCGCGGGTTGAGCGTCGCCGTCTCCTCGCGGATGATCTCCGCGGCTTCTCTTCCGTCGTCCAGGCCCGGGAGTGTGCCGTCGCGAGTGCCCGTCCACGGCGCGGACGGCGCGGGTGAGGGCGACGGGGTGAGGACGTCGAGCATCCCGTGGCTCCTCGGCCGGCGAACGACGACAAAGCCGCCGTCGTCGCGACCGGGCGTCTCCGGTGACGCGTCCCCGCGCGGTGACGCGTCGCCGAACGGCGTGCGGGCGTCAGGCGACGCGGTGGGGGTCAGCGCGCGCCGGTCGGCGTATTTCGCGCGCGTCACCGCGCGTTCCCCGGCGCCCGCCGAGTCGGGGTAGGGCACATTCTCCCATTCGTCGTCGTCGTCGTCGTCGTCAAGGATTGGGAATCCGTCTCTTAGCTTGCGCGTGGAGACGGCCGCCGGGATGGATGTGAACGCGCCGGGGACCGAATGTCGGCGCAGAACGCTATCGGAGACCTTGCGGTTGTGCACCGCTGCGGGGAAGCGGGTGGGGGGAAGTGTTCGGGGAGGTCGGGTAAGCTCTTTGGTCGTTCGATGTCAACTTTCGGGCGGGATCTGACTGAGGAGGGAGCAGGTGCGCGTCGGTGACTCACTCCTCGCAGCTTCTCTCGCAAAATCCGCGTGCGTTGCCGCCAACCCGTCCAAATCCGCCTCCCGCTCGCCGGTACCCATCGCGGGTGACACGCTTTCCTCGCTCCTCTCGAGGCGGTTCGTTGGATGGGCCGAAGAATGAGGCAGCGAACGTGCGCTTCAGGTGCGCGGCGTCATCGCGGCGACGAGCCGCCCCGGCCGTCTATCGCCGTCGGCGCGCGCGCGGGATCTCCGTGGTAGTCGCGCGACACTTCCGAACCCGACCGGTCACCGGACGCGCGGACACGGCGCGGCCCGCTTGTCGCCAACGAGAACGTTCGACCTCCGCCTCGGGCGCGACGCAGACTGCTTTGGAAGAGTCCCGTCAGGCGAAACTCGCCGAACCCTCTCTCTTCCCGGCAAAACACCTTATCCCGAGCCCTCGCTTCTCAGAACCCGCGCGCGCGCGTTTCGCGCCGAGAACTCGTCTCACCCGTTACCCGCGTACCCCCGCCGCGGCCGGTGCGCGCGTCGGATCCGCAGCAGCCGTCCGCGCCCCCCCTCCGCGCCCTCCCGAACCACCGGGTCCCTCGGACCCACGAAAGGTCGCGATGATTTCGCTGTCATCGTCCTTTGCCTCGATCGCTGGCGCCGCGCTGTCGCCGCGCCGCGGGATCCCGCGGCCCGTCGCTCGCCGCGCGTCCTCCTCCACCCGCCGCGGCACCGCTCGCGTCGTCCGCGTGTCCAACTCCGCGGTGTTCATCAAGGGCGGCGTCGTGGTCACCCACGACGAGGAAAAGTTCGCGGATGTGCTCTGCGTCGACGGGCGAATCGCCGCGGTGGGCGCCGACCTCGATAATATCCCGTCCGACGCGCGCGTGATCGACGCGGACGGTCTGCTGGTCATGCCCGGCGGCATCGACCCGCACACGCACATGGAGCTCCCGTTCATGGGCACGGTCGCGTCCGAGGACTTCTTCACCGGCACCTCCGCGGCGGCGGCGGGCGGGACGACGTCAATCATCGATTTCGTCATCCCGGCTCCGCGACAGAACCTGCTGGAGGCGTACCACACGTGGCGCGGGTGGGCGGAGAAGAGCGCGTGCGATTACTCCTTCCACGTCGCGGTGACGTGGTGGGACGAGACCGTGTCTGAAGACATGGGCACCCTCACGCGCGAGCACGGCGTCAACTCGTTTAAGCACTTCATGGCGTACAAAAACGCGATAATGTGCGATGACGAGACTCTCGTCAACTCGTTCGCGCGGTGCAACGAACTCGGCGCCATTCCCACGGTGCACGCCGAGAACGGCGAGCTGGTGTTTCGTTTACAGAAAGAGATGTACGAGCGCGGGTACGTCGGACCGGAGGGGCACCCGCTGAGCCGACCGCCGGAGGTTGAGGGCGAAGCGGCCAACTCGGCGATTCGCATCGCCGAGGTTCTCGGCGTCCCCCTGTACCTGGTGCACACGAGCTGCGAGGACGCGCTCGAGGCTGTGAGGCGGGCGAGGAGCGAGGGGCAGCGCGTGTTCGCCGAGGTTCTCGCGCAGCACCTCGTCATCGACGATTCGGTGTACAGAAACCCGGATTGGTCCTTCGCCGCGCACCACGTGATGTCGCCGCCGTTTAGGTCCAAAAGGCACCAAGGTTTGCTCTGGAAGGGCCTGCAGTCGGGGCTGATACACACCACCGCGACGGATCACTGCTGCTTCTGCACGCCGCAGAAGGCGATGGGGAAGGACGATTTCCGGAAGATTCCCAACGGCACCGGCGGCGTGGAGGATCGAATGTCGGTGCTCTGGTCCGAGGGAGTCGAAACGGGGATGCTCACGCCGTCTGAATTCGTCGCCGTCACGTCCACCAACGCGGCAAAGATATTCAACATATTTCCCCGCAAAGGGTCCGTCTCCGTCGGTGCCGACGCCGACCTGGTGCTGTGGGACCCGCGCGGTAAGCGGACCATCTCCGCCAAGACGCATCACCAGAAGATCGACTTCAACGTCTACGAGGGCATGGAGGTGACGGGGATACCGGCGTACACGCTGAGCCAAGGCGACGTGGTATGGGAAAACGGCGAGCTCAAGACGACGAGGGGCAAGGGACGGTACATCGACAGGCCGTGCTATCCGACGTACTGGAAGAATCAGCAGAGGCGAAACGAGGTGGCCACCCCGGAGAAGGTGGTGCGCGCGGCGTACACCGGGCCTGTGGCGTGACCTCCGAGGGCCGGCGCTCGGCGCGGCGACGACGGAGTAAAAAAATTCTTTGAACCGTTTGTCGTGTAAACGGTGTCCGTGTATGATATCAACTCGTGCGCGCGTTTCGTCTACGTGCGCGTCATCGTTCCGGCATCGGGGGTAACGAGAACCCCCGGAACTCGTCCTCCCTCAGCGGGGTCCTCGACCCGACGCTCCCCTCGTCACCCTCGGTGCCCATAGCCGACGACACCGCCGAGAACTCCGTGTCCAGCGGCGGAAGATCGCCCGGAAGGTCCAGATGCACCTCACCCGGAAGGTCCAGATGCACCTCATCAACCTCGAACGCGGCCTCGTCCAGCGGCGGCAGCGCCATCGACGGCGGCGGCGTCGCCATCATGGACTGCGGCGTCGGGGGGTCCACCATCGGCGCCCCCGGCCGCGGCGGAGGTAGCGAGTCGCGCAGAGCCCTCGCCTCCGCCTCTGCGGCTTTGGCCTCCTCCGACCTCGCCTTCGCCTCAGCCGCCCGGGCCTCAGCCTCGGCCGCCGCCGCCGTCGCGATCGCCGTCTCCGTCCGCGCGATCCGCGCGCGTTCCTTCGCCCTCGACGCCCTGCGCAACAGCTCCTTGGCCACGACGAGCGACGTCTGGGCCTTGTTCTTCTTCCACTCGAGCACCAAGTCTCGCTCGCTGGTGTGCCGAGACCGGTAGCTCGGCGTCGGCGACGACCCGCCGTTCTCCACGTCCGCCGACCAGACGCTCCCGCCCTTGGAGCTATCCCCTCTGTCCAGCGCGGGCTCCTTCGCGGCGTATCCCCAGTGGTCCACCCTCGCGGACGGCTGCGGCGGGCACCCGCAGCAGCAGCAACACGGCAACTTTTTCCAGCAGCACGCCATCGTCTCCTCGTCCGTGTCCGCGTCCGTGCTCAGCCGCAGCAGCGCCCCGCCCAGGACCCACCGGAACGTGATTATGGACGGGTGCAGGATGAACCAACCGATTAACTCGTACAGCGCGAAGATGTACATGTACGCCAGAAACGTCTGGAAGCCGTCCCCGCACCCTCCGGCTTCGTCCATCACGTGCACGTAAGATATCGCGCACAGCATCGAAACCGCCGAAAACGAGAAGCACATTATGAAGTAGTTGCGCTCGACCCGCCTCGTGGCGGGCTTTCCCGGCGCGTGCATCGCTCGCTCCGACGCCCCCACCGCCGACACACGCAGTGCGATGCCCAGCACGATCTGATACACGAACAGCGCTCCGAAGACCCAGATCTGATACAACCAAAAGTCGCCCTCAACGCTGCCGCTCTGGAGGTCGACGAGGCCCATGGACAGCGACATGGTGCAGCAAATGTCGGTCATGAAGTGCACGAGCCTCATGCGGAACGTGATAAACTCGTGGTCGCCGAGCCAGAGCGACACGAAGTCGTGTCGCTCGCGGAAGTAGCGCCAGAACGGCGTCAGCTTCCCCTCCCTCCAGTCGATGACGCCGTAACCGAGCATCCGCCCCGCGCAGCACCACGGCACCACCCCGGCTACGGGCCTCTTTCGCGGGAACACCCTGTCGGGGGGCGGGAAGATCCTGAGCATGGACACCAGCAGGATCGCCGCGGCCAGGGTGTAGACCAGCCAGAACAGCAGCCGAGTGACCAGCGGGTCCATGTGGGTCCCCCCCGAATCGTCCGCCCCGGTGGAGGTTGCGTTCGACGCCAGCGGATCGACGTCGACGTGCGCACCACCCAACGAGTCCCAGCAGTGGTCCAGCAGCCGCCGACCGGGGTTATGGAGGGCCACCGAGGCCGCGACGACGGGCCACCGCATCGTCGTTCGACTCTCTCCCAACCCTTTCTCCCGCCGTCGCGCGGGCGTTGACAACTGCCAAGAAGGAGACCACCCACACGAGACTCCAGAGGAAAAAAAAACGTGCGTGGGCAGCGTTCGATTGGCTGCTCAGATTATCCGCCGAGTTTGCCGTTACCTGTGACTGGTTCCCACCATCTGACGTGCACATTGGACTCTATTTGGCCATTTCATTCACGCGATGACTGATTTCTCTGTCGATCTCGTTCACGTTTTGCGCGCCCAACGAGAGCCACGGAGAGGCACCTCGACGACCCCGCTGGCTTGGACGAGCCACACGCTTTGGCCATGTGGTCGGCGAGCGCCACCATCTGGCGCGGGCTGCGGCCCGGTCACCGCCACACGGTGACCGCGCGCGCGCGTCGTTCGCTCGCGTCCGCGCCGGCGTTCGTCCCGCGCGTCCAGACGCGCGCCCACGCGCCGTCGTTCCTCGCGGCAGTCCCGCGGCGGTCGCGCGCGACGTACGGGAGGCTTGCCACCGCGGTCGTGACGCGCGCGTCGGTGTCCTTCTCCGACGACATCCGCGGGTACGGCGTCGGACACGTGGACACCGCGGCTCCAAAGGTGGCCAAAGTAAGCGTCCCGCACCTCGTCGCGCTCCTGCTCGACCTGACCGCCGACGGCGAGGGCATCATCCGAGGCGTGCTCGACTCGGGGGACCTCGGGCTCAGGGATAAGGGGGGCCGCGACGACGTCACGGGCGCGTACGTGAAAGACGCGCAGACGGAGGCGGACAGGCGAATCGAAACGCACGTCCTGCGCGCCCTTCGCGAGTTCTGCCCGACGTTGCCCGTCGTGGGCGAGGAGTCCCACGAGGGCCAGCTCGAGCTCGGAGACGGAGCGGGTGAAACGTCGTCGAGACCAACAGGAGGAGGAGGAGCTGGAGGAGGAGGAGCTGGAGGAGGAGCTGGAGGGTTCTTCGCGCCGCGCACCGCCGCCGCCGCCGCGGCGCTGGACCTCGCCCAGACCCCGTGGCCCTCGCACGTTCGCGACCCCATCGACGCGTCCAGGGTGTGCGTCTACGTCGACCCGCTCGACGGCACCAACGAGTTCGCCGCCGGTAACCTCGTCGCGGTGACGTGCCTCCTGGGCGTCGCCGTCGACGGTAGGCCCGCCGCCGGGGTCATCGGGCAGCCGTTTCACACCCCAACGGCCGGGCGAATCGTGTGGGGCGGCCGCGGCGTGGGGGTCCGAGGGTTGGAGGACATCGGCGACGCGCGGAGGGTGCGGAACGCGGGGCTCGGCGGGGGCGGTGCGTCACCGGGGGGCTCGTCCGACGCGGCTTTAAGGTTCGGCGGGTTCACCTGTTGCGTTAACCGCGTGACCCGCGACGACAGGATCGACGCGGTGCTCGACGCGACGAACGCCACGATCGGCGAGAAGGTGTCGGCGACCGGGTACCACTTCCTGAGGGTTCTGGAGGGCGCCGCGCACTGCGGCGTGCTCCTCAGAGCCGGAACCAAAAAGTGGGACACGTGCGGCGGGGAGGCGCTCCTCCGGGAGGCGGGCGGCGTCGTCTCCGACGCGGCGGGACGGCGGTACGATTACTCCCACTCCCCCATGGGCGCGACGAACCCGAGCGGGACGATCATCGCCCACGACGCGGGGTTCCACCGTTGGCTCACTAAAAGTATTCGCGGCGTGTTGGAGCGGACGCTGCGAGATTCGTACCCGCTCGACGTCTTCGACCCGTCGATTCGACCCTATTCTTTACCACCCGCGCCCCGCGGGGGCTGGCGAGTGCTCACCGTCGACGTCGGCGGGTGCCTGCTCTCGCCCGTGGAACCGGTGACGGAGACCTACCTCCGCCTCGCGTGCAAACACGGGGTGCGGGGAATCACGAGGGACGGCGTCAAGGCGGCGATTCGAGCCGGGTTCGCGGCGCCGCCCCCGCCGGAGCAACGCGGCGTGAGGTACGTCGGCGACGGGCGAGGGTTCTGGCGCCCGCTCGTCGCCGCCGCGATGGGGGGACTCGCCGATGACGACCCGACGCTGGACACGGTGTTGGATGACCTGTACGCGCACTACGAGAACCCCGCCGCGTGGTGCGTCGCGCCGGGGGCGAAGGAGGCGTTTAAGACGCTTCGAGCGGGGGGCGTGAAAGTCGCGGTCATCTCCAACTGGGACACGCGCCTGCCCAAGCTGCTGCGCGACTGCGGGTTCGACGAGTCCTTGATCGACACCGTCGTCGTTTCCGCGGAGCAGATGAGCGATAAACCGGACGCGAGGATCTTCGAGGCGGCGCTGGAGAGGCTGGGAGAGGTTGGGAACGAAGCGGCGTGCGTGCACGTGGGCGATTCGTCCGTCAACGACGTGGACGGGTCGGCGCGGGCGGGTTTCGGGGCGTCGCTGCTGTGGACGCCGTCGCTGGGCGTCGGGAACGCCTTCGACTTTGGCGAGATCGCGGACGAGATGCTGGCGAGCAGGGAGTGACGAGGGCGCCACCAAGTTGTCATACATCACACGAAATTGTGTTTTCGATCAATCTTTCGAGATTCTGTGCGAGCAGAGGCGAAACCATCGCATCGTCGAGCGGCACCAGCCACCAGCGCGCAGCGCGGCTCGGCAAAATTTGAATATCGGGCGGGCGCCTTTCCGGCCGCGGGATCATAGTGCACGCGCGCGGCGACTGCGAGACGAATCGCGGATCCGGCCGGCGCGACAGAGCGAAGGAGAGCGCGCGAGTCGGCTCTCGTGACGAGGCAGCGAACTGACGCGACCGGGGAGGACGGGTCGAGGGTTCGCCAGATCGGTCGGGCTGAAAGCAGTGGGCACACGTCGCATCGTGTTTCAAGATGGGCGGAGCACCCGCGTTCAGCGGCAACGCGTCAGGCCGCTCCAAGGGCAACATGTACGGAGAGGCCGGAAGGGGTAAGGGCCATCACGCTGCACGCGGCCGCGGCGGCCAGGGCGACGGCGACTGGAAGAACCAGAAGTCTAGGCTGCAGATGGCGCAGGAGGAGGACGCCCTCGAGGCTGGGCTCGGCTTCGAGAACTTCACGGAGGGCGACGAGAGGCTCGGATGGCTGGTCAACGTTTCATCGGTGAGTGCCCCGAACGCCCGATACGATCGCTCACGCGGAATCGGGGCGGCGTTAAACGACGAGAACGCGTCGATCCACACGCGATACGCCCGCAGATACCCCCCCGCTCGCTCCCCGTCCCGCGCCCCGATTCAAAATCTCTCCAAAGCTTGGCACCCCGCCCTTTCCGTTTTTCAAAATTCCGCGAGACTCATCTTCCAAACCCTTCCCATCCCCGCGATCCAGACCACGGTTCAGGAGGCGGAGACTGGCAAGGAGTTCAGCGCCGTCAACTGCTACTTCATGCAGCAGGACGGCGACACGTTCAAGGCTCAGGTCCGGTACGCGCCCTACTTCCTCATCGCCACCAAGCCCGGCTGCGAGCACGACGTCGAGGCGTTTCTCCGCCGCCGGTACGAGGGCAAGATCCACGACGTCACCGTGCTCGACAAGGAGGACCTGGACCTCAAGAACCACCTGAGCGGACTGAAGCAGAAGTACCTCAAGGCGACGTTCGCGACGGTGCAGGACCTGATGGACGTCCGCCGCGAGGTTCTGCCGATGGTGAAGAAGAACCAGTCGAGGTCCGAAGCCGCGGAGGCGTACGAGGCGCTGCACCAGATGGAGGCCAGCGCGGTGACTCACCAGGGGCGCGCGCACCACGGCGTCAGCCGCGGCGGCGAGCAAAAGTCCACCAAGGGCAAGAGGGCCGTCGGGGATTACGCGGACGCCATGATGGACATCCGCGAGTACGACGTCCCGTACCACATGCGCTTCCTCATCGACACCGAGACAAGGTGCGGATGGTGGTACCAGGTCAAGGTGAAGCAGGGGGAGGTGACGCTGACGCACAGGAAGGACATGTTGGCGCGCGGCGAGGTCAAGATCTGCGCGTTCGACATCGAGACCACCAAGCTGCCGCTCAAGTTTCCAGACGCCGAGTACGATCAGGTTTTCATGATCTCGTACATGCTGGACGGGCAGGGGTACCTGATCATCAACCGCGAGGTGGTGAGCGCCGACATCGAGGATTTCGAGTACAGCCCCAAGCCGGAGTACCCCGGCCCGTTCATCGTGTGGAACGAGCCCGACGAGGCCGCCTTGCTTCGTCGTTGGTTCGATCACATGCGCGAGGTGCGACCCTCCGTCTACGTCACGTACAACGGCGACTTTTTCGATTGGCCCTTCGTCGAGACCCGCGCGGAGAAGAACGGCATGAGCATGTACCTCGAGCTCGGGTTCAGGTGCGACAGGAAGACGGGCGAGTGCCGCTCGAGGAGCGCGCTGCACCTCGACGCCTTCGCCTGGGTGAAGCGCGATTCGTATCTTCCTGCCGGGTCCCACGGCTTGAAAGCGGTGACCAAGGCGAAGCTGGGATACAACCCGGTGGAGGTTGACCCGGAGGACATGCTCCCGTTCGCGCAGGAGCAGCCGCACCACATGGCGGCCTACTCGGTGTCCGACGCGGTGTCCACCTACTACCTGTACATGACCTACGTGCACCCGTTCATCTTCTCGTTGGCCACCATCATCCCGCTGTCGCCCGACGAGGTTCTGCGGAAAGGCTCCGGTACCCTGTGCGAGGCTCTCCTGATGGTGGAGGCGTATCGCGCCGACATCGTGTGCCCGAACAAGACGCAGAGCGCCGGGGAAAAGCACTACAAGGGCCACCTGCTGGAGTCCGAGACGTACATCGGCGGACACGTGGAGTGCCTCGAGGCTGGGGTCTTCCGGGCGGACATTCCCACCAAGTTCAGGATGAACCCCAAGGGATACCAGGGCTTGCTCGACTCCCTCGACGAGGATCTCAAGTACGCGCTGTACCACGAGGGTAAGAAGATGACGCCGGAAGACGTCGAGAACTACGACGAGGTACGCGCCGCCATCGCCGAGAAGCTGGTGGACCTGAGGGACAACCCGGTCCAGATGGCCAAGCCGCTCATCTACCACCTCGACGTCGCGGCGATGTACCCAAACATCATCCTCACCAATCGGCTCCAACCCCCGGCGATGGTCACCGAGGACGTGTGCGCCGCGTGTGACTTCAACCGGCCGGGTAAGACCTGCCTTCGCGAGATGGAGTGGCTCTGGAGGGGCGAGCACTACGCCGCCACGTCTTCCGACTATGCCGCCATCAAGGCGCAGCTCGAGGCTGAGAAGTTCCCCCCCAAGGCGGACGGCACGGGTGACGGGCGGCCGAGGTACTGGGCGGACCTCTCGTACGAGGAGCAGGCGGCGGCGAAGAAGAACCGTCTTAAGATGTACAGCCAGAAGGTTTACAAGCGCGTGTTGGACAAGCCGGTCACTGAGAGCAAGATGGCGGGTATCTGTCAACGCGAGAATGGCTTCTATGTCGACACCGTGAAGAACTTCCGCGACCGCAGGTACGAGTACAAGGGCCTGAACAAGATGTGGAAGGGTAAGCTGGGCGACGCGAAGAAAAGCGGCAACCCCATCGCGGTGCAGGAGGCGAAGGACATGGTGACTCTGTTCGACTCGCTCCAGCTGGCGCACAAGTGCATCCTCAACTCCTTCTACGGGTACGTCATGCGCAAGGGTGCGCGCTGGTACTCGATGGAGATGGCGGGCGTGGTGACGTACACCGGCGCGAAGATCATTCAGATGGCCAAGAGGCTGGTCGACGACATCGGCAAGCCCCTGGAGCTGGACACGGACGGCATCTGGTGCTGCCTCCCAGGGACCTTCCCCGAGGAGTTCACGCTCAAGCCCAAGGAGGGCGTGAACGCGAAGAAGCTCACCATCTCCTACCCGTGCTCCGTGCTCAACCGCCTGACCGCGCTGCAGTGCACAAACGACCAGTATCAGACCCTCACGGACAAGGAGAAGGGGACCTACGAGAGCTCCTCCGAGATGACTATCGAGTTTGAAGTCGACGGCCCGTACAAGGCCATGATCCTCCCGGCGTCCAAGGAGGAAGGTATCCTCATCAAGAAGCGATACGCCGTGTTCAACTTCGACGGCTCGCTCGAGGAGCTCAAGGGCTTCGAGGTGAAACGCCGCGGAGAGCTCAAGCTCATCAAGATGTTTCAAACCGAGGTATTTGACGAGTTCCTCAAGGGGACCACGCTGGAGGAGGTGTACGAGGCTGTGGGCCAGGTTGCGAACAAGTGGCTGGACATGCTCGACAGTAAGGGCAGGGACCTCACCGACGAAGACCTCGTCGACTACATCTCCGAGGCGACCACGATGTCCAAGAGCCTCGAGGAGTACGGCGACAGGAAATCGTGCGCGACGACCACGGCGAAGCGTCTCGGCGCTTTCATCGGCGGCGACATCGCCAACGATAAGGGTCTCAAGGCTCAGTACATCATCACCAAGAAGCCCGCGGGGGCGCCCACGTCGCAGCGCGCGGTACCGGTGACCATCTTCCAGGCGGAACCCGCCGTGGCCCGATCGTTCCTCCGCGATTGGACCAAGGATTCGCCCCCCGGCGATGCCGACGAGGTCCCCGACATGAGGGAGCTCCTCGACTGGGACTACTACAAGACCCGACTGGCGAGCGCGATCCAGAAGATCATCAGCATCCCCGCCGCGCTGCAGCACGTCCCGAACCCGTGCCCCAGGGTCACTCACCCCGACTGGCTCCACAAGATGGTGCGCGAGAAGGATGACAAGTTCAAGCAGCGCAAACTCGCCGACCTGTTCGGCGCGCACGACGCCAAGCGCGAGCTCCTCGCCGCCAAGGACCCCAACGCGCCGGAACACGAGACGACGACGCCGGGTAAGAAGGCGCGCGGCGACGAGCTCGACATGGAGGACGTCGCCGGGGCGGCGCCGGGCACCCTCATCGGCAAGACAAACGGTCCGAGGGTTCAACGTTTTTTCCGCGGCGTCGAGGACGCGGCCCCGGGCGGCGGCGGCGTCCCGACCACCCCGGAGACCGGCGCGGTCGCCGCGAGGGCCCTCCCGGGCTCTGGCCCGTCCCCCACGGACGGGGGCAACGTCACCGGCAACGTCCGCCGCCGCAACGCCTTGGACCCGGTGGAAATTGCGCGCGAGGCTCTCGAGTCCCTCGGCGCGTGCCCCGACAAGCGCGAAGACTTTGACGGTTGGCTGCGTCACCACAAGGCGAAGTGGCGTCTGCAACGCGCCGAGCGCAAGCGACGCAGGGTGCAAGAGGCTGACGCGCTCGCCGCGGCGGGCGGGGTCACCCCCGGGTTTGGGCGATCCATGACCCGTCCGAGGACCTTGGGCCCCGGCGGCTTGGGCGCCTTTGTCGAGTCTCGCGAGCGAACGCTGGCGTTGTCCGCGTGGCAGCTCGTCCAGATCGAGCCCGCCGCGGCCGGGCCCGGTCACTTCACCGCGTGGGTCCTCGCCGCGGGCGCCGTCCACTCCGTCCCGATCAAGGTTTCGCGCCGCCTCGCGGTCGCGATGCGCTCGCCCGACAGGGAGGGCGACCTCGGCCTGGGCGGCAAGAAGCGCGTCTCGGCTATTCTTCCCAGGGGCGCCAAGGCTGAGCACGTGTACGAGGTGAAGATGGAGGAATCCGAGTTCGCGTCCGGTCTCGAGGTGATGGACCTGCTCGCCAACCCCAACGTCGTCGGCGTCTTCGAGAGGCACGTGCCCCTTCTCGAGGCGGCGGTGCAAAAGATTGGCTGCGTCGCCTCGCTCAGGCGCGACGAGGCCCGCGCCGACGGCCAGGTCTTGGAGTACGACCTCGACCAGCTCGAGATGCGAACCACCGCGGAGTGCGGCTACGTGCCTTTGGCGCCGCCGGACGCGTCCCAGGCGGTGCGCGGCATGATGCGCCACGTGTCCCTGTACCGCGCGGGCGATAAGGGCAAAGGGGTGTACGCGTTGCACACCCCGGGTACCGGAGCCGGGGTTTTGGTGGTGGTGGAGCCCGGGGCTGTTGGAAACGGGCGGAGGAACCAGGGCGTCCGCGAGGTGACCGTCCCGGCGATGGACCGCGCGTGGCGCGCGGCGAGGGCGCGGGCGGGTGAGGCGGACGGCGACGACGCGGCGACGCGGAGCGCGGACGGGCCGAACGAGGCGAGCGTCGATTGGACCGGGGTGTACGTCAAGGATGACGAATCGGCGGGCG
>Ga0181571_10002451_pt1 | contig 13751 bp, 5 predicted proteins | sample 101ome_17_FD_132440 | JGI IMG/M metagenome (GOLD analysis project Ga0181571, IMG submission 132440) | Coastal salt marsh microbial communities from the Groves Creek Marsh, Skidaway Island, Georgia - 101407AT metaG (megahit assembly) | ecosystem: Environmental > Aquatic > Marine > Intertidal zone... | reverse complement strand
TCGTCGTCGTTCCGCTCGCGTGACTTCCCGTAAGGGGGCGTCTCGAGCTCGACCCCGGGTGCGGTCCGCGCGCCGTCGCCGTCGTCGTCGTCGTCGTCGGTCGTCGCCGCGCCTCGGACCTTGGCCGGGGTGCGAAAGCCATCCTCGTCGCGCGCGTCCGGGTCTTCGCCCCTCGGGTGCCGCCACCACCCCGGCACCTCCTCGTCCAGCAGCTTGACGTACAGTCGCATGGCCTCGAACGCGTCCATCTTGCCCAGGTTGGTCCACGTCTCGTGCTTGGCGCGCTCCTCGGCGCTCATCTGCCACCGGCTGCCGCCGGCGGGGCACGGCCCGTTGCGAGCCTGCGCGTCGAGCGCGTACAGCAGGAGCTTGGTCTCGTCGCTGAACGCGTCCCCGTCCGCGCGCACCTTCGCGGCCCTGACGGCGGCGTGGAACTTGTCGGGGTAGGGCATCGCCGCCATGACGGGCGAACCCGCGCGTCTCGCGTCAGCCCCGCTGCCCCGCGCCCCGCGCGCCCCGATACGATGTGCGAGTCGAAGATCCCCGAAGATCTGTGTTCAACCGTGTCTCAGTCGCGTCGGGAGCGGCGCTAACAACACGCATAGGGCGGGGCGCGCGATGGCGGGTGACGAGACGCCGTCGGCGATGGACGACGAGGCCGCGCAGGTGGCGGTTCTCGCGGATGCCATGACCGACGCCATGTCGGTCGCGACGCGCGCATCGCTCGACGACCCGGACGCGAACGAGGGCGCGTCGACGAGCGCAGTCTCCGCGCTCCTGGGCGATGGCGCGTCGGCGAAGGCGTCGCGGTGGGCGCGCAGGGCGAAGGAGCGCCTCGAGGAATCGAGGGACAGGCTGCGCAGGGTCATCGAGGGCGAGTGGGACCTCAAGACGACGCTCGCGCACCGCGAACGAAAGGCTGTCGCCGGGGCGCTCGCGTGCGTCGCCCCGGGGCTGGACCGCGACGACGACGACGCGTCTTCGGATCTTCTCCGCTGGTTCGTCGTCGACGCCCTCGGGTTGGACGAGGATTCCCTCCTGGCGGTGTCGCCGCTCGCGACGCCGCCGCCGACCACCTTGGAGGAACAGATCCAGCGCACGACGACGGCCGCGGGCACCTTCGTCGGCGCGCTCGCCGTCGCCGAGGCTCTCCCCGGCGACGACGATCCTTCCGAAGACGACCAAGGAAGTCTGATGAGCTCGGAGGCGCAGCAGGCCGGGGAACTCTCCCCTCTCGACGGAAACTCCGCGTCAACCAACTCGGCGGCCGGGCGGCTGCGCGAGAGATGGACGGACGTCATCGGCGCGTTGATGACCGCCGCGGTGGCGGCCAAGAGGTACGACGCGCGATGCAGCGCCGCGTTGAGACGTCTCGCGGCGGCTTCCGACGTGCGATGGAGCCGCGTCGCCGCGCTCGAGGATTCGCTCGCGCTGCACCTCAAGACCATCCTGCGCAGCCAGAGAGGTGCCGAGGGGGGTGCCGACCTTGGGGGTGCCGACCCGGGGGGTGCCGAGGGTGCGACGTCGTCCGCGATGTCCCAATCCTCCGCGTCGACCGTCGCCAAACCGAGCGGGGGCCACGCGAACGACGCCGGGTGGCTCTCACAGCTTCGGAACATGTCGGCTTCGCGCGCCCTGTCCGTGACGGCGGCCGCGGCGGTGGGCGGGTCGGTGCTGTTCATCACCGGGGGTCTCGCCGCGCCCGCGGTGGTGGCGTCGCTCGCGTCCATGGGCGCCGCGGGCGGGATACTGGGCACCGCGGCTCTCTCCGTGGGTACGCTGCTGGCGTATTTCGGCGGAGCCGGCGGGATATCGATGATCTTCGGCGGCGTCGGCGCGGGCTTGACCGGGTGGAGGATGCTCAACCGAACCTCGGGCCTCGCGCAGTTCGCCTTTCTCCCCGTGCGCGGCACCGGCGCGGGCATGAGCGTCTACCTCTTCGTCCCGGGCTTCCTTCGAGACCCCGCGGATCTATTTCGGACGTGGGGAGCGACTGACGGCGTCTACTCGGTGGTGCTTCGACTTCCGTCGAGGGGTTCCGACAAGGACAAGGACAAGGACAAGGACGGCGGTGATAATGAGCTGGATGAGGATGACGACGTCAAGGGGCAGCTCGTGGCGGGGCTGGGCATGTGGCTCAAGAGGGACCCGCGCACCGACGACGTGTTCGTGTCGTGGATCGACCCGGGGGGCGCGGCGGATCGGGCGGGCGTCGCCGAGGGATCCGTGCTCACCGCGCTCGCCACGCGGGTCGAATCTATCCATCGTAAGGAGACATCGGACGATACGGACTCAAACCCTAACCATAACCCTAGGCCGGCTCCACCTCGGGTGCGACGCGTCCGCGGGCGCGGCGACGATCCGAACGATAAGTCGTTGCTCAGGCTGTCGCAGGTGCGCGGCATACTCGCGGGGAGGGATCGCACGCGGTCGGGCGAGGGGCTTGCCGAGATTTCACCCGTCGAATTGAACTCCGGGGGCGTCGTCGTGGCCGAGCTGTGGCTCCGGCGCAACCTCGCCGCGGGGGACGACGTGGATAAGATCGCGAAGCGTCGGGGTTTGCCCAAGCTGAGGCTCTTCAGGCGCAGGGCTGAGGAGAAGAGGAAGGCGAAGTTGGCGCAGGCGATGGTCGGCGCGAGCGAGGCGGCGGACGTCGTCGGACTCGGTGAGGATAACCAGGCTGTGGATGACGGGGAGGAGGATAACGACGAAGAAGAGGACGAAACGGAAGCGGGCGACGACGAGGACGACGAGGACGACGGGGACGACGACGACGACGACGACGGCATAAAAGGCGACGCCGAGGCGAGGAACGAGTCGGATCCTCCGCCGCCGCCGCCGCCCGCCGCTCAACACAGGTGGCACCGCGCGGGCATCGACGCCCTGCGATCCATCGGCAACGGCGTCGTCTCCGTCGCCTCCGTCGTTCCCTTCGTCGGCGGCACCCCGGGTGGCGAGAAGAGGACGTCGGCTGTTAACGGCGACGGCGGCTCGGAGAAGACGGAGGATGAGCGACGACGCGACTCCGCGATCGCCGCGGCTGAGCTGGCGGCGTCCTGGCCGCTGCCCAACGGCGAGCAGCACGTCGTGGGGTGGGAGCACGCCCTCCTGGTGGAGCTCGGGCTCGCGATGACCTCATTCGCGCAGGACGCCGTGACGTCGTACGCCGTCGGACAGGGCATCGGGTACACCTCGCTCGCCGGCATAGCCGCCGCGGTGACGTGGCCGGCGCTGCTCCTGAAATCGTCCCAGTTTATCGACTCGCCTTGGGCCCTCGCCATCGCCCGCGCCGGGGACGCGGGCGAGGCGCTCGCGAACGCCCTGCTCGAGCGGAAGCAGGGCATGAGGCCCGTGACGCTCGTCGGGTACAGCGTCGGGTGCGAGGCCATCGCGCGGTGCTGCCGTGTGCTCGCGAACGCCGAGGGCGGAAAAGGCGCGGGGCTCGTCGACGCGGTTGTGGTGGTCGGCGCGACGTTGGACACCGGCGTCGACACGTGGGCGCCGATCAGGGCGGTGGCGTGCGGGAGGGTGGTCAACGCGCACGTCAGCGGCGCGGCGGCGGCGAACGACTGGCTCCTGGCGTTTTTGTACAGGGCCAACACCCAGGTGCTGGCGTCTGTTTTTAACCCCACGAGCGTCGTCGGCGCGGCGAAGGGTCTGGCGGCGTGGTCGACGGTGGCGCACCCGGGGGTGGAGAACGTGGACGTGTCGGACGTTTGCTGCCAGCACACGGACATACCGGACGAGATGCCGCGCATACTGACCAAGTGCGGCATGAGCTGATGACGCGCGGGCCCGACGGGCGTTAGTGGGCACCTTCGTAGACGAGCCAAATCCACTCGAGTTTCCTCTCGCCACACACTTTGCAGCTGGTGAGCGTGGGTGTTCCGTGTGCGCGAGAGAAGGGAGGGTGGCTGCGTGGTAAGAGTTGAGGGTTGGCGCGGGTCGTGTTTTCGTGGGCGCCGGACCTCGCGGCGAGGGACGTTTTGGAAATGAAGAGCTCGAAATCGGAGCGACTGTCGCGTTTCGTCATTTGTCGCCTCTACAGAGCTTGCACCGAGAGCGTATACGACCGTGCTCGCAGATTCCAGGCCCACCGCACTCCTTGCACGTATAGCGCTGACGACCGTGCTCGCAGATTTGAGACCCGCCGCACTCCTTGCACGTATAGCGCTGACGACCGTGCTCGCAGAATGATGCACCGCCGCACTCCTTGCACTGAGTGCGCTGACGACCGTGCTCGCAGATTGATGCACCACCGCACTCCTTGCACCGAGAGCGCTCACGACCGTGCTCACAGATTCCAGACCCACCGCACTCCTTGCACTGAGAGCGCACACGACCGTGCTCGCAGATTGAGCCTCCACCGCACTCCTTGCACGTAGAGCGCACACGACCGTGCTCGCAGATTTGAGACCCGCCGCACTCCTTGCACTGAGGGCGCCTCTTCCCGTGCGGACAAGCACCGCACACCTTGCACTTCGACCTCCACTTTACCCCGTGCTCGCATGGCCCCTTCGTGCGAGGGGCTATCTTCCGCTTCGTGCCCTTCTTCGTCACCTCCTCTCCCCCACTCTCCGTGTCCTCAACTTCACCATACTCGTTGAGGGTCACTCTCACGTTCGGCCGCCAAATCGTCGTCAACACATCCGCCTCGGGTGCCCGACCGCCCCCCTCGTCCACATGGCCTCCAGACATCCGCCCCCGGCGTCGCGTAATGACAACTCGCCCATCCTCGAGACCAAAAAACAACGCCGTCCGAGATTTCCCATGGGCAGACCAGAGCCAGGGCACCCGCCGGTTGTCTCTCACTCCGATATGAGCATCCACAGCCGGCGCGGTTGAACGCAAGCCGCCCTCCCGGGTGGCGGCGGACGTCGAGGCGGCGCTGGCGGACGCCGCGCGCCGAGGCACCCCGCGTCAAGTCCGCGCCGCGTGCGCGCTCGTGCGGTCCACGCCCGGCGGGGACGTCGATCGGAGATTCGGGCTCGGGGACGTCACCCCGCTGCACGTCGCGGCGTGGCGAGGCGACGCGCGCGTCGTCCGCGCGCTGTGCGACGCCGGCGCGTCACTCACCGCGCGCGACGGCGAGAGCGGATGGTCCCCGCTGCACCGCGCCTTCCACCACGGGAACGTGCGCGCCGCCGCCGCGCTCCTCGCGCGCGGCGCCAGCCTCCACACCCCGCTCGACCGGCTGGGCAGATCCCCGCTGGACATCCTCACCCGAGCGCTCCGCCGACGCTTCGACGACGACGCCCTCGACCGTTCGCGTTCGAATCGACCGACAGATCGCCCCCCGACCCGCGCCGCCGCATCCGCCGCATCCGCCGCCTCCGCGTCGCACGAATCGTCGTCGTCCCGACCGTGCGATCTGTACTCGTGGGGCAGCGGCGTGAACTTTCAGCTCGGCACGGGCTCGACGGGTGAGCAACCCACGCCGCGACGCGTCGACGACGTCGCCGTGGCGGTCCCAACCGCGGGTGGATCCGCGGGTGGTGCCGACGTACCCGACGACGACCGTTACGACCGTTACGGTGGGTCCGGAAACGGGGAACCGTGCGGCGGCGTATCGTGCGCGGCGGCGGGTAAGTTTCACACGGTTTGCGCGACATCAGACGGGGCTGTGTACGCGTGGGGACACGGCCGCGGGGGCAGGCTCGGCGTGAACGTGAAGGCGGTGTACGCGGGTGACGAGGCGGTGCTCGCGCCCGCGCGTCTGGCGGAGTTTGGGGTTAATACGAGGTTTGGGGGTAAGAGTTTTGGGCTTCGCGTGGTGGCGGTGGCGGCTGGGAAGCACCACACGTTGGCGGCGACGGAGTGCGGGCTCGCGTTCTCCTGGGGTCTGAGCAGAGACGGGTGCCTGGGGTACCTCTTGGGGGCGGAGGAGGAGGCGTCGGCCGTTTCGTCGTCCACCAGGGCCGTTTCGTCGTCCACAAGGGCCGTTTCGTCGTCCACAAGGGCCGTTTCGTCGATCGCGGGCGACGAACGATTCTCGCCGACGCCCAGGCGAATCGCGGGGACCCTCAAGGGGATACGAATCGTCGCCGTTTCCGCCGCCAACCGTCACAGCGTCGTGCTCACCGCCGCCGGGGACGTGTACGCGTTCGGGAGCAACGCGCGAGGCCAGCTCGGCGTGGCCCTGGGTTCCGCGCTCGACCACTCGCACTCGCCCAAACGCGTGGACCTCACCGGCGCGCGCTCCATCGCCGACGGCGGCGGCAGGCGTTGCGTCGGCGTCGCGTGCGCCAAGGCTCACACCGTCGCGCTCACCGCCGACGGTGACGTGTTCCAGTGGGGACATGGTGTTCCGGGGGGTCCGAGGCGGGTCGACGTCGGGTCCGGTTTGGTCCATCGCGACGGAGGAGGAAGCCCCGGCGGTTTCGTCGTCCACCAGGGCGTCACGTCCAGGGCGACGCCCGGACGGTTAGTCGCCGTCGCCGCGGGCGCGACCGCGTCCTTGGCGCTCACCGCCGACGGCGCGGTGCTGGCGTGGAGGAGCGACGATAAGGCGCTTCGATGTTCGCACGTGCGCGGCATCCCGGATCAAGTCGTCTCCGTCGCGGCGGGTAAGTGCAGGTGCGCGGCGGTGACCGCCGCCGGCGACGTCTACTCGTGGGACGTCGCGACCGAGGGATCGAACGAAGCGGCGCCGTTCAGGGTGGCCGGGATCAAGCGCGTCGTGTCGGTCTGCGTCGGGGAGAAGCACTCGTTGGCGCTGCAGAGGATAGCGCGGCCGCCGCGCGAGACGATTCCGACGCTCGACGACGAGGACGACGACCGTTACGACGACCGCGACCGTTACGCCGCCGCCGGAAACTCGGACGACGTCGACGAGGTGACGGCGAGCTTGGAGGCGATGTACTCGAACGCCGCGGACGACGACTGGGACGCCGAACCAAACTCCGAACCAAACTCCGAACCAAACTCCGAGGTTTGTGACTCGGACTCCGATGACGACGGCGACGGAAGACGTCGTGCCCGGCTACGTCGGCGCCGGTGCCCGTCGCTGAAGGACCTGTGCGTCGTTCAAATCGCCGAGCGCGTGTGCGACGTTCGAAACGCGACGGACCTCGCGTCGTTCGCGGCGCACCTCGACGCGCCCAGCCTTCGAGCGTACGCCCTGCGAGTCGCCGCCGCTAACCTCGACGCGGCGCTGTGCGAGGTTGGCCCGGAGGCGCTGGTGGAGTGCGACGCGTTTACGACGTCGGCGTGGGAGCGGTGCTTGAAGGGGAGGCGAGGGGACGGATGGTCGACGTTCACGGGAAACCGCGACGCCGCTCGAGGCGCCGGGGTACACGACGACGCGGACGACGCGGATGCGGACGACCGTTACGACCGTTACGACGGTTACGACCGTTACGACGGCGACGACGACGAGCGGGTGTTCAGGGAGAGGAGAGACGCCGCGGAGTTTCTCGCTCGCATCAGAGCCGCGTCGGCGTCCGATGATCGAGCCGACGACTGCGAACCGATCGAATCCGTCGGACAATCCGCTACGAATAAACCCACCGGGGTCAATAAACCGCGCCGGGGCGGGCGGGGACGCGCCTCGAACGACGACGCGGGCCCCGCCGCGCCCGCCACCGCCCCCGTCGCTTCCACCGACCAAACCGCCGGACGAAGCGGCGACGCGTCGGGACCGAGCTGGCTCTCCGCGCGCGTCCGAGGAATCGGGAAAACGCCGATGCATCGGGAGGACCCGCCGCCCAAACCCGCAACAAACCGGGGCGCGGGGACGAGCAGGCGGTCCGCGGAGGCCGCGGCGAGCCGGGCGGCGCGCGGCGCGCTGTCGCTCTTCCTCTCGGGCGCGCTCGAGGAGGGACTACGCCGCGGCGGGGGCGCGTCAAACGTCGACGCGGCGGCGGCTGAGACGGCGGCTGAGCGAAGAACGACGCCGAGGACGTGGAACCCCGCCGAGACGGCCGATGCGAACATTTCCATTTCGCCGGCGGACGACGACGACGACGTCAACACCACCCCCAACACCCCCGTTCCCGTCCATCGTCGTCGCGGTCTCCTTGACATTCAACTCGCGCAGGAGCGGGAGACGGCGGCGGAGCGGGAAAAGGCGCGGGGTTTCGCCGCCGCCGCGTCCCGTTCCGTCCCCGCGTATGGGCGAAATGGGCGAAATAATGACCCCCACGCGCCGTCCGTCTCCTTCTCGCTCGGCGCGCTCATCGGTGCCGGTCCAAGGAGCGGGTACGGCGGGCGAGGGTCCGCGTTTGTCAAGTCGCCCCAATCGCCCCAATCGCCGGTGACGTCCATACCCGCGGCGTGGGGCGGTGTTCGTTCGTCGTCGTTGATCGAATCGTCGCGTTCGCGGGGCGACGCGTCGCACGGGTCGCCTCCTCCCCCCTCGCTTCTGGACATCCAGCGCGAGGAGGAGGCGAGAAGGACATCCAGAGGCGAGTTCGCGACGGCGTCGGCGTCGCCCCCCTATCAAAACGCGTTTGGTTCCCCGTCGCCGAACTTTTCACGAACTTTCGGCGGGTCGTCGCCCGCGAGTGCTCGGTCGTGGTACGTGCCGGACTCGGGTCGCGGGGTCGCGGTGGGACTGAGGGCGCTGTTGGCGGAGGAGGAGGACGCGCGGTTGGCCGCCGAGCTCGCCGCCGCGGAGGCTGAGCGCGCGAAGGTGAAGGTTCCTCGTCTCGACGAAGAGGAAAACGCCGAAAAGCCAAAGAGTCGGAGGAAACCCGGCGGAAGGAACCAAAGGCGACCGACCGACGGAAGCAAAGGCGGAACCAACGACGGGGAGGACGAGGCGGGCGGCGACGGGGAGGCTGAGGCCGGGCGTCGTCTCCGGCGCGCCGCCGCGAAGAAGAAGGCGAAGGCTTCGTCGAGTGTCGAGTCTTCGGCGGCTGGGACGGGCGCGGTTAACGGCCGGAGACGGGGTCGGGTCGGGGGCGAGCGGTCGGTCGGCGCGCGAATGTCCGGGCCGGCCAAGGCGGGACCGTCCCCCGCGGGCGACGCGACGGGGAACGGGACGAAACCTCGAGAGTCGGAGCCTCCGCAGCGCGGGAACGGTCGAGGTGGACGGTCGCGGCGCAGGGCGCCGCGGCAGCCCTGATTTTAATTAATTTTGGGCGAAATGCGAAGTTTTAATGGCAAATGGAGCGGTGTTCACCCATCGTGACTGGAAACGCCGCTGGGTTGCCGGGCACCCAATCCAGCGTGGCCGTCGTCAGCCAATGAAAACCTGCCTGGCGCTTATCGGTTCCAGCCTGGTTCTTATCGGTTCGACCGCCCGCGCGGGCCCCATAGCCGCACTCATCACGCCGAGGGGAGCCCTGCCATCCCGGTCGGGCCGCACTCGCGCGAAAGGTAAGGGTTCGGGACCGCGTCGACGCGCGGCGCTCGAAACCGAAGGCTTTCGAAGGCTCGAACGCTTGGCGTGACCCGCCCCGCGATTTGCGTCATTGCCTGCAGCTTTACGCAGGGAGTTTTTGTTAGCGGTCCAGTCAGCAAACCTACGGTGGGGCGACCGCGCGAGGACGCCGCTGTGAGGGAGAGGTGAGGCTCGGTTCCGTCAGAAGCGTCTCGAGGGCATCGAGTCGAGGTCCGGGACGTTTTTTGTGGATCGAAACGGTCCTTCGGCGGCATCGAAGCGCGGTCGGGAGGTCCGAGGGATTTGGCGCGTCCACCAATCGCGAGATAAGAGGAGGACCGAATTGAGCCGACCGGGGCGATGAGCGAGCCGGCTCCCGCCGTCGAGCCCTCGGCGACTGCGCCTCCGGATGAGTTGCCAAAATTCGACGAGACCAAGACGCACGAGAACATCGACATCGGCTTCACGGTGGACGCCGGCGGCGGCATCAGCGCGCCGCAGGCGAGCAAGGACCTGACCAACGCGCTGGCGTCGCTCCGTCACACCTTTACCGTGTGCGACCCGACGCTCCCGGACTGCCCCATCGTCTACGCGTCGGACGGGTTCCTGAAGATGACCGGATACCCCGCCGAGGAGGTCCTCAACCGCAACTGCAGGTTCCTCCAGGGGGAGGAGACGAACATGGACGACGTGCGCAAGATATCCGAGGCGGTCAAGAAGGGCGAGAGGATCACCGTCCGCCTGCTCAATTACCGCAAGGATGGCCAGAAGTTCTGGAACCTGCTCACCGTCGCGCCGGTCAAGCTGCCGGACGGGACCGTCGCCAAGTTCATCGGCGTGCAGGTGGACGTCAGCGACAGGACCGAGGGCAACGCGGAGGGCGCGGCGCTGAAGGACACGACGGGCCTCCCCCTGCTCGTCAAGTACGATCAGCGGCTGAAGGATCAGAACTTCGACAGGGTGGACGACGTGGAGAAGGCGGTGCTCGAGGGCGAGGGCGTCGACCTCGACGCCAACCCCGTGGCGGCGAACAGAGGAGGCCTCGACATGGCCACCACCCTGGAGCGCATCCAGCAGTCCTTCGTCATCGCCGACCCGTCTTTACCCGACTGCCCCATCGTCTTCGCGTCGGATGGGTTTTTGGACTTTACCGGGTACACCCGTGAGGAAATCTTGGGGCGGAACTGCCGGTTCCTGCAGGGCCCGCGGACCGATCGGAGCGCGGTGGCGGAGATTCGCAAGGCGATCGACGAGGGCAGCGAGTGCACCGTCCGGCTGCTGAACTACACCAAGCAGGGGAAGCCGTTTTGGAACATGTTCACCATGGCGCCGGTGCGGGACGAGCAGGGTAACGTCCGTTTCTTCGCGGGTGTTCAGGTGGACGTCACGGTGTACACCCGCGAGGAGGGCGAGAAGGTCACGAGCTTGGACCTCGTGAAGGAGGACAAGGACAGGGACGAGAGCTCGTTCGATCGACAGATGAAGGAGTACTCGAAGCAGACGGCGAGCGCGGTTGCGTCCGGGGTCGCCGGGCTGAAGGACGGCGACCTGCCCTGGAAGAACATGGTCGGCATCCTGAGGCTCCCGCAGCCGCACCAGCGGCACGATCCCAACTGGGTGGCGCTCAAGGCTGCGGTGGACAAGCACGAGGCGGAGGGACGGCCGGGAAGGCTGTCGCCGGATGATTTCGTGCCGCTGAAGCGGCTGGGCAACGGCGACGTCGGAAGCGTCCACCTGGTGCAGCTCGCGGGAACCGACAGGCTGTTCGCGATGAAGATACTGGTCAAGCAGGAGATGCACGACAGGAACAAGCTGCACAGGGTCCGGACGGAGGGTCAGATATTGGAGACGGTGGATCACCCCTTCGTCGCGACGCTGTACTCGGCGTTTCAGACTGAGACGCACCTGTACTTTGTGCTCGAGTACTGCGAGGGTGGCGAACTGTACGAGACGCTGCAGAAGGAACCCGAGAAGCGATTTCCGGAGACGGTGGCGAAATTCTACGCCGCGGAGGTTCTCGTCGCGCTGCAGTACCTCCACCTCATGGGATTCATCTACCGCGACCTCAAGCCCGAGAACATCCTCCTTCGCAAGGATGGGCACATCATCGTGACCGACTTCGACCTCAGCTACTGCGCCTCGTCCCGCGCGCACGTTATCATGAAAGAGGGGCGCGCCCCCGGCGCGAGGGCGAGGAACCGCAGGGTTTCGCAGCGCCGGTCGTTCGCGGGAGGCGGGCGTCCCTCCGTGGGTGCCGTCGACGGAGGCGGGAAGCCAGCCCGCGGGAGCGACGCGTCGGGTCGGTCGCCCCGACAATCGCAGATGTCCATGGACGCAAACGGCGGCGTTCCCATCCCCGGCGCGTCCCTGAAATCCGGCGCCGTCGACGCCGGCACGATCGCGTGCGGGACGTTCCTGTCCCCTAACGGCGCCAACAAGTCGGGGAAGTTTCCGCAGATCATCGCCGAGCCCTTCGCGTACACCAACTCCTTCGTCGGCACGGAGGAGTACCTGGCGCCCGAGGTGCTCAACTCGACGGGTCACACGAGCTCGATCGACTGGTGGGAGCTCGGCATCTTCATCCACGAGATGGTCTTCGGGACGACGCCGTTCAGGGCGAACAAGCGCGAGCAGACCTTCCACAACATCGTCCACCAGCCCCTGGACTTTCCGTCGGCGCCCCCGGTGAGCGGCGAGCTGAAGGATCTGCTCCGGCAGCTGCTCCAACGCGACCCCAGCGTGAGGTTGGGGACGCAGGGCGGCGCGGAGGAGGTGAAGGCGCACGCGTTCTTTCGGAACGTGGACTGGGCGCTGCTGCGGTGGGCGAAGGCGCCGTTGGCGGAGAAGATCGAGCGGAGGATGTTGAGGGCGAGCGGGGCGGAGGCGGCGGTCGCGGCGCTGGACGGCGGCGAGGACGAGATGTTTCAGATGGACGTCGAGCAGTGACGGCGACGTCGGGTATTATGATAAGTTAGCTTCGATTGGACGCTTTTGCGTTCACGCGAGTGAAGAGACGAACGAATCACGACGCGCGCCTCGCGTCACGCACCGGCGCTACCCTCAAAATCACAATCACGCGTCCTCGTCGCCGCGGAGCAGCTTGACCAACTTGTGATCCTTGAGTTCCGGCTCGATTACGACGATCTGGTTGATCAACACCCTGCACGCGTCCGGGTCCTTCCTGCAGTGGAGCTTCAGGGTGGCCCAGTTGAACATGGCGTCCACGCACCTGTTGTCGATCTCCACGCACTTGAGGTAGTACGCCTCCGCCTCGTCGATGCTCTTCTCGTCGCCCTTCTCCTGCAGTATCATCGCGAGATTGTTGCAGGAATCCAGATGCCTCGGGTCGAGGTCGATCGCCCGCCTGTAGCACTCCTCGGCCTCACCGAACTTCTCGATCGTCTGGTAGAAGTTCCCCATCCTGTACCGTGCGTCGGCGTCGTCGGGCTTGGCCTCCACCGCGTTCGCGAAGAACGCGCGGCTCTCCTCGACGAGCGCGTCGAACGCCCAGTTGATCTTCCCGATCCTCTGCTCGGCGTCGCCGTCGAAACCCGGCGCGTTTGCCTGCTCCAGCGCGACCCTGCGCGCCGCCTTGAGCCCCTCGAACGACGTTCCCCGGCTCACCCGTAGGATCTGCTCGGGGGTGTCGTCGCCCTTGGGCGTCATCTCCATCTGCCGCCGCTTGGCATCCTTGTTGAGCGCATCCGGGCCGTTGTCGCCAGCCGCCGCGACGATGCGCTGCGCGAGGGCTCTGGCGCGGACGTTGGCGCCGCGGACGCCGCGGGCGGCGAAGCGCGTGGACATCGCCGGTGCGGACGAGAGAGCCGGGGGCATTCGTCGCGTCGCGTGCGGTCCCTCCCACGCGCGCGCTCCTCCGGTGACGCGGGGTCTTATCCAGTCTCGGAAAAGCGACGAAGGAAACTTGCGTGAAAATAAATTCATCATTTCCGGGCGCGGGCGCTCCGAGGGGCGCGCGGGGGGCAGGATGACGACGGTTTGGGAGCCCGACGAAGACAAGCTGCGCGCCAGCGTCGCCGAGATGGAGGGATGGGCGAGCGAAGAGGAGGAGGACGCGTCGAACAAGGGGACGAAGCGGAAGAGGGGCCCTCGCACGAAGGGGCCATGCGAGCACGGGGTAAAGCCTCGGTCGAAGTGCAAGGTGTGCAGCGCTTGTCCGCACGGTCGTCAGCGTCGTTTCTGCAAGGAATGTGGCGGGTCTGCAATCTGCGAGCACGGGGTGAAGTATCGGTCGCAGTGCAAGGAGTGCGGTGGGGGCTCAGTCTGCGAGCACGGTCGTCGGCGCTCTCGGTGCAAGGAGTGCGGTGGGGGCTCAATCTGCGAGCACGGTCGTCGGCGCTCTACGTGCAAGGAGTGCGGTGGGTCTGGAATCTGCGAGCACGGTCGTCAGCGCTCTCAGTGCAAGGAG
>Ga0181571_10002445_pt1 | contig 13772 bp, 10 predicted proteins | sample 101ome_17_FD_132440 | JGI IMG/M metagenome (GOLD analysis project Ga0181571, IMG submission 132440) | Coastal salt marsh microbial communities from the Groves Creek Marsh, Skidaway Island, Georgia - 101407AT metaG (megahit assembly) | ecosystem: Environmental > Aquatic > Marine > Intertidal... | reverse complement strand
GTTTATTCCATAATATTTCACTAGAAGAAATGTCAACGCGCGCGGTAAGTTTATTGCTGCGCGCACTGGACGCCGGGACCTCCGGCGCCTTCGTCATCAGAATCATCGTATTGGCTTCGGCTTCGAGCTTCGGCTTCGCGTCGGCGCTTCTCTTGCTCCATGTCAACTTCGTGCATGTTGACTTCTTCAACGTTTTCGCTGTCCATGTCGATGCTAAGCGCCGGTCGCCCGGGTAAAATGTTTTCGAGCGCCTTGAGGTCTTCGTCGGATAAGTCGCCCGGACCCGGGAACTTGATGGTGAAATGAATGAAGAGGCGACCCTTTTGGAACGGCATGCCGTGCTTCGGCATGCCCTCGTCGAACACGGCCTTGAACGAGCCGGGCTTGATGGTCTCGCCTTCGTGCGTGGAGACGACGAGTTGACGACCGTCGAGGTGGTCTACGGTCATCTTCATGCCGCACAACGCCTCGACAAGGGTAATTTCCTTCTCGATGAACAAATCATCCCCCTTGCGAGTGAACGTCTTGTGCTCCTTTTGTTGGACGACGAAGACGATGTCGCCCGGAATCGTGTCCGGCGCCTCGTCCGCTTCGCCTTGGAAGACAATCTTTTGGTTGTGTCGCATACCCTTTTCGATGTGAACCTCGAGCACCTTCTTCTCTTGGACAACCTTTTGCGCCCTGCACACGTCGCACTTGTCCTTTTCGCTGATCGTCTGACCCGTACCGTTGCACGTGTTACACACGGTCTGCATCTGCTGCACCATGCCCGGCGCGATTTGTCGAACAACCACCTTGACGCCCGCGCCCTTGCATCCGTTGCACGTACCGCTCGCGCCCGACTTGCTCCCTTTCCCGTCGCACTTTTTACAAATCACGTTTCTCGACAGACTCAATTTTTTCGTCACCCCGTTATACAAATCGTCCAATCCAAGTTTCAATCCGTGCACGACGTCTTCACCCTTTCGCACCCTCGAACGTCCGCCGCCGCGTCCGCCCCCCGGCCCGAACGGGTTCCCTCCGAACATGGCTTCAAAGATATCGAACGGCGACCCTCCACCGCCACCACCCATACCACCGTCCTTGAGCGCGTCTTCACCGTACTGATCGTACAACGAACGTTTTTCCTCGTCGCTCAGCACCTCATACGCGGCGGAAATCTCCTTAAACTTGTGTTCGTCGCCGCCTTTATCCGGGTGGTGCTTCACCGCCATCTTACGGTACGCCTTTTTAATCTCCGCCGCGCTCGCCGTTTTCGGCACGCCGAGCGCATCGTAGAGCTTGGTATCGTCGGACTGCGTCGTCGGTCGGTCATCCGTCGTCAGTCATCCGCGTTCGCGGTCGTCTCGCGCGCGCGACGTCGCGACGAGCGAGGCGCCGCCGAAGCTTCGAATCGCCGCGAGATCTTTCTTTCCTCGCCATTCGTCGAACGCGCGCGCGGGGTCGCGATTCGCGATTCGCGCGCGCGCGCGACGCGCGCGAACGAGGGGTGACGCGCGCGCACCTTTCGTCCGGGCTGTCGACCGAACATCGGTCGCGTCGCCTCGCGTCGTCGTCGGTCGTCGGTCTCGGTCTGGCGTTTTCATCCGTCGCGTCGCGAAAGGCGGCGGTGTTTATGCGCGTGTGGATTTTTTAGATTTGGTTTTTTGGACCGTACTGTACATTTTTATAAGACGTCTCGTGAAAATAGTGTGTTTTTGTATATCGATTTGATAGGTTTTTTTATTCTCGAATACGTATTTTAGGGTTTAGGGTTTACGACAGCACGCACCGTCGGTAATCCAGCGCCGATCGACGTTCGACCGACTTCGGACGTCGACGCGCCATGCCGCTCGACGAGGAAGCCCTCGTCGCGCTCCGACGCGCGTGCGCGGACGTCTCCACGTCTCGCGATGATCTCGACGCCGCGAGCGGCGACATGGGCGCGCATCACGGCTCGCGTCCCGACGCCGTGGTGACGCCGACGACGACGACGGAGGTGGCGAACGTCGTGCGCGCGTGCGCGCGACGTCGCGTCCCCGTCGTCCCGCGAGGCGCCGGGACGGGTCTAGAGGGTGGGTGCGTCGCGTACGACGGAGGGGTCGTCGTCGACACGAGCGCGTTGCGAGGGATCGAGGTGTTCGCCGCCGACGGCGTCGCGCGCGTCGGCGCGGGGGTGAAAAAATCGGAACTGAACGCCGCGTTGGCGCCGCACGGGTTTCAGTTCGGGCCGGATCCGTCGAGTAATCCGTCCATCGGTGGCATGGCGTCGACGGGTGGGAGTGGGTTGTCCACGCTGAAGTACGGGACGTCGAAGGAGAACATACGGTCGATGGTTGTCGTGACGCCGGACGGTGGCGTCGTGCGAACGCGCGCCGAGGTGCGAAAATCGAGCACGGGGTACGAACTGAACGCGTTGTATCTGGGGGCGGAGGGAACGCTCGGGATTATCACCGAACTGACGGTGCGGTTGGTGCCGTTGCCGAAGGTGAGGTGCGGCGCCGTGGTGAGGTTTCGAGACGTCGGCGCGGCGGGGAAAACAGTGGCGGAGGCGACGGCGATGAATTTGACGACACTCTTGAGATGCGAGTTGATGAACGATGAAGGGATCAAGGTGACGAACGTGGTGTTTAAGACGTCGTTGCCGTGCGAACCGACTCTATTTTTAGAATTCGTCGGTAACCGAAATGACGAAATGTTCGCGGATTGGGACGCGTTTCTCTCCAGGGCGGTCGCGAACGGGAGCACGTCGCACGAGTTCGCGAAAGATGGCGCCCAATTGGACGAACTCTGGGACGCGAGACGCGGGTGTTATCTCGGCGCCATGCGTTACCGAGGCTTGGAGGCGGGGACAAAGGCGAAGGAAAAAGTCTACGTCGGCGACGTCTGCGTTCCCGCATCAAGACTCGCCGAGTGCATCAGCGTCACCGAGAGCGAGTTCAAAAAAGCGCGCTTCCCGTGTGTCATATGCGCGCACATCGCTGACGGTAATTTCCACTGTTTGATTCCGTTTCAAGAGAGCGAACGCGCCGCGCTCATCGCGCTCGAGGATAAAGTCATCGGCAACGCCATCAAAATGGGCGGCACCGCGTCCGGCGAGCACGGCGTCGGCATAGGTAAGCAAAAGTACATCATTCAGGAGCACGGCATCGAACACATCGACATTCAACGTCGCATCAAGCGCGCCCTGGATCCTCTCAACATTATGAATCCCGGGAAAATCTTCTCTTGGGATCCGTCCGACGCCGAGCGCGCGCGCCCTCGCGCGTCCAGACTCTGAGTGCGAGCGAGCGCATTGTATGTGTAGTAATCTCCAGCGTCACGCGCATTGTATTTGTAATCTTTACGTCACGCCCGCGAGCGCGAGCGCGCGGCTTGTATTCGTAATCTTCGCGTCCGAAACGCGCTCAAAGCCCAAATGTGGCGCGGCGACCGACCGAACAGTAAAGCCAAAACCAATCGCACCATCGTCACAGTGTCCCGCGCCGCGCGATGACGCGACGAACCCGCGCGGGCGACGTCGCGCGGGCGGTCGTCGTCTTCGTCCTCGCGGTGACGGCGGCGACGCTTCCGCGCGCGCGCGCGGCGACATCGTCTCCACCGACCAAGTCGAGCGCGCCGGGCGCGCGCCCGTGGATCGTCGAGCGCGCCGAACTGCACGGTCTGAGCACGAACGCGCTCGAGGAGGCGTCGAGCAACGTCGAGACGATCGTCTCTCGAGATTGTTTTCTCGTCGCCAAGGATGGGGCGATCGTGCACGAGTCGTACTACGGCGCGAACGACGCCAACACCCAACACGTGGTGGACGGCGTCGGGACGTTGGCGCTCGTCGTCGCCGCGGGGGTGGCGCTGCAGCAGGGATTGTTCGAGCTCGACGCGCCGTTGGCTAAGTATGATCTGCGGTCGGTTGAGGAGGCGTTCGGGGCGTACGCGGATCAGGTGAGCGTGAGGCAGTTGTTGGCGCAGACGCACGGCGGCGGGTCGAGAGAGCCGGGCGGGTCGTGGGAGCGAGACGATCCGCACGAGGGGCCGTTTTTGGACATCATCGGCGATATCATCGAATCTAGAAGCGGAATGGAGTTGGGGAAGTGGGCGCGGTTGAACGTGGGGGAAAAGATCGGCGCGCCGGACATGTACGAGAGTTCGTCGCGGGCGGACGGCAACGAGGGCGCGTCGCTGTGGCGCGACTTGACGATGACGTGTAGAGACGCCGCCAAGCTCGGTCAGTTGTTCGTCAATCAAGGGCGATGGATGAGCGCTGACGGGAGCACGCGACAGATGTTCGATCCGTCGTTCGCCGTCACCGCGCTCTCCGTGAGTTATCCGCAGTTGAATCAAGCTCACGGTTTCATGACGTGGTTACACGTGCCGGTGAGCGCGACGGGGTCGCAGTGTTGTTCGCCCAGAGCGACCAAGACGTCGTGTGGAAAGAGTGCGGAGGCCATCAACGGTCCGATTTTAGGTAAAAACGCCCCGCACGCACCGGTGGCGGTGAGTTTGGGCGACGAAGGTTCGATGATCTACATGTTGCCGCAAACCAACACGGTGGTGGTGACGCTCGGTCGCACGACGGCGGGATCGCCCGCGTGTCCCGCGGCACCGTCTGACGTCGTCGCCAAGGCTGGCACAGGTCGTAGAGACGACGCGTATCTCGTGCGCACGATGTGGAGCGCCATGGGCGGGGCGTTGAAACCGATGGAATTGGAAAAACCGACGAAATCGACGCAGCGCCAGGCGGCGCTCGAGCGCGATTGGCGACGATGGGAGGAGAAGAAATCCGAAGCTAAGAAGTCGTCATCGTCGTCGTCCGAGAAATCCAAGTCGAAATCTCGCCGATCCGACGACGTCGCGGACCAGGGCTTGAGCGAAAGTTCCGGCATTCTCGACGCCGTACGCGAAGCCATCACGCAAGTCATGGGCGGCGTCAAGACGGTTGACGACGGTCTGGTGCACGACGGGCACGCGACGTACCAAGTGCCTGGCGACGCCGACTCCGCGTCCACGCCCGCGACGTTTCGCACGCCACTTCCGGAAAAACCACCGACGCAAAGCGAATTGGCCGAGGCGGAGTATAACAAGCGTCAGGTGGAATACGCGCACGAGATGCAAGAGCGCGAGTATAAAAAGTTTGAAGATGACGTGCAAAAGGACTATCGCAAGGCACTCAAGGCGACGCGCGAAAAGTATCAAAAGGATATGCGCGCGGCGCAAAAGAGTAAGGACGCGACGGAACGCGCGAGACGGGAGGACGCCGCGGCGACCAAGTATTTGGAAGCCGTGAACGACATCGAAGACACGGGTAAGCAAGCGCTTCAACAGTTGGATTCCTGGCGCAAGGCGACGCTCCCACCGTTGCTCGAAGATGGAAAGAAATTCATCGCGAACGGTGGTGGTCTCGAGAACGTCGAACACACGAGCGATGAGCACAAACGTCACGCGAAGAAGGAACTCGAGCGTTTGGACATGACGATGCAAGGCATGTCCGAGAAGATGAAGAGAATCAGTCGTCATCAAGACGACGACGATAACGACGACGACGACGACGACAACCGGTCAGACGTCGCGATTTCTCTTCCCAAGCTCGGCGTCGACCATACGGCGCGACGCATGATGCGCGGTTCGTGCGTGTGCGGATGTCCGAACACCAAGTCCACGCAGGCGACGTGTTTCGACATCGACGCCACCGCGCTCGAGTCCACCGAACAAGCCGCCGAGGCGTGCGCGTCCATGCACTCGCGCGCGGGTTTGGGATGTCCCCACACCGGCATCGTGCAGCAGTGCGGCGACGTCATAGGTAAACGCGGTCTAGCCGCGAAAGAGCTCGAGTGTCGACAAGTACGACGATGTCCGCGCACCAAGGAGGACGCGGCAAAGACAGCCTTCTTAGCCGCCGTGTTCGATTGCAGACCGACGAGATTCGCGACGTGCGCGTTCGTCGCCAAGCCGTGCGCGCGCTCGCGCGTGCTTGTCAAACCGGTGGCACCGGCGTCGAACGCGGCGTTCCCGTCCAAGCTCTCTCGACCGCAATCATCGCGTCGCGCGGCGCACAAGTTTCACGAGCACGACCACACGCACATGAGCACGGGCGCGCAGCGAGTCATGTCCAACGCGTCGGCTGAAGCGAGCGTCGCGCTCGCCGTGGCGTTTCTCGCGTTGGCGCTCATAACCATCGCCACTAAGTGGCCGACGACGGTGACGGGTGGAAACGCGTTCGCCACGCGCATGGTGAAGACGAAACCGACGTCTGCGCCCGAGCGCGCGCCGTTGCTTCAGCGCAGACCGGTACCGAGCGCGAACGTCGTCGCTGAGCGTTTGGCGGCGGCCAAGGCGGAGACGCGCGCGCAGGCCGAAGCCTTCGCGGCGGTTTCGGCGACGTCGTCCGCGTCCGAGCGCGACGAAGATGTCCAGTGCGCGCAGGGAGACGTCGTCGAGCGATTCCCGCGTCCGATTAAGATTCCTCAACCGCAAACGCGCGCGTTCGATGAGGTGTCGGCGGCGGCGCCATCGGTGTTCGTCGAGCCGAAGACGCGCGCGAGGAGCGTCGCGGTGGAATCCGTCTCCGGCGCGACGGACGCGTCCAAGCAAGACACGGAACCTTAGAGGCTACGAAACGGTCGCAAAACACACAAAAAAGTATCAGTATTACATTCACGATTAGCGTACTAGCGAAGACGACGATGTGCGTCGATTCTTGTTGATCAAAACCCACCGTCGTTTTTTCACAATCGGAGACGCGCGAATCCCATGGCGACGCGCGTCAGCGGCGCCCACGATCGCCTCGAACTCGAACCACACCTCGCGACCGAACTCGCGACGACGAACGGTACCGACGCCATGGTCGCGTCTTCCCTCGACGCCGACGACGCGCGCGAGACGGCGTGGTACCCTCGTCGACCGAGCCGCGTCGTCGCCGACGCCGCGAATCTGTGATCGCCGCCGTCCATCCTACGTCGTTTCAACCCACCGTCGCCCCCTAATCCACCGCCACCGCCGCTCTCGAACGGACTCTCCCCGGTCATCCGACTCGGATTGATCCCGAAATCGACCGCCATGTTCGCCAAGTGATCGGCGTGTTTATTAAACTCGCGCTTGACGTGCGAAATCGTAAACTCGTCAAACTCCCCCTTGAGCGCGCACGCCTCGGCGTGCATCGACTTTAAGTTTGCCGATTTCAGCTTGAACGACCCATCCACCTGATTGACGATCAATTTACTGTCTCCACGCACCTCAATTTTCCGTATACCGAGCTCCACCGCCTTTCGCAATCCCAAACACAGCGCCGCGTACTCGGCTTCGTTCACCGTGCGCTCGGGACCGAGATACTCCAACAATTCCTCCACGATTCGATCGTCCCGTTTCCGACGCAACAGCGCCCCCGCGCCCGCGACGCCGGGATTCCCACGACTCGCGCCGTCGAATTCGAGCACGTACTCATCCACCGAGGGATCGCCCGCGTCTTCGTCGTCGGCGACCGCCCCGTCGTCCTCCCCGCCCCCGCCGCCCGCCGCCGTCGACGCCCCTCTCGCGCGCGACGCCGACGTCCCGCTCGCGAGCGACACTGTCGTCGAAAACGTCGCGCGAGTCCCACTTTTCGCATCTCCCGCCACCGTCGACGCGCGCGCGCGCGACGACGACGCCTTCGCATCCCCGTTCCCATCACCCTCGACCGTTGCGCCGCCCGCGCGCCCAACGTCCCCCTCGTGCGCTCGCAGGTACGCCTGCGCCTCGTCCAGACTCGCAAACTTCTGTAATGACGCATAAAAACACGCGTCGTCAGTCACCGCGCTTTTCGCGCGCGTCGCGGCGCGCGCGCACGCCGTCGAGCGTCGAGAACGCACCTTGTGCTTGGCGCCTCCGAAAGCATCCACCTGACGCTTGGCGTCGTCCCACGTCGTGTACACCCCCGTCTTGCGTCCGACGGCGACGGCGTAGTAGGCGACTTTATTTGAACGCGCGCGCGGCATCGCGCGCGGGGTCGCGCGTCGGTCGCGTTCGCGCGCGCGGGCGAGGTGTGAGGAATTAGGCGTGCCGGCACGTCGTGTCGAGCGCGCGACGCTCGTCGCGCCTCACGCCGTCGCACGCGAGCGTCTCTCGCGCGCCGAGACGCGTCGAGACGACGAGACGATTTTAGTCGCGCGCGCCGCCGTCGCGTTCGCGCGCGGGAGACGATCGACCCGCGCGCGCGCGCGTGTCGAAAACGCCGTCGCGTTCGCATTCGCGTTCGGCCTCACGCGTGCGAGAGAGAGAGAGAGAGCCGCGCGACGACGACGGACGCGCGACGACAGCGCGCGCGATGGCGGCGTTTGAGACGGACGCCGCGAGAGAGAGAGACGCGCGTGGACGCGCGTACGTCGCCCACTGGGACGCCGTCTATCGCGAACAACCGAGTCAGTTGGACAGAGAGTGGCACGCGAGCGCGGCGGCGTGTCTCGACGTCGCGCGCGGGCACGTCGTCGAGGCGATGCGCGCGTCGTCGAGCGGGAGACGCGTCGTCGTGGACGTGGGGTGCGGATCGTCGAGCGTCGGACGCGCGGTGTTGGAGGAGGAGGCGTTCGGCGCGCGCGCTTTAGTGCTGGTAGACTGCGCGCCGGCCATGATCGACGCGTTGCGGGGACAGTACGCGGGCGATGGGCGCGTGCGGTGCGTGACGGGTGACGCGAGGAATTTGCGTGAGGTTTTTGAGGACGCGTCGACGGCGGTGGCGATCGATAAGGGCACGCTGGACGCGCTGAACGGGGACGACGATAAACGCGCCATGTTGGAGGAAATGGTGAGGATATTGGAGGAGGACGGGGTCATCTTGAGCGTGTCGTTCGCATCGGTGGGGCGTTTTTTCTTTTTGAAACGCGAGACGGCGCGGTTGGGATTGACGTGGAGGTTTAGGGTCGTCGCCGAGGGCGATCCCGCGAGAGGCCACTCGGCGGTCTTCGTCAGCGTTCTGCATCGAGCGTCTCGAGCGGAGACGTTTCGAGACGTCGCGTTCGAAGAGGATGCGTTGACGCGGACGCTCGTGCGTCGGATGGAGACGAGCGGGTCGATCATCGAAGACGACGACGACGAAGATGAGGCGCACTTGGATTTTAGTCGCGACGAGCTGTAAAAGGCAAAGGCGCACTACCGATGTGATCGCATAGGAAATGAATTAAATAAAATAGCACGTCGAGAGCGTCGAAGATATCACCTCACGCGCGTCGCGTAGAAATCAAAACGATGAAAACCTGCGTCTGGTCTTTATTCATCGTTTGTCACGTCGCGATTTGCGCGGGCGCGAGTCTCCTCGCGCCTCTCTTCGTTTGATTGCTCGAGCGATTTACGCCTTCATGAGCGCGTCGATGTCGGCGACCAAGTTGGCGTTTTCAAACTTGGGCGAGTAACGCTTCGCCGGAACGCCGTCCTTGCCGATGAGGAACTTTTCAAAGTTCCACGTGACGTCGGAGCGTCGCACCGGGGACCACTGGAGCGGCATCGAGTTCGGTTGCGTGTTGTAAATGTGATCCGCACCGAGACCACCCTTATCGTCGGCCGGCGCCGGGATGGAGTTCTTCAAGAACGTCCAGAACGGGTGTTCGTCCGCACCGTTCACCTCCATCTTTCCGGTGATGGTGAACTTGGGCTCGTACCCTTCGCCCGGTCGCACGTACTTGAGCGTGTTGAGCAACTCGAAATCCTTGTCGTAGCACTGGTGTCCGAATTGATTGCACGGGAGACCGAGAACGACCAAGTCATCACCGTACTTTTCCTTCAGGGCGTTCAACTGAACAAAATCCCTGACGGTCGTGCCTCACATCGTCGCCACGTTGTTGATGAGCACGACTTTGCCCTTGTACTGGGACAGCGGCAAGTCCGCACCCTCGGTGGGCGCGTCTCGGGAGCCACCGCCGAGCTTCTTGAGCGTGAAATCGTAGATGGTCGAGGCGGCATTCACGCGCACGCTGGAGCGGCGAACACCGCTCGCGCGCGCGCGCTTGACCGCGACGAGCGCACGGGGCGCGGCCGATCGCTGGGCCAACATTTCGACTCGCGGCTTTATCCGGAAACTGGACGTCGACGACGGCGCGCGCGCGGTGAAGCGACGGGCGAAGATGGACGGTGAGTGTTTCGGAGTCGGTCGGCGCTCGCGAGGGAGAGACGACGCGACAAAGGCGCGGGAAAGTGAGGTCTCGTTTGAGGGTTCGTTTGAGGGTTAGGGGGCTTTGGCGACGTCTCCCGCGGGAGGCGCGCGCGCGCGAACGCGAGACGCGACGCGAGAGGGCGAAGGAATTGATGGTGTGTTCGAGACGCGACGTGAGAAAATGGTGTGTGTGTGCTATGACGTGGGTTTGTGCTACGTGAATCGCGCGGTGGGCGCGAGTCGTGACTAGAATGGTCGCGCGCGAAGGCGGCGGAGACTACCTGAAACTACTTTTTGCCAGTCTTTTTGGACTTTTTGAGGGATTTGAGCTTTTTGCGAGGTTTGAGCGCCTTGGAGAGGTCATCGGCGTCGCCGGGAAGATCGTCCCAGGAGGCGAGCGTCTTTTTCTTCTTCTTTTCAGCCTTTTCGAAGAGGGCGTCGATGTCGTCGTCTTCGCAAAATTTCGTCTCCTCGTCCGATTCCTCGGCGGGGTCTTTACGTTTCGACGGCTTGGTGGGCTTTTTACCCTTTTTGGTGAAGACATCGTCGACATCGCGCATGGTTTCGTCCCCATCGGCGGCGTCTGCGTCGTCGTCGTCGTCGTCGTCGCTCTCCTCGTCCTCGGCGCTGTCGCTCTGCGGTTCGTCCTCGTCGTTTGCGTCGTCGTCGTCCGCCTCGAAATTGAGTTCGTCTCCGGGCTTATAGAAGGCGTCGAGCAAATAATCATCGTCCGGTGCATCGTTGTACCCCTCGTAGTGCGTGCGAACCTTGTTTGCCAGACGATTCGCCTCGAATTCCGCCGCCGCCTCCTTGAGCAACTCCGTCCACGCCTTCGCCGTTTGCGAACTCGCACGCACGCAGCTCTTCACATCCTCGCTACGCACGCCGACGCCGGACTTCGATATCGCGCACACCTCCTCGTGCGTGTTGACCACCACCACCACGGACGAATCGGCGGTGACTTCCTCCTCCAAAGTCGGATCCACCACCGCCAAACCGGGAGCCTCGTCGAAGAAGCAATACGTTGACGCGATGGGAAAGTGATGCATGTTCAGCGGTATCGCCTCGCGATCGTCCATCCCGTGCACGGTCACCATCCCACTGTTCGGATCCACCGCGCATTCCGGTCGTCTGTACGTCATCAACGACCCGCACGCCGCTAAACTCGCCGCTCCGGCCAAGTTGCCGTCGTGCGCTAAAATCGTCACCGAACACGTGATCACCCACACTCGCTTCCCCGCGAGCACGCACAGCGACTCCACGTCAACGGCGCGCGCTTCTTTCAACCCTCGCTCGAGCAGAGCGCCCAAATCTTTCGCGCGCTGTCGAGTTTTCTGCGACGCTCTCCCGTCCTTGGCGAACCCTTCGCACGCGCCGCTCGAGAAATCAACATCCACGCGCAGCGACCCCTCCGACGACGCCCCGCCGGACGTCGGCTTCTCTAACACCCCCGTCGTGTTCGCGCACGCGATCGTGTTTCCCAGACGAACGACGCACACGCCCTCGACCGGGCCGAGTTTGATGCTCAATTTGTCGGCGGACGCGCGCGTTTCGTGCGGCTCTCGACCGTCGACGCGGAACGGACCGCCCTCTTCATCGCCCTGTAACGCGCTGACGATGAATTCTCTGTTGTTCAGGCACACGAGCGCGTCGGCGTCGGTCGAGAACGGCCGCATGGCGGCGCGCCTCGCTCTGAGGGACGGCGAGGCGGCGGCCGCCGCTGACGACGCGAATGAAACGACGACGACGAATTCTGATGACACACGTTTTGTTACACGCGCTACGGCGAAGGGTGAGTGAAAGCGGTGCGTCACTGGAGATCGCCGCTGTTCGGGCTGAGCTCGATGAATGACTCGCAGCTTCCGCTCGGGGACGCTCCGAAGCCGCCGTCAACGGCGGGAAACGAAAATTCCGCCGCCCAGGGCGATTCCTTGGTTTCCGGGTCCGGTTTCGCGCGCCTCGGTCGAAGCTTGTCGTCTAATTGTTTGCGCACGTCCGAGAGCTCGCGCCGGAGTCGGGCGTTCTCTCGTCCCACTTCGGCTTGAATCGTTTGAAACTCGAGTCGGCGAGACTCGATTTCCTCTTCGGACGCGCGTTTGACTCTCGCGAGCTCTCTCTGCACGTCCACGGGATCGAGCGGTGCGGACGTGATCCCGGCGCTTCGAAGCGTCAAGTCTCTGATTTGTTTGAAAACCTCGTTCAACTCGGCGCGGGTCTTCATCTCTTCGTTGACCAATCTTTCCGTCGCGATTTTCGTCTCCGCCTCGCGCTCGACGCGCGCGCGAAATTCGGCGTCGCGCGATTCCTGCGACGGCGCGCTCGCGAGACGCTCGCGAAGAGATTCAATCTCGCGCTCGAGCGATACCTTTTCTATAAAATACTTTTCTAACTTTTCTTCCGACGCCTTGGCGCGCGCCTCGCTCGCCCTGACGCGTTCCTCGAGACGATCCGTCTCCAACGCTCTCGCGTGATCCGCCACCTCCGCGTCAAAGGTTCGTTTCGCCTCCACCTGACGCGTGAGACTCTCGATCGTCTCCTCCTGCATGGATATTTTTTGCTCGCGAACCTCCGCCTTGGTCTCTAACGATCGCAAGCGTTCGCCGAGCGACCGCAACTCGGCGCGCATCGACTCCTCCCTCGCCGCGTTCGCCGCGTTCGCCTCCGTCTCCACTCGCAACCGTCGCTCGTACGACTCTCGCGTCGACGTCAAACTCGCACTCAAACTCTCGATCGCCCGCTCCTTCGCGCGCAACGCCTCTCGCAGACTCGCATCTCGAGCGCTCGCCTCGGCGACGCGTCTCGTCGCCTCGAGCCTCGCCGCGTCTCGCTCCGCCGAATACATCGCCCGCGTCGTCTCCATCGCCTCCGCCTCCTCTCGCGCCAGATTCGTCCCGATCGTCTCCGCCTCCGTCTCCAGCGTCGCCAACCGCCGCTCGAACGCACCGGGCGCGCCGTCGGCGTCGTCATCCGTCTTCGAGCGCGCGCTCGCGGTCAACCGACGTCCCGACGCGCGCGCGTCCTCATCCGACCCCCTCGACCGCGTCTCCCGCGCCGCGCTCGCATCGGGCGTCGCCAACACCTCCGCCGCGAGTTCGCGTATCATCATCGACGTCGGCGAGCGCGCGAACGGCTCCATCCCGCGCGCGCGCGGGTCAACGCCGTCTCCGACGACGACGACGATGATGCGCGCGCGAACGCTCGACCGACCCACCTCCCGGCGGCGTCGACGCACCGGACGCGAGAGGCGAGACGAGACCGACGAGTTCGACCGCGAGACGCGAGAGACCGTCGCGCGGAGACGGGCGACGCGCGCGCGTGTGTCGAACGGCGCGGGCGCGATGCGGGCGCGTCATCACCTGGACATACGAGTGGGTACACCGACCGTTCACGACTCATACCAAACCGGTACAGGGGGGTACACGCGAGTCCCGACCCTCCAAACCTTTTGAATCGTCAAATTTCAAATCGCATCGTCCGTCACACGACGCCGCGCGCGCGTCTCTCGCGCGCGACACCTCGCGCGCGCGCGCGATGGATTCGCTCGCGGACGCCATCGCGCGCGTCCATCCATCCACCGCGGACCTCGTAGCGCCGCACCCGCTCGGGAGACTCGATCTCACGAATCCCGCGCGCGAGACGCGCGATTCCGACGACGACGACTGGAACGACGACGACGACGACG
>Ga0181571_10002443_pt1 | contig 13777 bp, 19 predicted proteins | sample 101ome_17_FD_132440 | JGI IMG/M metagenome (GOLD analysis project Ga0181571, IMG submission 132440) | Coastal salt marsh microbial communities from the Groves Creek Marsh, Skidaway Island, Georgia - 101407AT metaG (megahit assembly) | ecosystem: Environmental > Aquatic > Marine > Intertidal... | reverse complement strand
TTACGAAGTAATTGAAGCATCACCTGATGTGCCTATTCTAATTAAAAGTACAATATCATTAGAAGGTTGGCAGATGCTAAAGGATACGTTTCCAAACGCAATGCTAAACTTCTCTCCAGAGTTTTTACGTGCGACCACGGCAGTAGATGATTTAGCAACAGCAGACTATATGTTGATTGGCGGCAACTCTATTAACTTTTGGAATAAAGTATTTGATGTTGCTATTGAGATATGTGATGTTGAAGCACTTATCCTTGCCAAGTATGCTCGCAATAGTTTCCTTGCTCTTAAGGTTGCGTTCTTTAATCAAATGTATGATTTATGCCAAGCACTAGATGTTGACTACGAAGCAGTTAAACATTATACAGCAATGGACAATCGCATTGGCGACAGCCATATGAACATAACAGCAGAGAGAGGCTTTGGCGGACATTGTTTCCCTAAAGACATAGATGCACTCATAAGAACAGCCCAACGAGATAACGTTGAGCTGTCTATTCTAAAAGAAGCAGTTGAATACAATAAACGTATTCGTAAAGATTAACTTTGTGAGTTCTCTTTACCTTTTGCGTACATTTCTAAATAGTTAATATAGTTTACCATTGAATGGTCTGAGAAACTATCAACTTGTCCTCTTTTAATACCCATCCATAGACCACGTAACTTGTCTTTGAAACGTTGCCAGCGAGTTGGTTTACGAACATTACCGTAAGCATTTAAGTAGTGTTCTTCTCCGTCATGTTTATACCCAATCAACCAAGGTGGAACTGTAGTAACTATGTCATTGTTGTTCACCCAGCGATGATGTTTAGTTTGCATGGTTTTAACATAACCTGGCCAACCAACTCTTGGCGACCCATAAGTGTATAGTTCTTCTGCATCACGAATGCTATCTTCATAGAAGCAACGACTTGCCATTACAGTAGCCATTGCTGCACCTAATGAGTGCCCGCAGAACCATAACTTGTTATCTTTGTTTACAGTACGAGTAATATCCTCTAATACCATAGGCCAAAGTTCATCAACTTCTGCCTTAAATCCTCTATGTACACGGCTTGCACTTTCTGATTTAACTGGCGCTGCTTTTAGATCCGCAGCAATATCGTTAAATTGTGTAGGCTCTGTACCGCGACACGCAATTACCAAGTCTTCCTTGTTTTGGAAGCGGTATGCTTGTGCGCCTTCTTTGTTGTAAAACTCAACAGTTGTGAAACCCAAAGATTTCGCTTGCTTTTTTACTTCCTTGATGTTATCATTGTATGCTATACTCGCAAGTTTAGCGAACAATAGAGAACGTTCAGGAAGAGTCATCTTAGATATGCCCATGATCACCCCTCATTGTTGTATTATGCTACTAGCCCAGTAGCAACAGTATTTATAGATTGTGTAGACTAAATACATTAACGGAGCAGACTTATGAAGAAACGTACAAGAAGCATATTAGAAGAACTAAATGACTTAGGCAGACAACGTAGAAATCCAGATCTACTTATTGAAGCCACTGCGAGCAATATTATAGAAAGTGCTATTAATTTACTTGATAGGATTGGTAATACTTACGATGCTGACACAGCAGGTGAATTAGAAAGACGTTTCTTAAACTCAATTAAAAGCGGCGACCCTAGAAAATTTAAACGCGGAATTACAAAAATAATAGAGAGCAAAAAGAATGATACTGAATGAAGGCGGGTCAATGCCCGGAGTTGGGCCAATTCATATTAGTGAAATTGAACCTACACTAAACGCATTAGAAAAAGTATTAGGCATTGATTTAAAAAACAATGTATTAGGATCTGTTGGCAAGAAAGAATTTAGTGGCGATATTGACGTTGCAATTCAAGTTGATCCAGATAAAATTCCTGAGTTAGTTAATCGTTTAGAAAGAACTCCAGAAGTATTAGACATTGCTAAAAGCTCGGTTATTATGACAAAGGTTAAAATTGTTGATTTTGATCAGTCTAAACAAACTTCAAAACCACGCACAGGTTATGTACAAGTAGACTTTATGCCAGGTGACCCAGGTTGGATGAAAACTTATTATCATTCACCTAGTGAAACAGAAAGCAAATACAAAGGTGTATTCCGTAACATTATGATTGCAACTATTTGTGCAGTATACGAGCGTAATGCAAGTGAAGAAAAGATTGAAGATGGAAGACCCAAAGAAGTAGAGCGTTGGATGTGGTCTCCAAGTGACGGCCTTGTTAGAATTAGACGTACACCTGTACCTAAAGCAAACGGCCAAGGATACACAAAGAAAAATAAAAATGAAGTTATTGGTGAGCCTATTAAGACTGCACCAGAGATTGCAAAAGCACTAGGACTAGATGGTCCGCAAGACTTAAACAGTTATGAAAGTTTAAAGCAAGCAATAGAAACAAATTATCCAGAAGAACTAGTACAAAAGATTTTAGATAGTTTTGCACAGAATAAACAAGTACAAGATATTGGTGTGCCAGATGAACTTAGATCACAAGCAACTAGTAATGTAGAATCTTTATCAGAGAAACAACTTCGTAGAATCAGGGAGTTACTACCTTGAGATACAAAGAGTTTAGATTAGTAGAAACTAATGCCCGTCTTCAAAAAAGATTTGATAAATGGCAAGCGGAATATCTCACTTGGCAACAGTTAATGAATCAATCAACTATGGATACTGTACAAGACGAGCTTATGGTTACTAGCCAAGCGTTTGATCAAAGTATGAAAGATCAAAAAGCTCAACTAGACAGAGAAGCAGAGTTTTTTAGACAAAATGGATTCAGCGATCAAGTTGATCAGTTCTTTAAAGATTTGACTATGCCTATGCAGAGAGTAGATGTAGATCCTGTTCCAGGTATTGCAATGCGTAAAACTAAAACCAACGAGAGTATTCAACTTAATGAAGCTGCTCGTATTCAACACGCAGAAGATATTGTATTCTGGGAAGGAAGTGCAGGTGCTATGCGAGCATTAGAAGCAATTAAAGGCCTTGAAGGCAATGGACATCAAGATGTTACAATTAAATGGGATGGATCTCCTGCTATTATTTTTGGGCGTGACGAGTCTGGTAACTTTGTACTTACAGATAAAAGTGGTTTTACTGCCAAAGGATACAACGGTAGATCTACCTCGGCTGAAGAGCTCGAAGACATGTTGTTGTCGCGAAGCGGAGGTAAGAACAGAGAAAACCCAGGATACGTAGCCTTTGCTGGAAAGATGAAAGATATCTTTCCGTTATACGAAGCAGCAGTACCACAGGACTACATAGGCTTTTTTAAAGGCGACTTGTTATATTTTAATACACCTGAAAAGGTTAATGGTAACTTTGTGTTTACGCCAAACATTGTAACTTATAGTGTAGATGCAAACTCTGAACTAGGTAAGCGTATTGCACGATCAAAGACAGGTGTTGTTATTCATAGAGAAGTTGATGCACAGGGCAATGAAGGACCACTAATGGATAAAGATATCTTCCAAGGCGAAGAAGTATTAGTTGTTCCTCCTGTTAGTGTTGAGCGTCCAGCAGATGTTGATAATGAACAAGTAGCACAATTAGAACAGTTAATTAATCGTAATGCAGCAGGCATTGACGAACTATTAAACGTACAAGAATTAACACAAAAACAAATGAAAGATTTCCCGCAAGTACTATATGCTTATACAAATTCAAAAGTAGATACAGGCTTGCAAAACCTAGGTGCAGACTTTGCACAATGGTTAGAACAACGCAAACAAATAAGCGATCGTAAGAAAGGTAAAATACTAGAATATGTTAACCAACACGGTCCAGCATTTAAAGCGTTATGGGACACAGTTTCTGCACTTATGCGTGTCAAGGATGATATAATTAGACAGTTTGATTCACACGATCAAACAGTTAAACAAGAGATTGGATCACATGGTCCAGTACGTTCAGATGCACACGGTGTTGGTGGAGAAGGTTATGTACTAGCACACCCAGAAGGTGACATTAAATTAGTACCAAGAGAGTATTTTACAAAAGCAAACAGATCGGTGGAGAGATAACATGGCAAACATGAATGACTTCGTCAAAGCACTTAACAAAATTACTGAAGGTGTTTTAGATGATGAAAATGACGATTACGGTTTAGGCAGTCACGGGTCAGAACTAGACAAAGATGATGAAGAAGGTGAAGGCTACAAGCAAGCACCAATGTATCAACAACTAGGTAAAGTTATTGACAGTCAGGGCAATCCTAATCCTGTTAACACAGTGGTTACTGATGACGGTAAGACACTTAAAGTATCTGCAGACCAAGCAAGAGCAATTCGTATGCTAATGACTACAGATAAGATTAAACCAATGGTTCGTACTAAGTTCCAAAATGATATGCAAAAGAGCAATTCACTTGCAGACTTTTTAGATATGGACTATCACGAACTACCATCACTATTCATTAAAAGGTATCTTGCATAATGAGCGATTATGACTTTATCAAAAACTTGTATGAAGAAGGTTTAGTTGAAACACAACTAGACGAAGGACATTGGGAACGTATTACAAATAGACGTTTAGATAAAGTCTCTCGTGAAAAGGCTATTGCTCTTTATGGATATCTAGTAGGCATTGACAATGCCGCTAAGGCAATTAAAGCAATTCAATATGCAGAAGAAGGAAAAGGTATTCCTCCTTATTTTGTAAAAGCATACTGGCCTATCATTGAAATGGTAGAAGATTTCATTGCAGCAGGGCCAGGTGCTGTTGCTAGACTAAAATCCGTTCATCGATCCGTCAAAAAACGCTGATATCAGCCGTTTTTTATCTATTTTGCTAAATACAAATGTAGAAACACCACAGAGTGTGGTGTCGACCATTTAGATAAACAAAGGAGATAAAAATGGCAGCAGGAACACTAGCAACAAAAGGTTCAGTTATCGCAGGTAACGGTTTAGGACCAGTAACATACATCTTTGCAGTAACAACTGGAACAATTTCAATGGCAGATGCTATTACAGAAGCAACTACAAACTTTGGTTTAACAGTTGCAGGCGTATCAGGTACTTCTGGTACAGCTTACTTAGCGGCACAAGGTGGAAACCTAAATGACGCAAGTCCAGCAGTTGGCTTAGAGAGTGTAAGTGGTATTGCATTAACAGCAACATTTACTGACTAATTCCTAACTACCTTAGGGACCGTGCTTAGGCACATTAAAGGGCTCACTTTTTAAGTGGGCCTTTTTTTATGGCTGTAAATACAGTATGGAATTTAAACTTTACACACTCGTAGACATTACTGAAACTGGCGTACATAGAGGTAATGACAGACACGCAGTTAGACAACAAGCAAACTATAATAGCATTATTCAAACAATTGGCATACGTGCTAACTGTACTCCTATAAGCGTAAGGAAACTAGAAGGAAGTATTAACAAACTAAAGTTTGGTACTAACTTTAAAAATAAACAAACGTATTGGGAGTTTGGTTTTACAATTGACTATGGTGAAACTAGTGTTGACATGCTAAAAGACGACTTTAATTTAGTACCTGTGCTAACAGAACTTGATGAATCTGTAAAGTTTGACCCTCCAATCTTTAGTACAAAAGATCCAAGTATTTGCAATATATTTTTTGAACATATAGATAAATAGTTTTATAGGGCAACACTATCAGGCACATCTTAATACTACAAAGGCCAACTACGAGTTTACTTTAAATGTTAATGGAGAAACATAAGTGTCTGATTTACCGACAACAAACTTAGAAAAAGAAAGTCTAGAAGCACACGTAGATCTATGCGCTCTACGATATAAGAACCTTGACGATCGCATGACTAAGATTGAAAAGAAAGTCGAAGAGATTCACGAAGACATCACAGAAGGTCAAAAGTCAATGACCAAAGTCCTTATAGGTACAGCAGGTACTATCATTGCAGGACTACTTTCCACAGTAATCGTTATAATAATGAACATCAACTAATTCTCGATAAATAACTATATGTTGTTACGAGAATTTTTTAATGACCATTTGGATGAAAAACAGGTTTGGGCAAAATCTGGGCAGAAGGTTGTGCGTAAATTTAGATGCACAGGTGGACCCCGTAAAGGTAGAGTAGTTGCTCAAATAGCACAGTGCTTCGCAGCACCAGATGTTAAGAAAAGAAATAGATTTAAAATAACAAAGGCCAGACTTGGCCCTAGAATTGCTCGTAAGGCAAGACGAACCAAAAGAATTAATCCAGCAAGTCGTAGAGTTGCTGCGATGAATAAAGCATCAAGAGGTAGGTAAATTGTTAGTAACTGAAATATTTGAAACTAACATTGCAATGAAAAAATCTGGCAATAAAATTGTGCAGAAATATCGTTGTACTTCAGGACCACGCAAAGGGCGTGTAATGAGTTCACCTGCGGCTTGTAATGCTCCGTATAAAGCCAAGACTGCTGCAAAACTAAAAGCGACCAAAGCAGCAAAAGGCGGTACTATTAAAACCAAAACTAGGTTAACTAAGAAGTTTAATCCAGCATCGAACATTTCGAGAAAGATTAACCGCAGAAGGAAAATGTCATGAAGATTGTAGATTTATTAAACGAAGCAGAACCAATGGCTCCAGGTGAGCAAATGGGTGCAACAGAACAACCTGCAACAACTGCTCCTGCTCAACCAGGCGGATCGACACAACCTAATGCAGCCCCGGCAAATCCACAAGCTCAGCAAGCAAACGCACAAGCAACTCAACAAAAACGTGCCGCGCTTCAACAGCAGATTAAAAGTGCCGAGGAACAAGTTAAAGCTCAGCAAGAACAGATCACTGCTATGAAAAAACAATTAGCGGCAATAAAATGAAAATAAACGAGTTGATTAATAACTTTGAAATTTTTGTATCTAATGAGGAGCAATCCATATTGGACAATATTCAAGGTATTAAACCAATTGAACTATTTAATGAACGTGAACAAGTCGTAATTGAGAACCTAGTCCGAAAGAGTTTAGTAAGTAAAGTACAGAAAAATAATTCTTATTTGGTCGTAAAAAATGAAACATGACAATGTTGCAAAGGGTTTACAAGAACTTGTCAACTCTACAAAACTTCCATCCTATCTATTCCCCGTTAAAAACGGCGATCGTATCAACATAGGTAGTTACTCTGTAGCACAAACTAAAGACGGTTACTCAGTTAAAAGTTACAAAACAAATTGCATCATTGCAGAAACTTATACCAAAGAAGCAGCAATAGCCATAGCGAAGACCAAGGCTAAGAATAAAGGTGTAAGTATACAACAAATACTATCAATTGATAGCCATTTAGCAAAGCATATGATAGACTGTATGTTTTATAAAAACTCGTTAAAACGTACTACTGATGACTTCAGATACGAAATACTTTGTACTAGATACGATATTTCAAAAGAAATTGTAGATGAGGACAAAGAGAAATTGAAACAGTTTATATTCTAAAAGGCTAAATAACTATAACAAACATTCATTAGGAAGAGTGGAACATGAATATTAGAGAAATTAACAAACCGGTTACAGCAAAGTCGCTGAATGAGAGCCTAGCAAAACGCTTTGGCCAAAAAGTAGCGATTGATAAATTTACACTAGAACAATTACAAGATGCTCGCAACAGAGTACGCACTTCATTAAGTCAAATTGAAACTAATGAAAGTTTCAATACTGTTAAAAAAGAACAATATCAAAAATCAAAACTCTTCCTTGATGTTCTTAATGCAGCGATTGCAGAGCGTGAACTTGTTGCAGAAGGTGAATGTACTTGTAACTGTGGTAAAGATCCTTGTATTGAATGTGGCGAGTCACATCACAACGTAAAGGAAAATGCAAAGCCAGACTATATCGATATTGATAAGGACGGCGACACAAAAGAGCCAATGAAAAAAGCAGTTAAAGATAAAGAAGAAGGCAACGACGAAGACGAAAAGAAAGAGTCTATTGTTAAAGAAGGTGCAGAAGACCAAGCAGAACTAGTAATGGCAGCTAAAGATATGGTTGACCGTGTTACTGGTTGGATGGAAGACACAGCAGAAATGCAAACAGAATCAATGCTAGAACTTGCAGATGCTATTCGTGATGAAAAAGGTCAAGAAGCAAGTGATGCATTTGTGCAAACAGTTAAGCCTGCACTAGAATCATTATACACAGCAATGGAAAGCACACGCCAAAGCCTAACACAAGGTGTTGGACAACTAACTGGCGAAGCAGAACCAGTTAACACTATGGGTGCAGAAGAACCAGCAGCTGGTGAGCCAGCAATGGAACCAACAGTTGATCAAGAAGACACTGGTGTAGACTTAGAAGGCGGCGACGATTTTAGCGCAGCAGCTCCAGCAGCAGGCGGTGAAGAAGAAGCAGGTCGTGCTAAACGTGAAAGCATTCAACGTAAAAAACGAGCAATGCTAGAAAGCAGCAGACGATTAGGTACAATTCTTTCAAAAAAAAAGTAATTAGCGAAAACCCAATGGGCAATGAAAAGCTCATTATGGCTTTACGTACTATAAAAGGCAGTGCAGACCAAAAAGGAAAGCCTGTCTTTTTGCATTTCAGCGTTCCTGCAAAAGAAAATTTAAAACCCGACACTATGAATGTTGACTTTAATAAAATTATGAGCAACATTGGCGGAGAATCGTTCACATACGAGTCCTTTAAGACGGCGTATGACACTGACCCACGCATTAAAGAATACGTTAAAGACTTTAACGAAGACGGCATTACAGTAAAAACAATGCAAGATGCAGACACTGCGCCAACAAGTCCAGAAGACGGCGGCGACAAAGTAGCTCAAATGGCTAAGAGTGCTACTGACGTAGGTGCTAAACTTTAAATCGCTTGACAATCAACAATTTAGACTGTATACTATATAAACTAATATAGGAATAATATTTTGAGTTTAATAGTAAAGAAGTTTGATTATAAACCAATCTCACGCAAACAAGTAAACGGCAAACGTTTATATGAAACACCCGATGGCAATGCTGTTGCGAGTGTAACAACTATTCTTGATGCAACAAAAGATAAGTCACATCTTATTGCGTGGAAGAAACGTGTTGGCGAAGCAAAGGCACAAGAGATTGTAACTGAAGCAGCAGGTGTGGGTACTAGGATGCACAAGTATCTAGAGGACTACATTGACACAGCAGAATGGCCTACTCCAGGTAGCAATCCATTTGCTCAACAGGCACACGGCATGGCAACTGTAATTAAAGAAAATGCCCTAAAAGACGTAGAAGTATGGGGTAGTGAAGTGGCGCTTTATATGCCTCAAATGTACGCAGGAACGACTGATCTTGTAGGAACATACAAAGGCCAGCCAGCAATTATGGATTTTAAACAAACGAATCGGCCTAAGAAAGTTGAATGGGTAGTTGACTACTTCCTACAACTTGTCGCATACGCAGAAGCACACAATGAGATTTACGGCACTAACATACGTGAAGGTCACGTGTTTATGTGTAGTCGTGCAGGAGAGTATCAGCAGTTCGATGTTTGGCCAGATGAATACGACGAATGGCGCAACGAATGGTACGAACGAGTCTACCAGTATTACGAACAACACGGCTAAATACTAATAATAAGTTTAGGAGATGACACGTGGCCGTAGTTCAAATCAGTCGTATACAGGTACGTAGAGGACAGAAAAATATAGGCTCAGGCTTACCACAATTAGCAAGTGGAGAGCTAGGCTGGGCAATTGATACAAGAGAATTATTTATTGGTAATGGATCTGTCTCCGAAGGTGCGCCTGCTGTTGGTAATACAAAAGTACTTACTGAATATGATGATCTGTTTAGATTAGCAGACACTTATGCATATAGAGCAGACGACTCTTATATCCTAACAGGACCAAATAGTTCTAACCCAGTACGAAGAAACTTACAAGATAGACTAGATGATAGAGTAAGTGTACGTTCGTTTGGTGCTAAAGGTGACGGCGTACAAGTAGCAACAACAGAACTACAAACAGCAATTGATCAACTTTATATTAATAGTGCAAACAAAGCAAGTCCACAAAGCAGAGTAAAATTACATCTCGAACCAGGTGAATACTTAATTGACGATGTCTTATACTTGCCACCTAATGCTACACTAATTGGAGCAGGATCAGGTAAAACTATTATTACACAAACAACCGCAGGTAAAGGTGTTATTCAAACTGTTAACAGTTCAAGCACACCAGGAGCACCGGCAAACGATAGCACTTCTACTTACAACAATCAAGCACAAAATATTAGACTAGAAGGTTTAACACTTAAATTACAAAATGCAGGTAAAGCACTTGTTCTACAAAGTTGTAGAAATAGTAAATTTGCAGATGTACATATTGAAGGTCCTTGGACAGCAAGTGATTCAATTGTGTCAACTAACGTTGGTATTGAATTAAACAACCTAAGTGGTACAGTTGAAAGTTCTAATAATGATTTTAGCAAGTGTTCTATTTCAGGATTCAGTTATGGTGTTCTATCTAATTGGGATACTAATAACAACCACTGGCACGATACTAAGTTTAGTACATTAGGGCATGGTATTGTGTTTGGTGAAACAATGGTACTTGGTGCCCCAGGCACAGGAATGAGTACTGGACCAGTTTCAAATCTAATATCAACTTGTGAATTTGAAGACATTAATAGACATGGTATTTGGATTGAAAAAGGAACTCAAAATTCTAGTAAAGGAAATAGTTTTATTAGAGTTGGTTGTGATGGCGGCACAGAAGAACAACCTAGTTATTCTGTAATTAAGTTTGTTGAAGCAACTAACAAATCAGATGATTACTTTGCAAGAACAGCAACACTTATTTCAGGAGGAATATCTAGTTCCGTTCCATATATCCCTGAAGTAGAAGGCCCAGCAACTTTTAATCTAAGTTACGAGAATGCAATTACGTTTGGTAAACTAAATGGAACAAGACTGTTTAGATTACCAGCAGACACAAATCAATCTTTTGATATTAACTATTCATTAGTAAGCCAAAGTTACAATGTAGTACGTAACGGTACACTTAATATCACTGTTGATACAAGATCCAACCCTGAGAAAGTACAGATTTCAGATGACTTTAACTTTGTAGGCGACGAATCATATTCGGACAACTACGAGTTTACTCATACCTTCCGAGATGCAGATTTAGACTTGACAATTGATACTTTAGATGTTAATATGACTTCATTAATGCCAATAGACGATCAGACAGAGTTTAAATTTGTTATCAATTCTAAGAAAACTGTATAATGTTCAATAAAAACTATGAAGACAGGCTCGCCGCCTGGCGAGATTTTAGAGACGAACTTGAAGAAGCAGAAGACCCGTTTCGGAAAGTAATTGATTTCTATAAGGCAGCTCCCTATGTTAGTATGCACACTGATGCTTGGACACAAGAGATGTGGCCTAACCCGTGGGAGTTATTAAACGAGAATCAGTACGATGAGTTCTGTACCGTACTAGGTATGTGCTATTCCTTACAGTTAACAGACCGCTTTAAGGGGTCTAAATTTGAGATACATATCTGTACGAACAGAGAGAATTCAGAGCTACATTATCTTCTCTATGTAGACGACACTGTTCTCAATTGGAACAACAACTATGTACATAAGTCAGAAATGCCACAACAAATCGTACCACAAAAGATTTACTGCATGGACCATGTACACTAAATATTCAAATACACATAATACAAGATAGGAGCATACAAGATGTCAAACGGTATTCACATCGTTAAACGAAATGGTTCTAAAGAACCAATTAATATTGACAAGATTCACAAAGTGGTTGCATTTGCTTGTGAAGGACTAGCAGGGGTAAGTAGCAGTCAAATTGAAATGAATGCAAACTTACAATTTTACGATGGTATGAGTACTTCGGAAATACAAGAAATAATGGTACGCTCAGCAAACGACCTAATTAGTTTAGATGCTCCTAACTATCAATATGCAGCGGCTCGTTTGTTAACATACGGATTATACAAAGAAGTATTTGGGCAGTTTGAAGCAATGCCATTTATTGATCTTATTAAAGCAAATGTTAAACGTGGCGTATATGATCCTGAAATTCTTGAAAGTTATACTGAAGAAGAAATTAATCGCATGGATAGTTACATGCATCACAAGCGTGATGAAAACTTTACCTATGCAGGTATGCGTCAAGTAGTTGACAAATATCTTGTACAAGATAGAAGCAGTGGCGAAATCTTTGAAACTCCGCAGTTCATGTATATGATGATTGCGGCAACACTATTCCACAACTATCCAAAAGAAACACGTATGCACTACGTAAGGAGATACTACGATGCGACCTCACTTTTTAAAGTCAACATTCCTACACCCGTTATGGCCGGTGTTCGCACTCCTATCCGTCAGTTCGCTAGTTGCGTTCTTGTTGATAGTGACGATACTCTCGACTCCATATTTGCTAGTGACATGGCTATTGGCCGCTACACTGCCCAAAGAGCAGGCATTGGAATCAACGCAGGACGCATCCGCGGAGTAAACTCTAAGATCAGAGGCGGAGAAGTCGCACACACTGGTATTATTCCGTTCTTGAAAAAATTCGAGTCAACGGTGCGTTGTTGTACGCAGAACGGTGTTCGCGGCGGCTCTGCCACCACACACTTTCCGTTCTGGCATCAAGAGATTGAAGATATCCTTGTGCTAAAGAACAACAAAGGTACAGAAGACAACCGTGTACGTAAACTAGACTACAGCATTCAGTTAAACAAAACAATGTATGAGCGTTTGTTGACAGGCGGTAATATTACATTGTTCTCACCACACGATGTACCAGGGTTATATGAAGCATACTACAGCAATCAAGATGAGTTTAAAGAGCTATATGAAAAGTACGAACGTGCTACAAGTATTAAAAAGAAAACTATTCCTGCAATGGAATTGTTCTCTGCTCTAATTAAAGAACGTGCTGAAACAGGACGTATCTACATTATGAATGTAGACCACGCTAACACACACAGTTCGTTTAAAGATACAGTATACATGAGTAACCTATGTCAAGAGATTACATTACCAACTAAACCATTAACCCACATTGATGATCCAGAAGGTGAAATTGCTCTATGTATTCTAAGTGCTATTAATGTTGGTGTGATTAAAGAACTAGATGATTTAGAAGAACTATGTGATCTAGCAGTAAGAGCACTGGAAGAAATTATTGACTATCAGCGTTATCCAATTGCGGCTGCTGAGAAATCTACTAAAGCAAGACGTTCACTAGGTGTAGGCTACATTGGACTAGCACACTTCTTAGCAAGACAAAAAGTACAGTATGATGATCCACAAGCGTGGAAACTAGTACACGACTTAACAGAAGCATTCCAATACTATTTGTTAAAAGCAAGTAACACACTCGCTAAAGAGCGCGGCGCTTGTGAGTACTTTGAACGTACTAAATACGCAGACGGCATTCTTCCTATTGACACATATAAGAAGGATGTAGATACTATTGTGGAGAACAAGTTAAACTATGATTGGGATAGTTTACGAACATCTATCAAGGAACACGGGCTCAGGCACTCAACACTGTCCGCACAAATGCCTTCGGAGAGCAGTTCCGTTGTGTCGAACGCAACAAACGGAATTGAACCACCTAGAGGCTACTTGTCCGTTAAGAAGTCCAAGAAAGGGCCTCTTAAGCAGATTGTTCCACAGTATCAAACTCTAAAGAACCACTACACATTGCTTTGGGACATGCCAAGCAATGAAGGTTATATTAAAATTGTAGCCGTAATGCAGAAGTTCTTTGACCAGGCTATTAGTGGTAACTGGAGTTACAATCCAACCCACTTTGAAAATAACGAAGTACCAATGAGTGTAATGA
>Ga0181571_10002437_pt1 | contig 13797 bp, 14 predicted proteins | sample 101ome_17_FD_132440 | JGI IMG/M metagenome (GOLD analysis project Ga0181571, IMG submission 132440) | Coastal salt marsh microbial communities from the Groves Creek Marsh, Skidaway Island, Georgia - 101407AT metaG (megahit assembly) | ecosystem: Environmental > Aquatic > Marine > Intertidal... | reverse complement strand
GATCGCATCTTGAAAGCGCATGGGGTCGGGCCAGGAACCGGCGGGAAAACTGGTTAATGGCAAGGCGAGAACGACGAACATTCCGATCGGAGATAAAGCGCGTTTGAGCATAGCGATGGCCTCAATCAATACCGTTGCGAGTCGAAACAAGTGTCCTTGTTCGAAGAGACTGGGACTATAGGTCGACTGGGCTTAGGTTGAAACGCCTCGCGTTAACCGCCCTGGAGTAGGGGACCGACCGCGTTTTTGGCTTTTTCGAATTTCTGGAGCGTTTGGTCAATTTCCTCGCCAATTTCAGCCAGGATGACCGCGACAACCCGGCGGTTCTTGGTGCGGCCCTCTCGGGTTTGATTGTCTGCAATGGGGTAATACTCCCCGTAGCCAATCGCGGCCAATCGATCAGGTTCTATCCCTGAGAATTCAAAGAGCCTCACCACTGTTGCCGCTCGACCACCTGATAGCTCCCAATTAGATGGGAACGTCTCCGTGCTGATGGGGACCGTATCGGTGTGCCCTTCAATGTTCACGTGGTTAGGAAATTCCACAAGCGTCTTTCCGAGATTGGTCAAAATCGGGACAACTTCGGGGTAAAGGTCAGAACTGCCGCTATCGAACAGCACTTCGGAATTCATTTCGACTTCGATCCAGTATTCACTACGCTGGATGGTGATCGCGCCTTTTTGAATCATCTCGTCCATGGCTTCTTCAACGCGATCTTGAATCTCATCGAGTTGCTCTGCCGCGCGACGAAGCGCCTCTTGTTCCACACTGGCGAGCTGCGCGAGTTGCCTGATCTCAACAGGCCGAATGGGTTTGGGGTCCACATCCGCAAAGGATTCTTTAGGGCGATCAGACGGCGAGCGAACCAATTCGCCAATCTGTATGGGTTCCAGGGATCGATTCGGATCCTTAAAGGCAGCCGTTAAAGATTCTGACAACACTTTGAACTTGCCGGTGTTGACCACCGAGATCGAGTACATCATCACGAAAAACGCGAACAACAGCGTGATGAAATCCGCGTAAGACACCATCCAACGCTCGTGGTTTACGTGTTCCTCTGGCTTCTTCTTACGTGCCATGACACTGTCTCTGAAGGGTGCTGAATCGTGGACCGATCAGTTCGCGTAACTGCGAAGCTGGTCTTCAAGGTTTCTGGGGTTTTCACCTGACGCAATCAAGACCAAACCTTCCACGATCATAAACCGAAATTGCGCTTCCTCTTCGGCAATGATCTTCAGCTTGGCCCCCCAAGGCAGAAATATGAGGTTCGCAGAGAGAAGCGCATAAACCGTGGCACAAAACGCGGTGGCAATACCCTTACCCACTTCGTTTGGATCGCTGAGATCGCCCATCACCACGATGAGCGCCAAAACGGCACCAATAATACCGATGGTGGGCGCGTACCCCCCCATTTCGCCGTAAAACTTCGACGCGGCAACATCCAGCGACTCCGTCGTTTCCAGTTCGATCTCGAGGATTTTTCGTATAGCTTCCGGCTCGCGCCCATCGACGAGCATGCGCAGGCCCTTGCGAGCAAATAAGTTATCTTCCGTGTCCGACACACCCTCGAGACCGAGCAATCCCTCGCGGCGAGCGATTTGCGCCCAATCAACCATCTTGTCGATCATGCCATTCATATCGACTTTGGCACGCATAAATAACTTAGGGGTCACTTTGAGCACATGTCGACCATGGGTACCAGGCAAGCCAATCAAGCCACATCCTAGCGATCCACCGAGCACAATGAGCCAGGCAAAAGGATGCCAGAGCACCCAGATCGGATCTCCGCCCTCACCAATGTAGCCGCCAAAAATGGCTGCAAACCCGACCAAAAGGCCTGAAATTGTCAACAAATCCATGGGAATTTATCTCCCTTTGTCACGCTGGCTCGATCTTAGCGCCTACGTGTTTTCACTCTATGAGCCACCCGCAATCAAATCTTTCCAATCACCAAGGATTGATTTCTCACGCTACTTCCACGCCGTCATCTTAGCGCGAATCCGTGTCAGTGCCTGACTGTGAATCTGACTGACGCGCGACTCACTCACCTCAAGCACCAATCCGACTTCCTTCAAGTTCAACTCTTCTTGGTAGTACAGAGCCATCACCAACCGTTCGCGCTCAGGCAACTGTTCAATCACCTCAACCAACGCAGAACGAAACCGTTCGTCTTCCATCATCGAAGCGGGATCATCATCAACTTCCTGATCCTCTTCGACACCCGCGTCCTCAATAAAAAGCAACTGGCAGCTGGCCGTTTCAGCTAGCATGCTGTGGTATTCCTCGAGCGACACCCCTAATTCTTCAGCAATTTCCGCGTCATTCGCCTGACCGTTATTGCGCGCTTCAACTTCGCGAACTGCAGCTGCCATCCGTCTGGCTTTCTCATGAACCGATCGAGGCGCCCATGACAACTTTCGTAGCTCATCGAGCATGGCACCTTTGATTCTAATGCCGGCATAGGTCTCAAAAGACGCGCCCTGATCCGGTGAGTAACTTCGCACCGCGCTCAACAGCCCAAGCAAACCGGCTTGCTGCAGATCATCCAGCTCGACACTGCTCGGCAGGCGCGCCAACAGATGGAGCGCAATCCGCTTCACCAATGGCAAATGCATCGCAATCTGCTCGTTCTGCGCGACCTTTTGTTGACTGGCGTAGGCGGCAGCGGCATTCATCTAGGGGTTCGCTGCGACCGCAGCGCCTCCTGGTCGATCGAGCAATCGCTCAACAAAAAATTGCAACTGCCCGGTGCCATGATCTGGCCTGGGCCAACTTCGGACCTTCTCTGCGATACGAGCCATGGCTTTCGACGCTCGACTTCTTGGATAGGCAGACACTACCGGTTGCTGTGATTTAACGGCAGATCGAAGCTGCTCATCGAATGGCATGGCGCCTAAATAACCCAAGCCGACATTCAAAAATCGGTCACAGGTGTTTAGAAGCTTGTCGTAGAGCAAAAGCCCTTGCGCTTCGTCTTTGACCATATTCGCCAACATTTGAAACTTCGATACGCCGTGGCGCGTCGACATGACTTTGATCAACGCGTAGGCATCGGTCAGCGACGTGGGTTCGTCACACACCACGACAATGACCTCTTGGCAGGCCTTAGCAAATGAGACCACACTGCCAGAAATGCCGGCCGCAGTGTCGACAATTAAGGTATCAATGGGCGTCTGAAGTTCGCTGAAGGCAGTGATCAAGCTGGCCTGCTGGAGCGTGGTGAGCTCAGCCATATGCTCAACACCCGAACTTGCGGGAATTACCTGAAAGCCTGCTGGGCCCGGTATGACCACATCGTCTAATGACTTCTCGCCATTGATGACGTGTTGGAGATCATATTCTGGGGATAACCCGAGGAGGACGTCGACATTGGCAAGACCAAGGTCCGCGTCCATCAATAACACCCGTTCGCCCAGGGCGGCGAGCGCCGCTGCGAGATTCACAGACACATTCGTCTTACCAACGCCACCTTTGCCGCTGGTCACTGCGATGACTCGGACGGGATCAGGCATGTTGTTGCTGCACCTCATGGGTTTCAAATTCGATATCCCGTGCTTCTCGCACTCGGGCAAACACCTCCTTCAAGAGGGCGGCGACACTGGCCAATTGGATATCGGACAGGCTTTGCCCATCGCAGCTGTATGCCATTGGCACGGCCGTTTGAAGCAGCGTCGACAAGCCTGAACCCAAATTAACGGCTTCATCAATTTTCGTCAACACAGTGCCAAATACCGGCGCGTGGGCATACTCGCTGAGCACCACATCAGCCAGTCCCGGCTGGCTGGTGGCCGACGCAATGAGTAAATTCTTCGCGTAGCCACCATGCATTTTGATGCGTGCCAAATGCTGGTTCATTCTCACATCTCGCTCGCTCATTCCGGCTGAATCAATCAGCACCAGTTGCTTACCCATGTTCTGCTTAAGCGCGAAAGTCAGTTGCTCCTCGTCGTGCGCGGTTTGAACAGAAATGCCTAGGAGTTTACCGAACGTCGCTAACTGATCCTGGCCGCCTATCTTGAATGCATCGGTACTGATCAACCCTACTGAGGCTCGGCCATGATGCAACGCATAACGAGCCGCCAACTTTGCCACGGTGGTGGTTTTGCCAACACCTGATGCGCCGATCACGGAGAAAACGCCACCTGATTGAATCAGATCCCGATCAGTCACTTGGATCGATGCTAAGAGTGCGGCATGAACGCGCTGACAACGACTGGTTGCTTCACTTACAGCCCCAGAGGCGGCTTCTGAATCAATCCCATCGATCAAGACATCCATCACACGCTCCACCGCAGGATGACCAAGCCCCATCTCAGCGAGTAGTTCTCTGCATTGAACTTCAATGGGGGTGTCACGACCTTGAAGGGAGCGTAAGCGAGTCAATTCTTTTCGCAAAAGAGATTTAAGTTCGACCAACTCCTCGCCGAGCCCGGTCAAGCGATCAGCGGCTGACAAGCGCGGAACGGCAAAGGGTTGCCCACCTTCGGCCGAATCAACCCCTTTAGATGGCAACGCCTCGCCGGTCGGACTCATGAAAGGCCGCTCTGAAGATGAAGTGCGCACGGGCGCCTCGATACGCGTTTGGCGAGCCTCAACTTCAGCTTCAGTCCCCCCACTCTCAAGCGATTGCAAGTTTGTTTGCGTCGCTGGTACGCGAGCCGCGCCCGTCACAGGGGCTTTCGCCTCCGAAGCTTCGGCTTCCTGAGTTTTGAGTTCGTCTCGAGCTGAACGCCAAAGTGAAGGGAGCGTCAGGCCTCCCTTCGCTGAATGATCTGATGGGACAGTCGCGGCTTGATCGGGCTCCCCGGCGAGAGCCAACGCTGGCGCCTCATCAGACAAAGGCGCATCCAGGTTGATATCTTCTGCGGGCTCAGGCCGCGTGTGTTGTTCAGCAGCGCCAAATTGTGATCGATGCTCAGCCCTGTCGCGACGGGTCATCGAGACGCCAAAGTCAGAGACTTCGACCTTGGCTCTTTTTTTCTTCTGATCTCTGACGTCGATGGCTTCAGCATCAAATTCTTTGGTTGCAAGGATCTCGATACGATTACCTACCCGGCGATTCGACAGAATCACTGCCTCAGGCCCTAGGACATTGCGAACACTTAACATCCCTTCTCGCACGTCGTCGGTTAAAAATCGTTTGATTTCCATCTTTTTCCTCCAACCCTAGGTGCAGGCACCGCTGCCCCTCTTTGCCGAAATGTCCTGCTGTTCTGAGGACACCTCAATTCACTGTTACGTCGCTTCGATCGGCTGCAAATCCGCTACAAACGCGCCGCTCGGTTCCTACTTCGCCGCTGCACCGCCGATACTGCCGCTGACCTTGATTCGCTTCTCCGGCGGAATCTCATCGTAAGCAAGGACGTGCAGGCCTCGATTGTTCGTTCGAACCAGGCTCGCAAGCCAAGACCGAATCGTTGCAGCCACCAGCAGCACCGCCGGCTTACCTTCACTCTCCATTCGCGCCACTCCCTGGCTGATCTGCTGCAGCATCTGCTCGGCAAGTCCGGGCTCTAAGCCCATACTGGTCTGCTGACCTCTTAATGTGTCTTGCAACATTTGTTCCAACTGTGGGTCAAGGGACAAAACCTCGAGCTCATCCTCTAACCCATTGATTTGTTGATAAATTGTTCGAGAGAGCGCCATTCGAACCCCCGACGTCAAAGCGTCAGGATCTTGACTCTTGAGCGCGCCTTCCGCCAAAGCTTCGGCGATGGTTCGAACGTCGCGAATGGGAATGCCCTCAGCCAACAGGTTCTGCATGACTTTGAGCACGGCACCCAGGCTCAGGAGATTCGGAACCAGGCTCTCCACCAACTTCGGCGAGGTTTTCGCGAGGTTATCCAACAGCATCTGAACCTCGTCGTGGCCGAGGAACTCATGGGCATAGTCTTTAAGAAGTTGGCTTAAGTGGGTCGCTATCACCGTCCCCGCATCCACCACGGTGTAGCCCATGGCCTGGGCTTCCTCTCGCTGAGTCGGCTCAATCCAAACCGTATCGAGACCAAAGGTCGGATCTTTAGCCGCGATACCATTCAGATCTCCAAACACTTGTCCCGGATTAATGGCCATTTCTTTGCCGGGGTAGATCACGCCACGCCCCACGGGGACGCCCATGACCATGATTTGATAATGGTTGGGGTCGAGGTCAAGATTGTCTCGAATGTGCACAGACTGGAGCAGAAACCCCAAGTCTTGAGAAATCTTCTTGCGGACACTGCGGATTCGGCCGAGTAGCTCACCGCCTTGATTCTTATCCACCAACGAAATCAAGCGATAGCCAACCTCCAGAGCGATCATGTCCATCGGCGGCACATCCTGCCAATTAAGCTCTTCGACGTCCGCCGTCGGCGCAGGCAACTTTTCTAGTTCGGTCTGCGCTTCGCTCTCGGTCGATGTTGCTGTTTTATTGGCCACCCAATACCCAGCCCCCGCCATCGCGGCAGCAAGGGCGAGGAACACGGCATTTGGCATTCCGGGGACTAGGCCCAGGCTACCGATCACCACCGCTGCAATAAACAGAGGTCTCGGCGAACTAAATAGCTGCGACACGATCTGATCGTTCATCTCGGCGCTGTCTGAGATTCGAGTCACCACGATCGCTGTAGCCGTCGAGAGCAGAAGTGAGGGAATTTGAGCGACCAAGCCATCCCCAATCGTCAACAGAATGTAGTTTTCAGCCGCGACGCTGAGCGACAAATTGTGCTGAGCCATCCCGACGATCAGTCCACCGATGATGTTGATGAATAGAATCAAAATACCGGCGATGGCGTCCCCACGAACAAACTTGCTGGCACCATCCATTGACCCGTAAAAATCCGCTTCTCGGGCAATGTCGGCTCGGCGCTGGCGCGCCTCATCCTGAGAGATCACCCCGGCATTCATGTCGGCATCGATCGCCATTTGCTTACCAGGCATGGCATCCAACGTAAAACGTGCCGAAACTTCCGAGACCCGGCCCGCACCTTTGGTGACCACGACAAAATTGATGATGACCAAAATCGCAAAGACCACGAGGCCCACGGTGTAATTACCGCCCACCACAAAATCGCCGAATGCTTGAATTACCTTACCGGCCGCATCAGTCCCTGTGTGGCCTTCGAGCAAGACGACTCGCGTCGAAGCCAGGTTTAAGGCAAGGCGCAACAAGGTTGCGATCAATAAAATCGTCGGGAAGACCGCAAAATCGAGCGGCCGCAGGCTATAGACCGCCGCCAACAGCACAACCAGCGACAAAGCGATGTTGAACGTAAACAGCAAATCCAGTGCAAGCGGTGGCAGCGGCAAGACCATCATCGCGAGCAGCGTGATGATCAATACGGGCGTGCCAATGCCGATGGCTTTCATAAAATTCGGTGCCTCAGCACCCGTCGTCATTGCGGCAGTGTTCGTGCTCATGTCCAATCACCTTGAAATTTCTGCGGGACATCAAAATATTTCGGTCGAACGGGCTTAGATTGCGCGACCGGTGAGAGATGCTTCAGTTGATAGATATAGGCCAGAACTTGGGCGACCGCTTTGTAGAGGTCGCCAGGGATTTCCTGCCCCACTTTGACCATAAAGTAGAGTGCTCGCGCGAGCGGCGGCGCTTCAAAAATTGGCACTTCGTGCGCTTCGGCAACTTCTCTGATTCTTGCCGCAACAAAGTCCTGCCCCTTGGCAACAACGCGAGGCGCACCCCAACCATTTTGCTCATAGGAGAGGGCCACGGCGTAATGCGTTGGGTTGGTGATGATGACATCGGCTTTTGGCACCGCATCCATCATTCGCTGCTCAGCCATTTGCCGCTGCATACGACGCAGCTGGCTTTTCACTTCTGGGCGACCTTCGCTGTCTTTCAGCTCGTCCTTCACCTCTTGACGAGTCATCATCAACTGATCTTTGTATTGCCATAGCTGGTACGGCACATCGATCGCAGCAACCAAAATCAGCACCGCACTGAACCCGATGAAAGACCACATCAGCAGCTCACCCATGTGGACCAGCGCCACCACAAAGGACTGGAGACCAAGTGAGACCAACTCATTGACCGAGTAGTAAATGATCGTGACGGCAACCGCGCCCACGAGCAAAAACTTACAAATCGCCTTGATCAGCTCAACAAGACTTTGCAGACCAAACATTCGCTTAAGCCCTTTCAACGGATCGAGCTTTTCGAACTTAGGTGTGAGCGACTCGACGCTAAAATTCAGTCCACCCATGGCTGCAGGGCCCAGAAATGCTGATGCCAAAAAGAGGCACATGATCGGAATGACGGCGGCAATCCCCAACTGGACCAGCTGAGAGATGGCGATGTAAACCGAGTCCACTGAGTTGAGCGTCTTTGGGTTGAACCCCAGACCCGACGTCATGAGGGTGGTCAGATCACCCATTAAGCTATGACCGAGGAAAACAAGACCCACGGCGGCAGCCACCAAAGACAGCAGCGTGTTGAGCTCTCGTGAGCGGGGCACCTGACCTTTGTCGCGCGCTTCTTTAAGGCGGCGCTCGGTAGGTTCCTCTGTTTTTTGTTGCGAGGTATCTTCAGCCATGCATCACCCAAAAAGACCCAACATTTGAACAAAGGACCGCTCGAGAAGATCTGAAAATCTCGGCAAGAAAACGGGCAGGCTCAGCATCATCATGATGAAGCCCGCGAGGATGGTCACTGGGAACCCCACCGCGAAGATGTTGAGCTGCGGCGCCGCTCGGGTCATCACGCCAAACGCGAGGTTAACGAGCAAAATTGCGGCCACGGCCGGTAACGCAATCAGTAGTGCGCCTTGAAAGGTCTCGCTGATCCAGAGCACAGTCTGCATCGGCAAGTTCTCCGGAATCGTGGCGACCCCTACAGGGAACAAGAAGAAACTTTCAACGATCGTCTCAATCAGGATGAGATGCCCGTTCAACGCGAGGAAAACGAGCGTTGCCAAGATCAAGAAATACTGACTGACCACCGGCACTTGAACCCCGTTTTGCGGATCCACCGCGGCGGCAAAACCAAGTCCCATACTGGTCGCCATGGTCTGACCGGCCACCACGATGGCGCCGAAGACCATTTGCAAAATGAACCCCATGGCCACACCCACCACGACTTGGGTTGCCGTAATCAGCATGCCCTCACCCGACAACGCCTGAATCGCGGGCGACGCCGGAATCAGCGGGGTGATAATCCACGCAATTAGGAGCGCGGCGAGCACTCGATACTGCACTGGCAGACTCCGTGCACCCAAGATCGGCGCGGCCGCGAACATGGCGCCGATCCGCACAAATGGCCAGAACACCGAGTTCACCATGGCCAGAATTTGATCGAGGGTGACCGTCATCGTTAGCCCACTAGCGTCGGAATTTGTCGAAATAACTCGGTAGTGAATTCGACAATGGAACGAAGCATCCAAGGCCCACCGATCACCAACGCGATCGCTAAGGCTGCGAGCTTCGGGATAAAGCTCAGCGTCATCTCTTGTATTTGCGTGGCCGCCTGAAAAATACCAATCAGTAAACCCACCGCCAGCGCTGCGACAAGCAGTGGTCCAGCCAGCAGTGCCACCATCAGAAGCGTTTGCTGCCCCAATTCCATTACCACTTCAGGTGTCATCATTTGCTGGTCCTCACATTTTTTCGTTTGGTCGTGGTTTCACGACGCTTGCAGCCAGTTCACTTAGCCGCTCTATCTGTCTCTTGCTCTGCACCCATAGGGCGGTGCTCAATCAATCGCTTCGCCTTCTACCGCTCATCGATTTAATGGAGGGTTTTGGCTACACACTTAAACGTCCTACCGCGCCTGCGCTTCTGTTGCTTGCCGAGGGCTACCCCTATCTTCCTTCTTCAAATCGCTTGTAGGTTCTCGTCTTATGCTCGTCAGCGGCCTTCTGATCTGAACCCCTCAACCGACGACGCGCTGGCCCACAGTCGGACTGTCGAGCGCCAGCGTCTCTAAGCGAAGAAGCTCGCGGTCACCGTGCCCACCACCAACGACCACCCATCCACCAACACGAACAACATGATCTTGAAAGGCAGCGAAATCAGCATGGGTGAGAGCATCATCATCCCCATGGACATGAGCACGCTGGCCACCACAAGATCGATCACCAAGAAAGGAATAAAGATCAGGAAGCCGATCTGAAACGCGGTTTTGAGTTCGCTTGTGACAAATGACGGCATCAGTACCGAAAGCGGGATGTCGTCTTGGGAGGCATAGCCGCCACTTCCAGCGATCGACGTAAACATCAAAAGGTCCGCCTCTCGGGTCTGACTCAACATGAACGCGCGAAACGGCGCCAGCCCCTTTTCAGTGGCTTCGTCAAACGCCATTTCTTCAGCCATGTAGGGCTTTAATCCCTCCGTGTAGGCCGCTTCGAAGACAGGCGACATAATGAACATAGAGGTGAATAGCGCGAGACCGATCAAAATTTGATTGGACGGCGTTTGCATGGTGCCAAGCGCTTGGCGCAGGATCGCCAGCACCACGATGATTCTTGTGAAAGACGTCATGGTCATCAGAATGGCTGGCAACAGACTCAGCATGGTCATCACCAGAAGGATTTGCAGGCTGGTGGAGTAGGTCGCACTGCCGTCCGCCCCTGGCTGCATGGTCACGAGTTTCAGTGCCTGCTCCGCTGCAAGGACCGAGTCAGGCGCAACCCCTGCTAAAAACACCAACCCCATCAAAGCCCAGCGAATCATGAGGATGCCGCCTCCGTCTTCTTCGAGGTCAAACGGCCCAGCCAGTCCGCGGCTAGAACACTGCCTGCGCTCACGTTGGCGGTGTGTTGTTCGGTGATGAGCGGTTCCTCGAGGGCCATAATTTGACTCACATGACCCGGCGCAACCCCAAGCACAACTTGTTGCTCGCCAATTTGAACCAGAACCAAGCGCTCACGTTGGCTAAGTGCCAAGCTGGTTAAGACCTTAAATGGCACAGCGCTCGCGGGCCCAACCTGGCCGTAACGCTTCACCGCGAAGGAAAGAATGAAAATCAGCGCGATCACCACCGCCAAACCAAAAAACATCTGACCAAGGTAGCTGCCAGAGAGCGGTTCTTGGAAAGACTCTGCGGCTTTGACACCGCTCGCCGCGATGCCGCAAAAAAAGAGAGCGATGGTGAGAAGCGAAGCGCGCATGAGGTCTTACTTCAGTCGCTTCACGCGTTCAGTGGGACTCACGATTTCAGTGAATCGAATGCCGAATTTATCATCGACCACAACCACTTCGCCTTGGGCAATCAAAGTGCCATTCACAAGAACATCATGAGCTTGGCCCACCAATCGATCGAGCGGCACTACAGACCCCTGACCGAGACTCAAGAGTTCCTTGATGGGTAGAGACACTCGCCCAATTTCCACCGTCACGTTGACCGGCACATCGAGCAACGCATCAAGATTCGCTTCTCGATGCCCAGCCGCGCCCGGATCTGGCGTCACCGCCGGCTGATCCACCGTTTGAGCTTCTGTATTTTCTTCTGACATGACGTCTGTCCTCTTACTGACGCGCGTTAATCCGTTAAGGCGGATCGCGTGATCTTGACCGCGTTCTGGCCTTCGGCGGTTCCAAATTTGCCTTCGAATACCTCAACGTGACCGACTTTAACCACCACATCGTCCGGTGATTTGATGGGGACCACATCCCCAGGCACCAGATCGAGCAGCTGTTGCACGGTCAATTTCATTGTTGGCAGCTCGGCGCGAAGCTGTACTTCGGCCCCTCGAATCCGTTGGGTAATGGCATCGGCCCATTCGCCGCGAATCACCTGGGACTCGGCCGCAACCAATCCAAATTGTTTTTTCACGGGCTCGAGCATGGCGTAGGGCAAGATGAAGTGGCATTCGCCGTCATCCTCGCCGAAGCCGATTGAAAAACTGAGCTGAATGACAGGATCGTCGGTGAGTGGCAGCGTTAAGTAATCCGGGTTTGATTCGATTTCAAGAATGGCGGGTTTAACCTCGATCACCTCTGCCCACGACTTTTCTAAATCGCTGAGAAAGCTCTGGGTCATTTGCTCGGCAAGCTTAATTTCGCTTTGTGTAAAGCTAGTGCCGCGTGCATTGGTCGACGCCCTGCCCCGACCGCCAAAATAGCGGTCCACCATGATGTAGAGCAGTTTGGGCTCAATCACGAAGAGCCATTTACCCTTGAGAGGCTCCAGCGCGCAGATCGCAATACTCGAGAGCTCACCCAGACTGGCGACGAAATCATTCATCGGGCGCGTTTTGATGTCACCCGCAGTAACTGATGGTTCAACTCGGAAGGTTCGAGTCAAATCCTCAGTGATCTCGGTATTCAATAGCTCATTAATGCTGGTGAGCCGCGAGAAACGGTCGAGCAACTTGCTCGACGCCGCGGCAAAATTGAATGGCCTGATCTCACCTGAAGGGTTCCGGCCGGCGTCCGTTTCGACGTCGCCCTCCTCCACCCCTTTCAGCAGGGCTTCTTTCTCTTCAGCGCTGAGGATTTCTTCGTCGGACATGATTACTGCACCACGAATCCCGTCAGGACCGCTCGCTCAAGCTCAAAGGGTTCCGGCTCACCTGAGAACAAGGCCGTCACTCGTTGCTCGATTTGCGCGACCAAGTTTTTCTTTCCCTCGGAGCCATCGATGTCGCTGAAACGCAATTCCTGGAGCAACATTAAAATTTCGCCCTGAATCAACGGCGTGTTGGCCTTCATTTTGTCTGAGGAGGGCACATCTCGCGTTTGCAAGTTGACGGTGATCTGGACGTAACGCATCCCAGAACCCACTTGAAAGTTTGCGACGACCGATGGTACGGGCACGTACTGAAAGGGTCGGGCATCAACCACGGGGCCCTGCTGGGCAGGCTCTTGATTCATAAAAAACACCGCCGCACCGCCGCCGCCAATGAGCAGGGCTGCAACCGCGATTCCTATTACTACCATTTTGTTCACGCCAATCTCCTTGTGCTGTTGAAGCACCTAGCCTCGCACCGGGTCATTCGTCTCGCAACGTTTTCCTTCCTTGGAAAGCGATTCGGTGCACCTTGCTGCAAGCGCTGGCCGCCTCGCACGAGCGATTCGTGGAAAGGCTCATGCGCCGCTAGACTGTGCGCCGTAACGCCTGGCACTAGCACTCGCTGCTTAAAAAGCAATCTGCGTGCCATAACTTTTAATCTATATTTATCATGGACTTAGATATTTTTTTGCCTGCTTTAAACGTCGAATCGTCAATAAACTGACGCTGAATTGAGGGTTATTGGAGAGCGCCTCTCGCAAGCACCATCCGCTCTGTGAGTGATTGCAGGAACACGGCTCCAAGTCGAGCCCAATCAAGACTTGTGCCCAGTGCAAGCAAGTCGTGATAAAGGCATCACAAAGTCATAGCATCTTCTGATTGGCCATCTTGTGATTGGCCAGACAGGCTCAGAAAATGAGTCGGCTGGCTGTGCCGTCATTGAACCGACTAATTGAGTGTCTCGCGGATCAAGCGCAAACCCAGGGGGTGTTGAGGCATCTTGGTCGCGCGCCGCGGCGGTTTGATGTTCCCGATGTTCGGCTAGAGACTGACCACTCACCCAAGCGTCAACCAGCTTCAGCCGATCCTCTTCGAATAGCTTCTGTATCGAGATACGCGACTCGCGGTCATCGCCACATTTTAATCAGGTCCATACATCGAGCATGGCGCTCGAATCGGCTGGCTGTGCCGTCATTAAACCGACCAATTCAGCGTCTCGCGGATCAAGCGCAAACCCAGGGGGTGTTGAGGCGTCTTGGTCGCGCGCCGCGCCGGTTTGATGTTCCCGATGTTCGGCTAGAGACTGATCACTCACCCTAGCGTCACCCAGCTTCAGCCGATCCTCTTCGAAT
>Ga0181571_10002436_pt1 | contig 13800 bp, 10 predicted proteins | sample 101ome_17_FD_132440 | JGI IMG/M metagenome (GOLD analysis project Ga0181571, IMG submission 132440) | Coastal salt marsh microbial communities from the Groves Creek Marsh, Skidaway Island, Georgia - 101407AT metaG (megahit assembly) | ecosystem: Environmental > Aquatic > Marine > Intertidal... | reverse complement strand
CGCGGAGACGCGGAGACGCGGAGACGCGGAGACGCGGAGACGCGCGCCGAATCGATGCGATGTGTACGCTCTCGATAATGTTACAAACGAGCGTTCGCTGCGGTTTCGTTGTCTATCGCTCGCTGCATAAAAAATTGTACGTATGAATACGCGCGAACGCATCGAATCGCGTCCGGTGGTTTCATCGCCTCGTCGATCGCGCGCACCGTCTCGACGCGGACGCTCGACGATGGTTCGTCGCGGCGATGATCGCCACGCGTGAGTTCGACGCCGACGCGTTCGTCGCGTCTCGCGCGAACCCATCGACGACGCGCGTTCGAAGACGAAATCGAAACGCGTCCGTCGCCGCGTCGGCGTCGATCCACGCGTCGTCGCACGCGTCGAACACCACCCACGCGCGATCGCCCATGCCCATCACCGCGTCCACGAGCGTCCATGACGCATCGTCATCCTCGTCATCGTCATCCTCGTTCACGAAGGTTCGCATCTTCATCGACGTCGACAACGATCCAACCGACGTCGCGGCGACGCCTCGAACGATGTCCTCGACGCCGCCCCCGCCGCGTCTCTCTTCTCGTCTCTTCTCCAACGCCACGCGCGTATCGTTCGTCGCCAAGATGTAGAATAAAAAACTCGACCCGCGCTCGCGCGGCGCGTCGACGTCCACCGCGCCCGGAACGCGCGCGCGAGTCACAAAGGTGACGTCTCGCGCGATTCGCCGAGGAAGCGAGACGTCGACGCACGCCGTCGACGCGTATAAATCGCACGTCGACGCGCGTCTCGCGACGTGTGCGCGCGTCGCCGCGTCGACGATGATCGTCGCGCGCGCGCATGCGACCGCGAGGACCGAGAGAAGGACGACGAGGTGTCGTCGGTGGATGGACATAACTGCGCGTCGACGAGTACCGATTCGATTTGAAATCGATTTCGATTCGGCTCACGGCTTGGCGAGCCAATGGTCGATCGCCGTCGGCGTGATCACGACGACGCCCTCGTCGTCCTCGGCGATGAATAAGATAAGACTGACGTCTCGAGCGAGCTTTTCGATGTGCGCGCGGATTTTGCCGCGTCCGACGACGACGCGGACGTCGCCCGCCGGCGCGAGATTCGCGGCGCGGCGATCGCGAAGCGTCTGTAATAATTGAAGCACGGCGACGCGCGCCTCGGCCACGGTGTGCTCTCGTACATCGAGAACGGCGATGTCGTTCCAATCTTTGACGACGCCGACGGTGAGCCCGGGGGCGGCGCGGCGCGCGGGGTTTCCGAGTAAGACGTCCTCGACGGCGGTTTCCTTGAGCGTCTCTAAAATTTCGTCGTTTGGACGCACGCCGAGCGCGCGCATGTCGGCGTACACCTCGGACGCGTCGGCGATGAGGGCATCGGTCACACGATTGCCGACAGCGGTCTGCACCGCCTCGATCATCGTGTGCAGGGTGCTGGAATCCGGAATCACCTTGAAGTCGCGGCGCGCGATCCAGTAAAAGTCGATGGCGGCGCGTAAATCGTCGGCGTAGCCGTACGCGCCGATGAGCGCCGTGCACGAGAAGACGTTCGGTTCGCATCCGCTCTCGCGCATGTCTTCGAAGATGTCCCGCGCGGCGTTGACGTCGCCCGCGCGACCGCACGCGCGAATGGCTGTGTACCACATTTTACTCGTGGGTCGAACGCCGTCGGCGCGCGCGGCGGCGAGTAAATCGCGCGTGGCGTCGACGACGGATCTGTCAGACTCCTCTCTGCCGCTCGAGCGACCCATGTCGATAGTGGACGCGCACGCGCGAAGAGCGCCGAGATAGGTGACGTGCGTCGGACTGACGCCGGCGTCGCGCATGCGCTCGAGCGTCTCGACGGCGAGCGTCGGTCGGCGCGCTCGCGCGCACGCCTGAATGACAATGTTGAACGTTCTCGCGGGAACAGCCTTGCGCAGGACGGTGGCGCTCTCGCGGACGGCGTCTTCGAGTAACATCACCGCCACGTCCACGTTGGCCGCCGGTGGATCGCAGTACGATCGAATGAGATAAAACCAAAAGTCGTCGCCAACCGCCGTCTTGCGCTCGCCGGCGTTGATCCACTCTTCGTACAGTCGCATGGCGCCCTGACGATCCTGCGTCTTGTACAGCACGATCATCATGCACTGGCACACGCGAGATCTGATTGACGCGCTGTTCATGTGTCCGTGCCACTGCAGACGATCGCGAATGTTCTCGCAGACGTCGGCGACGCCGGCGTGCGACGCCACCTCCAACGCCACCATGAGCGCGTCCAAGCCGCCGACGTGCGTTCGCACCGTCTGCACGACGCGATTGAGGTTATCTCTGCGCTGAATGGTCGTCGCGGCGTCATCTGCCGGGGATTCGATCAACGCTTCGTACAGACTGATGTACGTCGCCGATGAAATCGGACGAATGCCCGACGACTGCATGCGCGTGAAGACGCGAAGCGCCAATTTAAACTTGCCCTGTTTATTCAGCATTTGCATCACCTTGGCGTACGCGCGCTCGACGCGCGCGCGTTCCTTGCCGTTGTGCGCCTCGAGCGCCTTCAATTCGTTCGAGCGTCGCTGCATCTTTTCTGGATCCGCCGACCCGCCTTTGTCGTACGAAAACGCGGCGGCGAACGCCACGGCGCCGAGCGAACCGGATTGCATAAAGGGCAGCGTCTCCAATCGATCGAGCATCTTGATCGCCTCGTCCACCCTGTCGAGACCCGCGTACATGCTCACGGCGTACGACCACGTGTTCGCGCCCAGTTGGACGTTCGTCTCGAGCGCGGTTTCAAACAATTCGGCGGCGACGTGCGCCGTGTTCGACGTCGCCGCGCCGAGCAACGCGCACACGCAATAATCCGTCGCCAGCGTGAAATCGAGCTCTCTCGTCATCGTCATGTGATCGTTCAATAAATCATACGTCACACGACGCGCAAACTTGTCGTTGTGCGCGTTATTCACCAATCTGCACGCCGCCGTGTACGCACGCTGGACGAGCACCGCGGAAACTTTAGGTTTCCAGACCCCCGTCGCGGCGTCCCGAAACTCTTCTCTAAATTCTCCGTACGTCCGCGCGAAAGCCTTCACGCGCGTGGGCTGTAAACACAACCCCTCTAGCATCGCGCAATACGCCTCGGCGCGGGCCTTGACGTTCCCCGCGCGAGCGGCGAGGATGCGCGCCCACGCGACTTCGGCGTCCGCCGCGCGTCCCGGCGCCCACTCCAACACCTTGGCCATCTCCACCGCCACCTCTCCCGTGCCGTCGTCGTACCCTCGCTTCAAACACTCCTCATAAATGATCTCGCACGCCCGCACGCGTCGCTTCTCCGCGTATCGTCGCATGAGCAACTCGGCGCCCCGTCCCTCCAACCGCGCGAGCGCCTCCGCCGCCTGTTCGGGCGTCCACTCGTTCGCCACCGCCGCCCACAGCGCGGGCGCCCACACCACGTCTCGAACCTCCATGTCCCTCTCCGTCGCTAATCGTCGCGCGTACGCCATCGTGCGCTCGTACGTGCGCGACTTTTCCCGCCCGCTCTCCTCCGCGCGCGGCGCCGCGACGAATCTTCTAAACGCCCTCCTCGCGCTCTTCCTCCTCGTGACCGCTCCTCGCGCGCCCTCCTCGCCCGCCGACGCGTCGTCGTCGTTCGAGAATGATCCACGTCGCTCGTCCGCGCCCTCGTCTCCCCCACCGTCGTCCTCGCGCGTCGCGAGTCGTCGCGCGGCGGCGCGCCCACCGCTCGCGCCGGCGTCGCGCGCCCATCGCCCTCGCGCGTCGAGGCCTCGCGCACCGCGCCCGAAACGCGCGCCGACGCGCGCGGCATCCCGTCCACCGCTCGTGGACGCCGCGCACGACCCGCGCATGTCGCCCGCGCGCGCGCGTGTGACGGATAAGCGCGTCCCCGCGCTCGACCGCCGCCGGTCGAGCCGCTCGAGGCGTGTCCCCGCGCGCGTCCGCACACTACGCCGCGTCCGCCTCGCGCGCGCGCGAGACGTCGCAGACGCCGAAGACATGTCTGCGGTCGCGTTCGCGAGAGACGCGCTCGCGAGAGACGTCGCGTCGTCCGCGTTCGCGGCGTCGAGCGCGCTCGAGGGATGGCGCTCGCCTCGAATGGGCGCCGCGCTCGACGTAGCGGACGACGCGAGACGCGCGTGGGAGGCGCTCGCGCGTCGAGGAGTGATGCGCGCACTTCTCACGGACGCGCACTGCGCGTTTCTCGCCGACGCGTACCCGGACGACGCGCTGAAGGACTACGTCGTGGAGCGCAAGACGATCGGGTCCCAGTTGACGCTCGGCGCGTGCGGGTGGCGACTGTTTCGATGCGCCATCGTGTCGTATCAGCGGCCGGTGCAGGAGTGGCTGGACGCGGTCGAGCGGTCGATCCGCGCGGAGGAGGAGGGGGAGGAGCCGGTGGAGCTGCCGACGTTTGATTACGTCGAGCCGACGCGCGCGACGGTGCGCGCGTTCGCGCGGGACAGTTTGGTGGCGGTGACGCGGAGAGTGGTCGAGGGCGCGGTGTGCTCGCGATCGACGACGCGTCTGAGCGCGAAATTGTGTAAAGACATCAAGCATAGCGCGAGGAGAAAGGCTCAGAGGGTGAGCTGGGAGCGAGGGATGGGGAAATTCGCACAATCGGCGAATATGTTTCGAACGTCGGCGTTGGCGAGTGTCGTCAATGTCTCGGGTGAATTCATCGTCGACGTCGGTTTGGCGACGTATTTCAGCATCCAGGCGACGAAAGTGGTGAAAAAAGGGTCCGTCGTTCGCGCCTGGCGTCGCGCCGTGCTTCGAGCGTCGTGTAAAGCCGCCGCCGTGCTCGTCGCCGGCGCGTCCGCCGTCGCCGCCTTCGCCCTCTGTCGTCCTCGCGGCGCCTCGCCTCGCGTCGTCATCTGGGGCACGTACGCCGCGCTCACCGCGGGCGAACTCACGGGCGCCATCTTCATCGCCCCGGAGTTGGTGCGACTCATCGACGCCGCCTCGGGCGACTCGGCCGCCGACTCGGCCGCCTCCGCCGACTCGGCCGCCGCCGCCGACGACTCCGCCGCCGCGTGAAACTAGACGACGACGACGACGACGACGACGACGACGACGACGACGACGACGACGACGACGACGACGACGACGACGCGCGCGCACGCAGACGACACCGCGCGCCCCACACCCCCCGTCGCGCCCGCCGTCGCCCTCGCCGCGCGCGTCCACGCCCCTCCACAATATTCAAACCCCCAAACCCCCATGTAATCCAAAAACCATCGAGTCAACACTCGGAGGTGGCGGCGCCCGCCACCTCGTCCCCGTCCGTCGTACTCGCGTCTCCACACGCCGCCGACCGCGCGCGTTCTCTCGCACACGCGCGAACCGCTCGTCCGCGTCGCGTTCTCTCACCCCTCCCTCGCGTCGCGCGCGCTCGCGCGAGACCGCGGCGTCGACGCGACCGACGACTCGACGCAAGATCGATCTCTCGACGAGACGATTTTCATTCATTCATCATGGTGCAGGGCACGGTGAGCTCGGTGGGCCTGCCCCCGGGATGGCAGGAGGTTCGCGCGGAGGGTAAGGTGTATTACTGGCACATGGCGACGAACGTGACGCAGTACGATCGACCGACGGAGGAGACCAAGGCGGAGAATAAGTTTGGATACCTCGGGAACACGGGGGCGTCGTTCAATCATCTGGGCGCGGATGACGCGTTCGGGGCGGAGGAGTACGAAGCGCCGCCTCCGGACGCGTACAGTAAAGGGAAAGGTCTCGGGACGAAGGATCTCGGGTACGGGGCGACGGAGAGCGGGGAGGATTTCCGAAAAAGACACGAGATTAGCGTGCGCGCGCCGCCGGGGGCGACGACGCCGGATCCGATGATGTCGTTCGACGTGGGACCTTGGCCGAAACCGTTGTTAGACGCGGTGAAACGGGCGGGATACACCGAGCCGACGGCGATTCAGGCGCAGTCTTGGCCGATTGCGTTGCAAGGGTACGATATGATCTCCGTGGCGAAGACGGGGAGCGGGAAGACGGTTGCGTTTTTGTTTCCGGGTTTGATGCACATCGCCGAGCGTGGGAACGGACGCAACGCCCGAGGTCCGACGATGTTGGCGCTTGCGCCGACTCGCGAGCTCGCGACGCAGATTCAAGAGGAATGCATGAAGTTTGGTTCGTCGTGTGGCGTCGGCTCGGTGTGCCTGTACGGGGGCGCGCCCAAGGGTCGTCAATTGGCGCAGCTTCGCAACCGACCGCAAATTTGCATCGCCACCCCGGGTCGTTTGAACGATTTGTTGGAGAGCCGCATGATCGACATGTCCACGGCGACGTACGTCGTCCTCGACGAGGCTGATCGCATGTTGGATATGGGTTTTGAGCCGCAAATTCGTAAGATTCTTCAACACGTTCCGGTGGATCGTCAAACGCTCTTCTTCACCGCGACGTGGCCCAAGGCGGTGATTCGCGTCGCGACGGCCATCTTGACCAACCCGATCCAGGTGAACATCGGCGACACCGATCAACTCGTCGCCAATAAGGACATTACGCAAAATATTGAAATCCTCAGCGGCTTTGACAAGGAGAAGCGCCTGATGGAAATCTTAAACAGCCCTCCGGAAGGCTGCGATCCGCTCAAGGCGCTCGTCTTCTGTTCCACGAAACGCATGTGCGACCAAATCGGTCGCTCCATCGGTAACTTGGCCGGCATCATTCACGGCGACAAGGAACAGCGAGAACGCGACTGGATCTTGAACCAGTTCCGTCAAGGCCGCACGCCTGTCCTCGTCGCCACCGACGTCGCCGCGCGCGGTTTGGACGTCAAGGATTGCAACTTGGTCATTAACTACGACTTCCCGAACCAAATCGAAGATTACGTGCACCGCATCGGCCGTACCGGTCGCGCCGGTAAGAAGGGCTGGGCGTACTCGTTCATCGACGGCGGCGAAGGCAACATGGCTCGCAAGCTCATTCCGATTCTTCGCGACGCCAACCAAGTCGTGCCGCGCGAGATCGAAGAAATGGCCCGATCCTCTGGATTCGGTCGCTCGGGCGGTCGCAGAGGAGGCGGCGGTCGCAGAGGAGGCGGCGGCGGCTACGGCGGCGGCGGCTACGGCGGCGGCGGCGGCGGCTACGGCGGCGGCGGCTACGGCGGCGGCGGCGGCTACGGTGGCGGCGGTAACGGCGGCTACGGTGGTGGCGGCGGCGGTTACGGCGGTGGCGGCTACGGCGGCGGCGGAGGTCCGCAACGAGGCGGACGCTCCTACGGCGGCGGCGGCGGCGGGTACGGCTCCGCCGGCGGTGGAGGCTATGGCGGCGGCGGCGGTGGATGGAACCGATAAATGGGACCGTCACATCGAGCGCACACGCTGAAAGGAAATACTGTTTCTAGGACAGCTGATTGAACGGCGCTGCGCGCGAGGTTACGCCGACGACGTTGTGCTTTTGTGATTGAATTGAAACCACTCGTGTATGAAATCCGTGGTTTCCCCAGCACACTCGTCGACTGCACGCCTCGTCGCGCGTTTCGATGTCTTTCGCGTCGTGATCTCAGCTCAGCGACACTTCAAACACATTTCCTTTCGTATTCACAAACACTTCGACTAACGCGTACTAATGATTCCCGACCGCGGCGCCGAACGAAGACGACTCATCCGCTTCGCTCGACGCCCCAGACCGAAGCGATGTATTCGTCTCGTCCAGACACCATGCGATAAAACCGATACCTATTTCTGTTATTCACGTAATAATTCTGATGATACCGCTCCGCCGGCCAAAACGTCATCTTCGACGCGTCCACGACCTCTACTTTTATCGGCGCCCCGAAGACGTTTGATTTTTCAATCTCCGCCTTTGACTTCTCCGCCGCCTCTCGCTGCGCCTCGTCGAGCGCCCAAATCACCGGTCTATACTGCTCTCCCGCGTCAACGAATTGACCGTCGTCACGAGTCGCGTCAATCTGTCGCCAATACACGCGCAACAACGCCTCGTAGCTCGTCTTCGACGCGTCGTACAACACGCGCACGCTCTCGACGTGTCCCGTCTTCCCACTCCCGACGTCTCTGTACCTCGGCCGATCGACGTGCCCACCGACGTACCCACTCGTCGTCGCCAAGACGCCGTCGACGGCGTCGAACGGGGCCTCCATGCACCAGAAACACCCACCCGCGAACTCCGCCTCGGCTTGTCCCGGTCCCGGCGTCGGGAGCGCGGCGGGAAGGTCATCCTCGCCCTCGAAGAATCCGAGATCGTGGATCACGTCTCGCCACAGCGGGAGCGTGAGGGCGAGGAGTCCGTATCGAGCGACCTCGCGACGCGTCGGCGCGCGCGTTGCGGTCGCGGTCGCCGTCGCGTCGACGTCATCGTCTTTTCTCTCGGCTCGTGTGGCTGTGCGCGCGATCGAAGACGCCTCGCGCGAGCGCTGGGCTCGCGCGTGACGGGCGAGCGCGCGAGGTGGACGCGAGGTGAACGCGCGCGCGGGCGCGGAAGACGTCGCGGCGCGCATGACGAGGCGTGACGTGGCGTGCGGGTGCGGATGATGTCTCTACGTCTCGTCTTTTACGACAACAGTCGACGCGCGGCTACGCGTCGTTGGATTTTTCCTTCTTCGCGCGAACGTCGTGGTTGTACACGCGCGCCATGTTCACCTGTGCGTCGCTCGCGTCAGTCGATCGGTGTAGGCGTCGAGTTCTCTCGCGCGTCGAGTGCGAAGACGCGTTTGCGCTTCGTCGCTTCGTCGCGCACCTCCATGATGGTGACGTTATCCTTCAACACCGCCAAATCCCTCGCGTTCGCCTCCAACCCACTCTCACACGCCTTTACGTTTGTCTCTAACAACTCCTTCGCCTCGTCCAACGGATATTCCAACATCACGTTCGCCCCCAACCACAGATAGACGCTCTCCGGCGTCGCCACCTCGGCGTCCGCGAACGTCGCCTCCGTCAACTGATACTTCACCGTCGTCCCACTCTCGTCCCCGCGCTCGCGCTTCTCCACCAGCGTATCCACCGCCTCCAACGATCGTCTCACGTCCGGTAACTGCGTCGATAGCCGTATGCGCTGCTGTTGAAGCTCCGCCTCGAGTCGTTTGTATTGCGAGTACCGTCGCCGCATCTCCGTCATGACCTCGTCGATCGTTTTCCCAGCGAGGTGCGCGTCCACGTCCTCGATGAACTGGAAGATGACGACGGAAAACAAAACATACGCGCGTCAGTCGATCGGTCGAGCCTCGCGTCGCGTCGAGCACGCGCGCGACGAGGGCTTTGGGATGAATGATGATTTCGGTCAAGTCAAACCTTTGTCAAAGGCGGCTGTCCGTGCGCGCGCGTTCGCGTCCGCGTCGCGCGCGTCGAGCGTCGTCGCACCTTGGCGCGAGGCACGCCCGTATCCATGGTCGCGGTCGCGTTCGTCGTCGTCATCGTCGCGCGCGGTGTTGTGATGCCACCAACGAGCTCGCTGGGAAGATGGCATCGGGTCACACGCCGACGCGCCGCCGACGCCGCCGTCGCCGTCGACGCCGCGCGCGATCGACTCAGCGCGCGCGCCTTCACCGTCACGCCCGCTCGCATGCGCGTCGCGAGCGTCGACGGCGTCGCGCGAGCGCCGCACGCGCGAACGGCGGTGACAGCGTCACGCGCCGAACGCGTCCCGTCGACGCGCGACGGCGCCGCGCGCGCGCGCGACGCCATGGGCGCCGGACGCTCGTCGCGACGTTCGTCCACGGCGCCGCGCGCGCTGGACGCGACGTCGAGCGAGCGCGCGAGGGAGACGGCGGGCGCGTGGGCGTGGAGAGACGGCGCGCCGGCGCCGTTCGGGCCGTCGACGACGGAGGACGGTGGCATCAATTTCTGCGTGTACAGCGAGGCGGCGAGCGACGTGACGCTGTGCGTGTACGATGGGGATTGGTCGGAGACGACGCCGACGCTGGAGGTGCCGATGAAGAGGACGGGGAATGCGTGGCACGTGTGCGTGACGAGCGGGGTGCCGAAAAAGGGCGCGAGATACGGATATAGGTGTCGAGGGAACGGTGGATGGGAGACGGGAGCGCGGTGGGAAGACGCGCGCGTGCTCATGGATCCGTACGCGCCGCTCGTGGAGGCGCGTCGAGAGGTGTTCGGAGAGTGGCCGAAACACAAGACGCGCGGCGACGTCAACGATCCCGACATGTTGAGCGGGTACGATTTCGAGTCCGCGCCGTTCGATTGGGAAGGCGTGGAGTCGCCGACGATCGCGGAGAAGGACATGATCGTGTACGAGATGACGGTGCGCGCGTTCACGGCGGATGAGAGCTCCGGTTTGAGCGACGACGCGAGAGGTTCGTACGCGGGCGTCGCCGCCAAGGTGGAACATTTAAAATCTCTCGGCGTCAACGTCGTGGAGCTCCTGCCCGTGTTCGAGTACGACGAGATGGAGTTTCAGCGCATACCGAATCCGAGAGATCATATGGTGAATACTTGGGGGTACATCACGATGAGTTTCTTTGCGCCAATGTCGCGTTTTGGCACGCGAGGATCGGACGCCGCGCAGGCGTCTCGCGAATTCAAAGAGATGGTCAAAGCGCTGCACAAGGCTGGCATTCAAGTCGTCCTCGACGTGGTGTACAACCACACCGGGGAGATGAACGATGAGTTGCCCAATCTCTGCTCCATGCGCGGCATCGATAACAAGACGTACTACATGACGGATACGGATCAGTACGTGCAAATGTTAAACTTCACCGGTTGCGGCAACACGCTCAACGCGAACCATCCGCACGTCGCATCGTTCATTCTCGATTCCCTGAAACACTGGGTGAAAGAGTACCACGTCGACGGATTCCGTTTCGATCTCGCGAGCGCACTCTGCCGAGACGAAAAGGGACACCCGATGAATTCGCCTCCGGTGATTCGAGCCATCGCCAAGGACCCCGAACTGGCGCACGTCAAACTCATCGCCGAACCCTGGGATTGCGGTGGACTGTATCAAGTCGGCAGCTTTCCGAACTGGGACCGATGGTCCGAGTGGAACGGCGCCTATCGCGACGTCCTGCGACGCTTTATTAAAGGAGACGACGGCGTCAAGAGCGACTTTGCGCGTCGCATCAGCGGCTCCGCGGACATGTACCACGTGAATAACCGCAAGCCGTACCACTCCGTCAACTTTATCACCGCGCACGATGGTTTCACTCTGCGCGATTTGGTGAGCTATAACGGCAAGCACAACATGGCGAACGGCGAATTCAACAACGACGGCTCCAACGACAACTTGTCGTGGAACTGCGGCGTCGAGGGCGAGACGGGCGACCAGGGCGTGCAGGGTCTTCGTTGGCGCCAGATGAAGAATTTCCAAGTCGCGCTCATGGTGTCGCAGGGCACGCCGATGATGCTCATGGGCGACGAATACGGCCACACGCGATACGGGAACAACAACACGTACGGTCACGACGACAGACTCAACAACTTTCAGTGGGGAGAGCTCGAGGAACAAAAGGAACACTTTTTCCGTTTCTCGTCCGAGATGGTGAAATTCCGTCACTCGAACCCTCTCCTCGGTCGCGATGAGTTCTTGACCGACGCCGACGTTACGTGGCACGAAGACCGTTGGGACGATCCGACGTCCAAGTTTTTAGCCTTTACGCTGCACGACCGCGGGCAGGGATGCGGAGACTTGTACATCGCCTTCAACGCGCACGAATTTTACGTCGACGCGGCGTTACCCGCCCCGCCGCACGGAAAACGATGGGCGAGAATTGTGGACACCAACTTTCCCTCTCCCGAAGATTTCACCGCCGAGGGCAAGTTTGGCGTCGAGGCGCGATACAACGTCGCGCCGAGAGGGTGCATCATTCTCATGGCCAAGTGAGCGAGCGCTCGCGCCGCGTAGACGCGTTAGACGACGTTGAATGACTAACTATTCGCTTGTATGCTGCATTGACTATCTATTGGCTATCACGCGCGTCCTCCTTCGGCGTCAAACTCTCGACAAACTCGACGATCCATTCCACCGCTGCCTCGGCCGCCGCCGCGTCTTGGACGAACGCAAAGTGTCCCGCGCCCTCCAACACGCGAAGCGCCTTCACCCCTCTCGACGATAACTTCTCACTGACGAATCGTTCCATGGTTTTCACCGTCGTGAACTCGTCTCGAGACGGATGCACGAACAATTTCGGCGTCGTCTCGTCCTCGGTCAGCGTCGACGCGTGGTCGCGCATCAACCACTTGGCGCCGACGCCGAACAATCCACACCCGTACGACCCGCGAGGGTACCCGATGGCGACGTACGACGCGATGCACGATCGTTGACCGAGCGCGTACGCGCACACGGTGGAGCCGTACGAGTATCCTATGAGGTGCACGCGCGCGCGCGCGTCGCCGCCGGCGCACGTCCCGTCGATGACCAAATCCGCTGCCGCGCACACATCCTCCCCTTCCTCTCTCGTCCCTCGCCAACTCGAGCTTCCGAGCGAGCCCGAGGTACCGCGAAGGGCGACGCACACGGAACCAAAGCCTCGACGCGCGAGCGCGAGCGCGAGCGGTCGCATCATCTGTCGATTACCACCGAGTTTTGGGTGGGCGTGCACGAGGACGAACCAGTCTCTCGGCGCCGTCGACGGCGCGAGCGTCGCGTCGTCGGTGATGACGCACTCTATGCGCGTGCCGTCGCGCGATCGCGTGAAGTGCGCGCGCTCGCGAAGCATGACGAGTGTGAGCGGACGCGGTGTGCGGGACGGGACGGCGGCGGCGGCGGCAAAGAGTCGACAACGCAGAACAATACGGAACAATATTTCTACCGCGCGAGGGGACGCGGGCGCGAACGAAGCGACGCTCATTCCTTCTTTTCGTCTGTGTACGCGGCGGCGACGGCGGCGAAATCGCTGTTGGCGTATCCGAGCCCCTTGGCTTTGACGTATTGCGCGTTGGTTGCCGCGGTGATGGGCGCGGCGTAATCCAATTCGTCCGCCAAGTTGAGCGCCAATCGTAAATCTTTCTGCTGCAGATACACCTGGAAATTCGGTGCGAAATTCTTCGAGCTCATGAGCTTACCCTTGGCGGTGGTGAGCGGCGAACCCATGGCGGAGTGCGAGAGCATCTCCAAAATCGCGTCCGAGTCCAAACCGGCGCGTTGACTCAAGCCGTGCATCTCCCCGAGCGCGCCGATGACGTTCCCCATCATGATTTGAAGCATGAGTTTCGCGCGCGCGGCGTGCGTGGGGGTATCGCCGACCAACCAACGCTTCGCGCCCATGATTTCCATGTGCGCCGCGCTCGCGTCGTACGCCTCCCTCGAACCTCCGCCGATGAACAACAGCTCCCCCTTGGCCGCGTCTCGCCACCCACCGCTCACCGGGGCGGCCAAGAAGGATACATGTTCACCCAAAATCTCCCTCGTCGCTTCCCCGCACGCGCCGTCGACGGTCGAACAGTCCACGTACGTCTTCTTTCGCGTCCCGCTCGCGCGAGACGCCCCCTCCGCGTACGCCCTCGCCACCGCCATCGCCGCCATCGGATCGCTCAGCATGGCGAACGTCACGTCCACATCCCCGCTCGCGATCTCCTCCACGCTCGACGCGAGCGTCATCGATCCATTCGCGTGTTCCGTCGCGCGGTCCTCGTTCTCGAACGCTTCGAGACACGCGCGCGCTTTATCCGCGCTTCGGTTCCACGCCACGACGTCGCACCCACCGCGAGCGAGCGCGCGCGCCATGGCGTTGCCCATGATTCCCAGGCCGAGGAATCCCACCCGCGTCGTCGTCGTCGTCGTCGTCATGGGTGCGCGCGCGGATGGATGAACGTTTTTGTCCCCGAGCGCGCGGCCGAGAGTGACGCCTCAGTTCGCCGCGCGCGCGCGTCTCTCGCGCGATGCGGCT
>Ga0181571_10002433_pt1 | contig 13805 bp, 9 predicted proteins | sample 101ome_17_FD_132440 | JGI IMG/M metagenome (GOLD analysis project Ga0181571, IMG submission 132440) | Coastal salt marsh microbial communities from the Groves Creek Marsh, Skidaway Island, Georgia - 101407AT metaG (megahit assembly) | ecosystem: Environmental > Aquatic > Marine > Intertidal zone... | reverse complement strand
TTTCAACAGCCTCGGGCTGAGCCGAAGCGGGATGATGAAGGAGTCCGACGTCAAGCAATCGCTGAAGCGCCTCGGGCTGCCCGCGACGGACGAGAACGCCATCGCCATGCTCAAACACCTGGGGATGGACGGGGAGGGGTACGTTTCGTACGGTCAGTTTCGAAACTTTCTGATGCTGCTCCCGCGCGACGTCGCGACGACCAAGGACCCCTCCGTGCTCTGGTTCGAGGCGTCCACGATGGTGCAGATCAACCCTCCGGAGGCTGCGCGGTCGGCGACGGTGAAGCTGGCGATTCAGGCGGCCATCGCGGGGGCACTGGCTTCGGGGAGCTCGACCGCGCTGATGCACCCGATGGACACGCTGAAGACGAAGATTCAAGCCACGGTCGGCGCGGGTCCCGGGATGAAGGCGTTCATCAAGTCCATCCCGCAGATTGGCGCCAGAAACTTGTATCGCGGCATCATCCCCGCCACCGTGGGGGCGGCTTCGGGACACGGGTTTCGAACCGCGACGTACGAGGTGGCGTGCAAGCTCCTCGCGCCGCTGACGCTCATGCCTCTCATCACCGAGATTCAGATCCAGGGGTTCGGGTCGGGTCTCGGGACACTCGTCGGCACCACGGTGAGGATCCCGTGCGAGGTGCTGAAACAGAGGCTGCAGACCGGGCAGCACGACAACGCCATCGAGGCTTTCAAGGCGGTGACGAAGAACGGACCGAGAGGGCTCTTCGCCGGCACCGCCGCGACGTTGTCTCGCGAGGTGCCCTTCTACGTCATCGGTTTGGTCGCGTACGAGAAGTTGAAGAAGGCGGCGACGGCGATGAAGAGGAAAGATCTCACGGCGTGGGAGACGATTGGGCTCGGAGGTCTCTCCGGCGCCATCGCGGCCGCGGCGACGACCCCCGCTGACGTCCTCAAGACGCGCGCGATGACAGGGGCGTCGCCCGCGGGGGAGGCCATTTGGGTGACGGTGAAGAACATCATCGCGAAGGAGGGAGGCGGCGCACTCATGAAGGGTTGTTTCCCGCGAATGCTCTGGATCGCGCCCCTCGGCGCGATGAACTTCGCGGGGTACGAGCTGGCGAAGCGCGCCATGGAGGCTGCCGACGAGCCGGATGCGCAATCGGGCGCCAAGGGTGGGCAGGAGATGGCGATCAAAATCGAGGCGGAGACGGAGCGCTCCGTCCCTATCGGCGTGCCCACGTCGTCGACCGCTCCATCGAACCCGGCTCCCGTCTTGAGCGATGAGAGCCCGAGTGCGGAGGCGACCAGTTCAGATGGAGAAGCAGACGGCGACGTCGAGCGGATCCAGGGCGAAGAAGCCGTCGCATCGACACCGAGCTATCCCGAGACACCTCCCGCTTCCGCGACACCTCCCGCTCCCACGACGTCGGGCGGGTTCAGGAGTCTGCCCCCGGCCCCGAGGTCAGGTTCGTCACCCCGTCCGCCGCCGGTGGAGCGGTGAGTCGCCGAGAGCTCGCGTGCAAACTTCTTACATTGTATACTGTCGTTCATTTCGCTTCGAGCGCGGCTATTTTCGCTAGTAGCGCCTCCTCCTGTGCCGCGAACCTCTCCTCGAGCTGTTCTTTCATCGCCTCCATCGCTGCCGCGAGAGAAGACTCTACCTTCGTCGTCACCTCCTCCGGAATCGCCGCCTCGAACTCCGCCTTCAGTCGCGCCTCGCGTTCCGCCTCCTCAATCGCCGCCGCCTCCTCCTCCGCCCTGGCCTTCTCCTCGGCAGCCTTCTGCGCAAGCTCGGCTTGTTTCTCTGCCCACTCTTCTCTGGGATACGCGATGCCCAAGGACTCGAACGCGTCGGGTCCCGGGGTTTCCAGCACGGGCGCCGCCGGCTTCACGTCCATACGCACCAGGTCCGTGAAGGCGTACTGGTACAGCTTATAGTGGCGGAAGTACGTGCTCAGGGCGTACTCCGTGAAGTCTTTCATCTCCGCGAACGTAAACACGCCTAAGCTGTACGGCGGTCGATGCACGCTGCTCTGAAGCGCCAGGAGCTTGAAGAACTCGAAACTCTTCTCGATCGTCATCCGCTCATCCTTGGCTTTCTCGTGCACGGCTTTCAATATCGCGAGGAGGCAAGACGTCTTCTCCATCGTCAGGCCCTGCTTACTGGCGTACGCGAGCGCGTTGAAGTACATGTCGAGTAAAATGCCGCTTCGTTCGTTTTCGAGGTGGTCTGATACGTCGAACAACACCGCCACCTCTCTGTCGGGACGCGGGGGGGAAGGGAGCCTCGGGTCAGCGCTGGAAGCGCGCAGGATTCGTTGGGAGAGGGCATCCCGTGGACGTCCGCACGCGCGGGGACGCACTCTCTGGTCATGCCCAGTTTGATCGGCAAGTCCTCGAGCTGGACCTTCCGCGGGGGCGCGGTCACTTGCGTCATGATGCGCGATACCTCGACACCGGCGGCGCCTCGCGCTGGTTCGTGTGACGCCGACTTTCCCCAAAACGGGCACTGCCTTTGAAAATCCGGGCGACGCGACGTCGCTCCGCCGGGGCGACGTCCGGCCATTGTTTCCCACGCCGCGAACGTGGTGCGGTGCCGACGTTTGAGGAGGACAAGGGTGCGGCCTGTGCAATTGCTGCAAACTCCATACGGCCCCGCGGAGGTCGGTACTCGCATCAGGGGGCGAGATGGCATTGTGCGGGCTCATTCGGCGGTGCTCGCGTCAGTGGGGGCCGCTCGGCGGCGTGGCGCGCCGACTGCCCGAAGGAAAATGCACGGCTGACGGCGTCATTTCTTGGCGCCGCTTCTGGGCGACGCAACACACCCACGGGAGGTCCGCGCCCGAGATATGGAGCGATGCGGACGCTCAGGAGGAACAGAAGAAAGACAAGAAGTTCATCGATCGAAGGCGCGTGATGGTCACTGCGGGAGACGGCGGCGCGGGGGCGGTGAGTTTCGCGAAGGACGGTGGGGCGAAGGGAAGGAGGGGTGCGGATGGGGGCAATGGAGGCGACGGCGCAGACGTGTGGGTGCGCGCGTCGCGAGGGGTGAAAAGTTTGGGCAACATACCGTACCGCGCGGCGGGAAAGAACGGGGGAAAAGGTGCGGCGCAGGGTGCGAATGGTCGGCGCGGAGACCAGGTCGAGCTCGAGGTTCCGGTGGGCACCGTGGTCTGGCGCGAACTCGACGAGGGAAACGAGCGCACCGACACTCTCGGAGGAGGAGGCGCGATCGACTTCTCCAACTGGGGATCATCGCTCCCCGTGGAGAACGACGAGGGGCGGGATGATACGCGCGATGAGCGATCGTCCGTTGGACGGGCGAACTTCGGCGAGCGGCCTCGAGGGATTCACAAGGGCGAGTGGGAAGTGCTCACAGATCTCAGCGAGCACGGGGCGCGTTTCCGACTCGCGCGAGGCGGACGCGGAGGGAAAGGGAACAGGTCCAAACCCACGGGAAAGGATGCCGGGACGCGAGATCTCGGCGAGGAGGGGGAAAAGCTGACGGTCGTGTTCGAGCTGAAGTCCGTCGCCGACGTGGGGCTGGTCGGATTGCCGAACGCAGGGAAGAGCACGCTGCTCCGAGCGGTGAGCGGCGCCCGACCTAAAGTCGCCGGGTACGCGTTCACGACCATGCATCCCCAACTCGGGACGGTCGCGACCGACGGGGGGATATCATCCATGACCGTCGCCGACATCCCGGGACTCATCGAGGGCGCGCACATGAATCGGGGTCTCGGGCACAATTTTCTCAGACACGTCGAGCGGTGCTCGGCGTTCGCGTTTGTCGTCGACCTCAGCGCCGGTGCGGGGGACACGCCCGGGATGCGGCCATGGGAAGCGCTCGAGGTTCTCAAGATGGAGCTCGAGGCCTACCTCCCCGGTCTATCCGATAGACCGGCCATCGTCGTCGGAACGAAGACGGACCTGCCGCACGCCGCGGACGCCGCCGCTGAGCTGCGTCGTAGGACGAAGCTTCCCGTCCTCACCGTTTCCGCGCACGAAGCGCGAGGAATCGACGACCTCGTGGCAGCGACGGAAGCCATCTTAAGCATAGCGCAGGAGATTCGAAAGAGTGAGCGAGAAACGTGCGATGCCTACAAGTAGTTCCCGTGCACCAGTTACGTTCGCGTGATTGGACCGTTGATGACATCTAGCGAGTAGGGTGCTCTCGCTCACGGGCGCCGGGCGTTTGATCTTCCTCTTTCGACGTTCGCGCTCGCTCACAATCTCCCACCGACGTCGTCGACCTTGGCTTGGCGACAGGAAGCGATTGGGAACATGGTGCCTTTGATTTGAATTCCTGTTTTCGACGTCCTGTACCCCCGCTTGGAGATTTGCGATCGATGCGCCACGAGCCTGCGTCCCTGGAAGAAACGGCACCGAGCCGCAGTCGGATCTCGAGAAATCTCTGGAAGGGCGAACCCAAATCTAGGACCGACCTCAGTGCCCTTCTTCCGCAGTGAGGTCGGACGCGAGCCACTCGAGATTTCGCGAGAATCGCACTCGTGTGCACGAACGCCTTCACATGCCGCGTGTGCTAACGTGGATATAGGAGATCTCTGCGGTCTCGGCTTCAGAGGCTGGAGGGGAACGTCAGATGTGAGAAAAAAACGTCTGAAAGATGAGTCCCCGTGTCGAACGAACGCGCGAAGAGACGTCATGGCGAGACGCAAATGCCGTGCGCGCTCACCAAAGCTCTTCCATAAACACCTTGAATTGGCGGCAAGCCCTCCCTACTGCGAAGCACCATGTCTGCGTCCTCCGGGGGAGGCTTTCGCGCGACCAAAAATAGTGCGTTCGTTCCACGTCGCAGACGAATCGCCGCGTGACGTTTCCATTCCCGGGTCGGCCTGATCCGTGTCGGGAAATATGTGCCCCGGTTTCGTAACCCTTCCGAACGTTCACTCGTTCGCGCGACGTGACAGCGCATTCTTGATGCTGAAGACGTCGACGAGCGTGCTCCTCGTCTGACGCGGTTCGAGCTCGAGCCATGGATTTGGTGTCCAGGGATCCTCTCTGGGACTCGCTGCGCAAGGTACGCTTCGAAGCGTCCCGTGATTTCAACTCAATTTTCGCTCCCGTCGCCCCTCCCCCCGAAACTCCCGGCCGTTCTGACACCCACCCGACGTCACAAACAGGGGGCGCAAGAGCTGGCCGAGAAGGAGCCTCTCCTCGGAGGTTTCCTGTACTCCAAGATCTTGAACCAACCCTCTTTCGAGAGATCCTTGGCGTTCCTCATCGCCACGAAGCTCGCCACTTCAACTATCCTCGCGTCGCAGTGGAACGATCTCATCATCGATGCCATCACCTCGTCTGCGGAAGAAGAGGCTGCGAACCCGGTGGAGAAAGGAAAGACGCGAGCACCGGGCACGGGTTCTATCGCTGCCGCTGCGCGTGCGGACCTGGAGGCAATTAAGGAACGTGACCCGGCGTGTCCGTCGTACGTGCACGCCTTCCTCTTCTACAAAGGTTTCCAGGGGCTGCAGTCGCAGAGGGTGTCCCACTGGCTGTGGGGCCACGGGAGGGCGCTCCTCGCGTGCACGGTGCAGTCGAACATATCCGAGACGTTCGGCATGGACCTTCATCCCGGGGCGAAGTTCGGGCGGGGAATCATGATCGATCATGCGACCGGGATCGTCGTCGGGGAAACGGCCGTCGTGGACGACGATTGCAGTCTTTTCCACGGCGTCACTCTCGGAGGCACAGGAAAAGTGGCCGGGGATAGGCATCCAAAGCTGCAGAAGAGAGTGTCGGTCGGCGCGCACGCGTCCGTCCTGGGGAACATCACCATCGGGCATGATTCGAAAATCGGAGCGAGCGCATCGATATTGCACGATTTGCCGCCGAGAAGCGTAGTTGTCGGGCACAAAGGGGTGGTGGTTCGCAAGAAACAGGGCTCGCACGGCACGATGAAAGCGTTGTCCAAGCCGACATCGCGGCTTTAGGCAGACGAAGCAGCCTCGTGATAGAGAGCTATGGTATTAGATATTGATAGTAATAGCATTACGAGTGGGAGATAATTAACCTTAACCTTAAACGCTCTTCTTGCGCTTTGCCATCGTCTTTGCATGCCAGCGAAGTAACCACGCCGCCGTGACAGCGAGGAAGGTGCCCCAAAAAAATTGCACACGCCGCGGCCACGGTGCGTCAAACATCCCCCTCCCGTGCTTTACGACGACCATGATCTCGACTAGCGCGACGGCGATGACCAGCCACGCGTTCGCGCCCATCTTTGTCAAGTGCATGCCCTCCTCTGACGTGATAAAGACATAGTACTCTCGCGTGGCTATGTTGGCGATGCCAAACCACAACGCCAGCCGCACGTGATTCAACACGTGCGGGGGCGGGATCCAGAGCACATACTTCAGGAAGAAGGCGTTCAGCTCGAAGATGAGGCACACCGCGACGATGAACGCGCACTGCACGAAACGAAGTGGGCTCGATGTCGGGTTCCATATGTATGAGTCCCAAGTCTTCGGCGTGAACTGCTCGATGCTGCGTCGCACGGTGCGAGACAGACCCTTCGTCCGCGTCGTTCCCATCCAATCGTACGTCCTGCCCTCGAAGTAGCGCACCGTCAGCATCCCGAGGTGTATGCCGACGAAGTTACACAGCGCCACGTCCAGTATCCAGGAGTCCCACCAGCACTCGTTGAAGTTTTTCAACCAGTGCTGAAACGTCAACTCGCACAGCTCGAACGACACGGAGTACGCCCAAAGCAGCGGAAGACTCCTCAGCGCGATCGCCTTCCCGTACCACCCTAAGATGTGGCCGACGAAGAATTCGTCGAACACCGTATCGCGCAGCACCCTGAAATTCGACGTCGGGTCCTCCGGCGTGTAGATGCGACAGTCTTCGCCGTATGACCGCTCGGGAAGCTCCACGCCGAGGTCGGGGGATAGAAATTTGAGCGCCCCTCGCGCGTCATCCGTCTCCTGACAAAGGAGAAACACGAGAAAGAGCATATACAGCACGAAAAGCCCGTGCATGACCTTCCAAATCGCAGGATGCGGTCGAGACATGTGCGTATCGGGGCCCTGCAACGTGGAGTACAACAGATACGCCGCGCACACCGCGGAGATCGACGACTTCAGATTACGCGCCCGGAGGTCGTCTCGCTCAGGACCTGTGAGGGTTGAGACGTCCACGGCGGGGGTAAGAGCCCCAGAGAGCACCACGAGAAGCATAGCACACACCAAGAGTGCGACGAGCGATCCGCTCGCCACGCTACTTTTCCCACCATCTGAGAGACGGCGGTCAGCGCGCCCTTGCGCCTCGCCCATTTCGGGCGTGCCGACCGAAGTGCGCCGGGGAAGAAAATAACGACCGTGAATTCGTCAGCCCTGGAGCGGCGGGGCATTTCGGCCAGTCCGAACACATTTGTTCGACGAGTCGCTGGAGAAAACTTCGAGGGCCCGAAAAAAAAAATCAAACAAATGCAAAGCCCCTCCTCGCAACTCCGTCTCACGGCAACTCCTCACGACAGTCGGGGTCACGCCCCCTTCGCTCGGACGGCGACAACGGCGGGATCGGCGACGATGGATCCGAAACAGATCGCAGACGGATTCATGGACGTCTGCAGGAGGCTCGGAAACCATGCTGAGCAGGCGGAGACGACGCTGAGCACCGTCGGGGACGAGAGGTGGGAAAGTGGGCACATGATTGAGTTTCGGGAACGCGTGGAGTTGCGGGCGCGCGCGATGCTGCGCAACCGTCCGACTGGGAGCCGCCCGAGAGATGAATACCACACCCCACTTGTCGGAGGAGATAAGTTGAGCACTTCGGTGGTCCCCGAGCTCGTCCACACGAAAGGGGATGGGATCCAAGTGTTCATGGAGGCCTTGAGGAGTCAGCCCCTACATGAACTCGAGAGGAGCGTGCCTCATGGCTTGCGACAGGCAAAGCTGTTCGAAGCGCTTATCCAGCACGAGATCACGCTTCCGCGCGCGTTTTGGCTCATCAAGATTATTTTTCTAAACCGTTCGAAAGCCTCCGCGGAACGAACGACGGTGTGGACCAACGATGTTTGTCAGTACGTCAGCGAGTTGCTGCATCAGACGTTTGCCAACGCGAAACCGAGGGACGAGGCATCTACACGCGACGCGCTTCGCAGTCGAGAAGATGCATCGCGGTCGAAGTGGGAGTATGTTGTCGCGCTGGTGAGGTGGAGCATATCTGCGGGTATACTTGACCAAGAAATGTTCCTGATGGCGTCCATCGCAATGACAGAGAAGGCTCGGGAGACGTTTGGGGTGCATTGCGTCGCCGCGGTGGTTTGCAAGCTCCTGCCCCTCCTATCTCTCCTTGTTCCCTTTGCGACGAGAAAACACAGCTTGACGTGCAGGCTCGCGAATGTGTGCATCAGCGCCTTACGACGAGAGGGAGCTTTCTCCACCTCTGGCTCGGTGAGGAATCTGGTGCTCGACAACAGCTCCGTTGCCACCATCCTGGAGATGATGCAGGGCCTTCTCGTCGCAGCCCCAGACGCGTTTGTCACCAATGAGATCAGCATACCAACAATTCATGAGATACGGGGTAGGTACCCGGATGTGCACATATCTGTTTCGCTTGCAGCGGATTTAGATGCAGTACTGAACCGGGTCGAATCCCTGAGGAGAGTGGTGGCGCCGCCACAGATATCCCGCAGATCCCTGGATGTCCATTTACTTCTCGACCGCATGCTCGGCGGTGACCATGCCAACATAGAAACGTTCATCACGACCTGTCAAGCGCTGAAATCGTCCTCGAAGGAACAGGATGACGCTCTCCATCATCTGGTGTTTAAGGTTTGTGAGTGGGCGACGGGCGCGAACGCTACAGGTCCACCGTCAACGCGACGTCAAAGAGCGGGAAGTGCTCTCCTGAGAAGGTTTAAACGCGCGTTACAGCTGGACGATGAAAGTAGTAATGTCCCTGCAAAGAGGAAGCGAAATATGTCGCCGAATAGAGTTGAGACGGCAATGTTCGGTTGGTTCGATGAAGTGCACGGTGGTATGGAAGTGGATTCCAAGTATTTCGCGCAACGCTCCGAGCTGTTCCATATTCTGGTTCGGGACGACGTCACAAGTTTTGACAGCATGTTGCTTCATCTCATTGCGAATGGTACCATGGAATCCGATGACGCCTTGAATCGAACAAGCTTCTACGCGGCGCTGATTCTAAGATATATGCCGCACGAGAAAAGCTGTATTAACGACCCGAATCAGAAAAGGATTCGCAACACTTGCGTTGCCCTCCTGGAGTGCGCTCAGCGCAACATATCGCTGGCAGAGAAAACGAATACAACTCTTGAAGTAAACGCCATACGAGAAGAAGTCAAGAGTCTCGTGGACGAAGCTCTCGCAAGGAAAATGAGGGTGGAATTGAATCCCTTCTGCGGAATGATCGTGCGCGACACCCTTTCATACGATTGGAGCTCGCAAATCAGTTCTCCTCGGCAGCGGCAAAAACAGTGAGCGGAAAAGTGGAGACTTCTGCAACAGGACTGCTTTACAAGCTGGGATTTGTCGATCCGCTGGCTGAATTCTTGAAGCTGTTGCCGAAAGAAAATGGTACTCATCGGCAAACAATTCTGAAACAGCTGTCTTGGCTTTCTTGCTCGACTCCGGCGGACATCGATAAAGATTCGAGCATGCATGGCGATATCTCGGGAACCAATCCCCGCGTCGCTGAGCTAGTTAAGTCGACCGACGCCAGCATACCGATTGATTCCGCAACAAACATTCAAAAAATAATTGAGCATTGCAACGAAATCATTCGATCGGATGTTGCCATCGACAAGGCGTCAACATTAAAATCGGTGGCGCTGATATTGCGACTCGTAGCGGGATGTCACTTGCCGCTAGTTCGTGCACTTAGCATGCTCGCATCAGACAATGCAACGGAAGAAGTGCGTTTCCTTTGGTTGCTACTACTTTTTGGATGCAAAACTTCGGCTTTGAAGGACCCTGTGATATCAGAATCTGAATTTATGATGTTGGAATCCGCGATTACGGCGCTTCCTGCGCCTGTGATCGTCGAAGCGATGATTCCTGTCGTCGTGTCATTCTTGGGTGCTAGTTGTTCTGATCGTCAAGGCCAACCGACATCTCCTGCGAACGTGTTAAAGGTAATGTTCCCAATATAAATAGTTCCAATGCGACTCGAGTTCGCATAAATAACTAACATGCAGTATCTTTCTTGCTTCTTCAGAGTGTTTTCGGGCGGGAGTCGATCGCTGAGGCTCTTCGTGGCGTGCCTTCACTCCTCTCTCTTGTGAAGGCTTCTGGCTCTGTGCACCTTGGAAATATTTCTGCTGAAAGAATTACGCAGATCATGTTGCGGGCGTTGAATGATTCAGCACATTTGGATCCCCTGCTGAATCCTATTGATCGTTCACGTGAGATTCTTTGCGCATTGAGCGTTTCTCGGCTATCTTTTCAGTGCGCAGAGCTTAAAATATTGTGCGAGATGTTGCATTCTGATGCGCGCGCGCGAGATCCTAAGCTGGTTTCCGACACGAAAGACGCTGCGCTTCTCTCCGCGCGAGAGTTTCTTTCGAACATTATTTTTTGTGCTGCTGCTCGCACTTCTGACATCGTGCTGCTCGCTGAGGTGGTGGTTTATCTCGACGTGAAGCTTGCGAGTGTTTTGCTTGAGAAACTTCGCGTTCCGGATAGCTACGATGGTGATGATGGGTCCCTCTCCCTCTGTCTGTTATCATTCGGTGGTTCCGCACTTTCATCTCACGTCGGTCCCACGATCGGGGACTGCCTCTCGCAGCTCGACAGCTTGTGTGCCGCGTTCGCGAAGCAGGAAAATTTGCGTGCGTCCGTGTCGAAAAATCTAAAGCTACTGTTGCCGCTCTTGGGTTTTGTCCTCGGAAACAAATTTTTCCGCCAAGAGCTTTGTGCAGTTTTGCTCAAACTTTTGTGCCTTCCCGGGATTTCCGAAGCCGCGGACAGCCTCATCGTGTTGTTCTGCGTTTGCATTGGAGGACATGCACCGCCTTGGCATGGGTTCGTCAAACCCGTTCCTGCCCTCTCCTTTACGCTTCCCCCGGACTTGGTTGGTATGCGTCCGGCGGTTCGTGCCAGACTTGAGGCTGGGGTGAACCTTTCGAGAAGTCCTCCCGAAAGAGTCGACCCGTGGACGCTTGTTGACGGGGGCGTGCGAGGGGGGCAGACTGGAAAAGCCGCCGATTTCTTGCAGGGCGCTAAACGTGTGCCGCGGTCGGATGTCCTGCTGTAGCCTAATCATGATGTATGATAGCTCTTAGTCGCGAATAGTACCTATGCTCTATTGTGATACTCAAACTATCACTTCCGGCGTTTCTTTTTTCGCGGCCTACTGTCCGACGAGCTGGAGCTTCTCGAGCTGCTGCTTGAGCTCGAACTGCTCGAGCTGGACGACGAGCTACCTGAACTACTACTCGAGCTGCTGCTCGAGCTGCTCGAGCTCGAGCTGCTGGAGTCGCTGTCGCTGTCGCTCACTTCTGCAGCTTTCGCTTGCATGATCATCTTCGGCATATTCTTCAGGTGCTCGCGCAGCTCGTCCGTCAACCCGCCCAAACCGATGGACGTGAAGAAGTTGATGGCGAACCTCGTGTTCTTCGGCGTGTCGCGAGGCATGATGCCCTGGAAGTATTCCGCCATGTTCGGATCATTCAACCGTTCGTTCAGCTTGCGTAGACCGAAGGACTCGGAGAGCTCCTGGAAGAGAATCTTGATGAAGATGCGAGAGGACGACGTCGTCGCCTCCTCCGTGATTTGCAGATATGCCATGCACGTCCACGAGATAGCATCCGTCGAGAGCAAGTGCGCGAAGAACTTCGCCACGTTGCGCAACTTGTTCGTCTCCAGGCGGTGAATTGTGGAGTACTGCTTCATGAACACCTCATCGAATAGCTGCGCGTACGCCTTGTCGATGAAGCAGAACCGTTGCGCGAGCAGGCCGTAATATCTCAGGTACGTGCGCTCCTGCGAGCAGCACTCGGTCAGCATCGTGCAGATCTCCACCTCTTGTCCGGGCTGCAGACGAATCTTCATCAATTTATGCCCCGCCTCCTCGAAGTCCAGCGACGACATGATTGTCAGATAGATGGTACGGCGCAGATTTACCAGGTTTGTCTCCGTCTGATCCTCGATCTGCTGCTGCTGCACGATCTGGTGCGCCGCCGCCTCCTCCTCGTCGCTCTCGTCGCTGCTCCCGTCGCTGGCGTCGGAATCCTCGTCCGAGGAGGATTCGCCCAAGATTTCCTTTTTGATCTCGGCGTACTTCCGCTCGCTCTCCTCGTACTCCGGGTCGACTTTGAACACATCCAAGGCAGCCTCCGCCTGCAGATCATCGTCCAGCGAGAGCTCGTGCACGATCTGATCCTCCTCTTCCACGAGGTCCAGCTCCTCCGGCACGCCCTTTTTCCCCTCGAACCCCGCCTTCCTCGCGGCAAACAAGCCCTCGATCATGAATTGCACGCGCTTGTCGATCTCGCCCTCGTGCAAGATGCCTCGAAAGCGCTCGAAGATGCCGTGCAGACCTTGCGGGGTAAGCTCGTTCAGCGTGTATCCGCACTCCTTCACGAATTCGATCGCCACCTCGACGCTGTCGTTCGTCGGCGAGGACAGCAGAACGGTGAGAAGCTCCAGAGCGATGAGCTCGTGCACGACCTGCTGATTGATGAGGTGCGCCAGGAACTTCGTCGCCGCGACGCACACGGGCTTGTCGTTCCTCTTGAACGCGCGGCGGAACTGCAAAACGATGCGCTTCAGCACGAGCTCGCCAAGCTCTGGGAACTTCGTGTTCACCACCGCGACGAGGGCGGCGAAGATCGCTGAGAAGTGAGGGGAGGCCATCTGCGACTTCATCACCGAACGCGCGAAGAGACCGCGGCCGCGAATCATGTTCTCCGAGAAGAGCTCAGGGAGGATGTTCTTGATGTTGCTGGCGTTCACCTTGTTCACGAGCCCGTTGATGGACTTCTTCAGCGCGTCCCATGTCATGCGCTGGTACTCGGGCCCCGTCTTATCCGTCTGCTCCGCCATCATCTGAGCCAGTTTGAAGGGAGGAATGTACGCCCCGCCCGCCTTCCCTGCTGAGAGCGGTTTTCGCTCCCTTGGCGGGGGCGGTGGCCGATCTCCGTCCCCGGTGCCGTCGCGGAGGTCCCTCCGACCACCGCCGCCTCCGTCGCGGTCGCGACCCCGTCGCCAATCTCCGTCAACATCTCCCCGGCGCGATCGTGCATCCCTACTCCGATCCCGCCCGCGTCTCGACTCGTCTCCCCCGCGGGGGGGGCTTCCCCTCGCGCCCCCATCTTCCCCGCCGCCCTTCCCCTCCCCGCCGTCCGAGCCGCCGTCGGGGCTCTCCTCGCGTCGCCGCGAGGGTTTCCGACGCCGACGATCGCTTTCGGACGATGAAGAGGAACTCGACGAGCGAGAGCGAGAGCGCGCCATATCCAGACGCAACGAGACGCCGCCGCTCGACTCGCCCGAGATTGTGGGTCGGCGCGAATCTCCGCACCTTGGCGACACCCTTCCCGCCCAGGGAGAGCGATCGAGACCGGCTGCAGATTGATGACCTGCAGGCGCGCTTTGATTTTCTGGCTTTTTGATTTCTTCGCACTCCCCGACGGCCTTTTCGAATTTTCAATTCAATCCTCACAGCGTTCAAAAGAACACGGTGGGGTGCCTAAGATCACCTCCGCTCACTCGCACGATCGCCTCGTCAAACGCCGGCGCATACCACGTTTCGACGTCGCAACCGGGACATCGAACGCAGAGTTGAGCGTTGACGCGCGCACTCGCTCGATTCCACGCCTGTATCTCACCTTCGGGGACGGAGTCGTAGGAGGGTGCCAACCCGAA
>Ga0181571_10002432_pt1 | contig 13807 bp, 7 predicted proteins | sample 101ome_17_FD_132440 | JGI IMG/M metagenome (GOLD analysis project Ga0181571, IMG submission 132440) | Coastal salt marsh microbial communities from the Groves Creek Marsh, Skidaway Island, Georgia - 101407AT metaG (megahit assembly) | ecosystem: Environmental > Aquatic > Marine > Intertidal zone... | reverse complement strand
CACTGGCACCCCACCCACCCCGCACGATGGGTAACGCCCAGGTGGCAAAGGCCGAGCTCCCCGACGACTCTGACGATGCCGGCGCGGGCGCCACCACCCCAAACGGCGGCCTCGCGTCGCGCGCGTCCCCCAACGGCGGCGTGCTGTTCAAGTTCGACGTGCCGTCCGAAAAGTACGAAGTCTCCGCGCCGAACGTCACTCCCGAGCTGACGGACGACGGCGACGACGAGGCTCCCCGGTGGATCCTCGAGGTGGGCGAACGCTCGAGCGCTTTATTATCCAATCTCTGGTGCCTTTGAACCCCGCGCGCGAGCGTCGGCGGCCGCGGGGCGACGCGAACGCTCCAGATCCTCCGTCCCCCTTCTCAGATCTGACATCAATCTTGGCACCCCCCTCCCAAAATTTTATTGTACGCAGGTTGGCGACGCGTCGTTCCCGGTATCCGACCAGTGCCGCCTCGTCTCCAACCACCAGGCCCGCAGGATCGACTTCTTCGCCCCCGGGTCCGGAGTCTACGCCGTGCGCTTCCACTCCGACGAGGGATTCGCCGCGTTCACCGACGCCTACCGCGACGCGCTCTTCGAAAACACGCATCGAATGCGAGCCTCGGACGAGAACAAGGAGAAGGTGTACGGCGTCGGCATGTCCGCCTGGGCGCAGGGCGAGGACCACCCGGACGCGGTGTGGGACCCGACCGACGAGCGACCGCCGGGGGACGCCGACGCCGCCGCCGCCGCCGACGCGATGGAGGAGGACGACTACGAGGACGACGCGAATGGGCATCGCACCGCCTCCGGAGAGGACGTCCTCGACATGAAGATGGGAGCCCTCGATAACTCGTTCCTCGTCCGCGGCAACGCGGTGGACGTCTTCAGGAACCAGGCCGGCGGGGCGCTTCGCGACGCGAACGTCCGCGTGTCGCTCAAGGATGCGGACGGGGCGTTCATCACGCCGACCAAGGGCATCCTGGCCGACGCGGAGACGTCCATGCTGCTGCTCTCGCCGGAGACGGGCCGCCGGGATAAGATCTACCAGATGGATCTGGAGCGCGAGTGCGTGGTGAGCGCGTGGGGGTGCAACAAGGACGGGGTGGACGTCCCGATGACGGATATCGTCACCGACAGCAAGTCGAGCCAGATGGAGGCTGGCCGCGGTACCTTCCTCGGGCTGGACGATAACCGCCTCGTGCGATGGGACATGCGAATGGAGGGTGGAATCGCTCAGACGCTCGCGTCACCCACGCTGGGGTACGCCGACGGGCACGATTTCGCGCGCGGGACCAAGTTTCGGTGCATGGCGACCACCGGCGACGGGTGCATCGCGGTGGGCTCCGAGGATGGGAAGATTCGACTCTACTCGGACAAGTCCATGCGACAGGCCAAGACGTCCTTCCCGGGACTCGGCGCGCCCATCACCGCCATAGACGTCACGCACGACGGCAAATGGATTCTCGCCACGACGGACACGTGCCTCGTGCTCCTCCACACGTGCGTCAGGGATGCAAAGTCCGGCGACCTCACCACCGGCTTTCAAACCAGAGCGGGCGAGCGCATCCCCGCGCCTCGGTTGCTCAAGCTCAAGCCGGAGGACGCCGCCAAGGCTAAGGGCGCGCCGTTGCTCAAGGGAAAGTTCACGTGGGTCACGGAGCAGGGTAAACAGGAGCGTTGGATCGTCGCGTCGTGCGGTACCTACTCCATCCTGTTCAACTTCAGGCGCGTCAAAGCCGCCACGGCGCCCGAGCGCAGGCTGTTGGAGTACACCGACTACAACGTCGTGGCAAAGGACGCGCAGATTGCCGAGTCCACGTTCGTTCACGAGAAGTTCACCGGTAACGATACGCACCTGGTGATTGCGACGACCAAGGGCGACGTGTTCTGCGCCGGCGGATAGGTTCGGTGGACCGCGAGGAGAGGAGCGTAAGTCTTAGCGCAACGCTTGCAAACGATTTTTGTTCGCTTGTCACTTGACGTAACATTACATCGGCCCGTTTGAGAAGAGGGCCTCATCACACGTGAGGTTGCGCCCGCGTGGATTCCTCGTCGCGCCGTCGCGGCGGGTGAGGAAGAAGCATGGGGGTGTGCTGCTCCTGCTGTCGCCGGAAGACGATCGAGGAGGACGAGGACGAGGACGACCTCGCGGCGACGACAGCGACCGCGGTGAAAGATGCCGACGCGAAGGACGTCAAGGTTGACATCGACGCGGCGGTGTCGTCCTTGGACGCGGGCACCGTGGAGATCGTGGTGGCGCGGCTTCGCACGGTGGACGCGCGCGCCAAAGCTTTCGAGGAGCGCGACCTCCCGCTGGTCCTGACGCTCTACTACCGGAGGATGTCGCCTCACGCGGTGGAGGGCGGGCGCGGTGCCGACGGCACGTGGGTCATCGTCGACAAGAAGGAGTGCCTACCGAACCGTCACGAGAAGGGCGCGATGGTCGTCAACTTCCGCGAACGCGCGCTTCGCGAGCTCAGCAGGCACAAGGCGCCGGTGTTTAAGCTCCCCGCCGCGTTCGATCTGAACTGCCCGATGCAGCTGGTGTGCAGAGACCCGGGCGGCGCGCTCGACTCGGACGAGGATTCCGACGACGACGCGAACGGATCGAGCTTCTCGGGCGGTACGCCCTCGAGGCCCACCACGCCCGCCGGAACCTCCGTGAGCCGCGGGTCCACGCCGTTCAAGGACGGCGTGAACAGGCCGGTGGCGCGCAGGGAACGCGGCGGGAGGAGCGCGCCGAGGACCGTCGGCGAGCTCAAGTTCACGATGCGCGACCTGATCACGATGCGCCACCGCGAGTGGAAGACGGAGCTGACGATGACGGATCGCGCCGGTCGCTTCGGGGACGTCGGAATCAAGACCGCGGACGTCACGCTGAGGCTGACGCCGGTGGAGATGACCAGGGGGTGGACCAAGCAGACCAAACCCCGCACGCCCAAGGAGCTCCTGTCGTTCGAGACGCTTCTGGAACAGCTCAAGGCGGATGCGAAGAAGAAATTGGAGGAGCAAGGCTTGGCCGGGACGAACACGAGCTGGGATAAGGAGAAGCAGGAGAAGGAGGCCGCCTTGGCGCGCGGCGAGGACGGTCGGACGCACCGGGGCTTGGCGGGAGCCAAGCGGACGAGGTACAACGGCGCGCAGAGGCACGGGACGCTCACGCGGCGCGAGAATCAATACGCGGCGCGCCAGTAGCCGAATGTAGTCAATCACTCTTCGTAGACGAGACGATGTCGTCATCCGGTGGATCTGTACGGGGATGTCCGCACAGATGTCGGATCCTCCGCCTCCACGTCGGGCGGCTCCGGCGAGGGATCCCGCACCCCGTGCGTCACCTTATCCCCAGCCTCGTCCCCGCGCGTCTCGTCGTAGAGCCCCTGGAAGTGCTCGCCGTGGAAGTGCGTCCGCGGATGCGAACGCGTGGGGGACTCCGTCGTCGTCGCTCGCGGCGACGCCGGATGCACCGGCGGCTTCGGCCTGAGCCCCCTCGGCGTCTGCTGCCGCCGCATCACCTCGCGCATCATCTCCCGCAGCTCCCCGATCTCCTCCCGCAGCTGCTCGTTCGCGTCCAACGCGACGCGTTCGTCCATCGCCGCCGCCTCCTCCGCGATTTGGCGCTCCGATTGAAGCGTCTCGAGCTCGGCGGTTCGACGTTTCCGCTCGGCTCGCCACGCGCTCCTTCCGCCGCCGTTCCCGCCGACGTACGCCGACGACGACGCCCCGCGCGTCTTCAGAGACGTCGTGTCATCCCACGCGGGTCCACGGGGCGGGTCGGCGGGCGCGTCCGCGAACGGCGCTCGGGGCGCTCGGTGCTTAAACGAGGGCGCTCGCGTCGTCTCGTCACCCCTTCGCGTCTCGGGAATGTCGCCGAATCGCGGCGCGCACGAGCCGCCCGTCATGAGCTGCGCGTGGTATCCCATCACGAGCCTGTTGGCGACTCCCAGCTCCGACCGGAGGCGCCTGACCGTCTCCCGCAGCCTACCGTTCTCCGCGGCGAGCTCATCCCGAAGCCTACCGTTCTCCTCCCTCTCCTCGTCCGTCATCGGCGGCGGCGGCGGCGGCGGCGGTCGCATCGAGTTCGCGACGGCCATCGCGGCGGCGACGGCCGCCGCGAGCGATTCCTTGTTCACGATCGGCGCGTCCTCGTACCCGGCGCGATCGTACCCGTCCGGGTCGACGTTTTCCAAATCCTCTGTCCCGTCCCGCACGTTAAAGTCCCCGACGCCGGCATCCGCGTACGCGTTCGGATTCGTGCGATTCCGTCCCGCCCTGCTGCCGGGCCTCGACCACCACCCATCCGTCGCGCCAGTCGTCGCGCCGCTCGCGTGTCCCGCGTGTCCCGCCGCCGCGCGCTCGAACGCGAGACGCGAAAGGTCCCGGCGCGACCCGACGCGGGCGCCCAGCCTGGAGACGGGCGCGGACCGAACTCTCGCCGAACTCTCGACGCGGTGAAGCCCCGGGGTGCTCGCGCGCGCCGCCCGCGAACTCGACCTCGACATCGCCGCCTGAACCTCCGCGTCCATCCTTCGAACGTCCATCCTCGCGCCCGCGCCGCCGGCGTCGTCGTCGCTGATGGCGTAATCCGTCTCACGGTCGTCTTCGCCGTCGTCCCGATAAAAATACGCCCCGCCGCGCCGTCTCGCCGACTCTCCGCGTCCTCCGTCGCCCCGTAACTTCGCGACGCTGTCGGTGATGCTCCTCAGACGCTCGCGAAGGCTCTTGGCCTCCCCGCCTTTTTGGCCTCGCGCCTTTTTGGATTCGATGTGCGTTCGCGTGCGAGCGTCGGCGGCGGCGGCGTCGGCTGCTACCCTCAGCGACTCGGCCAACGCCTCCGCGTCCGACCTCGCGAGAGGCGCGTTCAGGATCGCAGCCGAAGAAGCGGTCTGCGGGTACCAACTGCTGCGCGTCTGGGCATCATGTGTCTCGACCTCGGCCTCGCGCGTCATCTGCGAGTCCAGCGCTTCCGCCTGCGCGCGAAGCTGTTCGGATCCCGTCGCCTTCGCCACTCGCCTGACGGTGTCCATGACGCTGCGCATGCTGCTCGAGAAGTCCTCGGAGACGAACACGCCCGGGATGGACCCGGGGGAATGGGGCGGGCGCGAGAACGGGGCGGTCGCGGGCGTCGCGGCGGGGGTTAAGACGGTCGCGGGCGTCGCGGCGGGGGTTTCGGGAACGCGGACGGCGGTGGGCGCCATCCCGGCGCGCATCTGCGCCGGCGTCACCAGCGGCGGGTCACGAATCTGACGCATCCACTCCGGGAGGTTCCACTCCCCCGCCGTCGCCACCTCCGCCTGCGCAGCCTTGGTCCGCTCCAGGAGCTCGTCCGCGTGCTTGAGAAAGTCCTCCATGTTCTTCATGCTGGCCTGGAGGTCCGGCGCGAACGCCGTCCCCGGGGCGGGGGAGGAGGTTCGAAGGCGCGATGGGGGCCGTGACGAGGGCCTGCTCCCGGGCGCCGGTGACGACGCGCGGCTGCCGTCGCCCTTGCGCAGGAAGTTCTTCTGCGCGGTGCCGAGGTTCAGGCTCCCCGGCGCCGAGTTTTCGCGCCTGGGTTCCCCGGGACGCGGCGGGCGTATCTGCGTTTTGGGTGGGGCGGGGGGGATGTTGTCACTTTTTTCGCGTCGGGCGGTGGGGTACCGACGGGGTGCCGAACGATCCGGCCGGACGTGGAAACGGGGCATCGAGCCGCTCACCCTGGACGGCGGCGTGAAGAAGCCATCGTCGCCCATTTCCGAAGCCGCCGGCGCTCGGCAGCGGCCGTCGAGCAGCGCGAGTCGCGACTGGCGGAGCGCAGTCTCGGAAGGCCCGAAATAACGGCTCTTTGGGCTGTTTTTTGGCCGGACATGGTCGGTCGGCGCCAGCGAACGAGAGAATTCGCCTCGGCGCCCCCCCGACTCCCACTGGTAGGCTCGGCAGGCGACGCCGAGGGAGCGGGCTGGCTCGACGGAGCGAGGGGGGCGGTCGAATGGTCGACGGGGACCAATCGTCCGGCGCGGGAGCCGATCGAACCCCGCCTCTGGGCGCGAGGGGCCGGTCGTCGTCCTTCCCCAATCTCGCACAGAACGCGTTCGTCGCGGCGCTCGGAGTGGGCGACGGGGCGGCGCCGGCGCCGGCCGGCGGGTCGGACGTCGGCGACGTCGCGCCGGCGAGGGCGAGGGCGGCGTGGTACCTTCCCCCGCTGGGTCTGCGACACCTGTCGGAGGTGCGCGCGAGGAACCTCGTGCCCCCGAGAGGCGCGGAGCACTCGCGAGGCGCGGGATTCAGGTTCACGCTCGCCACCGGCGGTGGCGCCGGCGAGCCCGAGGCGGTGGTGTACACGTCGGAGGTGGCGACGGACACGCTGAACCCGGACTGGGAGCCGCTCGACGACGTGGACCTCGAGCGACGCGCGCGCGGCGTCGCCTCAGTCGCCTCGTCCTCGTCCGACGAAGCTTTCATCGACGCGGGTTTAGGCGAAGATGTGAACGTTTTTACGGATGATCCTCCGTCGCCGCCGGCGCTGACGCTGACGGTCTGGCACGTGGAGAACCCCGCGCGCGGCGGCGCCCACCGTCGCGTGTTCACCACGCGCGTCGCCCTCGACGACCTCGTGCGCGCGCCGACAGAGGCGACACAGCTGGCGACGAAAGTACCGGCCGTCTTCGGCCCATTCGACGGATCCGAACACCCACTCGACGGGCCCCTCGGCCTTTCGACGCCGCTCATAAGTCAGTCGGTCGTCTCCCATTCGAGCTCGTACCCGCCCAACACGCCATTGGTCCGACTCCTGCCGCGCACGAGATGGGGATCGGGAGGGTGGGCGGGCCAATGGGAGACGGCCACGTGGGGGACGCGACACAGCTGGCGCGTTCCGGGTGGACGCTCGTGGCGCGCGCTTCGCGAGGTACACGAGCTGGCGGTTAAAGCAGACGCGGAAGACGCCGCGGACGCCGCGGACGTGCTCGTCGCGTCAAGGGCGTCGATGAGTGTTGAAGGAGGGGTGGAGGGAGGAAGCCGGGCGGCGGCTGGTGGTCATGTACGGAAGGAGTCGACGGGTGGGTCGCCCCTCTCGACGAGATCGGCACAAAACGGCGGCGGCGTAAATGGCGTCGGAGGCGGGATCGAACGCGCCGACGCTCGCGAACTGCGAGCGTCGACGGATTCGGTCGTCCACGCCGCCGCGGGGATGGCGCGCGCGATGCGTCGCCGGGACGCGCTCAGGGACGCCGTCGGCGAGAGGCTGGGTTCGAAAGGGGCGGAGAGGGGCGCGAGGGGCGGCGAAGAAATGTCAAACCCGGGAGCGGGGACTTTGGGTTCTTCGCTCATAGCGCTGCGAGGGATGCTCGGCGAGGCGAAGCTCGACGTCGCCGCGTTGCGCCTTCAGGTCGAGGCACGCCGCGAGGATGCGCGCGAACGCGCCGCCGCGAACGCGCGCCGCCGCGATTCCCTCGCGGCGGGACGGATTCGTCTCGATCGGTCGCGAGCGTCGCTCGATGAAAACGCCTTAAACCTCGCCGGCGCGCGGGGCCGCGGCCGGCTGCACAAGGAGCAGCGCGAGCTCGTGGCGAGGCGGTGGCAGCTCGTCGCCGACCTCGCGCGGGTGTTCCCCATCGCGCCCGTTCGATCCGGCGACGAGGACGGCGGAGGGGGAGGAGGAGGGGGAGCCGGCGGGAAGCAGAAGCGCAGTTGGATGGTCGCGGGCGTTCCCCTGGACCTCGGCCAATCGGGCAAGCCCAACGGAGCCGGCTCCCTCTCCGCCGCCATCGGCCACGGGTTGTTGCCGGGGAGCACGGTGTCGCAGTCGGAGCAGGAGCGCAGGGCGTCGGCGCTCGGATACGTCACGCAGGCGGTGCTTCAGCTCGCGGCGGTGCTCGACGTTCCGCTTCGATACCCCGTCGCGCCGGGCGCGTCGAGGAGCTACATATGCGACTTGCAGCAGACGTGGGCGGCGTCTTCGCACTCGAGGGGGGGCCGGAGTGGCGGTAACGGAGGCGACGGGCGCGGACCGGGATCGCCCGGCGCCGTCGGCGACGGAGGCTCCTCGTACGCGGAGCGAGCGGTGTTGTGGCGGCGGTACGAGTTCCCCCTCTTCGCTGACGGCGCGTCCGGGAGCGCGGAGAGCACCAAGTTCACGTACGCGGTGTTTTTGCTCAACAAGGACTTGGAGCAGCTGCTCAACGCGCACGGGTTGCTCGCGGTGGGGCCGCGGCAGACGCTGCCCAACCTGCGAAGGCTGTTTCACGGCAGGACGAACCGGTGCGAGGTTTCGGCGGCGGCGGGGGGCGGCGGCGGGGAGGCGGACGAGTCGGTCGCGTCGCGAGTCGCGAGCGGGGAAGAAAACGGGAGCGGCGGCGGGTACGAGGCCACCGTCGCGCTGACGCGTTAGGCGATACCGAGGCACGACGTCATGTCAAACGTGGGAGGGCGACGACGCGGCGCAATTTTTTACGTAAACGATGGATACGGTTACAACAACACAGACGGAGCCGGCGTCCCGGGTTTTAGGGCTCCTCGATCGACGCGTGCGCCCTCAACTCAGCTTGATCCTCCTCCACTTTCCGTCTCGCCACATCGCGGCGTAGATGACCGCCTGTAACACCCTCTGCCCCACGTACAGCCCCCACATCCAGTTCAGGTCGAACCCCAACCTCGTCACCCCGAAATACGCCACCGGCAGGAACAGGAGCCACTGCGTCCCGATGGAGACCATCGCCACGCGAGCCGCGTCGCCCACTCCGAGGAGCGCGTTTTGCATCGTCAGCGACAGCGCGTCGCCGGCGACGGTGATCCCGGTGAATCGAAGCGGCCACGTGGCGACCCGTATGGCGTCCTCGTTGCTCAGGAACACCTTCAGGAGCACCTCGGGTATGAGAACCGCGATGAGGCCGACGCCGAACATCAGCGCCGCGGTGAGCTTAGCGACGTCCCACGGCCACTGCGTGGCGTCGTCCACGTCGCCCCGCCCCAGCGCCCTGCCGCTCAGCGCGCCAGCCGCGAGTCCCATCCCCATGCACGGCAGCACGAGCGTGAGCATCAGGTTGATGAGCACGTTCACCGCAGCCGTCTCCGCGGTGCCGAGCTGACCGACGATCCAGTACATCGCCGCCATGCCGGTGGCGAACAGCAGGTTCGTGCCCGACGTGGGCGCCGCCTGCTTGAGCAGAACCTTGAAGTCGTTCGCGCTCGGGAAGCAGCAGCCGAAGCCCATGCGCTTGGCGCGCTGGAAACCCATCCGAAGGTAAAGCGCCGATCCGACCCACACGCTGAACGACGTCCCGATGCCCGCTCCCACCACTCCCATCGCGGGCACCCCCAGCGCGGGCACGCCGAAGATGAGCGCGAGCGACAGTCCGATGTTCACCGCGTGCATGACCAGCAGGGTGTTCATGTAAATCTGCGGCTGCTGCGCGGCGTTCCAGAAGCCTCGAAACGCGAAATTGATCCCAACCGCGGGCACCGCCGCGAGCCGGGCCCGCAGGTACGGTACCGCGTGCTTCACGACCTCGGGGTCTACCGTGAGCCCGTCGACGAGCGCTGGCGCGTTCGTGTACGCCCACGTCGCCATCGGTATCCCGAAGAGGAGGCAAAGGATGAGCGCCGCGTTTAAGGGAACCGCGGCGTTGGACGAATTCCCCTCGCCGATGCGCCGCGCGGACATGGCCTGCACCCCGGACGATATCCCCTGCAGCGCGGCTTGGCACTGAAAGTTCAGCGTGCTGCTTATCCCCACCGCGGCGACGCACGCGGTCCCGAGTCTTCCGACCATGGCGCTGTCCGCGAGGTTCAGGACGTTCTGCGAAGCCATGCCGCCCATGACCGGGAGCGCCTGCCTGGCGACCATCTCCACCCTGTCCTGCGACACTCCGAGGACGCCGTTCGTGATGCCGATGGATCGAAGGAACCTCGACTTGGGTTCGGGGGCGATGTCCTCGAGGGTCGAGTTGCCGCTGCCGTCCTCCCTGGGTGGGGGCGTGCCCACGTCGTCGGCCAAATCTCCCGCGAAGGGATTCCCCGAGGACGCGTCCGCGTCCGACGGGGAGGTGCCGCCTATGGGAATGGAGGCGGATCCGGTGCGGACGCGTTCGCTTCGAGATTTAGCGGTGAACACGGGCGCCTTCCGGACGCTCACCCATCGGAGCCGACGGCCTGACGTCACGTCGCGTGACGAGTCAGAAAAAATCTGACAAACAACGGGGCGCGCGGCGAGTGGGGCCTGATGTCGGTTACGGTCGAGACGGCTCGCCGACGGCGCGATGCGCGGTGCCGTGATCGCGATGGATCCCGACATCATCGCGACTCGATCGAGCGCCCCACCTGGAGGCCTCGCGCGAGTCACGAGACTGGCTCCAAAGGGCGGCTGTGACAGGCTGTAAAGTTCTTTGCGCGTTTTCTTTGCGCGTGAAAAAACAGGCCGCCGTGATCCGAAAAGGTGCTGGATCTCTCACTGCCTTCAGGTGTGTCAGTCACACTCGAATTGGCGTTTGCGTTTCTGTCCCGTTTCTGTGTGCTTGCTCGTACAAAGTAATTAATTAAATTCCGCCCGCTTCCACCTCCTCCGCACCAAATAGAAGCAAGTTTCGGAGCGAGGACTGCTTCGAGAGGAAGCGCGTCCGTTCGCCACTACACGTCACGCACGAGTCGCACTCGCACGTTAACATGTCCGCCTTTACCATTTCCGCCAACGCCGCCGCCCTCGGCTCTGTCAAGGTACGCGCGTCACTCCATGCCACCGCCGTTCCGGGGGAATGGAAGAACTCGGCAGTTTCCGCCGCGAATCGGTGCTTTTCCCCGTGATGAAGCGAGCGCGAGAGGCGACCGAGGCGGGGACGTGGAGGGCACGCGTCGCCGGAAGACCCCAGCGACGAATCTCATGGCGCCTCCACTGAGCGTCGTATCGCATTTCGGGCTCTTGGCGTCGTCGTCCTCGCGTCCGTGACCCGATGCCGGTCGAAGCTTTATCCACAGAGGGTAGAGGGTTTTGGTCCTCACCCAGCCGTGGATTGATTTCTCTCGCGACGCGAACGAACGTTCGCGCGGCTCGAGCCCCTCGTCACCGCCCGACTGACGATCCGAACCCGTCCGCTCCCTCTCGAACGCAGGGTCTCAAGGCTCGCAAGGCTGTCTCCACCCGCCGCGCCTCCGTCGTCGCTCGCGCGGCGCTCAAGCCCTCCGACCTCAAGCCCACCGGCAACCGCCTCCTCGTCATCGCCGACAAGGCGGAGACCAAGTCCGCGGGCGGCATCCTCCTCACCTCCTCCAACGAGTCGTCCGGCCCGGGATCCTCCGTCACCGGCAAGATCCAGGCCGCCGGCCCCGAGTGCAAGGCTGTCAAGGCTGGCGACAAGGTGCTCATCAACGGCTTCGCGGGATCCGATTTCGAGTTTGCCGATGGAGAGAAGGGGAAGTTTGTCACCGAGGACGACGTGCTCGCGGTTTTGGCCTGATTCTTTGTCGTGCGATGCGCGCGCGATCGCTTTATTAGGAGGATGAGAGAGAAAGTGAGAGAGAACGGGCATCGCCCGGCTTTATTTGTAATAGCACGCACCGGCTGAGAGCGTTGGACACAACAAGAATCGTTTACAAGAAATCTACCACGCCGCCTTAGTGGTCGTCGGGCTTGGAGGGATCGTGGAAGTGGAACTTGGACGCTCCAACCGCGTTCATGACGATGTCGAAGATACCGAACTGGCCGGCGGTGAGCGTACCGATCATCACGCACCTCGCGGGGAGACCCTGCGTGCACAGCTTCCACAGGCCGGTCTCGGCGGCGATGTTGCCGAGGCGCGAGAGCATGCCGCCGCTGCCGCCGGCGCCAGCCTTGTTGATCTTGGACAGGAGGGTATCCGCCGGGTGCGAGATGATCGCGGCGGTCACACCGGCGATCACGCCGGACATCAGGGACACGGACACGTTCTCGGATTGCGTGCAAGTCTTGGGGGTCTTGCCGATGGATTCGTAAATCTTCTCCGCCGCGATGCCCTGCACCGCGAACTTGGCCATGGTGTACGGCACCTGCTTGGCGAGGATGGGACCGAAGCCGGAGTAGAACGCGCTGATGACGCCCTCCTCACCGGCCATCTTGGTCATCGCGCCGATCATCGACGAGGAGTACGTGGGGTTGGACACGAGGCGAATGCGGGTTGCCTCGAGCGGGCAGAGGAAGATGTCGGCGATGAACTCGGCGGCGGCGGATGCGCCGAGGTAGATGGAGTTGCGGTTATCCCAGGTCTGCTGCGGGGTCATGGAGTTGGCGGCCTGGATCTTGAAGTACTCAACGCCTCCGAACTTGAACCAGCCCTGGACGAAGTAGCCGAAGGCGGTGGGGCCGAGGCCGGTGAGAAGCGCGCCCGCCCCCTCCTCCGCGATGACCTTGTTGAAGCCCTGCATCATGCCGGTGTACTTGGTGGGCTCGAGCTGGATGCGGGTCTTGACGACGTCCACGGGGGTGAGCGCGCCGTGGGTCACGGAGCAGCAGATCCCGCCCGCGAGCGCACCCTTGAGGAAGTAGTCCATACCGTACTCCTGCTTGGACGCGGCCATGAAGCCCGCGGCGGGGTGCTGAAAGGTCATCGAGGGAGCGAAGCCCGCGGCGGGCGCGGCGCCCGCCTTGGCGGCGACCACCGCGGAGGCGGCGGTGGGGGTGTAAAGGGAGGACGGAAAGTAGGACTTGAAACCGTGCATGGTTTCTTCCTGCGCGTTCGGGCGAGTGGAGGAGAGGCGGGAAGGTCAGCGGTCGTCGTCGTCAACCGTCGGGAACCGCGTTTCGACGCCGGGACGTGCGTCAGGGTTACGCGCGGCGGGCCGACGTGCGCGCGCGAGTGCGCCGGCATCGCCCGCGAACGACGCCCGCCCGCGACTGGCGATGCGCCATCCACGCGCGGGATGCGCCGCGGGCTCTCGCGGACGATCCACCGCTGCGATCGGCGCGCGCGTCCGTCGGCGGTCCCCAGGGGGCACCGTTTGGAGGCGCGAAGGAAACATCCAACAATCATCGGGCCGTGGTGGATTTCGAAAGACGCGCGTGCGCGCCCGGTCACGCGCGGCGGCGGGCGATCCGAGTCCGGCGCGCCGGTCGCTCACCTGTGAAGCGAAGGTCGGCTTCGGGAGAATGCGCACCGCTTCGCGAGTGCGACAGTGCCGAACGCGAGTCGATCGAACCGCGGTTTCTGTTCGTTCGCTGCACTTGCCAAAAAGAATCGTCCAATCAAATTCGTCGGTCCGATGCGGAAATATCTCGCGTGAAAGATCGCACAGTACCCAACCGTTTACCCATACGGAACAATTAGCCAAATGTTAACATAAATACGACGCGATCCGATCGTGTGGTGTTCGGTTCGCGTCAGGGTTTATATTTCACCATGACGAACCACGCGTGCTGCTCAGACTCGGAGGCGCCGCACGCGGGTCCGCCATGTCCGCCCAAAAACTGGGCTCCGGCGTGCACACGCTCCTCTTCGACCTCGACGGCACGCTCTATCCCATAGAGAACGGGTACGAGGAGAAAGTGCGCGAGAGAGTGTTCGAGTTCATGGTCGACGAGCTAAAGGTTTCGTCGATCGAGCAGGCGAAGGAGATGTGGTGGGAGCACTTCAAGGTTTACAACCAGACGCTGCGATCGCTGAGGCAGGGCATGGGGTTCGAGTTCGACAGGGAGAAGTACTGGTCGCACGTACGCGGCGATCCGGCGGATTTCCTCGATGCGAACTTCGACGCGCTCGAGATGCTCCGATCGTTCCCGGGTTGTAAAAAATTCGTCTTGACGAACTGCGCGGAGAAGCAAGCCATCGAGGCGCTGCAGGTGCTGGGTTTGGAGGGAGAGTTCGACGGCGTCTACGGCGCTGACT
>Ga0181571_10002426_pt1 | contig 13828 bp, 14 predicted proteins | sample 101ome_17_FD_132440 | JGI IMG/M metagenome (GOLD analysis project Ga0181571, IMG submission 132440) | Coastal salt marsh microbial communities from the Groves Creek Marsh, Skidaway Island, Georgia - 101407AT metaG (megahit assembly) | ecosystem: Environmental > Aquatic > Marine > Intertidal... | reverse complement strand
GATCCGGATACCATTCAGGTGCAGAATCACAGTTGGGGCAACGCCTACCCCCAACAGGAAGGCCCCTCTTTCATCGAACGGATGGCCATCAGCAACGCCTTCTTCAGCGGACGCTCTGGTAAGGGAACGCTGATGGTGAGGGCAGGCGGCAATGACCGCATTTCAGGCGATTTTCATCCCGGTTTGGGGGATGCGAACGACGATGCCTACACATCCATGCATCAATCCATTGCGGTGGCGGCCACGGATCGGGAGGGCAAGGCCACTAGCTACTCCAATTGGGGGGCTTGCTTGCTTGTGGCAGCGCCGGGTGGGGATAGTCAGGATGGTCTGTTCACCACGGATCTTCTTGGAAGGCGGGGATACATTTCTTCGAGCAGTGAAATAGGCAAAGGCGACTATATTCCCAACGAAGTCGGCTTTATCGGCACCAGCGCGGCAGCACCGCTGGTATCCTCTATGGCGGGTATGGCCCTTGCGGTGGCTCCGACCTTGGGGGCAAGAGATGTGCAGCAGATCCTTGTAGCTGCATCTCGCCAGGTGTTTGCCGAAGATCCAGATATTCACCTCAATGGCGCTGGATTTGAGCACAGTCATAATGTCGGGTTTGGTATTCCCGATGCGGCGGAGGTGGTGCGTCTGGCCTCTTCCTGGAAGCCTCGTCAGGAAATGGTCGTCAAGAGTTTCAGCACCCAACCCTTGAAGCTCATCCCTGATGGTGGACTCAAAGTGGCCGTTTCAGGGGTGCTAGTGCCCGATCACCTCAAACTCATTCCAGCCTCTACCACCATGGGACTGCAGCCTGATCGCCCGACTGGAATGCGTCAGGTAAGCCATGCGGGGATGGTCGTAGCTGAGCTGGACGAGGACTTCACTGGTAAGGGCGTTCTGATTCAGCGCGGGGTAGAAACTTTTGAGCGTAAGATACGCTATGCCGCCGACGCTGGCGCTGCGTTTGCCATTATTTACAACAATCAGAATCAAGATGAATTGGTTCGTATGGCGGGAACCGATTACAGCCCGATTCCTGCTTTTTTCATCTCCAAGGCTCATGGCGATGAGCTGGTAGATCTGATGGGACGAGATCCCAACATGCGGATGGAGTTGATGATGGAATCCTTTGAGCATGTTTTTGATGTGAGCGATGACCTGATCTGCGAACACGTCGAACTCATCGTGGATGCGGACCATACTTATCGAGGTCAGTTGCGCATCACCCTAGAATCTCCCAGTGGGTCCATCAGTGTCCTTCAAAGACTCAATCATGACGAATCACTGGGACCGATTCGATGGGCTTATCGATCCACACGACATTTTTTCGAACCCACAGCCGGACAATGGAAGGTTAGGATCACTGACCAAGATGAAGGCGAGATCGGGACACTTAGGGCCCTGCGTCTGAGCCTCATGGGCACCGCCATTGAGGATACGGATCATGATGGCCTGAATGATTCATGGGAACGCAGGCATTTCGGTAATTTGCGCTCAAGTGGTGCAGGTGATGCAGATCAGGATGGCTATTCCAATGCTCGCGAACAATTGCTCCAGACCGATCCAACGGTTTCTGATTATACCCTTCAGATGGCTGTGACTGCATTGGGTGAGGGACGACTTAGGCTTCAGTGGCCAACTCGCTTAGGTCACCTCTACCGAGTTTTGGCTTGGGATAAACTTGGGCAGGAAGCCAGAGAAGTCAGCGTGATTCAATCAACTGGCTCGAGTGCTGAATGGATCGTGCCCTTGGATGCTTCAGATCAAGGTTTTTATCAGATCGAGCAATTGGAGCGACCCTGATCAATCCAAGTTGAGCCACTCTCTCCAGATCCAAGGCCTCCCACCGGTAAGGGCCAGCGTCCAGGCCCAGAGCAAGAGAAAAGCCACCACCAGGCCACAGAGTACATTGAGCCTGCTGGCATGAAGTTGGCGACTAGGGATCAGGCTCAGTATCGCTCCCCCTACGATGCCGCTTAGGAATCCTCCCAGATGAGCAGCCACGTCACTTTGAGGGGACAGCCCCCAGAGTGAAAAAAGCATGATCACAGCAAGGACCCCGGATAGGACCATCCTGGTCCCTGCTCTGAAGTCTCTCCTGACCACGGAAAGGGCGTGTGGACCCAACATGCCTAGCCCCCCCATGATCATGCCCGAGGCCCCAAGACCGCGATAGGGGACTTCATGAACCCATAGGCTAAACCAGTTGCCCATGACACCACAGAGCAAGGCCACCATCAGTGCGGGAGTGGTACCGAAACGCCCCATGCAGAGCCCGAGGAGGATGATACCGGAAGAAAGATTTGATGCCAAATGCGCTACATCTCCATGCAGCATGATGGCAGTCACGGTTTGCCACCAGGCCCCCCTCATTAGAACTTCCTGGCTCTTGAGCATGCCTAACTCCTGAAGGGCGGGTCTGATCTCCCACGCCAGCCAGGCGAAAACTCCCAACAGTAGGCACCAGCCCCAAGCGGACCAGTCATATCTCAGGCCCATCACAGGTAATGGTTGGTGCCACTTCCAGCCCTTGTTTTCGGACTGGTAGCGTCCTATGGCCTCCTTGGCGCGCAACAGGTCGTGGTGCTGAACCTTGAGTCCATAAGGTTCACGCTCGGCGGGAAAGGCGACTATTTCGGCCTCTATGCGCTGACTGGTCAGCACAAGTCCCCAGTCCATGACTTCCTGCCGGTTGGTAGCAGGGATGATGCATGTTGGCTGTTCCATGGAGGAGGCATTCACGGCACGAAGTCAGATGGGTCAAGGATACAAGTGTCCATGCAGCTCTTTACAGATGCGTTGCATGATCCTTAACCTAGCCTCAAACCGTTATCAAATCGAGTCCTATGTCACAATCCATCCGTTGGGGTATTCTTGGAACCGGTCGTATCGCTGGCGAATTTGCCCAGGGCCTGCAGCATGCTCCCGGAGGGAAACTGGTTGCCGTGGGTTCGCGAGGGCAGGGGACCGCGCAAGCCTTTGCGCGTCAACATGGCATTGCTAGAGTTCATGCTTCTTACCAGTCCCTGGTTGAAGATCCCGAGGTGGATGTGATTTATGTCGCTTCGCCCCATTCGACTCATTGTGAGCATACCTTGATGTGCCTGGATGCGGGAAAACATGTCCTGTGCGAAAAGCCCTTGGCTGTGAACCTTCAGGAGGCAAACTTGATGATGGATCGAGCCAGGCAGCAAGAGTGTTTTCTCATGGAAGCGATGTGGATGTGGTTTGTGCCCCTCATCCAGGAGGCCAGAAAACGGATCGCGCAGGGTGTGATTGGCCAGGTTCGCATGATCCAGGCTGATTTTGGTTTTAGAGTCGACTTTAATCCGGAGGCCAGGCTCTTCAATCCTCATCTGGCTGGAGGAGCTCTATTGGATGTGGGGATCTATCCTATAGCATTTGCCTCGCTTTTCCTGGGGCCACCCCAACAAATCGTCAGCCTACCCTCGATTTGTGCCACCGGAGTCGATGAGCAGTCGGCATTTGTGATGCGGCACTCATCGGGGGCTCTCTCCACTGGTGCGGCGGCGATTCGCACACGTACCTCTCAGTCAGCTTGGATACATGGCACCGAAGGAAGCATTCACTTCCCATCCACATTCTGGAAAGCGCAACATCTCCAAATCATAAGAGAAAATCATCCTCCTGAGACTCTATCCATGCCTTTTGATGGAAATGGTTATCAATTTGAGGCACTGGAGGTTCATCAATGTCTTGAGGCTGGGATGATGGAAAGCTCGCTCATGACCCACGAGCAAAGTCGAAGCTTCATGCAGATAATGGATGCCATGCGCGGCCAGTGGCAGATGCGCTACCCTATGGAACAACCAAGCAGCCGTTGATGGGCTGGGGCTGAGGTGGCTCAAGCTGCCTCAGGTCTGGTCAGCATGCTGATCTGAGGACGTGCCCAGCTCATGACCGCAGTGGTAGCAGTGTCTGGCGCCATCTGGGTGGGATTCGGCAGAACAATTGCGGCAGCTCAGTGTGGTGGTTGAGCGGTCGCCTCGGGTTAGTTCGGCTGTAACGATCCCTGTTGGCACGGCGATGATGGCATAACCGATGATCATGACCACTGCCGCGAGGGATTTCCCTAGAGATGTATGGGGTGCGATATCACCGTAGCCGACGGTGGTCAGGGTGACCACCGCCCAATACATGCTTGCGGGGATGCTGGTAAAACCGTTCTCCTGGCCTTCGATGATGTACATCAGCGAGCCAATGATGACGACCAATACCACCACCGCAAACATGAAAACGGTGATTTTGGGCCGACTGGCCCGCAGGGCCTTCATGATCGTCCTGGAACTCTCCAAATACTGAATGAGCTTGAGGATGCGGAATACCCGCATGACCCTGAGCAGCCTGACCACGATCAGGTACTCGGCATTGACAAGCATGAGGCTCAGGTAAGTCGGGAGGATGGCTGCCAGATCGACCAGTCCATAGAAGCTACGCATGTAATAAAGAGGCTGCTTAACCGACCACAAGCGCAGCAAATACTCCAAGGTGAAAAGCAGGGTGAAGCTCCATTCCAAAAAGGTTAACAGGCTTCCATGCCGTTCCATGACTGGATCGACGCTTGCCAGCATCACCGCGCATACGCTGAGCAGGATGCAAACAATGAGCGAGACATCAAAGGCTTTGCCAGCAGGGGTGTCAGCCTCAAAGATAACCAGCCTGCACCACTCTCTCATCCCAATCTTGGACGGGTGGTCTGATCTTTGCGACTGGGACATGTCAGATCAAGAAGCTCTGGCGAGAGTCCAGAGGAGTCAGTGTCTCTGGGGAATCCTGCAAGGATCTGCGGTCATGGCTAGATGAGCTGCATGGAGGCAGCTACAAGCAGGAGGCCCATCGTTGCTCGTGCCAAAGCGAAGCCCTTGAGTTGGATGGACGCCAGTTTCTGCGCGCGTAGCATGCAGAGAGCTGCCGACACCAGGAGGATGGAAAGCAGCAAAGCAGGCATCAGCCAGGCAGTATTACCGGATGCCCATTGCTGGTAACCTAGCAATCCCAACCCCGTGATGGCAGAACCGGCCATGATACGCCCAAGGCTCCAGCCGATGGAAGAGCCTAGCAGCCCACCACCCAGCATGCAGACCAGCAGATGATCCCAGCTCAAGAGCATGTGAACCACTCCCTGCGATACAGTTTGCTCGGAATGATCGCCGGTATGAGCCATCAGCACCGAAGGAAGCATGGCTAGGATGACTGCCGTATGGAAACGGAATCCAGATTCGAATGCCATGGGTGGGTTTTGCTTGGTAACCATATCTGATTCAAACATTACACCAGGCACTTGCTTCCTTGCAACTGGCTTCTTGGTGGGCTTTGCTGGCATCCAGTTATGGGGGTAAAGGATCTTCAGGAGGGATATTTTTCGCTTTTATCGCTTGATTCTAAGATGGTGAGGCGATACTCTCCGCCCCTTGTCCCTGAATTGGGATTTTAACAAAGCAGGCTTTATGTCCAGAATTTGTCAGGTTACAGGTAAGCGTCCCATCAAGGGCAGTCACATTTGGCGCAGTGGTAAAGCGAAGAAAAAAGGTGGCATTGGTACCCACGTTACAGCGGTCACCAAGCGTCGATTCTTCCCTAATCTGCAGCGCGTCAAGGTGATCATCGACGGTGAAGTGAAATACATCCGAGTGACTGCCAAGGCAATCAAGAAGGGGATGATCACCAAGGCGCCCAAGCGTCAGTGGAAAAAATCAGCCTAAACGCTTTCGCTGGGTCTGAGACTCCAAGAGCGGTAGCTGGTGATTCTGAAAACCAAGCAGTTAGGGCAATTTTAGGCCCTCACCCGCGCTCTCTTCATTCCCTTTCTTGGCCGTCTGCTTGAGGCTTTCGGTTTTACTATATCGAGGCCTACATTGGCCTCATCCACGCAAAACCTTCCTGTCACGGAAGGTTTTTTGCATGTTGGGGAGCAGCCCCCAGGCAAATCGCTTATTCGCTTTCCTCAACGAGCTCTGGGCTCACTTACCTTTATATTGGTGCATCATGGCCCGTTTGAGCTCACGGTCGGAGTCGCGCTCCTTGATATCTTCGCGCTTGTCGAAATCCACCTTACCCTTCCCGACAGCTAATTTGACCTTCACCTTGCCGTTTTTCCAATAAAGTGAAAGGGGGACCAGGGCGTTGCCCTTGACTGCCACAAGGCCAAAAAGCTTTCGGATTTCCGATTTGTTGAGAAGTAGTTTACGCTTGGCTCGAGGTTCATGATTCACCCAGTTCCCGAAGCGGTATTCTTCAATGTGGGCGTTGTAGAGCCACACTTCGCCATTTTCGACCCGTGCGAAGGCATCGCGAATTTCCCCTCGGCCCGCCCGCAGGGATTTGACCTCGGTGCCGCGCAGCACCAGCCCAGCCTCGAATAGCTCCACGATGTGGTAATCCCTCTTGGCCTTGGGATTACCGGCAATGTCTGGGATGGCGGGTTTTTTGGCCATGTTTAAGCGATAAAAAAGCCGGAAGACCACGCTTCCGGCTGCATTTCCCGTCTGTTAGGGCGACCAGCCTGAAGGACTGGCCATGTCGGGAACGAGTAGGGGGTTGGGTCAGCCTTCCCCTTCCTTGACGTTTTCGAAATCGATTTTTTCTTGAATGATTTCTTCTAGTGCGGTGTCCGCAGCCCCCAGAGGTTTCTCTGATTCGATCAAAGGCCGACTCATGCCGCCTCCGCCAGTGCTAAGTTGCCTGACACGTCGTGACACAAGATTCACCAATATGTTGGGATTGATGAGTCTATCCATGGCTTGCTTGACCAGTTCGCTATTCAAAGTATTGTCTCCTTCGGTTCAAATCGGGCGTCCAAAATAGGGGCTGCATCAATCAATGCAACAGAAAAGTGCGCCCCGTTTGAGTAGGTCTCGATTGGCTATGGCTTCTCGTAATCCAAGAATTCTTTTCTTCCAAGGCCGAGCTTGCTTGCAGTTCTCCTATCCGGCGGGCAGAATCGGTTGTCCCTAACGGGAATAAATATTGATATCAGCCATGAGTGATGCAGCAGAGCGATTGAAAGCTTTTGAACCTACCAAGGAATTCTTTGTAGGGATCGATTCGGATGGATGCGTTTTTGACAGCATGGAGATCAAGCACAAGGAGTGCTTTGTTCCCATGTTCGTCAAGCATTTCGGATTGCAGCCCGTCAGCAAATACGCGCGTGAGGTGTGGGAGTTTGTGAATCTCTACAGTAAGACCCGCGGGATCAATCGTTTCCCAGCCCTGACCAATGCCTTGGATTTTCTTCGAGAACGTCCCGAAGTGCAGGCCAGGCATGTTGAAATCCCATCTACCGACGCTCTGACTGAGTGGATGGCCAGGGAAAGCAAATTAGGCAATGCCACCCTAGAAGCCGAGGTAGCCTCAGGTAATGATGCCCTAGCCGGAATCTATCAATGGTCCAAGGCTGTGAACACTCAGGTAGAGGACATCGTCCATGGGGTGCCTCCCTTTCCGTTGGTTCGAGAATGCCTTGCCAAGATTGGCCAGCAGGCTGATGCCATGTGTATTTCACAAACCCCGGTCGATGCCCTCGAGCGTGAATGGGGTGAAAATCAGATCGATGGTATGATTGCCATGATTGCAGGCCAGGAAATGGGGACCAAAACCGAGCATATCAAGTATGCTGCAGCCTCCAAGTATCAAGCCAATCGCATCCTGATGATAGGGGATGCCCCCGGTGATTTTAAGGCAGCCAAGAGTAATTTTGCTCTTTTCTACCCGATCAACCCCGGACGTGAGGAACAATCCTGGCAGCGACTCCACGACGAGGCCCTTGATCGATTTTTCAATGAGGATTACGCCGGAGCCTACGAAGATGCTCTGGTGGCTGAATTCAATCAGTGTCTGCCAGAGACCCCTTCCTGGAAGAGCTGATTTTCAAGTCACCTTAAATAGGACGGTTTCCTAAACCGCCGGGCAAGGATTGGCATGGATGCCCTGACTTGTCTTTACATGTTCAAATCAAGTCAGGCCCTCAAGGCTAGCAGGGCTTTGACTGACTGCCAGATTTCGGCGTGAACCTCTGCCACACTCTGAGTGGCATCAATGGATAGGATTCGATTCGGAGCCTTGGCTGCGAGCTGATCGTATCCCTGCTCGATGCGCTCAAAGAAAGTGCGGTCTGAGGCCTCAAAACGATCTGGCTTGGTCTCTCCTAGTGCAAGGGCTCGATGCTGGCGGCGCGCTTCACTCACTTCCAGTGGCACCTTCAATAGAAAAGTTCGGTGAGGGAAAGTATCTCCCACCGCCAGGGCCACAGCTTGCTGCACTAGGTCTGTGGCCAAGCCCCGCCCAAATCCCTGGTAAACCAGGGTGGAATCGAGAAATCGGTCAACCAGGATGATTTCTCCTCGCTCCAACCTAGGGACAATGATTTCGTTGACCAGCTGAGCACGGCTAGCACTGATGAGGAGCAACTCAGCCATGGCTCCGATCTGGATGTCTTGAGCCGGTGTTTTGATGATGGGTCGCAGCGCCTCTCCCAGTGCTGTGCCCCCAGGCTCGCGCCACTGGCTGACTGGGTGACCCGCCTCTCTGAGCCGCTCGGCCAGCAGATCAATCTGGGTGGACTTGCCACTGCCCTCATTCCCTTCAAATGATAGAAAAAGGCCTGAGTTAGGGTTCATGGGCTTGTTGACGGATCAAAAAGATTCGATTCAAGGGTGGTGACCCAGAAACGCTTGCCTCGCTGTTCAACATGATGGCCCTCTTGCTGCAAGTGATCCATCACCGATTCAATGCCTCCGGGATATTTCGGGTTGAGCTCTCCACCTCGCTTGAGGGTGCGCCAGTAGGGAGTCACATCCCTCCTACCCTCAAGGGCTGATTCGTGGGCGGCATGCGCCGCGATCCATGCAAAAATCCCGGTGGTCATCGGGCATGCTACCGATGCGCCATGTCGATGGGCCAAGCTCAGGCGGATGTGCTCGATCGTGGTCAGCTTCCCTTCAGGAACCCTCCGCATGAGGTGGTCTACCTCCATGGGCGAGGGGATGAGCATGGGGCCATCACCGTAGCGCTCACGCCATTTTTCCGGCATCGCTTCCAGTTTGGGAAGGCCTTTGTCAGCCCTTAACTTTTCATTCCACGATGTCTTGCGGGATCGCATTTGATCTGGATTTAGATGTCCTGAATTCGGCGTGGGCGAGGGCCATCGGGTGTGTCTTCAATCCTCCAGCCCTGTTCCTTGAGAGCATCACGCAGTCGGTCTGCCTCGGCCCAGTCCCGGTTGCTGCGCGCTTCCTGACGCTGCTGTGCCATGGTTTGAATGGCTTGGGGAATGACTTCTTCCTCGGAATCCTTACCAGCCCCCAGGCCAAGTACCTGGTCCACTGCCAGCCATGCCTGATGCTCGGTTGCGGCCTGCTGAGCAGTCAGGCTAGCCTGATCGATTTGACGGTTGGTTTCCCTGACCCAATCAAACACCGCGGCCCAGGCTGCGGAGACGTTGAGGTCATCGTCCATGGCTGAGGTGAATCCCTTGGTCAGCTTAGATTGGTTCTCCAGATCGGATGCCTCCGCATTGGCGGCCAGCTTGGCGAGCCTGCTCACGCATTCATCGATGCGTCCCAGTGCCGTCCTAGCTCCCTTCAAGCCGTCGACCGTGAAATTGAAACTTTCTCGATAATGGGCTGAAAGAAGAACGAATCGAACGCATCGACCATCAAAGCCCTGATCAATTAAATCCCTCAAGGTATAGTAATTGCCGAGAGATTTGCTCATCTTTTTTCCCTCGACCTGAAGATGCGCCCCGTGAATCCAATGGCGCACAAAACGCTTGCCTGGCTCCTGAACCCCGGCCCCTTCACTCTGAGCGATCTCATCCTCGTGGTGAGGGAACTTCAGATCTTCTCCGCCCAGGTGCAGGTCAAAACTACTGCCAAGATACTGCATGCTCATGGCGCTGCACTCGACATGCCAGCCCGGACGACCCTCTCCCCAGGGGCTGGACCAGAAGACCTCACCATCGGCAGGCGTGCGGGCTTTCCACAGCGCAAAGTCAGCAATCGCATCCTTCGCATATTCATCGGATTGAACCCGTTGCCCGGGTCGCATCTGATCAAAATCCAGTTTTTGAAGCTGACCATAGCAGCAGCCTGCCTCCTGGTAGCGAGCAATGCTGAAATAGACGGACCCATCGGCCGCTGCGTAAGCGAGTTTCCGATCAACCAGTTGCTGGATCAGAGCAATGATAGCCTCCATGTGTTCAGTGGCCCGAGGCATGTCATGAGGCATCAGGCAGCCCAGCTCCTTCAGGTCATTCAGGAAGGCCTCTTCATATTGCCTTGTGTAGGCGCTCAGTGTGGAGCCAGTTTCACCGACACGAGCGATGATCTTGTCTTCGACATCGGTGATGTTCATCACGTGATGAGGCTCGTAGCCGCGGAATGACAGGTAACGACGCACCACATCCGAGAGAACAAAGGTACGGAAGTTGCCGATGTGAGCGTAGTCATGCACGGTGGGGCCACAGCAGTACATACCTACTTTCCGGCTCCCAGGAGCCATGGGTTCAAACCGCTCGATGCGCCGGGTCAGGGTGTTGAATAAATGGAGTCCCATCTTCGTTTCAGACTCCTAAGCTAGAAGAAAACGCTCCAAGGAAAAAGATTGAATTCAGTCGATTGCGATGTGGGGATCATTCACCCTTGACTTGGTCGGGTGATTGCTGTTTCTTTGCATCTCTTCGCGGTCTTATCGACCACGTTTTTTTGGGGGTAGGATACCCAAGCGGTCAACGGGGGCAGACTGTAAATCTGCTGGCTTTGCCTTCACAGGTTCGAATCCTGTTCCTACCACCACTTTCCTCTCAAAAATCCGTTATCCGTATCCTCTAACACAGATTTTAGTAGGATTTCACTAGCGGTTTTTTTCATAGAGAAACCATTAATCTTCCCGATAAGAGTTAAGCATCGCGGCTGTAAAGCCAGGATCTACAAACGCTGTCCCGCAACACGTCAATTCAGAGTTACTTGGTAGACTGAAGGCAAACGCATATCTCGTAGATGCGATCCTATCATTGGGGCAATATCAATGGCTCTAGCTGCATTGCGTGAGATGGGGCGAGGGCGAAGATCTTTTTGGCGGATAAGTCGGGTTACCTCGGACTGCTCACGCCGTTTGAGTTTGCTCCCCCAAGAAACGGATTCAGAATCCTGCGGAATTAAACTCCAAGGCATGTGCTATGCCCTCCTTGCGCCCAAGCCTTGACACCCTCTACAACCTCACCCTAAATCACATCATCAAGCCGCTCAGACTAACTTACAAGGCCGTGCGGTTTGCGTCCTCAGGTCATTCCTTTTCTAAAACAGGCCCTCAAAGGATACCCTCATTTATGTCACGTTCCTTTCTTATTCGATCAAGCCTCTGCATCTGTGGGTGGCTGATTTGCCTGGCCATGTCGGCGGCAGATCACGCTTTGTGGCTGGATAGTCCTGGTTTCACTGGCTGCCTTCATGACAACATCAGTAATCAGAGGTACCAAGGAAGTGGCTTGCGACCTCTGGTGTGGAAAACCCGTGCAAACTTGCCCATTTACCGACTGGATGGGGTTGGATTGAATTTTGAACACATCTTCAACGGGGCTAAAGATCAAAAGGATATTTCCATGTTCACCCCGAGACAGGATGCATGCGAGATTGAAGCTCTGGGTGGCCACTGCTATCAATTAACCTGGCCTTCAGAGGCTTCGCAGTGGGGGATTCAGGCCAGCATGGTTTATGATCTGTCTCAAGAAGACCAAATCAATCTTTCCTTCCAATGCCAACTCACACGTGCGGTTTCCCCTCATGGCTATCTGGCCATGATGTGGGCCTCCTACATGCACCGCACCGTGGATCGCTCCATCCGGTTTTGGGGTGTCCACAATGGCCAAATCGGTTGGGTTCTTTTGGGCGAAGACAAGGAACAAGGTTTTGAGACTGGCACCATCGCTTATAGCGAGGCTAAACCCCTGGCCCATGATCCTGAGGCCCAATTGCTGAATCTTGTTGAGTATACGGACAAATTTTTCATCACCCCCTTCTACTATGGCCTCCTGCAGGACCCATCTTCGGAAGATCCCCTCCTTTACATGGTCTTGTTTGATCAGGCCGATAGCATCCGATTTGCCATGTGGAATTTCATTCAGAACGAAGCTGGGCAGGCCGATCCCCATAGCCCAGCGTGGGATTGGCAGTTTGTGATCCCGCAGCCTGAATTGAATCAAGCTTACGGCTACCGCGCACGTATCATCATCGAACCCTTCAAAGGCGAACCCCAGCTATGGCAACATTACAAGCAGTGGCAGCAAGCCCTCGGGATCTCACTTCCAACCGGCCCAGAAGCATCAACGCCCTAATCATCGATATCCTTGTCAGTAACCCTCAACTTGCACCCAACCCGGTGATGGCGCTTGGAAACTTTACCGTCAAAAGGGGTTTCCCACTTTTAGTCAAAACAATCCTTAATCATGACTTCGCTACCTGATTCCAAAGATCTTTGGCAGGCTTCAAGGGCGGCGATCAGTTCGACCTCCTCTTCGATGGGGTAGGGTTCCTTGCCCGTTCTGAGGTAATTCATCCAAGTCTCCAGAAGGTAGGTATAAAGGTGACTTAAATCAGGGGTAAGCGATTTCCATCGCTTGCTTCCATAAAGCTGAATCTGGTATCCGGATCGCATCTTGTGGGGCTGGCCTACCATGAGAACCACATCCAAGTCGTTTTTGAACCGGATGCGGGCGATGTGCGCATCGTCCCTTCCAACATGCATGGCACTGATGGCGCCTGCGCCCAATACTGCGTAGATCATGGAGAGTGCGTGAATGCCGTAATAAATGAGGTCATTGCCACACACGACCTGAGCCAGGTGAACCTTTCCCAGATCAGGGAGGTCATGACGCAGCTGCAGAATATCTGGAACAAAACGCAAACTGCTCGAAGACATGAAGGGTACCTTCAACGATCTTGCCAGCATGGCAATCTCTCTTGCATCGCGACCCGTCATGGCCAGAGGTTTATCACAAAAGACCGGAATCCCTGATTGGAGAGGGCGCTTGGCCCATTTCCACTGCTCTCCGCTTCCATCATCCACCAGAATCACCGCGTCCACTCCCTCGCAACATGATTCCGGTGTGGGCGCGACCGACTCCACCTCACAGGCATGGGCAAGTTTCATGGCTGCCTTGAGATCGGGATCCCACAGTTTGGTCACCCGCGCTCCAGGAATCCTTCGCTTGGATTTCACAAAGCTCCCTTCGATCCCTTCAAGTTTGTTCTCCCTCCATCCATTGAACGCGGTCAAAAAGGCCGTCCCATGATGAGAACCCGGTCGCCGCGGTTGTTGGCCATGGCCATAACTGGCTGCAGAAACCAGGCCGATTCTCAGTATCTTGGGCGCCTGCGCACGTAACGGACGGCCCGGCCAGGCCTGTGCCATCGTCATGAGGCTGGCTGCCTTGACAAAGCTTCGGCGCTGGATGCTCGAAGCATGGAGCCATTCGCGGGGGTGGGGGTGCATCATGGGCATCATGCTGCCCCGATGAGCAGGTGTCGAGCAATGCTGGATCAAGGACCTTCGACTTGTTTCTTCATGGGCCCTTACCCATGATGTTGTCCATGAGCGTTCCCAGGCATTGCTTCCAGTCATGCCCCTTAAGCCATCCGCTTTCCTGCCTGATCATCGCCCTTTCTCTCTCCATGGGTTGGGGGATTCGAGGCAACTTCGGCCATGAAGCAGGCGCCATGGTCGCCGGGGTCTTGTCGTCCATTGCTGTGGCCGTTCTCTCCGGCCGGCAGGACTGGCGGGAAAGGGTCCTGACTTTCGCCTTTCTCGGGGCACTTGGGTGGGG
>Ga0181571_10002422_pt1 | contig 13843 bp, 10 predicted proteins | sample 101ome_17_FD_132440 | JGI IMG/M metagenome (GOLD analysis project Ga0181571, IMG submission 132440) | Coastal salt marsh microbial communities from the Groves Creek Marsh, Skidaway Island, Georgia - 101407AT metaG (megahit assembly) | ecosystem: Environmental > Aquatic > Marine > Intertidal... | reverse complement strand
GGACGCCACCGGGAAGAGGGTCCCGGCGCGGCTTCGAGGGAGAAGGCGAGGGAGAAGGAGGGGGACGATGGGAACGAGGGGGACGATGGGAACGAGGTGGACGATGGGAACGACGATCGCCCAGGGACGGGGGACGCGAAGGAAAACTTTGAGACGAAGACGAACGCGGGGTCGAACGAGGACGCGAGGAGAGCACTGAGGGGGAGCAGGTCATCGGGATCGGGGAGGCCCCCGGCGGAGGGGTCGGAGCGCAGGGCTCTGGGCAGGCTGCTGTCGTCGGCCGTGGCGCTCACCGCCGTGTGGGACGGACTGTTCGAGACCCAGCCCACGTTCGATCCGAAGGTGTCGGCCTAGTTTTGTAGCGGTCAAGCGAGCTCGGCAGTCGCGGCGCGTTGTTTTTGGTTGTCAAAAATCTGCTCGGGTTCATGTGCGGAGCGCTTGACCGCCGACAGGTTTTCTGAATTCGCCCAGCCGCCGACACTGCCGAGGCCGCAGGACACGCGCCATGGTCAAGGCTCGCATGCGCAAGAAGGTGGCGGCCGCCAACCAGGCCGCCACGGAGGTGGACGGCGGGGATGACCCAGCCTCGAAGGAGGAGGCTGACGCGGAGCTGGACGCGACGATGTCGTCGCTCGCGGGGCACCAGAAGAGGAAGGTGACGAAGCGGGCCAAGTTCCTGGAGAAGATACGCGTCGCCACCGCGAATAAGATGAAGAAGAGCGGAAAGAAGAAAGGTGCGAGCGCCGCGTTCTCAGACTTTGCCACCCTGGAGTCAACGCTCGGGGACATCGCGAGGAAGGGCTTGAGCCCGGGCAAGAAGGACAAGGTCAGGGTTCTCAGGGCCAAGGCGAGGACAAAGCTGGCGGCGACTGAATCGCAGCGGATGCAGCAGGTGTTGGCGCACCCGACGTTCCAGGAGAACCCCATCGCCGCCATCAGCAACCACATCGCCGCGTCGCTCAAGGCGAAGCCCCCTCCCCAGGAGAAGAAGCTCGCGCCGTCGCTGGAGGCCAAGGCGGAGAAGATGGCGGGTCGCAAGAAGGGAAAAAAGACAAAGCCGAAGGTCGTCGACGTCAACGACGCGAGCGACGCGGTGGCGCTGGCGACCCAGGCGCGTATAAGCGATGCGGCGTCGCGGGGTATCGGCTTCAGAGGCGGGGACTCGCGCCTCGGCGTGCGTCGGACCACCAACCAGAAGAAAGGCCAGGGCGGGAAGAAAGGCTCCAAGCGCGGGGAGAAGCGAAAGAAGGAGACGTGGTGAATGAATGAGACGTTTTCTCGACGTCCCGCGCATCCACCGCACCGCGGCGGTTCCTAGACGATAGATCTCAGATAGCGGCGTTACACGACATGATACATCCCTCTACGACCATCTACGGCCCTCAGTGCGGCGGGTGCGCCACGCCCCAGGTGGTGGCGAGCAGGAACACCTGGAGCGCGCCCCTCGCGCAGTGACCGTACCACGGCAGCACCTGCATCGACTCATCCGCGTCCTCGGGAAGGGGACCGGGCGCGTTGTGCGTGAACATGTACGTGTTGGCGGGGGTGACCGCCAGCGTGAGCAGGAACAGACCGTACGCAGACGTCGGCGCGAGCCAGTCGGGGGTGTCGAGAAACCACAACGCACCGGACGCCATGCCGAGCCCGCCGACAATCTCCGCCACGCCCGTCCAGGCGACGTGAAACTCGGGCGACCCCGGCAGGTTCCACCAGCCCCACGCCCCCTTGTGCGGGTACATGTCCTTGAAACCCTGCGGCAGGGCGAAGTGCGCCGCACCCGCCGCCACGTACGTCAGCCCTATGACCGGCCAGGTGGCCCTGGACCACGACATGACCGTGGGAAGGGCGCGCTCCAGGTCAGGGCCGAGGTGTGCGCACCACGCGACCGTCAGGGCCCCGATGCCCGTCCACACGCCGAGCACGCTGGCGGTCTGAAGGGGCTCGTCGAGGGACGATACCTTCGCGCCCCTGTACCCGGGCTCGGACCACGGCGGATCGAACACGGCGGCGGTCGCCTCGACCTCCTCCACCGCCGCGGCGCTGAGCCCCGGGCGCGATGACGTGGGTGGCCGGTGGGGTGCCGAACGAGGGCGCGGTGACGACGGGAGCGCCTTGCGCGGTGACGAGGCGGGACGAGCCCGACGGGCCGGGGCGATCGTCGTGGAAAAGCTGACGATGGAAGACATCATGCGCGACCGGATCGTCTCGCGCGGGCAGGTGCGGTGCCGCCGCGTGTGGCCGGTACCAGACACAAAAAGCAAGATGGCTGGTATCGCCCGCGCCGCGCGCCTGCCATCGGTCCTTCAGCCGAGATCGTCACCCCCACATCTCGAGGCTGGGAGAGTTCCTCGTTTTGCAGGCGGGCTTTCAGGCTGCAAAATTGCGAAAGTGGGAAACGCTGACGTCAGACTCGTTTCTCGTGCCCGCACAAATGCCAAAAATGGAAAATTTGAGGGGCGTTCTGCTAGGAATCTGCTGTCGGCGGGTTTATTTGGCGACGAATAATTCGGGATTCACGGTGTATCACGCCCGGCCGCGAGACGACAACAAAAACCCGTCACGAAAAATCTGGGAATGGTCGATACCAGGGGCGTAACTGCTCCGGAGCGGGTTCCACTTCACAGCGCAGGAGAAGACGCGCGCGCGTCGCTCCTCGAGTGAGTCGATCGGCGCACCGAACTTTGAAAGGTGAGACTCTTGGTACATCTGACCGGCCGGCGGGCGGTTCGCGCGTTTCCTCGCGTCGCGTGCCCCGCGCTCGGGATCGTCCGGAAAGGCAACTCTTCGCCGTGCTACGAGCTATCAGCGTCATTTTACACGCTTTTCGGAGTTCCGAAAACGACGCGCACGCCCCGACGCGACCGCGCGCAACGCCGAAACTCGGCGAATCCGAGTTTCCGAGGCGGTTTTATCCGGATCTCGCTCGTATCGACCGGTTCGACGCACCCGTTCAGGCCGCATTTCGACTTTGCTGAGCTCTACCCCTCTCGCCATCTCGACTGCTCGCAGAAGTTTTCTCGGGAGACCCCCCATCGTCACCTAGCGTCCCAATCGGCGATTGAACACACAGGCGCTTCGTATCAACGCGTCAGGTGAGTCCTCAGCACCCGTGAACCCGTTCGAAGCGTGGAAACCCGCGGGGTTGACGGTCGCGCGGTGCTCCAGGGCCCGTTTCCGGGGCCGGTGTCACCCCGAGCCAACTCTTCCCGCCCCCGGTTTTTTTTTGGGTGAAAATCTGTATGGGTATTGTTACAGAATCCGTCGCCATATTTTCTTCTCCACGCGGGGAAAAATTGACATTTTCCTCACTGCTCCCCGTGCGGTGGTCCCCCGGCGGTCCTGTCACGACTCGCGAATCTCGAGGTCGTTCCGTGCGTTTTCACGACCTTTATCGTCACTTTTCCCGGTCAGAGCGACGCGCGTAAACCGGCGACGATCCGCTCTCCCGACCGTCGATGCGCGATGAGCTCCACGCTGACGATCAAAACCACCAATAATCCGACGCAGATTGCGAACATGGCCAATTCCGACGTCCCCGCGCCGAGGCACTCGTCGCGCAACGTCAACTCGGCGTACGCGTCGAACAACATGAAGAATCACAAGGGGGCTGCGCCGGGCGGCGACGCCTGGGTTAATCCCCCCGCGACGAAGCGTCAGCGCACCGACTCCAAGCACGACACCGAGGACGGCACGCACACGCCCGGTCCCAACACCCCCGCCACCACCAACTCAGGCGGCACTCCCGCCAAGTTGGCCAGGCCGGGTGACTCGAGCGGCTCGGAGGGTGCCGCCGCGAATCCGGCGCTGCGGGGGGTGGACAAGAAGGCTCGCGCCGCGTGGAGTGCCGAGGCTGCCGCGCTCGGGTACGAGGCTGGAACGATCAAGAATAGCGCCTACGTCCTCCTCGCGGCGTCGGGGGCGAGCGGCATGACCGTCGCCGCCATCGTCGACGCGGCGACCAAGCAAGGGTGAGTCCCCCTCTCGATCGCGATCGGCTCGCGACGCCACCACCTGGGAACAAAAATCAAGTCTGACAAAAGTTTCTTACCCCTCTGCCTGATGAATTATTTTCCACACCGATCGGTCGACTGCGTCTCACCGGAACCCCCTTCCCGGACTCCGATTCGAACAGGCTGTACAGCTGGGGCACGTGCAAGACCCCGAACAACTCCGTCACCGCCGCGCTGTCCCAGGACACCACCTTTGTGCGCATCGCGCCCTCCACCTACGCCCTTCGCAGCACGCTGAAGGGCGCCGCCGGGCCGGTTCCGCAGGCGAGGACATCCTCCGGGAGCATCAACAGCGGTGCGCCCACGCGCAGCGGCAGCGGCCTGAGCGGCGGGGCCGTGGCTGGGCGTAACGCCTCGGGCCAGAACGCGAGCTCGAAGGCGAGGAAGAGGGAGCGAGAGGCTGCCGCGCGAGAGGCTGCGCGGGGCGCGGTTGCGATGGCTGGACCACCCGCGGATGCCGGCTTGGACGTGGACGCGGTGGCTGAGATGATGGAGGACGAGTACGACGCCGCGGCACCCATGATGATGGGCCACGGCGTGTCGTACGCGGTGCCCAAGTACGGCGGAAGCGGTCTGGGCGGCGAGACGTACGAGCACATGGCGCGTTCGCTGGCGATGGAGTCGTACCGCAGGAGGATGGACGTGTGCGGCGGCGCCGTGACGGCGGACGCCGAGGCGTTCGCGCCCCTGCCGATGACGAGGCCCGATTACGACATGGAGGAGGCGACCGCGGGAAGCTGCCTGCTCTGGTACCCCACCGCCAACCCGGCGCCCGAGGTGTTCGAAAGGCCGAGCCCCCTCAAGGAGCCGACTGAGGCGTTGATGCGCGCGACGTCGTGGAAGGACGAGGCCAAGGCGGCGATGGCGGGGTCGCCGGTGACTGGCGGTGCCGACAGGGAGATGTCTCGACTGGGAAGCGGACACCTGCCAAAGTGGGTGCTGGAGTCCTTCAACGATTCCAGCATCGCCGCCGCCTGATGGGACTAGGTGTACAGGGCACCGCCGAGGGGCGTGTGCCAGGCGGGCAGGAGCCCGAGAATGGGGCCCGAGATTGACATCACCGACAAGATGAGTTCACGCGCGAACGAATCAGGTTTTGTTTTTTCTTTCCCGCTGCACTTTTGTGTTTTTGTGTATTGCCGCCGCGCGCGTTTGTGGAGGAAAGACCCTACGGATGACGCGTTTTCAATACCCTGTGTAAGATTATGGAGCACTGATGACGAGAAAAGCCTGTTTATATATGTTCAGTGTCAGCCGTGGTGTATGAGGAGGACGGAGAGAGGAAGATCATGTCATCAGGATGTGATGACAAGGTGGCGCAAGCTACGAGCGAAGCTTAGATAACTTATGAAGTGAGACCCCGCGTTGATAATAAAAACGAAGGAGTACCGTGTTCAACCCGTCTCGCGTCTCCGCCGCCCGCCGACGTCGGCGGTTTGATCAATGCGCGTTTCTCGCCTCCTCGAGAGCCTGCGCAAAGTCGGCGACGATGTCGTCTATGTGCTCGATGCCGCCGGAGACTCGGATCCTGTCCTGGCTCACGCCCGAAGCCTTCTGCTCCGCCTCCGTGAGCTGCTCGTGGGTGGTGGACGCCGGGTGGATCACCAGAGTCTTGGCGTCGCCGACGTTGGCGAGCTGCGACGCCAGGCGGAGGGAGTCGATGAACTTGGTGCCGGGGCCGAGGCCACCCTTGACGCCGAAGGTGAGCACCGCGCCGTAGCAGCCCGCGCGGAAGTAGTCGTTCGCCTTGCGGTGGAAGGGGTGGTCGCTGAGACCGGGGTAGTTGACCCAGGACACCATGGGGTGCGACTGGAGGTACCTGGCGAGCGCCATCGTGTTCCCGCAGTGGCGCTCCATGCGGAGGCTGAGCGTCTCCAGGCCGAGGAGGAAGTTGAAAGATCCGAACGGGTTCTGGCACATGCCGATATCGCGGAGTCCCTCGACGCGGCAGCGCATGATGAACGCGACGTTGACGCCCAAAACGCCGGTGGGTCCGAAGGTGTCCCAGAACCTGAGGCCGTGGTACCCGGGCGACGGCTCGGTGAAGATGGGGTGCTTGCCGTTGTTCCAGTTCATGGTTCCGCCGTCGACGATCACGCCGCCGACGGTGGTCCCGTGGCCGCCGATCCACTTGGTGGCGGACTCGACGACGATGTCGGCGCCGTGCCTGAGGGGTTGGCACACGTACCCGCCGCCGCCGAAGGTGTTATCGCAGATGAGCGGGATGCCGTGCTTGGACGCGATGGCCTTGAGCGCGCGGAAGTCCGGGACGGAGAAGCGGGGGTTACCGATGGTCTCCACGTAGAGGGCCTTGGTGTGGGAGTCGATGAGGGACTCGAACGACGCGGGCTCGTCGTCCTTGGCGAACTTGACGTTGATGCCGAGCCTGGGGAGGGTCACCTTGAACTGGTTGTAGGTGCCGCCGTACAGGGACGGGGTGGACACGATGTTATCGCCCTGCTGACAGATGGTGGTGATGGCGAGGAACTGCGCGGACATACCGGAGGACACGGCGACGGCGCCCACGCCGCCCTCGAGAGCGGAGATGCGCTTCTCGAACACGTCGTTGGTGGGGTTCTGTCGTCGATCGCGGATTATAACATCAACGGGGTAGGATCGTCAGCATTCTTCCGTCGGGGGCGGAAGGAGGCATCGTCGGGGTGGTGACGTGGGGAAAAAGAAGGTCGGAGTCTCGCGGTGAGTTCTACAGGGGCCAATGACGTCGGGCGCGCACCATGATCCTCGAGTAGATGTTGCCGAACGCGCGGAGACCGAACAGATCGGCGCCGTGCTTGCTGTCGTTGAAGGTGTACGAGGTTGTTGCGTAGATGGGCATCGCGCGGCTGTTGGTGGTGGGATCCGGCTGCTGGCCGGCGTGGACCTGCAGGGTCTCGAACTTGAGCTCAGCCATGGTGATGGACGAGTCGGTGTGTTTTTGTCGGCTGCGATGGACGTGCGCTGACGAGATGGAGTCGAGCGATCCGATCGTCGGCGGGAAACCCGAAACCGGTGACTCATCATCCGAGGTAAAACGCATGAGGGAAGTGGCAAATAGTTAGAACAACCTTTATTTGGTGTTACAATTGGCTAATCATATCTTTTGCTTTATCTGCAGGTCCTCATCCGTCGTGGCCCCAACCCCGCAGAGCAGACTGGTCCTGTGCGACACGTCGTACTTGGAACCACCGCCGTGCTCACCTCCGCTGGCCACCGAACGCGAAGCCCACAGAAGCATGCAAGTGAGCAAACTAGAGGTCAAGAAGATCAAGTCGTAGAAGTTCTGGTAAAAGGAGAACTCCAGGTTGTCCGCTCCCATGGCCTCGTCGATGAATCCCCTGTACCTGTCCGGCAGCGAGTTTCGTATGAGCAGCACCGAGGACAAAAAGTACAGGCCCTGCATCTCAGCGACGAACAGCACCAAAAACGTGGACGTTCCCCCGCCGCCGCCGCCCACGGCGAAGAAGAGCCGGTTCAGCGCGTACACAAAGTTTCGCATCGAGTTGGCCACGAGGAACCCGATGAACAGCAGGGACAGGTACTGGCTGAGAACCTTGGGGTCCACGTAGTCCACCTTGGTCTTGCTGGTGATGAGCACCGACAGGGCGGCGGTGATCGGATCCGTCCGCAGCTGCCGTTTGAACACGAGGTGGTACAAACCGGTGACCACCCGCCATGCGCACACCGCCGCCATCGCGATGCCCGCCGCGTTCTTCACCTTACCCCACGCGGTCCTGGACTCCACCGCCCGCTCCCTCGCCGTCTTGACCTCGTGCAGCTCGGAGAAGAGCGACCTGCACACCTGCTCCATGGCCTGAATCTCCGATTCGAGCAGAGCCAGCCTCGAGACCAGACCGCTCGCGCGCCCCGGCCTTCGTTTCCACAACCCTCCGAGGTAGCCTCCCCAGCTCGCCTTGGCACCCTCGCCCCCCGCTCCGTCCGCGCCGCGGTCGTTCCCCGTCGCCTCCCTGAGCTCGATGCGCAGCAGCACCTCTTTCTTTTTCCGTTGCACGACAGTCTCCGTCGCCTGCACCAGCCTGCGTTCCAGCGCCGCCGTCTCGGCGTCGCCCACGTGCCGCGCGAAGAGGCTCAGCGTGGTGTACGGAAAGTTGACAGCCCCGAACCCGGAGAGCACCGCGAGGAGCACCACGCCGATGGTCCCGACCCTCTTCACCGCCTGCTCCGCCGTCAACATGTCCGCGAACGTGCTGGACGCGCCGTCACCCAGCCTGTAGAAGGCGTACAGCGCCGCGGCGTGCACCACGACGGAGGCCAGGAACGACGCGACCCGCGTCATTCCCACCGTGGCCCTCGCGAACTTGTGTATGTGCAGGAACGGGAGGACCAACACCAGCAGCGCGACGACGCACCACAGGTTGAATCTCCAGTGCGCCCTCAGGAAGTTCTCATCGACGATGCCCAATATCTCGTACAGCACCAGCAGCAGCAGGCCGGAGGAGAGGGAGAAGGAGGCGGAAAACAGCGTGGTGACCAGGGAGTCGATCTCGTGATGGGTGCCCTTGCACAAGTAGTGCTTCAGGAACTGGTGACCGCCCACGAACAAGCCGCACGCCGACACGACGGCGAAAATCTGGCCCAGCATCTCGAGACGCGACCCCGCTGGTCCGCGGTGCGGTGATCGCGGCTCGCGCGCCGTAGTCTGATGGGCCCCCGTGCGCGTTTCAAAAAACTGGCCTTGGTTCAAGGTGTCCCTTGCTGTGGTTGACGAGCCCAGTCAGCGTGGCGAGATTCTCGTTAGGGGTCCTCACCACTTCCGACGGCGCACGGGCAAGGCAAGCACCGTCTGAATCGACCGACGCCGACGATGCAAGTCTCAGTAATGCCACACATAGCCATCGCGAGGCCCGGCGCCGTTCGCCGGCGCGCCGACACCCCGGTTCTCGCGACCTCCTCCACCGCAATCATCGGGCGGCGGCTGCGAGGGAAAGTTCCGTCATCGTCGCGCGTTCCACGCGGTGGCCGCCTCATCGTCCAGGCGTCCTACGAGCGCGAGACCGCCTCGGATCCGTTGAAGGCCAGGCAACCTCCCGCGTTTCCGCCCGCCCCGATGCGCCCTCCCCCGGGCGGACGTCCTCCCGGCGGACCGCCCCCGGCGCCCAGAGGCGGCGGTTCGCTGCTCCAGAAGCTCACCACCCCGGCGGCCATCATCGCCGCGGCGCTGGTGTTGGCGGTGACGAATCCGGGGTTCTTGGACAAGGGAAGGTCGAACCTGCTGTTTGAGATTTACAACAGGGAGAGCGGGTACAACGCCATGGTCAAGGACGGCGTGGTGTACAAGTACAACCCGCGCAGCAAGAGCGTCACGGCGGACAACAAGAACGGGCTCCAGATCCAGGCGGACGGCGGGATGTTCGTCACCGTGCGGATGAGAGACAACCCCGACAGGGTCAAGGCGGCGTACTACCTGGGCAACATCAAGGACCTGCCCCCGGTGCCCAAAAACCCCACGCAGAAAGACATCGAGAAGTGGGAGGCGCTCGTGGAGAAGAGGTACGGACCGGTGTTTGACAGGCTGCCGGACCTCAAGAAGGTGTACGAAGCTCCCGAGCCGGGCGTCAAGAACAACCCCGGGTTCGGCAGGAAACCCGGGTACCTCAAGCTGTTCGAGTGATTGTAGAGTAGCATCTGCCCGAACGGCCCTTGTTTGTAACATTATCGATCCCCTAAAGCTAATCATTCCTTCCGCTTGCATCTACCCCAAGCGCATTTACCTGCGACAAACGTTGAGACCACCTTTGGCGGCTTTGTCGAACCAAGGTCTTCTGGGCTCCTATCGAGCACAGTAAAGTCAGCGTGTGCTCCTCGCCATAAAGTCCCGACTTCACCGCTCATGATAGCCACATGTGCCGCGGCCGTGGTGTACATGGTCAACGCCTGTTGCGGCGTGAGCTTCTCGGATGCCTCCCACACCCCATCCGCAGAGTTATCGAAGTCGTCGCCGCCGACATTCCTGCTCACCGCGACGTCCATGGCGGCGAGGGGATCTGCATCGACGATGGGCCAGTCGCTTCCCCCGGACAGAGGAACACCGCTCGCGAGTAATGACCTAAAAGCGTATGATCTCGCCGCCCTGTCGCGACCGAGCCGCTTGACTGCAAGGTTCCTGTCCAGCCTCATGAACTCAGGTTGGACGGACGACACAGCCCCAGCCATCGCGATGCGCTTAGGCTGCGATTCGATCGGTGCGCCCAGGTGTTGGGTGTGCTCGATCCGGAAACGTCGATCCCTGTTCCCGTTCAGATCTTTCATGGCTTCCGCCGCATCCAGCGCGACGTCGACAGCCGCGTCGCCTATGGCGTGCACCGCAACCTGAAGATTCGCCGCGTCAGCCGCCACCGCACGCTTTTTGAACTCGTCCAAATCGCACACCGCCACGCCTTTATTATCGCCGTCATCCTCGTAGGGCTCGCGCATCAAAGCAGTTCGAGCGCCGAGAGAACCGTCCAGGAACGCCTTGACTCCAGCCAACCTGAGCCTGGTTCGGTCACCGTACGCCTTGTACCTGGCGTCGTCGCTCTTGACGTCCCTGAACATTCGGTCCCTGAAGTCAACCTCCGCGACGCGTTCCCAGTCCGCTAATGGAGGATAGTGCGAAACGCGAAGGGGGAGCTCGCCGGCGTCGTCCATGGCGCGTAGGATGTCCAAATCTTTCCAAACGCGCTCGGCGTTGCCGGTTATGTGCGACCCGGCGAGGTGGTCGATGTCGCCAAAGTCGCAAACCGACGTTACGCCCATGGAGAGCAAGTGATCGAACGCGCGTTTGAACGCCTCCCGTCGTTCCTCCTCCGATTTCGCAGGTCTCGCGGCGGTGACCAGTCCTATGGCGTTGTCGCGGAGAATCCCGTTTGGCGTTTTCCCATCCGCCGGATCCCTGACGACGACGCCGCCAACCGGATCAGGCGTGGAGGCGTCGATTCCGCTCACCCTCAGCGCCTCGCGTGATGCAACGCCGGTGTGTGCGTCGGCCCTCAGCAGCCACGCCTTGAGTGTCTTTGGGATTGAAGGGTGATTGAACCACTCCGCGGTGGGATCCTCGTCCAACTCCGAACCGTATCCGCCGCCTACCAGCCACTGGTCCGCCTTGAGTCCCTTCGCCGCGGCAGCGACGCGCTCGACGAACTCGTCCCTGGTCTTAACATCCGCGAGATTCAGCTCCGCGAGCCTGAACCCGCCCGACACGAGGTGAAGGTGCGTGTCGAAGAGACCCGGAACGACGAAGTCCCCATTCTCGCCCCCGAGATGGTGAACCGGGGCGTCCGGCCCCGCCGCGAGGGTGACGGTGGGAAGGTTACCAATCGCCAACACGCGGCCGGCTTCGGTCACCGCGATCGCCTGCACCCACGGTATGCCCGCATCGCCTGTCCAAAACGATGCGTTCGTGTAAATCCTGGCGCTGAGGCCTCCGCCGTACCGGCGAAACCAAGCGGCGTGGGGATCTCTCGCCGTGATCTTCGTCGTCGCAGCCGGCTTCTCGCTTCCGTACCCGAGTGGACACGCCATTCCGCTCCCGTTCGCTTCGGCGTGGGGGTTCGGAACGGGCCAGAAGATGCCGATCGCGAGGCCGAGCGCGGCGAACGCGCCCGCAACCTGACGGCCTGTCAGGCCGACCATATGTGCTCGTCGTTGTATCGTTCACCTCGCGGATTAGTGGGCACCTTGTTCACAACCCTTGTGCGCGACGCTGGGCGGTCTGCGCGATGAGTTCCGCGATGTGCTCGCCGCTGGCGAGAGCGAGACGACCCGTGCCCCGTGGTCGCATCGCCCGGCGGAGGATCACCAAACTCTCGGCTTTCGCCTCCTCCGCCTCCTCGATCGATACCTGCGTGTTGAGCGTCGATGTCGGAACCACCGCGTTGAAGGCGATGCTCCTCGCGCCCGACGGCACGGCGATCGCCTCCACGGAGCGCGCGTACGCGACTGGCACGGCGAGCGGCGAGTCTGGTCTCAGCGGAGCGATCGAACAGCAACCTGGCGAGTGGTTGGACGCCTTCATCGAAGCGTCGCACGACCTGCTCGACCCGCTCGGTACCGACGCGTCACCCGCGGGCATCGCGCTGAGCGGCCAGATGCAAAACGTGTGCCCGGTGAGCGATGGTCGGTCGCTCAGGTCATGCCTGCTGTACTCCGACGTCAGGGCGATGAGGGAGGCGGATGATATCACCGAAAAGCTCGCCATGGACGGCTCGAGCGCGGAGGCGAAGCTCGCCAACTTCAAGGGTGCCGCGGCTTGCCTCTGCGAGTGGCTGTGGCTCGCTCGTAACGACGGCGAGACGCTGCGCAAGTCGACGAGGCTTCTGCTCGGTGCGCACAGCTACGTGGCATACGCGCTGTGCGGCGGCGATGACGAGGCGTGCGCGTGCGATCCCACGACGGCATCCACCACCGGTCTACTCACGCCGCCGAGGCTGTCGCGCGATGGGACGGTGCCGGAACCCACCTGGGCTGTCGAGTCGATTGGAGCGTTCGACGGCGTGGATCCGAGCCTGTTGCCGCGGCTAGTGACCGGTTCAACGCCCGCGCCGATCGGCGAGGTATCCAGGTGGACGGCGGACGCTCTGAACCTTCCCGCGTCCCTCGTTGGCGTGCCGGTGTTTCACGGCGTCGGCGACTTGGCGAGCACAACCGTGGGAGCCGTGGGGATCGGCGCGAGTTCAGGCGCGTCCTACATGTATCTCGGGACGAGCGGTTGGATCGCGAGATGCGTGCCGTGGACGGACATCCTCAGTATCGATGGGACGGAGGATCGGTACGTGGGTGATGGCGTGTTCCGCCTTCTTCATCCAGATCCGTCCTTGGCGATAGTCGCCGCCAGCATGGTCACAGCAGGGGGTAACGTGGAGTTCGCGCGAAAGACGCTACTGCCCAAAGGAAGCAACTCGGCGAAGGATCTGGACGCGAGAGCGAATGATGCAAAAGCCGGGAGCGACGGCGTGCTATATCTCCCTCACCTGAACGGCGAAAGATCCCCGTTTACGGATCCCACCGCGAGAGGAGCACTCGTCAATTTATCGCCCGCAACGACAACCGGGACGATGTGCCGCGCGGTGCTCGAGGGTGTGGCGTACAACTACAGGACGCTCTCAAACGCACTCGGGATGGACACGACGGGAGCGATCGATGAGCCGCTTCCGATGGTGGGTGGCGGAGCTCGGTCAAAGCTATGGACGTCGACCATCGCGGATGTCCTCCGTCGACCGATTGCGCCAAAATCTGACGCAGCCTCCGTCGCGGCGAGGGGATGCGCGGCAGGGGCGTTCCAGTACCTGCGGCTGTGGGAAGGCGCCGACGGGGATTTGCCACCGGACGGATACTTCCCAGGTACTTCCCAGGTTGGTTCGGTAGACGGGGTGGTGACTCCAAACGATGCAAACGCATCCGTACACGACGGGAACTACGCGGTTTGGTCAAAGTTACACGAAGCGCTCAAGAGCGCTGGCGCGGGGGAGCTGGTGCGATAGTTATCATAGCTAGCGTTTAGAGATTGCTATCAACTCGTGGCTACTACATGATGATGTCGCGTGCGCTACATTTCTATCTAGATTTTGGCGTCGTTCCAGTTGGAACCCGCGGTTTTGCTCTGAGCCTTATAAATGTTCGTGGGTCCCGACTCCTTCCGCGCAAACGGATCCCTGTGTTGCGCCGCCCCGCCCTTGACCCTGAACTTATCGTACGCGTCCATGTCATCCTTGGCCCGAATCTCCTGCTTCGCCAGCTCCGGATCGATGGACTCCAGCTTCTCAACCTCCGGCTTGTTGAGCCACTCGGTAGAGTCAAACAACATGTGTGTGGTCCAGTAAGAAAAAAGTGAGAAAATG
>Ga0181571_10002413_pt1 | contig 13870 bp, 9 predicted proteins | sample 101ome_17_FD_132440 | JGI IMG/M metagenome (GOLD analysis project Ga0181571, IMG submission 132440) | Coastal salt marsh microbial communities from the Groves Creek Marsh, Skidaway Island, Georgia - 101407AT metaG (megahit assembly) | ecosystem: Environmental > Aquatic > Marine > Intertidal zone... | reverse complement strand
TGACGACGATGCGAAGGGGTCACCTACCCGGCCACGAGCCTCTGGGAGTCTTGCGTGTACCGCTGCTTCTCGCGCCCTTGCCTGGACATGAGAGGGGTTGGCATGGCCGCCGGGTCCGTCGACATCGGTGGGGCTTCCATCGGGGAAGACGGCGAGTCCGACGCCGAGGTCGATCCGCTACCGGAGTGGTCTACGCCGGTCATGCTCCACGCTCCAGTCGATGCGTCGCGAACACGTTCAGCGGCTCATCGCGGGCGTCGCGTGCCGTCGAACGCCGGCCTTTCCGAGTGAGGAGTGCCGCGCGATGGGTGGTGGTCCGAGTTGGTGAATTTTCCAACGCGGTGCGGTGCGGTCCGCCGGAGACGCGCGGTGATGCGCGGGTCGAGGCGCCGGTGGGCGAACGGACGCGGGTTTTGGACCCACGAAGGAGTCGACGCGACGCACGCGATGTGCGCGCGGCGTTCTGGATGCGCGACCGGCTCTGAAGCGCCGCCGAACGCTGGCGCGACCGGCGGGAACCTTCTTCGTGGGACCGACAACACGCGCGCTCAGCGAGCAGCGGAGAGGTGGAAAGGGCAGAACGGGCGAGTTGTTGATTGGTGGAAATCCTTCGTGACTGGACAGCGGGGAAACCTTTGGGATTTATTGGATTATTGGATAAGTGACGCTTATTGGAGTCTTCGAGGTTCTCCCAAACTGCTTTCTCAGCGCGTCAGCAGTCACGTTTTCCGTTTGGCGCGACTCCGTTTGGCGCCATTCATCAATTTGGTCAAAAATACAAGAGCAACCAACCATCATAAGTGTGTTACACTCGACGCACCAAGAAGTGTTAATCAATAGCTCGGCGGCTCCGGGTTGGCGGCGAAGGGGTTGATCCCGTTGGTCCCGTCCACCGCCGTCGGTGACACACCCCCGCCCCTCTCGTCCCCTTCCACGATCGCCCCCAAGTCTTCCCTCGTCGGCACGTACAAAACCTCCCTCTCCTCGTCGCAGTCGTGCGTCTTTGGGGTCAACTTTATCACCGTGTTGAGCGGTATGGAGGCGTTGCAAGCTGTGAACAAAACACGATGTCATACTAATTGCCCATACGAAAATAAAAAATAAAACTCACCTTCCGTTCGGTCCACGCCGGTGAAGTACGCGTAGATGAGGCGCAGCACGCCCTGGTGACCGACGATGAGCACGGGCTCTTGGTACGATTCGAGCTCCTGTATCAGCGGGTCCAAACGGGATATCACGTCCAGGTAAGACTCCCCGCGCGGGTACCGGTACCCCAGCTTGTTCTCGTTTCGCAGCGCAAACTCCTCGGGGTAGTTGGCCTCGATCTCGTCGTACGTCATCCCGTCGCACACGCCCGCGTATATCTCGTCCAGGTTCCTCAACACCCGAGGGGACATCTGGATCCAGTCCTTGTTCCTCTCGTGCTTGGTCGTGCTGAACCCGGTGCACGCGACGGGTTTGACCTTGGGGTGCGGGATGTGTCTCGCGGTTAATATGGTTCGCTGTAGACTCGACGTCCACAGCCGGCACGGCCGCGGTTCGCCCGTGGTCGGGTCTCTCGTGAGGTGATCGACGCAGTACTCGGCGAGCGCGAGCGCGTACTTCTCGCCCATCATGGACAAGCCGGAGTCGCCTCCGATCTTTCCCTGGTAGTTGTACTCGCTCTGACCGTGCCTGGTGAGGTATATCGTCTGGTGCGTGGCGTGCATGTTCGTCAGAAACTGCACGATGCGGCCGCAGAGGAAGCCGTGGATGTTGTTGATCTCCACCTTCTTCCCGCAGTTTATGAGCTTGATGAAGGACAGGTGCTCCTCGTCTATGGGCTGGTACACGGCCTCGTAGTTCTCTATCCGCTTCTTGAAATCGTCGTACGCGCGTTTCTTGTCCGCCTCGGTCGTGTAGTCCTCGTTGTTCACCTTGACGTGCCAGATGTTTCTGTCGATGATGTCCGGGTCCGTGCACACCGACTCGATGAACAGCAGCTTCAGGGGCAGACCGTCGAGTTGCGATCGAATCCACTCCCTGCGTTCCTTCGTGGTGTTCGTCGCGTCGAAGATGGCGACCCTCCCGCTGTCCGACGCCCGCTGCTCCAAGTTCGAACCCAAGTCCTCCTGGAACAAAAAATCAACCAGATCCTTCAGCGCGGCTCTGGCGAAGGACTTTCGCAGCGCGTCGTTCTCGCCGTTGCCCCGGAAGAACTCGCTGTCCGCCTTGGTCTTACCCATCATCTTGCGTCTGTACGACCCGACGTTGAACACCTGCGTCCTGGCGCCGTGGAAGAACCGGAGGTACTGGCACAATCGCTTCGCCATGTGCGTCTTGCCCCGCGCCGGTAACCCCACCATGACCAACACGTGCTTCTCGCCGATGTTACCCTGGTCGCCGAAGGTTGGGGGAGGGACGGACTGGGGCGTGGGGTTATCCTCCGCCGCGAGCGTGAACGACGATCCGCCGTGGGTGTTCCGCCTGGACAGACCGAGCGAGTTGGCGCCGGCGCCGGGTGACGTGGACGCCGCCGGCTGGTTGGAGAGATCTGACGGTGACTGGTTGAGCGTGACGCCCGGGCCCCCCGCGTGATTCGACAGCTGCGACGGGGACTCCGGCCCGTCGACCGGGTCGTTCGACGGGAACGGGGATCCCCTTCCCGGACTCGACCGCGCGTGCCCCGCCCCACCGACCCCGCCGAGTCGCGCGGCCGCGGCTCTGTCGCGCTCCAACGCCGCCGCGTGCGCCGGGCTCCCGTCCTCGTCGCCATCCTCCCCGTCCCCGTCCGCCGCGACGACGACGACGCCCGTGACTCGCGACGCGGCGGCCGATGGATGCGCACCCGCGGGACCGACGCGCCCGATGGACGCGTCCCCCCTCGCGGCGCCCGCGAGCCCGCCCGGGATCTCTCCATCGTCGCGCCCCGACGCGGCCTCGTCTCCGTGGACGCCTCCCCCGCCGGCGGTGCGCACCGTCTTCAGCGCCGAGGTGAGCTCGGACTTGCCCGCGAATTCGCGCAGGAACTCTTCGTCCATGGTCACCGCCGAGCCGAGCGGCGAACCGTCGTCGCAACCCCCTGAGCCCGCCGCGCGACGCTCGACCGCAGGCGACGCGGCAGCTAGCTAGTGATTTGGAATACCCAACCGGCTGGCTTGGCGTGCGTGGTGACGCGTCGCGCTTTTTCCGGCCACGTGAGTTGGTGAAAAGCCCGTGCACTCGCCACGTGCAATAGGGGTTAAAAAAGCGGTATTCCGCCGTTTCCGTGTGGCGTTCAGTGTGGATTGAAATTCAACGGTTTTTTTCACATCGTTCGAGTTTCGTTTTCAAACGAGCCGAGGAGATGCCGAGAAGCCATTCGTGTCCGGCGCCGTCCTCGTTCGGCGGGAGCGACCACCTAAAGTTTCGCAATGGCCATGTACGTAGTGAAGCGCGACGGGCGCCAGGAGCCCGTGCACTTCGACAAGATCACCGCGCGCATCAACAAGCTCGCGTACGGCCTCAACCAGGAGTTCTGCGACCCGGTGGGTAGATCTCCTTTGAAATCTTGAAAGTCTCCTCCACGGGGGCGAACGGGGCGGGGGACCCGGCCGGCGGTGGCGCGCCTCGCGGCCGTGGAGTCGCGTCGCGCGTCCCACCGGCGTCAGATGCGCCCTCCCCGGGACCCGTGCGACCGCCCCGCGTCCCCGACGTCACCTCCGGCGGGTGCACGCGCCCCGCTTTCCGAACGCCGACGCGCTCACGTGTGCCCACGTCCCTCCATCTCGCAGGTTCTCGTCGCGCAGAAGGTTGCGGTTGGCGTCTACAAGGGCGTCACCACCTCCGAGCTCGATGAGCTCGCCGCCGAGACGGCCGCGTCCATGACCTCCAAGCACCCCGACTACGCTCAGGTGAGATTCCACGCGCGGATGACGCATCGCGCGCGATGCACGCGCGCCTTCACCGGCGCGGTGTCGCAACGTTCACGACGGCTTTTTTTCGTTTTTTCACCGCTATCAACCCGGAAAACCTCGTGCACCACCCTCCGCCGCTCCCCGCCCGACGCTGACCGTCCCGCCGCTCCCATCGCAGCTCGCCGCGCGCATCGCCGTGTCCAACCTCCACAAGAACACCCTCAAGTCGTTCTCGGAGACGTGAGTGCGCCCAACCGCCCGCACGCGCCCGTTCCCGCGCGCCTTCCCACGCGAACTTTTCCCCATCTCGCAACGACTCCCGGCTTTTTTTTCAAACTTGGCCCGGATTTGAAATTCCCAACCGAGACACCCGAAGGGTCACGACCGCGCTGACCGCCGCGATTTCACCCGAACGTTCACAGCATGAAGATCATGTACGAGCACGTCAACAAGCGCAACGGCAAGTGGTCCCCGCTGCTCGCCGATGACGTGTACGAGATCATCAAGGAGGTGAGAACCGGCGAGCCCCCATATCCTAAAAAGTTGCCTCTCCGCGTTCCTCGAGGAGGTGCCCACATTTCAAAATCTTTTCCCCGACCCCGCCCCCTCTCCCGGGGCTTTGCCTCGTCGTTCTTCCCGAACGCGAAACCGTCGCTGACGACGTCCCGCGACTCGACCCGACGCAGAACGCCGACCGTTTCGATTCCGAGATTGTGTACGACCGCGACTTCGACTACGATTACTTCGGCTACAAGACTCTGGAGCGATCGTACCTCCTCCGCGTCGACGGCAAGATCGTGGAGCGGCCCCAGCACCTGCTCATGCGCGTCGCCATCGGCATCCACAAGGACGTGGAGAAGGCCATCGACACCTACCACATGCTCTCCGAGCGCTGGATGACCCACGCGTCCCCCACGCTCTTCAACTCGGGTACCCCCCGCCCCCAGCTGTCGTCGTGCTTCCTCATCGCCATGAAGGAGGATTCCATCGAGGGCATCTACGACACCCTCAAGGAGTGCGCGTGCATCTCCAAGTCCGCGGGCGGCATCGGCTTATCCATCCACGACATCCGCGCCACCTCTTCCTACATCCGCGGCACCAACGGTACCTCCAACGGTATCATCCCCATGCTTCGCGTCTTCAACGACACCGCGCGTTACGTCGACCAGGGCGGCGGCAAACGGAAAGGCGCCTTCGCCATCTACCTCGAGCCGTGGCACGCGGACATCTTCGACTGGCTCGACCTCCGCAAGAACCACGGCAAGGAGGAGGCTCGCGCCAGGGACCTGTTCTACGGCCTGTGGACCAACGATTTGTTCATGAAGCGCGTCGAGGCTAACGGCGAGTGGACCCTCTTCTGCCCCAACGAAGCCCCGGGTCTCGCGGATTGCTGGGGCGAGGAGTTCGAGGCTCTGTACGAAAAGTACGAGGCGGAGGGCAAGGGCAAGAGGACCGTCAAGGCCCAGCAGCTCTGGTTCGCCATCCTCGAGTCCCAGGTTGAGACCGGTAACCCGTACATGCTCTTCAAGGATGCGTGCAACCGCAAGTCCAACCAGCAGAACCTCGGCACCATCCGATCCTCCAACCTCTGCACCGAGATTGTCGAGTACACCTCGCCGGAGGAGACCGCGGTGTGCAACCTCGCGTCCATCGCGCTGCCCCGCTTCGTCATCGAGAACAACCCCCAAAGCCCCACGGGCCGCACCGAGGCGAAGAAGCTCCGAGGGTCCATCGGCGCCCCGAACAGGTACTTCGACCACGACAAGCTCGCCGAGATCACCCGCAAGGTGACCCGCAACCTCAACCGCATCATCGACGTCAACTATTACCCCGTCGAGACCGCCAGGCGCAGCAACATGAAGCACAGGCCCATCGGCCTCGGCGTTCAGGGACTCGCCGACGTCTTCATCCTCCTCGGCTTGCCCTTTGACTCCCCCGAGGCTAAGAAGCTCAACGCGGAGATCTTCGAGACCATCTACTTCGCCGCGCTCACCGAATCCAACGACATCGCCAAGCGCGACGGAACCTACGAGTCCTACCCCGGCTCCCCCGTCTCCAACGGTGTCCTCCAACCCGACATGTGGGGCCTCACCGAGATGCCCGGCGGCGACAGGCACGACTGGACCGGGCTCAGGACCAAGATCTCCGAGCACGGCGTCCGCAACTCGCTCCTCGTCGCGCCCATGCCCACCGCGTCCACGTCCCAGATTTTGGGCAACAACGAGTGCTTCGAGCCGTACACCTCCAACATCTACGCCCGTCGCGTGCTCTCCGGCGAGTTCACCGTCGTGAACCAGCACCTCCTCTCCGACCTCACCGAGATGGGACTCTGGGACCCCAGCCTCAAGAACGAGCTCATCGCCAACAACGGTTCCGTCCAGTCGCTGGACATCCCCGACAACCTCAAGGAGATCTACAAGACGGTCTGGGAGATCAAGCAGCGCATTCTCGTGGACATGGCCGCCGACCGCGGCGCCTTCATCGACCAGTCGCAGTCGTTCAACGTGCACATGTCCGACGCCAACAGCGGTAAGCTGACGTCGCTGCACTTCTACGCGTGGAAGAAGGGCCTCAAGACGGGCATGTACTACCTCAGGTCCAGGGCCGCCGCCGACGCGGTCAAGTTCACCGTCGATCCCAACAGCGTCAAGGCTAAGAACGCCGGCAAGAAGGAGGTTGTCGGCGACAAGGAGAACCAGCCCGCGAACGGGGAGGGTGCGAAGAAGGCGGTTGACCCGGACATGGAGGAGGAGGCTCTCATGGCGGCGAAGATTGCGTGCTCCCTCGCCAACAAGGACGAGTGCGTGATGTGCGGCGCGTAAATTTCCAGCTGGAACGACGCGCTCGTCGCGATCATCATCGATTGATCATCATCAATTGATCATCGTCGTGATCGTATCGTCACCACACCTGTTCTGTTGCCGCATTCCTTCTTTCCCCATCGTCGAGCGAGCCGAGTCGCGACTTGGTGGGATTGGGACCCGTAAAGTGGTGGAGCGTTCGAGGTTGAAGCGATGACGCCTCGAGGTTGTCGTCCACGCGGGGTGGGCCCCCGTCGCGAGTGCATGGTTTCGACGAATACACCTCTGTTGTCAGTCTACCGTAGCGCTATTGGCGAACGTTTCCAAGTTGACGCGCCCGTCCAAAAACAAATGACCGATTCGCGCGTCAACCCCAATCTCGTCCATTTTTTCACACCCGACGTCGCACGATCGAGACTTGCGAGTTCGACAATTGAGAATAATTCCGCCCGAATCGAACGGCTCGCGGTGACGTTTCAGGCCGTTTCACGAACGAGCGCTCTGGATCCATTTGGCGGATGACGTGTTCTCGTTTTCGTGGCTCGCCTTTGCCTCGTCTGTCATTTATCTGCAGCGAGTGACGTCGCGCCCACGTCGGCCCCGTCCCGCGCGCGGCCTTCGGAGGTGCGGTGCGCTCGTGCGTCGCGGTCTGGGAGCTGAGATGGCGTCGATGCGTGGGTCCATCGCGTCCGCGGCCGGACGCGGCGTCTCCGTCGCGACCCCGCAACGCGCGCGGGTCCGCGCATTCGCCGCGGGGCCTCCGACGACGCGAGGACTGCCGTGCGGATTTCTCCGGTGCGCGACCGCCGCGCCCACGCCGGGACGCACCGCCGCGACGACGGCGACGACGGCGACGCGCGTGGGGTCATCTCGCCGGGGCGCGTTGACGGTGACGTGCGCCAAGAAGAAGAACGGCGGCAAGGGCAAAGGGGCGAAGGGCAAGAACGCGGCGACGAAGGTTGGGGGTTCGTCGCTCAAGAAGGAGAGCCGAGCCGAACGGGCTTTTCGTCAGCCCGGCGCGACCTCGAGCAGCGGCGACGGCGTCTGGGACAGCATACGGGTGGGCGACGACGAGCGTGGACCGATCGACGGCGTGGACAAGATCGACGGCGTGGACGTGGGCGTGGATCTCGACGTGTCCTTCGACGAGGAGGAGGCTGACGACGGGTTCATGCCATCCACCCCGGGCGTCGGATCGGACTCCCAGGACCCCAAAACCACCCTCATGCGTTCGATGGAGCCGGACGAGCAGATCTCCACCCCGAAAGCCCTGATGACGCCGAAGCAACGAATTCGGTTCGCGCTGAAGCGCGTGGACAGCGACGGGTACTGGGCCCTCATCTCCTCCGGCATCGTCTTCGGAACCTTCCTGTTGGAATCGTACAACATGAGCTCGTTCGGGGGATGGGACGTCCTGTACAGGGACGACATCAGCTGGTACACCGGCCTCATCTCCATGAAGGACCTCGAGGATATACAGGACGCGTACAACATCCTGTTCGCGTGCGAGTTCGCGTTGAGGGCGTGGGCGGCGGATTTCAAACTCGAGTTTTGGAAAAACCCGCTCACGCTGGTGGACTTCGCGGCTTCCGTTCCTCCGGTGCTCTCGTTTTTCGAGCTCGTCAGCGCGAGGGATCCGGTGCTGCGTTTCCTGCGACTCCTCCGCGTCGTTCGTCTGCTGCGTCTGCTGGATAACAGGGATCCCGACTCCACGCTGTTCGGACTCGTCAAGAGCAACAGCATGGGGATCCAGCTCGCGGGCATCGGCTTCGAGTTTGTCTGCATCTTCATAATCACCGCCGGCATCATCTACGACTTGGAGTACACCACCAACCCGAACGTGAACGACCTGAACGACACCCTGTACTGGGCCATCTTAACCCTCACGGGCATCGGACAGCCCTTCGAGGTGGTCACCGCGGGTGGACGCGTCGCGACGGTGATGGCCATCGGCGTCGCGCTCATCGTCGTCCCCGGCCAGCTCGCCAAGCTCGCCACGGTGGCGGGAGCGCAGGACATCATCGAGGGGTTCATGCCGGACGAGTCTTACGAATCGTACGACGAGGACGATTTCGAGAGCTTCGACGAGGGCGACGGTTGGACCGCGTTGCCCGCGGTGAACGCGAGCATGTCCAACGCGAGGACGACGTCACTGCCACCGTCGGCGACACAGCTGGCGACGCAGCCGCCGACACAGCTGGCGGCGACAACCGCGCCGCCGGACGACGCGGCTTTGTCGGGCGCGGCTTCGGCTTTGGCTTTGTCGGGCGCCCGCCCGGGTGAATCGATCGGGCCCAAAAATCCTCCCACGTCTTCGGTCGCCGTCCCGCCGGGTGCGCCCGGGGGGTTCGTTCCCCAGAGCGGCGTCGCCATGCGCCAGAAGATGTGGGACGGCCGCGAGTGCGACACGTGCGGGCTGCAGATCCACGAGCAGGACGCGCGTTTCTGTCGCAGGTGCGGCGGAAAGTTGGGCACCGCGGAGTCGGCGGGGATGCTCTACGTGAAGCGCTCGGAGCTGCCGGCGGAGATTGCCGCTAAGAAGAGGGAGGCGGCGAAGAAGCGCGAGCGGCGCCAGCAGCGCGAGGCGGGCGGATTTGGCACTGGACGGTTGGGCATGGACATCGCGGGCATGATGATGCGCCAGCCCAGCGCCCGGTCGAAGAAGAAGAAGGGCAAATCGGGAGGCAAGCGCGGACGGAAAGCGGCGGGCGGGGACCGGGCGTGAAGAGCTCGAGAGTTTAACAGTTCGGGGAGAGGTTCGTTTCGACGTCTAGCCCCGCGAACGAATGTGTTGAATATCCACAAATCAAAGCAGCTGAGAATACGATACCTAATCTTACTCTTTGACGAAAAGACGCGAACGAAGCGTCGGAAACGGCGAGTTATTTTTTATAACTAGCTAGCTAGAGGGTTCACCGGCTAATCTTACTAGACTACCTACGACGCCCTGTACGTGCCGTGCAGGCGATCCATGGTTGGAAACGGAAACGCGAAGTTGGCGTCGAATTTTTGGTGGTGCACGTCGTGAAACTTGGTATCGTAAAGCCCGAGCGGCAACGTCATCCTCACCCCGCAGTGGTCCAACACCCCGCACACGCCCATGATGGACATGTAAAGTAGGAACGACGCCACCGGTAACGACGGAACGCAAAACGCGGGCGAGTACAGTATCGCGCAGTATCCGAACGATTCCGCCGGGTGGATGAACAGGTCGTCCCACGGCTGCGGGGACTTGTAGTGGTGATGGAACTTGTGCAGGACGCGGTACACCCGCGGCAGGTGCATGGCGCGGTGCCAGTAGTACTCCAGCACGCTCTGCCACGTCACCGCCAGTAAAGCGCCGACGAGCACCTTCGCGAGGCCGGCCACCTCGGACGACGCGACGAGGGTGGAGCCGAAGCCGAACAATCTTCCATCGCCCGCCAGGTACGCCTCGCACGTCGCGCCCGCGAACAGCGACGACACGACCAGGTTGCACGTGGCGAAGCGCGCGTGCGACGGGTGCCTCCCGTTGGATGGATTTGCCCTCACCAGATCGAGCGCGGGCAGACCCCACGCGTACCCTCGTCGCCCTCTCCCGTCTCCGTCGCACTCCGCGGCACCGCGATGGATCTTCCCGTGCATCTTCCCCGATTGCGTCTTCCACTGGCGCTCGTCGCCGCGTCGACGGTGGTACCATCGCCACTCCACCCACGTGGACAGCGCCACGTACCCGCAGAACTGGAACGCGAACACCCCGACGCTCAGCGCGTGCATGTTTCGCACGACGACGCGCGAGACGCGCCCCCTCCTCCGAGTGTCGCCACCGTGTTATTTGGCGGGAGAGAGTCTGGTGCGGACCACGACATTTGCAAGTTCGCTGCCAAAAAGTCTAACTTTTGCGTGCCCTGCGCCGGGGCGGTTACAACGTGCGTCGCCGGCGTTCGGCGGCGTTCGGGCGGACAAGCGTCGCCCGGCGCGTCCATTGGAGCCCGTGATCTCATCGCGCGCCGATCCCGGATTCGCGCGCGCTCGACGCGGGAGCGAACACCGCACGGAGCGTCCGAGGGGGCGCCGCGCGTGAAAATCAATCAACGCGACACGCGCGTCGGAGGGCGGCAACCATGACCAAGGAGCCTCCGGTCGCGACGCGCGCGGAGTGCTGGATGTGCTCGTACTGCCCCGTTCTCGCGTCCGGCAAGCGCGGGCCCGCCACGGAGGGCATGCTCACCGTCCAGATCGGCACCCCGAACCTCACCTTGCACACCCACCCTCGCGGCGAACCCCTCGCCAGGCACCCAAAGCCCAACCGCCCAATCGACCACGGCTTCTACGTCGAGATGGGCGACTACGTGGTTCAGGCGCTGAGACCCGCGAGCGACATCGACGGCGGGCAGAACCCCGCGTTCGACGCGGCGTTCCTCTACCCCGGCCAGGTCCTGCCTCCCCACCTCACCCGGCGACAACACCACGCCGGGCACGCGGGCCGCAATCGACACGAGGAGGAGGAGGACGAGTGGGACGCTCTGCTGGCGTGGTTCGGTTTGGGCGGCGACGACGGAATCGCCGAGAGGGACGCTTTGCCCGCGCCCAAACGCGCGGGGTTTCCCCCGATTCCAAACCCAGTCGTCGAACAGTGCGGTGGGAGCCACGCGACGCACCACGCGCACGCGTCCGTCCGGCCCGAACGCGTCTCCTCGTCCGGGTCGCCGACGACAAATCCAAATCCAAATCCAAATCCAAATCCAAATCCAAACGCCAGATCCAAAGCGAGGGACCCGCCGCCGCCGCCGCCGCCCAGGGTGGACCCGTTCGCGCGCCTGCCCCCGACGTACTCGGGTGCCACATCTCGGCCGTCCGAGTATGGGCCCTCGAACGACCACCTGCGTCCGGCGGAACGCGATCGGACGAGTTGGGCGACTGAGGTTGGAGGAATCGTAAACGGAGGTGAGTCGCCGGGCGGCGGCGTCGTTCGGTGGACGTACCGACCCGGGGACGACCCCGGCGAGGGGACGACGAGCACGGGCGGAGGCGACGAGCGCGGGGTTCGATCCGGCGACCTCCGACCCGGGGCTGACGCGGGGTCCGACCAACCGACCGCCGACCAATCGGAAGCGAGTCTCGTCGACGCCGCCGCCGCGAGACGGCTCGAGAAGTTGCGAGCGCTCTTCGGCGATGACTCGGACGGGGAAGACGGGGAGCTGTTTAACACTCGCGGCGCGCCGTCGTCGTCGTCGAAGAAGCCGCCGGGTGAGTCACCGGGGGATGGTGAGTCACCGCCAGGGGTTGGTGAGTCACCGGGGGGTGAGTCACCGGCCCCGGGCCCGTCGTCGTCGCCCGCGGGTGTCGGCACGCGGGGGACGAAGGACGGGAAGAAGGAATCTCCAGCTGGGGTCGAGGACGCGGCGGGAGGCGAATCATCGACGGTGGCCTCGACGCCGGACGACCGCCGGGATGACGATCGGGGAACGACGAAGGAGACGCGACACGCTCGGCCGAGTCGTCTGGCGAGCGCTTCGGAGAAGGTTCCCGAGAAGGTGGTCAGGGCGGCGATTGACGCGCCGGACACGCTCGTCGACGTGGCGAAAGAGTCCATCGCCGAGGACGTCGCGGCGATGAAGCGGGCCAAGGACGAGGCGCAGAGGGAGCTCGAGTCGCTTCGCGCGCGGTTGGCGGCGCTCGAGGCGTCGTTGACGTCGGACGCGAAAGCCGCCGTCAACGCCGACGAATCGTCGTCGTCGGGGGACGCGGTCGCGCCTTTTTCTGACCTGGGGACGGGCGCGAATAACTCCGGGGATGCGATCGCCGCGTCCGAACCGATCGCGTCGAAGGTTCGGGAGGCGCCGACGCCGACGCCGACGCCCCCCGCGGTCGCCGTCGAGGCGTTGGACTGAAGACGCCGCGTTCCGTTCGTTAGTTGTAAAATACAAGGTACATCGTTGCGAGATCCATGAAACCGTCCGAGGCGGTCCGGTGGGCTAACCACCGCGTCCCTCCTTCTCGCCACGCCAGGAACTGTCCTCCCTCGTCGCGCTCGCCAGTCCGAACGCCAGCGCGCCCGTGACGATCACACCCACCCACGCGTAGCCCTGGTACCTGCCGTACCTTCGCATCGCGTGCGCCCACAGCTTCTGCATGCTCGGTATCGATTCCCCCTCGCGCAGCGGCGCGTACGGCTTGTGCGCGCGTTCGTACTGCGCCGACCCCGCCGCGGCCTTCAGTCGCTCGAAGGCGTCCTCGCTCGCGGCCATCTCGGGGTAATCGGTCCGACCGGACGAACCCGCGGCGTCGTCCTTCGATCCTCGCGTCATCGGTCGTGCGCGGGACGCTGACGGCGCGTCGACAAGTCAACTCTCTGAGTAGGTTAGACTACTTACTCGTGGTTCCTCGTCGGGTCCGATGCGCGAGGGCACGTGCACTGAGGACCGCGCGCCCACTGAGGACCTACGCCGCCGAAGCGATCATGCCCTTCCGCGCGTACAAACACGCAGACTCGAACGCGGCGTGAGCGAGGTCCACGCGCGAACACCCCGGCGAGCAGAGAGGGCGCGCGAGTGAGCACCCCTTTGGCCCCGCCGAAAGGACGCGGCCCGCCATACATGTCCCAACTCACGCTGGCGTGGGCGGTGAACCAGTCCAGACGGGTGTTCAGGGCGAAGAAGAAGCAGGTGCACCCCGAGGACGTGTCGTCCGCGGGCACCGACGGAGGCGGGTCGTCGTACCACGGGTCCCCCGCGAAGAGCCGCGGCGGCCCGATTGGCAATCAGAGGCGCGCCAAGGCGAAGCCCGGGTGCCTCGGGGCGCTCATGGCGCTCATGGGGTTCGGCCGAGGTGGGTCCAAGGTGAGAGGCGCCGCGAGGCAGATGCGGCAAAGGCGCGCGGGCGACCCAAACAACCGACCGCCGGGCTCGCCGGGCTTCGGCCCTCCCGCGTCGCCGCTGAGCCGCGGCGGACTCCTCTCGAGCGGGGGCTCTTCTTCGCGGAGCGTTTTTAAATCGCCGGTGTCGCCGTCGCCGATGCCCCGGCCCGAGCTGGACACGGCTGGACATCGACCTCGCAGCACCGGCGGGCTCGACGGGCGCGCGCCGAGCAGGGGACAGACGGCGGAGCACCTGGAGGGCGGCATGGGGTACCGGGACGCGGATGAATTCTCGAGTGGCGCGACGAATTCTCGAGAATTCTCGACCAACGTCCGAAGATCGCGGTTGGGTCCCG
>Ga0181571_10002409_pt1 | contig 13877 bp, 8 predicted proteins | sample 101ome_17_FD_132440 | JGI IMG/M metagenome (GOLD analysis project Ga0181571, IMG submission 132440) | Coastal salt marsh microbial communities from the Groves Creek Marsh, Skidaway Island, Georgia - 101407AT metaG (megahit assembly) | ecosystem: Environmental > Aquatic > Marine > Intertidal zone... | reverse complement strand
TTTCGTCCTGACAATACAACCTTCATGAGTTCCATTCTCGTTTTCTGCTCGGTTCAGGAAAATCGTATCAAGCGCAGTTCACTTGAGGTCATGTCCCGGGCCCGCCAGCTGGCCACGGAGAACGGGCTGTCCCTGGGTGCGGCCATCCTGGGCTCGCATGCCTCCTCGCTGGTTTCCGAGGCTACCGCCCATGGCGCCTCGCAGGTGTTTACCGTGTCGGATCCGGTGTTGGATGCCCATGTCAACGCGCCTGTGATTGCGGCACTGGAGGGCATCCTCACGACGGTACAGCCCCGTTTGATGGTCGCGGCCTCAACCGAGTCGGTGAAGGATGTGCTCGGTGCCCTGGCTGTGCGCACAGATGCTGCTGTCCTGCCTGACGTCGCCTCGTTCGATCTTGCGGGTGACTCCGTCGTTTGCGAGCGTCCCGTCATGGCAGCGAAGAAACTTGCGGCTACGCATACAACGCATCCTCTGGTATTTGTCTCCGTCCGCTCGGGATCATACGAGGCATCGGAGGCCCCCGTTGACGGGGAAGAGGTGGCCGTGCCCTTCCGTTTTGATCCGGCGACGCTGGGAGCCACCTTGAAGGAGATTGTCACCCAGGCAGGGGATACCGTGGACCTGTCCGAGGCGCGCGTGGTTGTTGCCGCTGGTCGTGGTGTTCGTGATGAAGCTGGCCGCGCCTTGGTACAGGAACTGGCCGATATCACAGGGGCAGCCATTGGCGCTTCTCGTGCCGTCGTTGAGACGGGCCTTTTTCCCGCTACCGCGCAGATTGGTCAGACCGGCAAGGTCGTTTCTCCGGATCTGTACTTTGCCATCGGCATTTCAGGTGCCGTACAGCACACGGCCGGAATGGCGAACAGCCGCATCATCGTGGCCATCAACAAAGACCCGGATGCGCCCATTTTTGATGTGGCAACGTATGGTCTCGTTGGGGACTGTTTCACGATCCTGCCTCTGCTCAATGCGGCCCTGAGAGAAGCCATGGCGTGAGACATCGCGTGAGACCGTCCGATCGCTGAACGCCTTTCATCCTGTCTGGCCAACGCTGCCAGCCACTGATAGTCCGGATACGACATGGAAGAGAAGTTTGACTGCATCATCGTAGGGGGTGGTATTGCCGGGTTGAGTGCCGCCATGACGCTTGCGCGGGCCGATGCGCGTTTCCTCTTGATCGAGCGCGGGGAGTTCTGCGGAGCCAAGAACGTGTCGGGGGGTGTTCTCTGGGGTAGTGATCTGGCCAGACTGGTTCCGGAGTACTGGAACGATGAGGCTGGATTCGAGCGATATGTCTCGCACCGGCGTCTTACGTTCATGGATGAACGGTCGGCGTTCAGCGTCGACTTCAAGTCAGACCATTTCGGAGAGACGCCCTATACCGGCGTTACGGTTCTTCGCGCTGTCTTCGATGCCTGGTTGGCCGGCAAGGTGCAGGAGGCCATTGATGCCAGTGCCCATCCGGACGAGTCGTTCCTGGCCACCGATATCCTGGTCGAGGAAGTGATTCAGGAAGACGGGCGTGTGACAGGCATTCGGGCTGGCGATGAGGTGTTCCACTCCGACTGCGTCATCATCGCCGAGGGTGTGAACAATCTGCTTACCCGGCAGATCGGATTGGAGAAGGAATATGTACCCGGGGATCATGTAGCCGTTGGCGTCAAGGAAGTCCTCAAACTGGATGCGGCTCGACTACAGGACCGCTTCCAATTGAACGGACGATCGGGACTTACGAATGAGTTTGTGGGCGCCTGTTCCGATGGGGTCGAAGGAGGGGGGTTCCTGTACACGAACAAGGATTCCATTTCGCTCGGTCTGGTTCTGGGCATGAATGATCTCAGAGACAAGGGCAAGACACCGTATGATGTACTCAACGGGTTCAAGGCCCACCCCGTCATTGCCGATATGATTCGGGATGCGGAGACAGTCGAGTACTCTGCGCATGTTGTATCGACGGGAGACATCAAAGGCATGCCATCCGAGATTTACGCCGATGGTGTGATGATTGCAGGCGAAGCAGCTCATTTGCTCCTGAATGCCGGTAAGGCTATCCAGGGCATGGATTACGCCATGCGTAGCGGTATCCTGGCCGCGGAAACAGCCATTGAGGCAAAGAAGAGCCAGGATTTCAGTGCCGCCATGCTGGGTAACTACCGCAAAGCCCTCGAAAACAGCTATGTCCTGCAGGATATGCGTTCTTTCCAGGATGCCGTCCATCTCCTGCATAGACAGGAGATGTTCTCGACAGTCCCTGACTTGATCTGCGACTTCGGTCGACAGTTCTTCACCGTGAAGAGCGAGCCGACGCCCAAAGCCTCTGCCATGATGCGGGCCGCCATCAAGCGGCATGCATCCTACTGGGATTTGGTCAAGCTCGGTTTCAAGGGCGCTACGGCTCTTTGACAGGCGCCACCGGTATTATGCCCTCCCTCCAATTTCCATCCTCCAAATCCCCAAGACGATGAGCGAACGCAGTGGACTTACGGTAGCCGAGCGGCTGGGAATGGTCAATTATCGCAACCAGGGGCGTTCAGACGCCCGGGCGCATATCGAGGTGGATACCGACATCTGTAATTCCACGTGTCCCCATAAGTGCACGACGAGAGTGTGTCCGGCCAAGTGCTACACCCTTGATGAACAAGGGAATGTCCACTTCCAGTTCGAGGACTGCATTGAGTGCGGCACCTGCCTGTACGCGTGTGACCAGGGCGCTGTCACGTGGCGATTTCCGCATCCAGAAGAGGGCAGGGGCGTCAATTGGACCCTTGGCTGAGGCCTTCATGACCGTTACGTCGGCACATCATGTGTGCCCGGGACGGTCCGAAAGCCTGGCCTGACTGCGTCTTACTTAGCGTCTTCCTCGGCCGGTGCATCTTCTCCAGCAGGCACGTCTTCTTTCCCAGGTGCGGCAGAGGAGGCGTTGGCTTCAGAGTGTTTGCCACCTTTGGTTGCTGACCCTCCAGCCGCGCTCGAGTCTCCGGCTGACGTGCCTTCGTCCCCGTCCGCTTTGGTCTGCGCACTCGCGCTGGCCTTTGCTGCTTTCTTTTTGGAAGTCGACGCCGTCTTTTTCTTTCTGAACGAAAGCTCGCCCGTGTCCTTTTTCTCGTCGTAGGAGATGATCAGCGTATCGTTCTCTCCCAGGTCGTGGCCCAGTATGGCTTCCGCCATGGGATCTTCCACGTACTTCTGAATGGCACGGCGAAGGGGACGCGCGCCGAACTTGGCATCGTAGCCTTTCTCTACGAGGAAACGTTTGGCTGAGTCCTCCAGCTCCACGGTGACACCCACATCCAGGGCTCGCCCGAATAGTTCGGCGCCCATGATGTCGATGATTTCGTGGATATGCTTTTTCTCAAGCGGATGGAAGACGATGACATCGTCAATCCGGTTCAGGAATTCCGGATTGAAGACACGTTTCAAGGCGTCTTCGACCGTCGACTTGAGCGTCTGGTAATTGAACTCCTGATCACCCTGGGAGAAACCAATGCCTTTCCCCAGATTCTTGATATCACGGGCTCCGATATTGGAGGTCATGATGATGATCGTGTTGCGGAAATCGACTTTTCGCCCCAGACCATCTGTCAGAAGGCCGTCATCAAGCACCTGCAGCAGGATGTTGAAGACATCCGGGTGGGCTTTCTCGATCTCATCAAGCAACACGACGGAGTACGGCTTGCGACGCACCTTTTCCGTCAACTGTCCGCCTTCTTCGTACCCGACATATCCGGGAGGGGCACCAACGAGCCGGGACACGGAAAATTTCTCCATGTACTCGCTCATATCGATCCGGATGAGGGCATCCTGCGAGTCGAAGAGGTACTGGGTAAGTTTCTTGGCCAGCTCGGTCTTACCGACACCGGTCGGACCGAGGAAAATGAACGAGCCGATCGGACGCTTTGGATCCTTCAGCCCAGCCCGTGTCCGGCGAATGGAGCGGGCCAATTTGCGGATAGCCTCATCCTGACCAATCACCTGCCCCTGGAGTTCGATCTCCATATTGAGGAGCTTCTTCGTCTCGGGCTCGGAGATCTTGTCCACGGGCACGCCCGTCATCATGGCAACGACCTCGGCAACGTCCTGCGGACCCACGTCATGGACTTCGCTGTCCGCTTTCTCTTCCCAAGCGCGTTTGGCCTGATCGAGCTTTTCGAGCAGCTTTTTCTCTTTGTCCCTGAGTTGGGCGGCCTCTTCGAACTTCTGGCTCTTGACCACGCGATTCTTCTCTTCGCGAACCGCTTCGATCTCTGATTCCAAGCGCTCGATGTCTTCGGGCACCTTGATATTGTTGAGATGAACGCGGGCTCCGGCCTCGTCGAGAACGTCGATGGCCTTGTCCGGAAGGTAACGGTCCGAGATATATCGCTCCGACAGCTTCACGGTCAAGTCGATGGCCTCCTCCGTGTAGTTGACCCGGTGGTGCTGCTCGTACTTGTCCCGGATATTGCGCAGGATTTCAATCGTCTCCTCGGGAGTAGCCGGTTCGACCAATATCTTCTGGAAGCGTCGATCGAGGGCTCCGTCCTTTTCGATATGCTGCCGATACTCATCCAGGGTCGTTGCACCGATGCACTGGATTTCCCCCCTGGCCAGCGCCGGCTTGAACATGTTCGAGGCATCCAGACTTCCGGATGCACCGCCGGCGCCCACGATGGTGTGCAACTCGTCGATGAACAGGATGACGTCCGGGCTCTTTTCGAGCTCATTCATCACCGCTTTCATGCGCTCCTCGAACTGACCACGATATTTTGTGCCAGCGACAAGGGCAGCCAAATCCAATGTCACAATTCGTTTGCCGAAAAGAACGCGGCTGACCTTTCTGCCCACGATTCGCATGGCCAGACCCTCGGCGATGGCCGTCTTTCCAACGCCGGGTTCACCAATCAGGACCGGGTTGTTCTTCTTGCGCCGCGAGAGGACCTGAGCCACACGCTCAATCTCCTCCTCTCGTCCGACAACAGGGTCCAGTTTGTCTTCCTCCGCCAAAGAGGTCAAATCCCGGCCGAAATTGTCGAGAACTGGCGTTTTACTCTTCTCGCCCTTGCTCTCTCGGCCTTTCCCGCCCGAACTGCGAGGCGTGCCCGAGGGGCCTTTTGCTCCTCCGCCCGATGACGATGATGCACTCGGACGGGTTGATGGTGTCTTGCCGCTAATGATGGTATCCAGTTCGGATCGAACGGCATCGTAGGTAACGGAAAAGCCTTGCTGAAGTATTTGTGCAGCCAGGTTTTCGTCGTCTCGCAGCAGGGAGAGCAGCAGATGCTCCGTACCGATCACATCGCTTTTGTACAGCTTGGCTTCCAGGTAGGTGATCTTGAGGACCTTCTCTGCTTGCTTCGTGAGCGGAATGTTGCCAACGGTCAGCGTTCCACCCGTGCTGCGGACCGTGTCTTCGATCGACTTCTTGAGCTTGAAGAGATCGCATCCCAGATTGCGCAGGATCTTGACGGCAATGCCCTCACCCTCGCGGATGATGCCGAGCAGGAGGTGCTCCGTACCAATGTAGTCGTGGCCCAGACGAATGGCTTCCTCCCGGCTGTAGGAGATGACGTCGCGGACGCGGTTTGAGAAATTTCCTTCCATTGGGATCGTTGGTTTCCGGAGGAGAGGCGGGTCGCAACCGGAGCATGATGTGATGGGGGCGTGCGCTGCTGGCGATGTATCCGCCGCCCGGTAGCATGTCGCCGCTGACCTATCGGTCAGGGGTTCGTGTCAGGCTGAAAAGCTGGAGCCGCACCCGCAGGTGGCCGTGGCGTTCGGGTTGTCGAAGGTGAAGCCACGGGCATCCAGGCCGTCCTTGTAGTCCACCGTGGTGCCCATCAGGTAGAGGCCGTGCCGTTTGTCCATGAAGACCTTGATCCCGTCAACCTCGAACGCAATGTCGTGGTCACGTTTACGATCGAAACCCAGGATGTAACTCATACCCGAGCAGCCACCGCCCTTGGCGCCTACCCGCAGGTGGTATCCTTCCGGGATATTTTTCGTGGACATGATCTTGCGGATTTCCTCGGCAGCCCGGGCGGTCAACGATACCGGTCCCGTACTCTCTACCGTGCGCTCTTCCACCGTGTCTGCAACAACCGTTGTCGTCATCTTGAAAGCCTCTACAGGCAAGGATGCATAGGATTTTGGCGTGTTCTTGCTACGATGCCCGTCGGGGGCTGTTCCGCCTCCATGTCCGTGCCATGAAGGCGATTGGCGGGCGCACAGGAAGCCTTAGCCGAACACCCATAGCGCCCTTGCTGCCGTCTCTTTGGTCTACCGTACCATTCGGCCATAATAGCTGTTGGGCAGCCTGCCGGAAGGCATCCTGAAGGACGACTATCAGGATGCCTTTCTTCGAAGCAGTTTCATTAAAGCCCTCGACACGGTGATGGCAGCCGGCGCCATGACGGACTCGTCGATATTGAAGCGTGAGTCGTGAAGCACATGGGCCGTCTCTGGGCCGCTGCATGTACCGATCCGGATCAGCGCCCCCGGTGCGTGATCCAAGTAGTGCGCAAAATCTTCCGCACCCATGCTGGGAACAGGGATGTTGTAGATGGCCTCTCTTCCATGGGTCTCTTCAATGGCTTCCCGCATCACATGGATGAGCTCACCGTCGTTGACGACAGGGGGGGAGCCCAGGTCAAAATCAACCTCCACCCGGGCACCATGACCTTCTCCGACGTAGGTGGCTGTCTGCTCTATTTTTCGCTTGAAGATGACTCTGTCGTCGTTGGCAGTGCACCGGAAGGTACCGCCAAACTCCGCTTCGTCGGGAATGACATTGTACGCCTCGCCCGCATGCATGCGGCATATGGCAATGACTGCCGGCCGTCGTGGATCGGAAATGCGCCCCAGCATCTGGTACAGGTCGGACATGATCTGGGTGGCTATCCAGATCGGATCCGTAGCTTGATGAGGTCTGGCGGAGTGACCGGTCGAATCTGCCATGACACGCACCCGGAAGCGATCGGCAGAGGCCGTTACCGCGCCCGTCATCAGCCCGAACCGACCGGCGGCTATGGTTGGGTCCACGTGGGAAGCGTAGACGGCCGAAACGCCTTTCATTACCCCTGCTTCAACCATAAGGGGCGCGCCGCTTGGGATACCTTCCTCGTTCGGTTGGAAGAACACCCTGACTGTCCCCTGCAGCTCACAGCGATGATGGTCCAGATAAACCGCTACTCCGATGGCCATGGCTGTGTGTGCATCGTGACCACAGAGATGGGCGACACCATCATTTTGTGACGAGTACGGGAGGTCGTTCTGCTCTTTTATGGGCAGTGCGTCGATATCCGCCCTATAGGCCACCATCGGTCCGGGCAGGTCTCCCTTGATATCCACATACAGACCGGTTTCGGCAATCGGGCCATGAACGTCCAGACCGTGTGTCTCAAGGACAGCACGGATGAATCGGGAGGTATTGAACTCGCGCAGCCCAAGCTCAGGATGCTCATGGAGGTGACGCCGGACGCGCACAAGCAGGGCAGCCAATTGATCAGGCTCCGAAAGGTTACCCTTGAGCGTATCTTCAACCGAACGTGCTGTGGTGTCTTCAGGAGTCATCAGAGGCATGGGGGAGCTGCGTGATAGAAATTCCGCTTAAAGGAAAATGACAAGTGGCGCTCGACGCGGGCCCTGCGCCTCTGGACGGTATCCGGCACCCCTTGCCGAGCCTTCCTTACGAAGGCTGTGGTGATGGGTTCTCTGCCCAGGTGCAGGCCTCACACCAATCCCCATCGCTTCCGCAAAAACCACTCCGTGCTGAGCAGCGTGAGCAAGAGCAGGAGAAGGGGATACCATTGCCACAGGCGAAGGGACTCAGTGGAGGATTCCGTACGTGGGGTGAAGGCGGGGCTGTTCCGGATGGCCTGTTCGAGGCCTTCGGGGTCGTTTGCCATGACCATGGTGCCGCCGGAACGAGCGGCAATCTGGCGCAGAAGATCAAAATCCGCACGGGTGCGACGGAATTCCCGGGAACGCTGACCAATGGAGAAGGACCCCTTGTCGGTTCCCACCGCTTGACCATCGCGTAGGGCAACCGCTTCGTACTGGTACATGCCCGCAGGCAAGGTACCGGTATCCAGGACATACCGTCCGTTCCCGCGGGGCTGCATTTCATACGGGAATACCTGCCCTTGAGGACTGGTCAGTTGAACCGACATGGAAGCATCGGAGATGGGCCGTAGGGCCTCGTCGTAGACCTGTCCACGAAGCACTACCGCATCGCCCTCCGCAAAAGACTGTTCAGCCGGCTCGACTCGTACGAGACGGTCGTCGTCTGCCGCAAAGAGCCACTGAACCATGTTGCGGAAGAGCTGCTCGACCGCGCGTGCATCCTGCTCCAGGTCCTCCGGCACCAGCATCCATCGCCAAAGCCCAGGTGTTGCAAGGACGGCTGTTTTGATCTGACCCCGTCGGAGCACAGCGAACACGGGATCAGGCAGGGCGATGTCGCGGATTTCAGAGGTTGCAAGTACCACTGCGCCCGGTGCCGCTGACCACGCCCGCTCGCTGAGGGCAAGCGGTGGTAAGCGGCGCCAGCGTCCGACGTCGGTTCGGCCGTCGATGTCGAAAATGGCATGGGCCGCAGCCGCAGGTGAGGGCTGAAGGGTACCCGGCACGTAGGTGGGTCTGGAGGAGGGAGGTATCAGCGGTAGCAGCGACCCGAACTGCTCGCCCAGACGGTCCCGGGACGAGGACAGCTGATCGACATACATGAAAGGCGTTCCGGTCTGGATGGCATCAGCGACGAGTCGTACATCCTCTGGGGTACTTGTAGGTCCAGGGAATCCCATCGCCATGATCAGGTCGGTTCCTTCGGATAAGGGCTCCAGCGCTCCTTCGTACCATGTTCCGTCCCGCTGCTGTGTGCGGACGGTCAGGGATACGGTCTCGTCGGTGGACAGCAATCTGACCATGGCGGAGACATCCGGAGATGGGCTTGCCGCGAGCAGCAGGATCGATTTCTTCTGTTCGAGTACCCGCACATCCACCCGGGCCTCGTTGTTGCGGTAGGTGACCTCGTCCGGATACCGTGTCACCACGACGCGAAGCTCCTTCCGACCAGGTTCGCCGGCAGGATAGCGTAGCTCGAGGGAGACCTCGTTTCCGGAGGGTGGCAGCACCCCATCCGCCTGAGCCAGTTGTGTTTCTCCCGAAAACAGGGTGACGACCACAGGCTCCGTATCCATCCCATCATTTCGAATGCGGACAAGGACAGGAACCTCCATATCGGCGTAGGTCAGTTCATTTGTCAGCACGTCCTCGATCCGTACATCTTTCTGCTCCGACGGATCACCAAGGGCCACCGTATGGATGGGGACGGGGAATCGCTCGGCTGCGTAGAGCGGGTTTGCCCCTGCGTTGTACAGACCGTCTGTTGCAAGGATGAGTCCTGCAAGCGGCCGATCGGAAAGCGAGGCCGCTGTCTCCGTAAGTGCCGTGGCAAGGTCGGTACGGTCCAGCGTGAAAGCGATGGAGTCCAAGTCCGAAATCACTTCAGTACGTGCCCCGAACCCGCTGATATTCGTTTGCATACCCGCCGTGGCACGCTTCAGGGTGGCCACCAGATCAGACGTCCCGATCCCCTTACCGCCAGGTAATGAGTCGGCCAGTACCATACTCTCGGATCGGTCCACGAGCACCCCGATTACCGGTTCGACGGTGGCCTGCCGGCTCCGTTGCAGAACGGGCTCGACCAGCAGGAGAAGGACCAAAAAGAGGGTCAGGAACCGAAGCACACCAAGCCCTTGCTTCCGCGCGGCCGACAGGTCAGGGATGGTTTGCCGGTATGCCCAAAAAGAAACGCCCGCCGCCACGATGGCAGCGATGAACAACAACCAGGGAGATGAGCCGAAGGAAAGAGTCACGAACGAGGTCAGTTCCGGGTGGGTCGGTTCGACGGATGCAGGGCGAAAAGCGGCGCGGAATCAGATGGGTTGACTATGAGTCTGCGGGAACGGGTTGAAAGCGTCATAGATAGGGGTAGAGTAGCCATCCCAGATATCCCAAAAAACAGCTCAGGAAAATGAAGGCGCCGGGGCGGCCAAGGCGCTGATGGCGTCGCGTCAATGGCCAGAGCAGGAGGGAGAAGGCGATCATGACAGGCATGTGGAAATTCAAGGTTTCCGAATCAACCTGCATCGGCTCGATGAGCGCTACGACGCCCACCACGAAGAGGATGTTCAGGAGGTTGCTGCCCAGGATGTTTCCTACAGACAGGTCAGACTCCTGTCGCACCGATGCCATCAGGGAGGCAGCAAGTTCCGGTAGACTCGTTCCGATGGCAACGATGGACAGACCCACGATGACCGGGTTGATGTTCAGCATGGCAGCCATCGTGATCGCGCTCTGAACCATGAGCCGCGCTCCAATGGCAAGAGCACCCATCCCAGCAATGATGAGCAGGATGCGCATCGCAGACCCCAGCCGTTCGTGGTCCAGCCATTTTTTGATTCCGCTGCGTGCTCCGAAGGGGTCTTCCTCGGGCGCGGGCGCCTCCACCGTTACGTCTGTTTGGTCCTCACCCGTGCTGGCATCCCAGATGACAAAAACGAGGAAAGCAATCAAACCCGAGACCAGAATGGCCCCATCCAGCCGGGAAATGACCCCGTCAAGAGCCAGAAGGTAGAAGAGTCCCGTCGCCGCCAGCATGATGGGGTACTCCTTTTTCAGTACCGCTCCATCCACGGAGAGAGGCATGACTATCGCACTGATACCCAGTATGAGGGCGATGTTGGCGATGTTGGAACCGACAATATTCCCGATGGCCAATCCATCCTCCTCAGCTGCCACGGCGAAGAGGTTCAGCAGGAATTCAGGGAGTGAGGTGCCCAACGCTATAATGGTCAGGCCGATGATCAAGGATCGGATCCCAAATTTCTTGGCCAGCTCGGAAGCGCCCTCTATCAGCCAGTCTGCGCCCAGGTACAAAATGCCGAGTCCGAGAATGAAAACAACAAGTTGCGTCAGCATATGGGTCGGTTGATATCGGTGTACCCGGTCAGCGGTCAGGTAACATGGCGGCGGAGATTGCGCCCGGTGAAGGAGCCCGGCAGAAGGGACGAGACCGGCATGCCTTTTGGGGGACTGTCAGGGCGATCCAACCAAACCGAGGCGTTGGGGGCAAGTTCCACCATTACTTGCCGGCAGGCTCCGCATGGCGAGCCTCCGGGGTCCTTCACGCAGGAGACATGGATATCAGTCACAGCCCCGTATCTGTAGGCAACTATCGTGGAGAGGGCGTTGCGCTCGGCGCAGATGATTCGGTGCCAATCGGGATGCTCCACGTTTACGCCTGGCACGATGTGGCCGGACTCGGTTCGGACAATGCAACCCACGGGGAAATCGGACTCCGGTACCCATGCCATGGAGGCACTCGAGCGGGCAAGCTCAGCTCCAGTAGCAGGTTCACTCACGTCGCCTTGCAGAAGGGGTTGAATCGATTCCAGGGGCTCGGGCAAGACCTCAGAGAGTACGGCAAGCGAGTCCGTGGGAAACGTCCACCCAAAGGAGGACATGGCCTCAAGAAACGCTCGATCCGCCTTGCTCCATGTTTCGGACGAAGCCACAGCACACACATCCATCCTGCCAATGGCGTGGGCCGTGGACCAGACATTATCCAGTGCGCCGATTGTCAACTGATACGATGCATTCTCAACCCGGCACCCCTGAAGCACGGAACCATCCTCGAGAAGCAGGACCGCACCCTGCTTCTTGCCGGAATACGGTACGTAGGATGACAGCGCCGCCTGCGCCGCCAAGCGACCAAGGATGTCGGTGTGGGTGTGGAAAGATTGCATGGGCGAAATATACGGTTGCCGGGTAGATGGGCCTGCAATACCACTTTTGCTTCGTGGGTCGCGGACGGGATGAAGCCTTGTTGGTGTGCGTTGACTATCTTCCGATCCCCTTGCCGGGATGGCGGAATTGGTAGACGCAACGGACTTAAAATCCGTTGACCTGTATAGGTCGTGCGGGTTCGAGCCCCGCTCCCGGTACCATGCGGATGCGTCCGCAAAGTGCGCGCATGCGTCGGTTTTCACGGCTTCATTCGGGTCGTTTTGGGGATCTGACGCGGTTTCATATGCCCCCTCCAGAGCCACATGAGACATGTCCTCGCCCTTTTCGCAACACTCCTGCTCGCGACGTTTTGGGGCAGCAGCAGCCGAATTGTACACGCACAGCAGACGGATGTAATGATCTGGGCTGACGCGCCCAGCGCCGCGAAGGATGCGGGATGCGGTTACACCTTGGGGCGCGGGGAGACATTGGTTTCGTGCATCGAGCTGACGCCTGCTGCGCGCGAAGCGCTGGGTGCAGGTGGTGATCGACTTCAAGGGCGTCTTTTGGTCGAGGTGGATGGAGAGACAGACAGCATCAACGCCTCGGAGATCATCCGGAGCGGTGCGGAACGCCTCACGGTCGATGGATTACTGGAGTCCTCCGGGGATCTGTTTCAGCTCTCTGTTGCAGGTACTGCGGCTTCCGGATTCTTCCGACGTGGTGGAACGCTGTACGAAGTAAAGCCGACCGGGTCTGGATTCAACGCCATCGTCGCAGTAGACGAGTCCGAGCGAACGCAGGGCGTTGATGACTTCATCCACGTCGAAGAGTCGACGCTGCCATGGAGAAGGGACGAGATGGGTAAGTCGGTCAGCTCCACCATCACGATGCTGCTCCTGTGGGACGACAATCTGCTGGCTGAACACGGTCAGAGCGGTCTCGATGCCATGGAGGACAGTTACATGGCCTACCTGAATCAAGCCATTCTGGACGGAGGAACCTCTGATGTCACCTTTACGGTCGCACAAAGCAGTGTAATAACGTACGATGAGACGCAGTTTGCGGATATGGCAGATGATCTTGCCGCTTTGCAGGACACATCGGACGTGGTCCTCGATTACATTCACGACGACCGATTAGCAGCCGGAGCGGATCTCGTACACCTGTTTCTCCCGTCATATAAGCAGAGCACCTGCGGCATAGCGTACAGCGGAGTGGTGGGGGCAGCCTACGGATTTGGTGTCACGGGTATTTCAGGCTGTGGGGCCGATACCTTTGCGCATGAGGTGGGCCATAATCTGGGTATGAACCACGACCCCTACGTGACGAGCAGCCCGAATTTCCTGTGGGGTCATGGGTACGTGGATTTAAGCAATGGATTCCGGACCATCATGTCATACCAGAATGAGTGCGCGGACAACGGTGTTGCTTGTCCCAGGGTTCGCCTTTTTTCTGACCCGAGTGCCACCTACGGCGGCGTCCCGGTCGGTACGGCCGATAATCCGCCCTTTGCCTCCTCCTTCAACGTCCGTACCCTTCGCGCCAACGCGCCCAGTCGGGCCAACTATTCGGATGTGCTGAGCGCCTGTAAACCAAATGTGTATGGCGGAACCACGGGGCCAGCAACGGCGCGCATCGGCGAGGAGATCTCGTTTGACGTGCCCATGCAAGAAAGCGGCACGCCTGCCTCGTGTGACCCGGTTGGATCGTACGGACTCTATCTGCATGGTGGGTCGGGCTCGACATACCTTATTGCGAGGCAATCGGTCGCGCTGCCCGGCAGCATAACAAACATCACGTTTACTGGAACCCCGTCCGGGCCAGAGCCACCGGCAGGCACCTACGATGTCCGTTTGTACTTGGAGGCAACAGGGTCCTATTACTCGTCCATCGCATCGATCGAAATCCTGCCTGCTGCCGTTAACCAAGAGCCAACGGCTGCGTTCACTTCGTCCAGCACGACGGGCGTAGCGCCGCACGCCATTACGTTTGACGCGAGTTCATCGAGCGATCCCGATGGCGATGTGCTGACGTATGAGTGGAGCTTTGGCGATGGCGCGAGCGACACGGGCGCCTCGGTCAGCCACACGTTCGCATCGGCTGGC
>Ga0181571_10002404_pt1 | contig 13890 bp, 12 predicted proteins | sample 101ome_17_FD_132440 | JGI IMG/M metagenome (GOLD analysis project Ga0181571, IMG submission 132440) | Coastal salt marsh microbial communities from the Groves Creek Marsh, Skidaway Island, Georgia - 101407AT metaG (megahit assembly) | ecosystem: Environmental > Aquatic > Marine > Intertidal... | reverse complement strand
TTTCACAGAAAACCATTGCATCTGTAAATGCCGTCATGCAAATGCGCTATCGTGAAGCAAAAAAAATCGCAAGCAAAATGCTGCAATCTCTGACATAGTTGACTGGTTATGTTTTCGGCACCTGAATTTTGGAATAGACGTGGCATTGTGGCGTGGCTGTTGATGCCGCTTAGCATGATATATGCGATGCTGTCATCTATCAGACATCTGTTGGCGCGCGCCTATCATAGCGCATTACCAGTTATCTGCATTGGCAATATTACAGTTGGCGGCACTGGCAAGACACCGCTTGTCTCTGTTATCTGCAAATTATTGAGCCAGGATGGTATCAGGCCGGTTATTCTTAGTCGCGGATATGGCGGCAGGCTAAAAGGGCCGGTTATCTGTGATCCTGCGCTACATGATGCCTCAGATATTGGCGATGAAGCCTTGATGTTAAGTGATGAATTTACAGTTGTGGTTGCCTCTGACAGAACGGTTGGCGCACAATTTATCGAACGCCAGACAGATGCTGATGTGATCATCATGGATGATGGCATGCAGAATCCATGGCTGGCACAGGATATCAAGATTGCCGTATTTGACGGCCAGAGAGGTATCCAGAACGGCATGCTATTTCCAAGCGGGCCATTGCGCCAAACCGTAAAAAGCGCTCTGCCATTGCTTGACTTTGTGATTTTCAACGGCGCAGATGATACCAATCTGTTACAAAAATTCCCTGCTGAACTGCCCTATCTTAAAGGCAGGCTTGAACCTGACCATACGCAGATAGCTTCGCTTGACGATAAGCCTGTGATGGCATTTGCAGGCATCGGCAATCCTGGCCGTTTTTTCCGGATGCTTGAAACATTGGGGGTTGATCTGGTGAAACATTCTGCTTTTGCCGATCATCATCCCTATCGTGCTGTTGATATGGACAGGCTGTTTTCAGATGCACAAAATTTTGGCGCAGAGCTGGTAACAACACAAAAGGACTGGATAAGATTACCGTCAGAATGGCGTGAACGTGTATCTGTTATTTCTGTTACCATGCAGTTTGAGGCAGATGATTTTGCAAGATTGCGTGACCATATCATTAAGACGATCAAGAAAAAAAGGGCTAGCTGATTATGTCAATGTCCTATCGCAGTGCCCCTGTAAGCATGCTATTCAAACTGGTCATCTGGCCGCTTGAATGTGTCATGCTGTTTGGCCTGCTGGGGTGTTTGCGTCTTTTGCCTACACAATTTGCAAGCGGAATAATGGCAGCCATTTTCCGGCTAATCGGCCCATATACAGGCTGGCACAGCAGAAGCTTGCGCCATCTGTCTCTGGCCTTTCCAGATATGAACATGCCCCAAAAACAGCAAATAGCTCGCAAAATGTGGGATAATCTTGGCAGAAATGTTGGCGAATATATGCATCTTGACAGAATGCTGGCCAGCGCACGCATTCAATTTGAAGGCACAGAACATCTGGATACAGCACAGGGCGGGATTATCATCGGTGCGCATCTGGCAAACTGGGAAGCGTTATCTATGCTTGGCAAATCTGAAAATCTGCCTATCGGCCTTATTTACCGTCCGCTCAATAATCCATATGCCAATCTGGCTTTTCGCCGCCGTGCCGCTATTTCAGGTGCAGATATTTATCAAAAGGGGCGAGAGGCAAGTTTGGGCATGCTTCGTACTTTGCGCAAAAATGGCTTTATGCTGATGCTGGTTGACCAGCAATTACGAGAAGGGATAAGTATTCCGTTTTTTGGCCATCCCGCACAAACTGCCATCAGCCATATCAGGATAGCGTTAAAACAGCAAAAACCGATCTATCTTGCCAGAATCTCCCGCAAACAAAATGCCAGTATCACGGTAAGCATATCGCCTGCCCTGATGGTTGATAATAGCGCAGATAGTGATCAAGAGACAAAAAGGCTGGCCACATATATCAATACAGAAATTGAAGACTGGATCACGCAATGCCCCGAACAATGGCTATGGCCGCATAGACGCTGGGGCAAAAATATCTTAGCTACAACCGAATCAGAATAATTCAGTCTGGCCAGCTGGCGGTTCTGGCGGTTTTTTAGGTTTTTTACTAGATGACGAGCCAGAAGGACCAGCATTAGCAGGCGCAGGCTGGCTATCAGGGTCAAGACGGGCGGCACGTTTTGCATCCGCAAAAGTTAGCGTAACTTCAGCTCCTCTTGCTGCTTCGCTGCTTTTCTTTATCGGCACACCATCCGCATTGGTAACAAGTGCAAACCCCCTATCCAGCACCCGCTCAAAACTATTTGCCTGCAATAATCTGTCTAGTTCGACAAGCTGGCGGCTAGCCTGTTCGGTTAGCTGGTTGATATGCCTGCCAAGCCGTTCTGCACCTCTATCAAGACGCTGGCCAAGACTGTCAATAAAATGGGCTGGGGATACCAGCCTGTGCGTAAGCTGTGTAAGCCGCGAGGCATTATGGTGGGTGATTTTTAGCAGATGGCTATCCAGCGATGCCCATAGCATATCCAGACGCTGGCCCTGACGGCCAATCTGGTCAGCGGGATGAAGCAAGCCTCTAGCAGTGGCGCGAAGCATCTGTTCTGCTGTATCGCATCGCCGCACCACAGCACGGAACATTCTGGTTTCATTATCTTCAATCCGCGCCAGAATATCGCGTTTCACCGGTGTTGCCAGCTCTGCTGCCGCCGTAGGGGTAGGCGCGCGTAAATCGCTAACATAATCAATCAGGGTAGTATCTGTTTCATGACCCACAGCCGAAATGAGCGGTATCTGCGAACGTGCTACCGCCCGCGCTACAATTTCCTCATTAAATGCCCATAAATCTTCTAAGGAGCCGCCGCCACGCGCAACAATCAGCAAATCCGGCCTGCCAATTTTCTGCTGGGTATCAGCATGATTAAATCCGTCAATCGCCTGTGCTATCTGTTCTGCCGCACCCTGCCCCTGAACAGCAACACCCCAGACAATCACATGCACACCAAACCGTTCTGACAGCCGGTGCAAAATATCCTGTATAACAGCACCTGTAGGGCTGGTGATCACGCCAATTACGCGCGGCAAAAAGGGCAGGCTCTGTTTTCTTGACTGGTCAAACAGCCCTTCTTGGGCAAGCCGCTTTTTGCGTTCTTCTAGCTGTTTCAGTAATGCCCCTTCGCCAGCTATCTCGATTTCCTGAACCACAATCTGGTATCTGGATTGCCCGCCAAAAGTTGTCATTTTGCCTGTGCAGATAACATCCAGCCCTTCTTCAGGGGAAATTGAAAGCTGGCTGGCCATCCCCTTCCACATCACTGCAGAAAGGGCGTGCTTGTTATCTTTTAAGGTGAAATATAAATGACCAGAGCTCGGAATACGTGGCTGGGAAATCTCGCCTCTCACCCGCACATAATCAAAGGCAGTCTCAACAGTGCGTTTAACTGCCTGACTAAGCTCAGCAACACTCAGATAGGGGGCATTTGTGTCTTGATTCATGCGTAGTCTTGCTTGTGGTTGCGATCATGATGCTTTCACGCTAATTTATGCCAGACCAGTACTGCCAAGTACACCTAAAAACAAGAAGATAAATCTCAGGCAGACGGTATCTTCACATCAGGTCTGCCATCAATGCCAGCCTAGACAGCTACAGGGGAAATCGTAATGCGCGTACTTATCATTGGTTCAGGCGGAAGAGAACATGCGCTTAGCTGGGCAATTTCAGACTCGCCTTTGGTAGAAGCGCTATTTATCACGCCGGGCAGTCCGGGCACAGACAGGCTGGCAGAAGCTGTTGCACTGGATATAGCAAATCATCAGCAAATTATCTCATTCTGCACAGAACAACAGATTGATCTGGTTGTAATTGGCCCTGAAGCGCCGCTTGTAGATGGGCTTGTAGATAGTCTGGATGCTGCCAATATTGCCAGCTTTGGCCCATCTGCCGCCGCCGCACAGCTAGAAGGCTCAAAAGAATTTGCGCGCGATTTTAACCAACGCCACAACATCCCGCAACCTCGCTGGCAAAGTTTTGACCAAGCAGAAGATGCGATTGAATTTGCCCGCACCTTAGGTGGTGCGTCTGTTATCAAGGCAGATGGGCTTGCCGCAGGCAAAGGGGTGATTGTCTGCGATACGCTGGAACAGGCAGAGACAGCCATCAGATCACTTCTAGGCGGCAGATTTGCCGAAGCATCTGCACGCATTGTGGTAGAAGAGCGCATTTACGGCCCCGAAATGTCTGCTTTTGCCCTTATGGATGGGGACACTGCCATCTGGCTTGCTTCAGCACAGGATCACAAGCGCGCCTTTGATAATGATGAAGGTGAAAATACTGGCGGCATGGGTGCTATCTCGCCTTCACCGCTTGAAACCGATGAACTTCAATCAGTGATCATGAAACAGATTATTGCGCCTGTATGTGCTGGCATGAAGGCTGAGAATATGCCGTATAGAGGCGTTCTTTATGTAGGGCTGATGCTGACAGATGACGGCCCAAAGGTGATTGAATATAATTGCCGGTTTGGCGATCCTGAAGCTCAGGTCATCATCCCGCGCATGATGACAGATCTGGTATCTGCCATCATGACGTTGAATGAAGGCGGGCTTGGGCATTTCAATTTGCGCCTGTCAGCTAAAACAGCGATCACGGTTGTCATGGCCACACAAGGCTATCCGGGCACCTATGAAAAAGGTTCAGTAATTACCGAGATTGATGCAGCAGAACAGGGAGGCTGTCTGGTATTTCATGCTGGCACGGCGATAAATTCCTCTGGCCAGCTCATCGCCTCTGGCGGCCGTGTTCTGGCTGTCACAGCGATAGATGATGACCCTGTCAGGGCGCGGGCTTTGGCATATCAGGGTGTAAAGACAATCTGCTGGGATCAAGGATTTTACCGTTCTGACATTGCATCCAAAGCGTTAGGTCTGTCTGTAGAATAGCTTATCGCTTGCTGGCAAAAAATTGTTGAAGCAGATATTCAGACCGGCGGCTTTGCAGGCCACCAATGATTTCAGGGCGATGATGGATGGTTGGCTGGCGAAACAGACATGGCCCATGTTCAACTGCGCCTGATTTACTGTCATAGGCGGCAAAATAAAGTCGGCGAAACCGCATATGGCTGATAGCCCCTGCACACATTGCGCATGGCTCAAGCGTTACCCATAAATCGAACCCTTCCAGCCTGTCCTTCCCTGTATGCAGAAGCGCATCTCTGATCGCCAGAATTTCTGCATGGGCAGTGGCATCATTCAGGCGCCGCATGGAATTCTGGGCTGAGGCAATATGCTCACCCTGTGCAGACATAATCACAGCCCCTACTGGCACTTCATCAGCTGCAAGCGCCTGTTCGGCCTGCACAAAGGCAAGTTCCATAAAATCTGTAAACTGTGTCATGCTATCTGTTCTATCAACTTGCGTTAATCTAACAGCCCTGAGAACTGCTAGCGTAATGTTTGTTTGCCAACTGCCCAGCCTTAGCGTAAAACCAGCCTTATGACAAATGGAAAACCATCTTCAAAGCCACCAACTCAGCCTTCCGATCCAAAAGCCGAACGGATTGCAAAGCGGATGGCACGTGCCGGCATAAGCTCCCGCAGGGGCGCTGAAGCCATGATCGCAGAAGGCAGAGTAGTTGTAAATGGCGAGCGATTAACCAGCCCTGCCTATAGTGTGGTGGCAGAAGATGTTATTTTGGTGGATGGCAAGGCACTGCCTGCTGCAGAACCAACACGGCTATGGAGATATTACAAACCGCGCGGCCTGATTGTCAGCAATAAGGACGAGCAGAACAGACAGACTATTTTTGATCAACTGCCAGCAGATTTGCCTCGCCTGATTTCGGTTGGAAGGCTTGATCTGGACACAGAAGGCTTGCTGTTATTAACCAATGATGGCGAGCTTGCGCGCTATCTTGAACTGCCCTCAACCGGATGGATACGCAAATATCGGGTCAGGGTACGCGGCATTGTAGATTCTGTCAGGCTGGACTCGCTAGCGCACGGCATTTCGATTGATGGCATACATTATGGCGAGATTAAAGCTCGACTTGATAAGCAGATGCCATCAAATGCATGGCTAACAATTGCCATCAAAGAAGGTAAAAACAGAGAAATCAGACATGTTATGGAACATCTTGGTTATACAGTAAGCCGTCTGATACGGCTTTCCTATGGACCGTTCCAATTGGGCAAAATGGCTGAAGCAACTGTGGATGAAGTAAAGCCTGCCATCTTAAAAGAACAGCTTGGCAGTCAGGCAGATGCCTTTACAATAAAATTATCATCTGATCCAAAACAGGCTGGCAAGCCAGACAATTCGTCACGGCGGCTATCAATGCCGGCTTCACGCACGACAAAAACACCATCTCAGGGCAAAAATGAACATCATCGGCGGAGAAAAAAGAGGCGCTAAGCTGGCCACATTAGAAGGCATGCACACGCGCCCAACAGCCCAAAGAACCAGAGAAGCACTGTTTAACCTGATAGAAGGCGGCCGGTTTGGCCGGCACCTGTTAAATGAAGATGCAGTTATATGGGATATCTTTGCCGGCACTGGTGCAATCGGATTAGAAGCATTATCGCGCGGTGCTGGTCATGCGGTATTTATCGAACAGAATAGCATGGCAAGCCGGACAGTCGGGGCTAATATTGCCAAGCTAGGCTATCAGGCACGCACCACTATTCATCATCTGGATGCAACCTCTGATTTTACCAGCCATGCCAGCCCTGCCAGCATCATCGTCTGCGATCCGCCCTATAATAGCGGTGCCTATCTGCCAGCACTGGCAGCATTAGAGCGCCAGCAAAAAATAACCAAAGATGCGCTAGTGATCATTGAAACCCAGAAAACAGAAATGCCAGCCTTAAGCGATAATTTTGCATTTCTGGATAGCCGGACTTATGGCAAAGCAAGGCTAGGTCTGTTTAGATATGTTCTGCACAGATAGCTTGCTAGCGGCGTTCAAATAGTTTTTCCAGATCATCATGGCTAAGCGTAATATAAGTAGGCCGACCGTGATTACATTGCCCTGAACCGGGCGTCTGTTCCATCTGTCGTAATAACGCATTCATTTCGTCAACCCCAAGACGTCTGCCAGCCCGAATTGAGCCGTGACAGGATATGGTGGCCAGCACATGCGCTATTTTCTGCTCCAATGCTGTACTGACACCAATATGCACCAGCTCTTCAGCTACATCACGCACCAGCGCATCAGCGTTAACCTGTCCCAGAATTGCAGGCGTCTGGCGGACCATAATTGCGCCATCACCAAAACTTTCAACAAATAGCCCCATTGTGGCAAGCTGGTCTGCATGGCTTAAAACAGCTTCATACTGGTCGCCTGCCAGCTCGATAATTTCTGGCAGTAGCAATGCCTGACTAGGAACATCGCCCTGTTCCAGAGCTGTTTTCATCTTTTCCATGACAATTCGTTCATGCGCTGCATGCTGGTCAATCAGCACAAGCGAGTTTTTTGTTTCGGCCACAATATAGGTTTCATTGATTTGTGCCTTTGCCGCGCCAAGTGGAAAATTAACATCCGTATCAGCTGCTGTTGCACTAGCAGGAAGCTGGCTATATTCAGCATCAAATTTACGAGCCTGTGGCGGGCTATTATCCAGAAATGAAGCTGGTGCAGGCTGATAGGCTGGTACAGATTGCTGACGCGCCTGAAATTGAAACGCCTGTTCGGGGCTGGCCTGAACGGTAGAATGATGGATAGGCTGGGTGCTAAATTGCCGTAATGCCTGAGAGGCACCTTCATCTGTACTTGTTTTACCTGCTTCTCGTAAAGCAGATGACAGGGTAGCAACAATCAGCCCTCTTACATGACCTGCATTCCTGAAGCGCACCTCTGCTTTGGCCGGATGCACATTCACATCTACATGTTCAGGGTCAATGGTAATAAATAATACTGCTAGCGGATGACGGCCACGTGGCAACATATCCTGATATCCGGCGCGCACCGCACCTAGCAATTGTCTGTCACGTACCGGCCTGCCATTAACAAACAGATACAGCCCTGCGGTAGTCGCACGGTTCATGGTAGGAAGGCCGGCAAGTCCGGTTAGCGAAAGATGCTCTCTATGCGCCGAGATAACCGCCGCCTCTGACGAGAATTGTGGTCCGATAATCTGACCAATACGTTGCAAGCTTGCGTGATGATTTTGCGCGCTATCTAGCTGGGCATGACAGGCAGGAAGGGAAAAAATTTTCCGGTCTGAATCGATCAAACTAAAGCTGATTTCAGGCGCGCTCATTGCAAGGCAGCGAATGATTTCATAGCATTGTGCGGCTTCAGTTCTTTGGGATTTCAGGAATTTGCGTCTGGCAGGCACTTCATGAAATAGTTCTGATACATGAATGATACTGCCCTGAGACAGGCTGGTTGGCTCAGATTCTGCTATCTTGCCATGTCTGACCACTAACTGCCAGCCATGTGGCTGGTCTGCTGTACAGGATGACAGGCTTAATCTGGCAACCGACCCTATGGATGGCAGTGCCTCGCCTCTAAAGCCAAAATGCTGAATAGCAAACAGATTATTATCTGGTAATTTCGATGTAGCATGACGCTGAACTGCCAGAGCTAGCTCTTCTTGGCTCATACCGCGCCCATTATCACGCACGGTAATTGCGTCAATCCCGCCTGCCTCAAGTGTGATCTCAATCTGGGTAGCCCCTGAATCAATCGCATTTTCAACAAGCTCTTTCAACGCGCTGGCAGGACGTTCAATTACTTCACCAGCGGCGATTTGATTTACCAGATGTTCAGGTAGCTTTCTGATTTCACTGGCAGTCATGTCAATTCAGCTATGTCTATTCAATAGAAACAGGGTCACCTAACACCCCGTCAATCGCAGGGGTTTTGCCTTCGGTAATCGGCTTATTCTGCAATTTGTTGCGGCGAATACGTGCATCTTCTTCCATCTGGTTCAGCACAGGCCCTACATTTGGCACGCCCCCAAAGATAATCTGCAATGGCAGGCGGCGCTCTGTCTGGATACCAACAGTTTCTTCATCTACTTTGACGCGGATATCTTCTTCAATGGCATCCAGATTAAATACCTGATTATAGCCAGATGCGTCTGTGTTGCGCGACTTCAACAATGATGAAGCCTGAGCATTGGCAGAACTGGTCGAAGCAGCGGTTTGTGACACAGTATCATCTGAAGGTCTTACCGCAAATTGTGGCGGCAGAGACAAAGGTGGACGCACCACAACTTCAAATTCATCCGGAGCAGATTTCTGCTTGCCAATTGCCTTGTTAAAATCCGAACAGCCGACAAGCCCTGTCACACATCCGGCCAGAACAAGCCACATCATAACAGATGGCAGATTTGTCCTGCCTGTTATGAAATCTGATTGGTGTTTTTGTGATGATAATCTGGTCATCCAATTATCCTATCTAATCCTGCGCTGTATCGCTAGCCACATTCACATATAGCATAGCATATAGCCATAATATTACCCCGATAAAAATTGCAGCATCAGCAATATTAAATGCTGGCCAGTGTAGCCCTGCAACATGCACATCAATGAAATCAACTACTTTATTAAATCTGAACCGGTCTACAATATTGCCATTTGCCCCGCCGCAAATTAAGCCAGCACCAATTTGCTGAACCCATCCTGATTCTCGTAATTCTGTGATTAACCAGCCAATCACAAACAGCGCAAACACTGGCACAACCATATTTGTAACTTGCGGGTAATCTGCAAATAGCCCAAAGCTTACCCCTTCATTCCAGACAGGCGCAAAGTTCAGAAATGGCGTAACAACAATAGGCTGGCCAGTAGCAAATATCGTATCAAGTGCCATCTGTTTGGTCAGCATATCTAGCACCAGTACAATACTGGTGATCACTAAAAACCGTATCAAAATATAAAGTGCAGGTAAATTTTGCATCATGCTATCTGGGCTACGACATCCTCGCATCTATCACAGATGCTGGTTTCATCATCATCAGAAATTGTGCTGACAAGCTTCCAACAACGCGCACATTTTCCCCCTGATGCACGTCTTACATGCACATTGACTTCATCTGTATCAGCTATTTTTAATGCTGCAGCTGAGGTAATAAACAATGCTGCACAATCCATACCCTCAAATAACGCAGCATCTGACGATGACAGCTCAAGCATCACCTGAGCAGACAGGCTTCCACCAATCAGCCCATCATTACGCGCTGTTTCAAGAGCAGTTGTAACAGCAGAGCGCAGATGCCGGATACGGTTCCATTTTTCATCTAGCTTGTCATCCTGCCAGCTCGGGTCTGTATCTGCATAGCCATGTAGATGGATTGAATCTGTCTCATCCTGTGTATAGGCAAGCCACGCTTCATCTGCGGTAAAACATAGAATTGGAGCAATCCAGCTAACCAGACAGCGCAAGGTGCTATCCATCACTGTCCGGCAGGCACGTCTTTGCAAGCTATCTGCGCTATCACAATACAGGCTGTCTTTCCTGATATCAAAATAAAAGGCGGACAAATCGCTATTGCAGAAATCATGCAGGGCAGTGAAAATACCATGAAAATCATAGCGTTCGGTTTTTTCCCGAACCAGCACATCCAGCATGGATAGCCTGTGCAATACCCAGCGTTCCAGCTCTGGCATATGCTCTGGGTCAACCGCTTCACGGCTGGCATCATAGCCGTCAAGCGCACCAAGCAGATAGCGCAACGTATTACGGATACGCCGATAATGATCTGACTGTCTTTTGATTATTTCATTACCGATGCGCAAATCATCATAATAGTCCGAGCTTACCACCCATAGCCTCAGAATATCTGCGCCATTCTGTTCAATCACCTTTTGCGGGGCAATAACATTGCCAAGCGATTTTGACATTTTGCGTCCCTGCTCATCCAACACAAACCCATGTGTCAGCACACCTTTATAAGGCGCAACCCCTCTGGTGCCGCAACTTTGAAGCAGGCTAGAATGAAACCAGCCGCGATGCTGGTCAGAACCTTCAAGATACAGATCGGCAGGGCTTTGCAAATCTTCACGCTGTTCCAGCACAAATGCATGGGTTGAGCCTGAATCAAACCACACATCTGCAATATCCATTACCTGAACATAATCATCTGCCTGATAGGCATCGCCCAAGAACCGGCTAGCAGGCGAGGTGAACCACGCATCACATCCCTCTTGTTTGAAAGCCTCAACAATTCTGTCAATCACTGCCTGATCTCGTAATGGCTCACCTGTCTGCTTATGATAGAACACAGCGATTGGTACACCCCATGCACGCTGACGTGACAGACACCAGTCAGGCCTGTTTTCGATCATTGAGCTTAGACGTCTTTGTCCGGCCTTTGGATAAAAGGCTGTCTGTGACAGCGCATTAAGTGCAGTTTCCCGCAATCCGCCCTGCTGGTTATCACCCATTGAAACAAACCACTGGGTTGCATTACGGTAAATCACAGGTGCATGAGACCGCCATGAATGCGGATATGAATGAACCAGCGAGCCAATCCCGATCAACCCGCCCTTCTCTGCCATCACATCAGCAATCTGCTGGTTGTCACGCAACACATGACAGCCGCCAAATAATGGCAAGTGGCTGGCAAGAACGCCATCTTCACCCACTGTATCTGGCACTTCTATGCCATGTACCAGATGGGCAAGCTGATAATCTTCAGGGCCGTGACCGGGCGCGATATGTACAAATCCTGTGCCCTGATCTGTGGTGACATAATCAGCCAGCAAAACAGGTACATCATGGTCATAGCCATCTTCTGCAAGCGGGTGGCTGGCAATACTGCCTTCCAGCTCTGCGCCTGTGAACTGATGCACAATAGATGTTTTGGTGATAGCTGTGTGTTTACAGACTGTATCGATAAGCTCGTCTGCCAGACAGATAACATCGCCAATTTTGGCCAGACTGCCTTCTTCAACCTGTTCGATCTTCAGTGCGCTATACTGAATATCTGCCCCGCAAGCCATCGCCCTGTTACCGGGCATGGTCCATGGGGTTGTTGTCCATATTACCAGCTTTGTGCCAACCAGCGCCTGAACCGGACATGAACGCAAGGTAAAATTGGCATAGATGGTAACAGATTTATGATCTGAATATTCTACCTCTGCTTCTGCCAGTGCGGTTTTTTCCACAGGTGACCACATGACCGGCTTTGAGCCACGATATAGTGAGCCATTCATCAGAAATTTACCAATTTCGGCAGCGATAATCGCTTCAGATTCAAATTTCATGGTCTGATAGGGGTTTTGCCAGTCCCCCAGCACCCCAAGACGCTGGAATTCTTCTGACTGGATATCCATCCAATGTGCAGCAAATTCGCGGCATTCCTGTCTAAATTCGGCGATTGGCACCTGATCTTTATCTTTGCCCTTTTTACGGTACTGTTCCTCGATTTTCCATTCGATTGGCAGACCGTGACAGTCCCAGCCAGGCACATAATTGGCATTTTTGCCAAGCATGGATTGCGATCTATTAATCACATCTTTCAAAATCTTGTTCAGCGCATGACCAATATGCAGATTGCCATTGGCATAGGGCGGGCCATCATGCAGGACAAATTTCGGCTTGTCTGCTCTGGCTTTGCGAAGCTGGCCATAAATATCAAGTTCTGCCCAGCGCACCAGAATTTCCGGCTCTTTCTTAGGCAAGCCTCCGCGCATGGGGAAATCTGTTTTTGGAAGAAAGACGGTGTGTTTATAATCCATAATATTACCTGTTAAACGTTAAACAGTGGGCCTCTGGCTTTGCATTGTTTTATTGTTATGACGCAAAACTATTAGCGTCAATTTTCTCGAATATCTGTTTTGCTGTATGGCAATCTGACTCTATCTGGTGTTTCAGCGACTCCAGAGAAGGAAATTTCTGTTCAGCCCTGATATAGTCAATCAACGCAATGCTTAGACGCTGGCCATAAATATCACCCTGAAAGTCGAACAGATGCGCTTCTGCAAGAACGCCTCTGTTATTTACGGTCGGGCGCTGTCCGATATTACATACCCCCCTCATTACGCCCATTTCCGGATTATCTGGTAACCATGCGGTGATAGCATAGACCCCAAATGCAGGATGCAGATAATGTTTCATTTCAAGATTGGCTGTTGGAAAATCTAGTAGCCGGCCGCGCTGATCACCTTGCGCCACTATGCCGGAAATCTGATGAGGTGCGCCCAGCATCTCTGCTGCCAGCCCTACCTGCCCTGCCTGCAATGCGGCTCTGATACGTGATGATGATACCACCATCATATTGTCGTCAGTCACCAATGTAACAGCCGTTGCTGAGATTTTCGTCTTTAGCTGTTCAGATTGCAAACTAGCGATATTGCCTTCTCGTGCATTTCCAAAGGCAAAGTCTGAGCCAGCAAATAAAAACCGTATGCCTAGATGCGCTACCAGCACATCTTCGACAAATTGCTGTGCAGTCATCTGTTGAAGGGCCGGATTAAAGGCAACTCTGATAATATAATCTACACCAAGAGATGCAATCCGGCTGGTTTTATCGCTTTCATCCATGAGTAAGAATGGGGCATCATCCCGCCTGAAATACTGGCGAGGGTGAGGCAGAAAAGTAACCACACACGCGCCAATAGCTTCAGCTTTCGCAGTCTTTACTGCTTCAGAGATAATCATCTGATGGCCCTTATGCACCCCATCAAAATTACCGATAGCACACGCAAGCGCACCACATGATAGCGGTGCGTCTCCCCATTTCCAGTCAATGATTTTTGTCTGCAACTGTTCTTTAGATGTCATAGCTCGGGATACTGCCCTAAAAACCATCAAAACTCAATCCAAACTATTACTTCTAGCCATCTATTCACCTGCGCATAATGAAGAATAATAGGCCTCTTCTCAATAGCGCATTGACCACCTATAATACTGGCAGGCATATCTTATCACTTTCCTGATCTCAAAGATAAAGATAATATGCGAATCAGAGATAATTAGGA
>Ga0181571_10002400_pt1 | contig 13897 bp, 14 predicted proteins | sample 101ome_17_FD_132440 | JGI IMG/M metagenome (GOLD analysis project Ga0181571, IMG submission 132440) | Coastal salt marsh microbial communities from the Groves Creek Marsh, Skidaway Island, Georgia - 101407AT metaG (megahit assembly) | ecosystem: Environmental > Aquatic > Marine > Intertidal... | reverse complement strand
CCAGTGGCCTCTGACTTGCGCCTGCTTGTATCCATAATTAAGATCAGCCACGAGGTAGAACGTATTGGAGACGAAGCTAAGGCAATTGCCCGGCGCTCCCGCAAGACGGCCATCCCAGACTTCCATCGAATTCCCAGAATGGGAGAAATTGCCCGGGAAATGATCCAGGATGCTCTCTCCATCTTCGTGGAATATGATGAAGACCAGGCCAAAGCAATTTGGAAACGTGACCTCGAGGTCGATCAATTGCACAAGGAAAACAACCAGTTTTGTCAGTCCCTCGTGGAAAAGGATCCCATGACTTCGTCCTCTGTTTTCGAGGTATTGTTTATTTCCAAATCACTGGAGAGAGTCTGTGACCATGCCGTGAGTATATCTAAAGAAACAGTTTTCATGGCCACAAGCCGGGATGTACGCCATGCTCCCGAATTCAAAAAGTCAGCACTTCGTAAACAACTTGATTAAATTGGTTGTTTGACTCAGCCACCAATGACCGGATTCAAGTAAGTGGTAATTTGGTAGATCAGTAAATCAAACTTGCTTTTTTTAGGTTGGCTCATGGAATAGCGTGCAACCCATGACATCAAGCATTCGCATTTTCGTCGTAGATGACGAGCAAGACCTTACGGATCTCCTACATTACCAGTTGGGTAAAGAGGGATTTAAAGTGAAATTCTCCAACAACCCTTACCAGGCACTGGGGGATGCAAGGGATTTCAGCCCAGACCTGATAATCCTGGATGTAATGATGCCGGACCTAGATGGGTTCCAGCTCTTACGCATGATCCGGGCAGATAACCTTCTCCAAAAAACACCCGTAATCATGCTTACGGCCAAGACTGACCTCGAGCACCGGATCAAAGGACTGGAACAAGGGGCAGATGATTACATAGGGAAACCTTTTGACTCCCAGGAACTTGTGCTTCGTATCCGCTCAATTCTTAAGAGAACAGCGGAAAGCAAGAAAGATGATGACAGGCGAATTATCTTTGGGAAACTGCTTCTTGATAAGGAGGACCACAGTATTTCAATTGCTGGCCAGAAAATTGACTTCACACTCACTGAATTCAACCTCTTACATTACTTCCTCAAAAGGCGGGGTCGGGTTCAAACCCGGGACAATCTGCTTTTAGGGGTTTGGAAATTTGACGCCGATGTCGAGACTCGGACTGTGGATGTGCACATTCGGCGGGTCCGAAAGAAGATTCAGGACTCCGACCTGGAAATAGAAACCATTCGGGGCGTGGGTTACCGATTGGTCGAAAAAATTAACTAGCCCATGTTCATACCTATTTGGATACTGGTGATCCTCATCCTTGGCTTTGGTATTGGGTCATACACTGTTCTCAAAAAAATAGCCTTTTCGAACAAAAAAAAATGGCAGCAGCATTACCCTGCCAAAAAAACCAGCCAAAGTATGGAGGAAAAAAATCGCAGGGATTTTGTGGCCAATGTATCCCATGAATTGCGCACCCCGGTTTCCATCATCAAAGGATTTGCTGACTCGCTGCTTGAAGATTACGAAGTTTTAACTGAGCCCAAACGTAAAAAATTTCTTTCAAAAATTCAAAAAAATGCAGAACGGCTCAATTCCCTGGTCGAAGAACTTCTGGTTTTAGCCAAGCTCGAAAAACCTGAGGCCACAATCCAAAGAGAGGAGTTGGACCTCTGTGCACTGGTAAGAAATGTCAAGGAAGAGTTCAGTCTCAGACACAAAGGCTCAGCTCCTCCCATCGAGTTAAAATCCCCATCCAATCCGGTAAACCTCTATGCAGACCCCCAAAAATTGGTCAGTGTATTTGAAAACTTACTCAACAATGCCACAATTCATGCGGAAGGCTTGACGAAAATCACCATCAAAATCGAGCAACCTACCAGTCAACAATTCATTCTCTGTGAAATCGAGGACGACGGTAGTGGAATTTCAGAGGAAGACCAATCCATGTTATTTGAACGCTTTTACCGAGTGGACAAAGGAAGATCACGAAAGAAAGGAGGTACGGGTCTTGGCTTAAGTATAGGCCGGGAAATCATCGAGGCTCACGGAGGTGAAATCTCTGTGCGGAGCGAAAAAGGCAAAGGTACAGTATTTTCCTTTTCATTACCCCGCTAAATCACATGGCCGTATGGAAAATATTGGTGTTACTAAATCGAACCTAACTTCCTGTGGTCAGGCTATTTCTAAGTTGATTAATCGTACATCAGCAAATATTTTGGAGTCAGTGAAAATGTTCAGCACATTTTTAGTTTCAACCTGCATCTTATTCATTCCCCTGTTCGAATGCATATGTTGTGAACTAGATATAGAAGTATCCCACCCTTGTTGTGATGCTGAGTTTCCTAACAGCCAAGGTGATCAAAAACATCCCTGCCTTGATTCACTAGAGGCATTCTCGGCCAAAGAGGGTTTTCAGTCAAACCCTCTGGCAATCCCTGCATGGGAGCCTTTTCTCTTTTTATCCGGGCCGGCCCCTGAAGAGTTCACCCTTAAAGGGAACCCCTTCTCGGCCAACGCCCCCCCCCTTCGGCGACACTTATTGCTTAGCATTCTTGTTATCTGATTAGAGATGGTTCAAAACACCCCAATCAACATGGGGTTCGTCCATTCTCAATAATCTGATAACAAATATGCCCAACGAACAAAAATCAACTTATCATACAACCTCCGAGTCGTTAGGCTCGAAGAGTAAATCCGGAAAAAAGAAAGCCATTCGGCTAAGCCTTGCGATATTCTTTGCGGTTTTACTTGCCTGGATTTTCCACAAAAACCTGCTTCATGAGTGGAATGTGGAGGTAACCCGGGCCACTGTATTTCCAAACGCAAATCACAACTTGCTGGATACCGAAGACACAAACCTTACAAGAGGAGATGTTTTATTTCAAGCGACTGGCTGGATAGAGCCTGACCCCTTTCCTATTGCCGCAACCTCGCTATACAGTGGTGTGGTTAAAAAAGTTCATGTCCTTGAGGGACAAAAAGTGGCTAAAGGGGAAACCATCGTCTCCTTAATTCCTGAAGACGCAATGTTGGCTTTGGAAGAAGCCAAAGCTTTCTTTTCCCAATCCATCGCCGAAGAAGCTGTGACGGAAGCGGAAATTGAACATGCCCAAGCTTCACTGCAGATGATCCTTTCCCAGGCGCAAAGAGAGGAAATTCTCCTGCAGGAGAATAATGATACTCTTCGACGTTTCACCATGCTGCCTACAGGTGCCGTCGCGGAACAAGTTCTATACCAGGCAAAGCTCGCAGTAAAAAAGCAGCAAGCTGTCCTGCAATCATCCAATGCAGAAGTCCAAAAACAACGGGCTCAAATTTTAAGGTTAAAGAAGAAATTGAACGCCCAGCAAAAGACCTCAGAAATTTTTGCGATCAAAAGGCAAAAAGCACAGCTTGATCTGAACCGCACAGAAGTAAAGTCCCCCGTTGATGGAATCGTTCTCCGCTCCATGGTTAAACCTGGGGCAAGATTAATGCTGCATATGGATAATATGGACGCAGGTGCCGCCGCCATTCTTTATGAAGAAGGAAAACTGCAAGCACGGATAGATGTGCCCCTGATTGAAGCCGGAAAAATCAACCTCGGCCAATCTGTGGACATTACCTCCTCTATTTTTCCTGACAAAATCTTTAATGGGGAGGTGACAAGGATTCTAGGTGAGGCTGACTTGCAGAGAAATACCCTGCAGGTAAAAGTTAGCTTACTTAACCCCCATTCAAAATTGCGGCCAGAAATGTTATGCCGTGCCAAGTTTTACGGTGTAAGCAAGCCAACCGATCCTCAGCACCCTAAGATGAGCATATTCGTGCCTTTGGGTGTCCGATCATCCAAGGAACAAGACAGGGACATTTTGTGGGTCCTATCGGCCGACGGAAATCATGCCGAAGAGCGAGAGGTTACTTACGGACCTGAGATTCGGGAAGCCTGTATTGAAGTAAGCAGTGGCTTACGACCCGGAGACCAGATCATTCTACAGCCCCCTGCGGAAATCAAACCAGGCGATCGAGTAAAAGTAGTGAAAACCAGATGAGTGACACATTAATAAAAGCCCAGGGCTTGACCAAAAGGTTCAGGAAAGGGACACAGGAAATTGTACCCCTTCGGGACATCAGCTTCACGGTGGAAACTGCAGAATTTATTTCCCTAATGGGACCCTCTGGAAGTGGGAAGACCACACTGCTCAACTTATTATCAGGTATTGACTCTCCAAGTGGAGGAACCCTGGATATTGCAGGATACGCCCTTCACGAAATGAATCGGGAGGAACTCACCCTATGGCGAAGCAAGCAGGTGGGTTATATTTTTCAGTTGTACCATTTAATGCCGGTACTCACCGCCTTCGAGAATGTGGAGCTTCCCCTCCTTCTTCAAGACCTGAGCAAAAGTGAAAGAAAGACCCGCGTTGAAACCGCGATGAATCAGGTGGGGTTATTAGACAGGATGGAGCATTTTCCCCATGAGTTGTCGGGAGGACAGGAACAGCGGGTTGCCATCGCCCGGGCTCTTGTAGCGAACCCACCCTTGATTGTGGCCGATGAGCCCACCGGAGACCTCGATCGTGATTCGGCTGATGAAATTCTCCAACTCCTTGAAGATCTCTCCAAAAACCAGGGAAAAACAATTGTGATGGTTACCCATGACCCGAAGGCTGCAGAAAGGGCAACTAGGTGCCTGGAGCTTGAAAAAGGTACTCTCCTTACCCGTGCCGAAAACGGATGATGAAATTCTTCAACCTTTTTCTCTTGGCGGCCAAATATGTGGCAAGAAATCGCACGCGCTCTCTTTTAACCTTAATTGGGGTCGCCACCGGCATGTTTTTATTTACCACCATTGAAACAATGCAGGACTCCCTGAAAAGTGCTACGGTGGTTACCGCTAATGATACAACCTTGGTAGTCTACAGGGAAAATCGCTTCTGCCCTTCCACCAGTAGACTCCCCGAATACTACAAGCAGGACATCGAATCAATCGACGGGGTAACCGGGGTAATCCCCATGCAAATCGTTGTAAATAACTGTGGCACAAGTTTGGATGTTGTGGTCTTTCGGGGAATTTTGAGAGATCAGATTCAAACCGTTTCAAAAGACATCAAAATCATCCAAGGTTCCCTTGATCAATGGCTTCAGCGAGATGACGGTGCCCTCGTCGGAGCCTATCTTGCCCAGAGGCGCAGACTTAAAATTGGAGACACATTTGATGCAGCCGGGGTTACGGTAAGTGTAGCGGCCATTATTCAGTCAGAAGAATCAAGCCAAGATGATAATGTGGCCTTTGTGCATCTTCCCTTTTTGCAGCAGGCTTCAAAACTCGGCTTAGGGATGGTCACTCAATTCACTGTAAAAGTTCGGGACTCATCTTTGCTGGAAACGGTTGCCAAAAAAATTGACGAAACTTTTAAATCAGCATCCGACCCTACCCATACTTCAGCAGAAAAAGCTTTTTTTGCCAATACTGCCAAAGAATTAATCGAGTTTATACAATTTTCCCGCTGGATCGGCATTGCCTCTGTCTTTGCCGTAGTCGGCTTGATTGCCAACACCATTCTTATCACAGTCCGGGGAAAAGTGGCCGAACTCGGGGTCCTTAAAACCTTGGGATACTCACGGGGCAACATTGCCTGGCTGATCATTGCCGAGGGGCTTATCCTTGCCCTTACTGGAGGGTTACTGGGTGTCTTGGCCGCCACTGTCTTCCTGCGTATGCAAAGTGTAACCATCGGAAATGAAGGCCTGGCACTTGCCTTTATACCAAGTGTTTCTGTCTGGGTCAGTGGTATTATCCTTTCCATACTACTCGGCTTGCTTGCAGGGCTCTACCCGGCATGGCATGCGAGCCGGCAATCCATTGCCCAAAACCTGAGGATGTCTTAAATATGATCCCCCTGGCATATACCCTTAGAAATATCTTCAGGCGCCCCATGCAGTCCATTCAATTGATTGGTGGCAGTAGCTTTGTGGTCCTTCTGATTATGACTGCTTTCGCCATGAACCAATCTATGGAGCAAACTCTGAGTAACTCAGGAAGCGAACAAAATATAATTTTGTTGGGAGCAGGCAGTGAGGAAAGCGTTGAACGGAGTGAAGTTGCCCTCGGCTTGGAAGAAATCCTCAGTTCCAGCCTGCCCGACATTCGGCATGTTATGAAGCAACCGGCAATTTCTCCTGAAGTTCATTACAATGGGCTGGTCAAATGGGAAGGGGAACATGAAGCACAGGCCCTGATTCGCGGAATCCAGCACCAGGCATTTTGGGTGCATCGTCAGGTTCGGCTTATTGAAGGCAGATATCCACAGTCTGGAGAAATTATTATTGGCCGCTTAGCCTATCACAAGCTTGGTCTCTCACCCAAGGTATTAACCGTAGGGGCAAGTATCGATTTTAATAATGAATCATTTAAGATAGTTGGTATTTTTGATGCAAAAGGAACCGTAATGGAGGCAGAAATCTGGATGCCCCTTTTTGATTTAATGACTCACACGCAAAGGGAAACCTTGTCCTGCGTGGTCTTTTCATCTGAGTCCGCAGAAGCCTTTGAACAAGCCGAGGTATTTGCTCAAACCCGCCTGGACCTTGAACTCGTGGCCCTGAAAGAATCCGAATATTATCAAAAACTCTCGAGCTTTTACGCGCCCATACGATGGATGGCATGGATCTCTGCTATTCTTATTTCCACAGGGGCGTTTATGGGAGGGCTTAACACATTGTACGCAAATTTCTCATCGAGAATCAAAGAGTTTGGTACTCTTCAGGCCATAGGCTACTCTAGGAAATCTATTTTTGTAAGTATTCTTGAAGAAGCGATGTCCACCGGGTTTATTGCTGCCCTCACAGCCATTACCATCGCATTACTTTTTATTCAGGATATCACTTTTCCATTTGCCATTGGCGTCTTCACTTTGGACTTCAACAATACCGTAATCTTTTCAGGGATTTCCTCTGGTATTGCACTAGCTATTACAGGTGTACTGCCACCCTCCTGGAAATGCCTCCGACCCTCTTTAACCCAAACCTTACGCTCCTCGTAAATTAAAATAACCTATGAAAAACAACCTTATTTACCTACAAAGTCTTTTCTTATTTGCGATGGGTTGCTCTGACAACCCGACAGATCAACCAACCATCGTTCAAGCGGTATTACCTGTCCGCATCCTGTCCAATGAAAAGTGGGATCCTGCGATATCGGTTCAAAAAGCTAGGGAAATTATAACGACTGGAAAAACCCTTACCGTAGAAGGCTTTATTGGCGGAAGAAAAAAGCCCTTCACCCAAAGCAAGGCCATGTTCATACTTGGCGATGATTCCCTCAAAACCTGTGACGAAATCCCCGGAGACTCCTGCCCGACCCCGTGGGATGTTTGCTGCGAAGATCCCAGGAAAATTTCAAGCTCAACCCTTTCCGTTCAAATATTGGATGAGAATGGATCATTGCTCTCCGGAACGCTACAGGGTGTCGCCGGCATCGAACCAGGCAAACGGGTAAAAGTCCAGGGAACTGTAAGCGCCAATTCATATACCAAGGCAATGGTCCTGGAGGCTACAGCCTTGCAATTGCTCGAAGAGTAAGACCCAAGCCTCAGGTTATGATGGGAAAAGTTCTCTGCTTTTTATGTTTGGTTATTATTTCAGCTTGTAACCGCAAACATTTACAATTTCCCGAAGCAACTGCCCCCTTGCCTGCAAATGAAAACTTTTCTTTGGTCCGGGAGTCCAATTCCACAGAAATGCCTACTTTTAACTCATTCATGGAAATACCCGGATTGGAGCGTGTTATCAGGAATGGCTTTACCCATAACCCGAGGTGGAAATCCCAGTTGGCTCAGCTTGAGGTGGTTCGGGCCAGGTATGGGCTAACTAAATCTGACTCCCTGCCAAGCTTCAATGCTGAAATGGGGTGGCAAAAAGGACGTGAAAACACCAGGGAATCCGGTTTTTCTGAGGAATCAACCCCGGATTTGACGGGTGGAGCCATGTTCAACTGGGAAATAGACCTTTGGGGAAAGTGGAGATCAGTTAAAAAATCTGCCAGCATGCATATTCGTGAAGCTAAATTCCTGCAGGAAGCTGCCGCGATTTCATTCTCCCATGAAATCGCTCAGGCTTGGATATTGTTGGCCGCCCAAAAAGAACAAGTGGAGATTATTGCCAAGTCAATCGCCAGCCAGGGAAAGGCTTTGCAACTTTACAAATCAATGGTGAACACAGGCGGGGAAGAGAATGCCACCCTGGCTCTGGAAAACCTCGCCTACCGTAGATTATTGATAAAACAAGCCAAACAAAAGCGTCTTTATGAGGTGAACAAGGTAAGACTCCAGTCACTGACCGGACCCCCCCTTAATTCTAGCCTTCCGGAACTGCTCTGTATTTCGCAGATCAAGCTTCCTCAATTACCCAATGTTTTCCCCACTATTGCCCTCAAGGGAAGGCCAGACCTTTTAGCCAAGGAGGCAAAGCTAAAAGAGAATTTATACCTCGAAAAGAGTAAGAAATATGACCTTTATCCATCCCTGACCTTTCAGGCTTCCGGGCTATCTCTCGGCAGTAATCTCTCCGAACCATTTAAGCAATGGAAAGCATCCATGGGACCTGTTTTAAACCTCCCCCTGTGGAGCCCCCGAAAAAAGTCAGAACTCAGGTATACCATGGCCAAAAGCGAAGTCTACAAACAAGAGTGGAAGGCATTGATCAACCTAGCCATCGAGGAAATTGAAGTAGCCACAAAATCGTTCATTATGGGGCAAAACGAACTTTCCTTGGCAAACCAGGCACATCAGGAATCCTTAAAAATACTGTCTATTTCTAAAGAAAAGTTTAAGGCAGGCTTACATTCCAGCCTTGAACTTTGGATGGATGAGCAAAAAGCTTGGGAAACGGAAAGTCAGTTAATTTCCACCCGTCTTCAACTGTTCCAGTTTGCCTTGGAACTTTCTAGGTCCTTGGGCCTTAAAATAAAAAAGGCTTAATTCAAAGGAGGCTACTTCTTTGTCCACCAAAATAGTGGCATGGATTGTAACATAATTGTAACAATTACGACTCATCCGTGTAACCATTTGCTGATATGTTAAAGAGAATGAAAAGAATAATTCCTAGCCTATTAGCCCTCGCATCTGCTGTTTTTCTCAGTGCCCAAGACATCCAAGTAAAACCTAAGAGTAAGAAAATTACTGAATTAAAATACTCGGGCCGTATTCAGGGGCAATGGGACGGGCTGGAGTCAGATGGCACCAAAGAAGACCGCAACCATTTTTATTTCAGACGGTTGTTTCTTGGGGGTCATGCCAAAATGGGGGGAAACTGGGGAGGGGATATCGTTCTCGACTTCGCAGCATCCCCGAATTCGGAAGGTGGTAAAGCGGATCAAGTATTTATCGAAAGTTCATCTGTCTGGTATAAAACAGACCAAGGCTATCGCTTCGATTTAGGTCAGAAGAAAGTACCCTTTGGTCTTGAAGAAACCACCTCCTCGGCAAAAATGAAAACCATCGAAAGGTCCGCAGTGAATCGACAATTCGCGGAAACTCTTAAATTCAATGCTCGGCATACGGGTTTATTTGCCAGTGGTAATATAGGCGAGTCCGGACTCTCGGCATCGGCAGCCATTGTCAACTCGGGTCAAAACCACAACTCAAAAGATTCCGCACTCAATGATGGACTTTATGGGTATGCATCCAACGATTTTTCTTATTTTGGCAGAATCAGCTTTGAAAATGAAGCGGACGACCTCAGTTATCTGTTCGGAGTGGAGGCTGGTATTCATCAAAATGACGACTCAAATGTGAGTTTAGGCTACGATTCCACAAACGCATGGAATATATTCAGTCGAATTGGGAAAGGTCCCTTCGAGCTTGAGGCTGAGTATATGACAGGAACAGTCGACACAATTTCAGGTGACCATGACCATGATGGTTACTCATTGCAAGGTTGCTACACGATCGACCGAGAGAATCAAGGCGATTGGGAACTTGTCTACCGTTTCTCCACTGTCCAGGGCAAAGGAAGTCAAGATTTGGTTAGTGCCAAGGAAATAATTCGGCGTACAAACTTTACCAAAGATTCTAGTGGCGGTCCCTGGGAGATGGTCGATAAATTCGACCAGCACTACCTGGGTGTAAATTATCTGTTTAACGGGCATGATATTAAATTCATGCTGGGGTACGAAATGAATGAGCTTACAGACACGGAAGAAAACGGCGGATCACAAGACATTGATGGTTTCCGTGCCCGCCTCCAGTTCCTCTTCTAGATATCTCACAAAACTCAGTCACCCGCATCATAAAATTTAATCACTATCTAAACAGCATCATGGCAAATGTAACACCTTGGGAATTCATTGTAGGCTTTCTTTATGTCCTCGGCGGCCTGGGAATTTTTCTTTTCGGCATGCGGGTCATGAGTGAAGGCATTCAAAAAGTAGCGGGCGAAGGCATGCGACGCATCATGGCAACCATGACCCAAAACCGTTTTTTTGGCCTGGCTACCGGTTTGCTTGTCACCTGCCTGGTCCAGTCTTCATCGGCCACAACTGTAATGGTCGTAAGCTTTGTAAATGCCCAGTTACTAACTCTCATGGAGTCGATTGGTGTAATTATGGGAGCCAATCTTGGGACCACCCTGACCGGGTGGATCATTGCAACCATTGGTAAATTCAGCCTTTCTAAAATTGCCCTGCCCATAATAGGTGTTGGGTTACCCTTGGTTTTTATGAGCCAGCCAAAATTCAAACACACCGGAGAATTCCTCGTTGGGTTTGGCTTATTATTTTTTGGCCTGAGTGAATTAAAAAGTGCAGTGCCGGATGTAAAAAGCTTACTTAAAAGTGCAGATCCAGGAGATCAGCTTTTAGTTCAAGACATCCAGGGCTTTATTGAACAGCTTAATAGTTATGGCTTTGGCTCGGTTATTATTTTCCTGATTATCGGGGTTTTCCTCACCATTCTCGTGCAGTCATCTTCGGCCGCCATGGGGATTACGATCATTGTTGCCATTAACGGATGGATTAATTTTGAGATCGCCGCTGCCATTGTACTGGGAGAAAATATTGGCACCACTGTAACCGCATGGCTTGCTTCCCTGGGGGCTAATCTCAATGCGAAGCGAGCAGCCCGGGCCCATTTTATTTTCAACATTGCCGGAGTCTGCTGGATGCTTCTCCTTTTTTATCCTTTTATCGGCATTCTCGATCAAATTATGCCCGGAGCCATCTATATTGATGATGTAACCCAAGCCGAGGCATCCGCATATCTGGCAGAGAGTAATTTTCAGGGTAATCCCACCGAAGATGATATAGCCAAGGCCAAAAAAGCTATAGTCGATAAAAACATTCCCCTACACCTATCCCTTTTCCACACCCTTTTCAACCTCACCAATATTGCTCTGCTCATTGGGTTTACGCCGCATTTAGGCCGATTGGTGGAAAGACTCGTACAACCTAAAACACATGACGGCAAGGCCCCAAAGCCCGGCAGTCTTGCCTCCCTTCACTATGAAGGCTCTGGTGTTCTCCCTAAAACTGGGGAGCTTAACCTTGCTTTAGTTGAAGGGGAGGTCAATCGTTTGGCCGCAATCACCCGCTACATGTTTGAAGGATTTGTGGAAGTCTTTGAAAGCCCGGATGCCGATAAAAGTGATTTGATAAAGGAACTCAAGGAACTGGAAAACAAATGTGATGAACTCGCTTTTGAAGTGACCCAAACCTTGATCTATTGCACCACCGAAAGCTTGGCCGGGGAACGTGCACTTCGAGTGGCCTCCCTGCTTCGTGTCACAGGAGAACTGGAGGACATAGGTGATTGTTGCCACCGCCTCGTGCAGTTAGCACACCGTAAATATCGAAAGAATCGGGTTCTTCCACAGGAGACACTTCGGGAAATCAAAGTATTCTCCGAACAAATCCTTGACTTCATGGAACTATACCAAGCCCACCTCAAAGACGGAAGCATACCAGACATTAAAAAAGCTCAAGCAATTGAGGATCGTATAGACGCTTCCAGAAAATCTCTTCGTAAAAACGCAGTCAAGCGGATGCAGGACAAGGAGAATTTAAAAGCAGAAATGATTTACATCGATATCCTCAATGAGATGGAAAGCATTGGAAATGATGCACTCAATGTGGTCCAAGCCCTGAATCATGTCGTGTGAAAATGCTTAACTCCAAATCCTGTACCTTTTTAGGCATCAGCATTTTCCAAGAAAGCGATATCAAAGATTACAGTTCTTGAACAGTAAGCATCTACACAGGCTCGTTCTCAAAGAGTCGATTTGCCTGTGAAATATTGGTCAAAGAAAATTTCCTACAACTCCAATGAATTAAAAAACTAACCTTCCCTTGTTTGGTTACAGAATAAGGCTAGTTGAGTTAAAATTAGCAATTAAAGTCTTATCTACTCGAGCATAAAGCCTCACTCATCTCGCAGTTCTTTCAGTGAATTTTTTCTTACAGACCCGCACAACTCACCCCGCTAGGGAAGCTTGAAAAAACGGACATAATCGACATACATTTTGGAAGGTAACTGGTCATCCTGGACGGGACCACCTGCCCATTTGGCATTGCGCATCGCATAGTTTAAATTTACCTGGGCATGTAAGTTTTTCGGGACTTCCCTCTCCCACTCAAAATCCTTTACCTTTCCATAGGTCCGATTTTTTACCTTACCACCGGAAAAGTGAAAGTAGGGCTCGGACTTCCATGCGGGCCCATCCTGAGTAAGGTACCAGAAAAATTCGTCATCCGTAACCTTCAACCCAAAGGTAAAAAATTCGTAGAAATTTACTTCATTTCCCTCGATATGATGGCCATGGCCATGGTGTGCTTTATAGACTCGCTGGCTGATAAAAAAATGATCATCTGAGCGTTTGACATAACTTCTTTCAGGTATCCCGTCATGCAGTTCACTGGCCCTAAAATCATGCCACCACAACCCGCTCCACAATCTTGTTTTCTCGGGGGCGGCGATAAATTCAAACATATCAATTTCAAGTAAATCTTCGGGTTTCCAATCTCCCACTTTTCGGGAAACCGTCCAAAAGGCACCATACCCCGCATTGTTTCAAGGCAGTTTACAGCGCAATTCCAGATACATATTATTGCGCAGCTCATACCCCGCCCGTGTATGCACACCACCTGAAGAATAATTGAATGTGGTTTCTTTAGACCATGTCCTACCCGGGACTGGCACAGGTTCCCGCTTTTGGGTAAAAACGAGCAGGCCATCCTCGAGGGTAATGTTTTCTTTTTTATAGATACAATCAACACCCTCGTTCTGAAGATTCTTTTGATTGATCCCCAGACCCCACATCGCATCGTTCACAATAGCTCCATCAAACTCATCCCCAAAAGCAAACTTCGCCCCAGGAGGCCCATCCAACCGGCTCTTTTCCAAAGCCAACAAAGGCATAAGAGCCATCCCCAAAAGGGAAGCCAGGGAAGAGGTAATTCTAAAAAATAATGAATAAGAAGAGGAGGGGCGGGCAATCATATTGCAAAGGGTTGGCATAAACTTATGGGAGATTTTAAATTAATTATTATGTTTCCACATAAGAACAAATATTTTTTGGGGTCAACTCATCCAAAACACCTTGAAGGTATTTATTAAAACTATATCTCAAATTCCTACTAGGTAATAATTTTTACCAATTGAAAGGCATAGACTAAATAAATTACATTTTATTGATAGAAAAGCGTCAGTTTTTTTAATTTTTAGTTATCTACTATGACATAATGAGTAAAAAAAATAAGTTAAATCGTTGCGATTTCTTACGTTTGCTGGCAAAAAGTGAGCCAGTTGTACGGTCCTACCTGCGTTCTTTGGTACAGGATTACCATGATCATTCTGAAATCATGCAAAATGCTTTCATTATCGCATGGGAGAAATTTTCACAATTTGAGGGAGATGAGAATGACTT
>Ga0181571_10002396_pt1 | contig 13901 bp, 9 predicted proteins | sample 101ome_17_FD_132440 | JGI IMG/M metagenome (GOLD analysis project Ga0181571, IMG submission 132440) | Coastal salt marsh microbial communities from the Groves Creek Marsh, Skidaway Island, Georgia - 101407AT metaG (megahit assembly) | ecosystem: Environmental > Aquatic > Marine > Intertidal zone... | reverse complement strand
GGTGTTGATGAACGCCTCCTCCACGTTGTCGCTGGTCTTGGCGGACGTCTCCAGGAACACCAGGCCGTGCTCCCTGGCGAACTCCTCCCCTTCCTCCCGCGACACCTGCCTCTTGTGCGCGACATCGGACTTGTTGCCGATGAGCATGATGGTCATGTTCGGGTTGGCGTGCTGCCTCGCGTCCTCGAGCCAGGAGGAGAGGTGCTCGAACGTCTCCCGCCGCGTGATGTCGTACACCAGCAGCGCCCCCGCGGCGCCGCGGTAGTAGGAGCGGGTGATGGACCTGAAGGACTCCTGCCCGGCGGTGTCCCAGATCTGAAGCTTGATCTGCCTGTCGTTGATGCTGACCATGCGCGAGCCGAACTCCACTCCGATGGTCAGGTCGTGGACGTGCTGGAACCTCTTATCGGTGAACTGCAGGAGCAGGCACGACTTGCCAACGCCTGCGCGCGCGGATTCGGTGGAGGGATCGGGGACTTTGGTCAGCACGGGAGGGGAGGGCATTTCTCGGAAGACACGAGAACGTCGTCGGCCTTGGAGCCCCCGGGGGCGAGGGAGGTGGGGGAACGGTCGAGGGTCGGGTTTGGACGCGCACCCGTGTCGCCGATGATTATGTACTTGAACAGATACCTGCGAAAGGGGCGAGAGGCGAACGGGTGGGGGTCTTCAGCGCCTTGGGAAGAGGGGTGCGACGAGGGTCCGGGATGCTGAATTTTATTCCCCCGACGCGACGCGGGCGGGCACGGCCGATGGGGACCGAGACGCGGGCGCGCATTCGCGCGCTCTCGCGGGGTTAGGAGGGGTGGATCTCGGTCGGTCACTCACGCGTAGCTCATGGCCGCGTCGCTACCTCCTTCGAGTCGGGGTGGACGACCGTGGCGCGACCGGCTCGGTGCGGGCCGCGGCAAGGAATATGCCAGACGGGCAACAGCAGTGAGCTGGTCGGCGAAATCGAAGGGACGTGCGTGTGACTCGGCTGTTTGAAAGCGGCGCCCGCACAACACCGCTCCGCGGGAACGATGGAGGAGTCCACGGAGCCCGAGCCCGCGCCGGATTCGCCCCGACCTGTCTCTGACGAGGAGGTGTACAAGCGATGGTTCGGTCTCGCCGACCAGGACCAGGACGGGCGCGTCACCGGCAAGGATGCCGTGGAGTTTTTCGGGCTCTCTGGCCTCCCCAAGGAGGCGCTCTCGCGCGCGTGGCAGCTCGCGGACCTCAACCGCCAGGGGTACCTGGGTAAAGACCAGTTCGTGCGCGCGCTCCGGGTCATCGCACTGGTGCAGAGCGGCACCGAGGTCTCGAAGCTGAGCATGGACGCCCTGGACGCCGCGGTGGCTGAGGGATCGCTGCCCGTCGCCGAGCTCGAGGGCCTCGCGCACGACAGCAGCAACCTGAACAACCCGTTCGCCGCGAAGGCCATGTCCGAGTCCCTGAGGGAGGTGGCCGAGCGCACGGGCAACAACTACCCGACCAAGGCCACCCCGGGGCGTCGTAACCCGGGGTCCAACCCGCGCGGTCAGAGGATGACCGCCGCGCAGGCCACCGGCATCGTCGACGCCCTCAAGGAGATCTACAAGGCCAAGGTCCGGCCCGTCGAGGAGGCGCTCAAGTTTGGCTCCTTCTACTCCCCCTTGCTCACCGACGGAGACTTCGAGGGCAAGCCGAACGTGCTGCTCCTGGGCCAGTACAGCACCGGTAAGACCACGTTCATCAAGCACCTGCTGGGGACCGAGTACCCCGGGTGCAACATCGGGCCCGAGCCGACGACGGATCGCTTCGTCGTCGTCATGCACGGCAAAGAACCCAGGGTCACCCCGGGGCAGACGCTCGCGGTGCAGACGGACAAGCCGTTCACGGGCCTGGGCAACTTTGGCAGCGCGTTCCTCTCCAAGTTCCAGGCGAGCTCGTGCGACGCGAAGCTCCTCGAGGAGGTGACGATCATCGACACCCCCGGCGTGCTCTCCGGCGAGAAGCAGCGCATCGACCGGGGGTACTCCTTCGTCCACGTCTGCGAGTGGTTCGCGGCGAGATCCGACGTCATCCTGCTGCTGTTCGACCCGCACAAGCTGGACATCAGCGACGAATTCAAGTCGGTAATCGCCAGCCTACGCGGCCACGACGACAAGGTGCGCGTGGTGCTCAACAAGGCGGACCAGGTCTCGGCGCAGCAGCTCATGCGCGTGTACGGCGCTCTGATGTGGTCGTTGGGTAAAGTTTTCAACACGCCGGAGGTGTGCAAGGTGTACGTGGGTTCGTTCAACGATCAGCCGCCAAACACGGAGAACAACCAGCTGGGCGCTGAGCTGTTCGAGAAGGAGCAGAGCGACCTCAAGCGGGACCTGCTGGACATCCCCCAGCGATCGTGCGATCGCAAGGTTAACGAGTTTGTGAAGAGAGTGCGAGCGTGCGTCACCCACGCTAAGATCATGACGCACCTGAGGGGGAAGATGCCGCTGATGGCAGGGCACGAGTCGAAGCAGAAGAAGCTGTTGGGTAGGTTGGATAAGGAGTTCGAGGAGTGCGTGCACACTCACCAGATACCCAAGGGTGACCTGCCCAACGAACGACGGTTCGCCGAGATTTGCAAGGGGATTCCAATCTGGAAGATGACGAAAGTCGACAAGAAGCAGATGAAGGCGCTGGAGGAGGTGCTGTCGGTCGACATCCCGGAGGTTATGCGGCGGTTCGATAACCCTTTCTGAGCTTGAGTCATGATTGTAACGATACGTCCATCATTCCTGTACACTTGAGAGCCGGCCCTCGCCCTCGCTGCGACATTCTCGGCTGGACCAAGGCAGAGATGAAATATATTTCAGCGGGGAACGAAGCTTTTTCGTGTGCACAGCCGATGCGCGACTGGGGCTTAGATCCGGGAAGCCCGCAATGGGCGCCAGATCCCTACGCAGAGGTCGACAGCACGCGCGTTTCTCGACGAAGGGAGCACGCGCGGCGCGCGAACGAGCTGGACAAGAGGCTGGTGTCTCCCACCGCCCCGGACCCGCTGAATCTCCCGGAGCACTACGCCGACATCATGTGGAGGGAGCACGTCTCCAGGTTTTGGGCGGAAGAGCCTAGAGTTCGAGAGTGGTCGCGGCTTCGCGAGGCTGAGGGGAGTACGCCGGAGGGACTCCTGCGTGGGGCAGCTCCGGCGAGGTGGGACGCGGAACGATGGCCCAGGTCTCGCGTCCCGGGAAAACGATTCGTCGAAGTTCTCCGGGACGACGACGACGTCGCCGCGCCAGTCGACGAGGACGAGAACGCGCCCGAGGTGGACATCGTCAACTCCGATCGGTTATACGCTCTCGGTAACTTCGACCACTTCTTCACCCCAATCCCGTCCGCCAGAGAGGAAGGCGAGGACCACGTACCCCCCCCCTGGGAGGTGACGCCGACGCCTCGGGAAGCCGAGGGCGCGGTTGACGACGAACGCGCGGATGATGCCGAACGCCCCGCCGCGAACGCGACCGAGGATGACGGCCCACCCGACTGGTACGATAAGGTGGTGGTGGACCGCGCGCGGCTGTCCCGCGGGGTCAGGTTCGAGAGCAAGGGCGAGACGCGCGAGGACGCCGTCGCTCGGAGGCTCCGGGGGCACCCGACGCCGGAGGAGGCGAGGCAGGATAAAAGGCGGGACAAGAGCAGGGCGATGAAGGAGCTCAAGGAGGTGAGGCACGCGCTGGGTATGTCCAACAGGGTCGTGGGAGAGAAGGGTGACGACACACGGGCGAAGGAGAGGGGGCGTAGGTAGTAGCGGTTGTGGCAGATTGAAGCGTTGTTAACGTCCTGTCACCTTCTCCCGACAGTCGAACTTTCCGAGCTGCCGAGTCAGCCCTGTCAGCACGTTGTCCTTTTCGTTCCGGGCCAGCTCACACACAACCCGGGGCGGGCACGTGGCAGCCGACAAAACGCGACCCACCCACGCCGCTCCCTCGACCATGCCTTACATCTCCGTCGACGCCCTCGTGGGTGACGGACCCGTGGCTCCGCCCCCAACGCTCGCCGACGGGGGCCGCGTCTCGGAAAACGCCCGAGATTGGGGCGCTTCACCCCCGAATGTCGACGAGGACCCGAAGCGCGTTGCGTGGCGCGCAAACTACACCGCCGAGCTCGCGCGCGTGCTCAACACCCCCGCGAACGACTATCACGACTCCGCCGCGCGACTCGGCGGCCTCGTCAAGTCCGCGCTCCTCGAGTTCGGGCACCTCAAAACGGAACCGTCCAAGTTCTTCGAGGCTCACCGGCTACTCGTCAATCACGGCTTCGAGCAGGGACCGGGATTCAGCATCAGGTTCACGGTCCAGTACAACCTCTTCGCCGGGACCGTGCTCGAGCTCGGAGGATCCGAACACCTTAGGACGCTCGACGAGATGCAGCGAGACGGCGAGCTCGGGTGTTTCGCGCTCACCGAGAAGCTGGCGGGCGTCAACTCTGGGCTGGTGGTTCAGACGACGGCGAGGTGGGTCCCGGATAAGGGCGCGTTCCTGCTGCACACGCCCCACGACGGCGCGTGCAAGAACTGGATCTCGCAAGGTCTGACCGCGTGTAAAGTGGTGGTCATGGCGGACCTCATCGTCGGCGGCGAGAGCAAAGGACCTCACGCGTTCTTGGTCGAGCTTCGCGCGAAAGGTTCCGGGCCGGGGTATCCCGGCCGGGTATCGACGGGGGTGACCCTCGGGGACATGGGCGCCAAGACCACGGGTAACGACCTGGACAACGCGTGGATATCCTTCGAGAATAAGTGGATCCCGCGCGAGTCCCTCCTGGACCGATACTGCGACTTGACCGTCGACGGCGGATACGTCGCGAGGGGCGGAACCTCGGCGCCGATGTCGAACATGGAGCTCATCGGCCAGCGCCTCTTCACCGGCCGAGTCGCCGTGGCTCAGGGGGCGCACGAGTTCAGGCGCCGGCTCTTCCGCAGAACGCGCGCGCATAACGATGCGAAGCCGTGCTGGGCTCCCGGCGGCGGCAGCCACAGCGCCAAGAAGACGCTGATGCTATCGTCGGTGCCGCAGCTTCGAGCGCTGTATCGCGAGGCGGATGCCAGGGAGGCGAGGATGACCGCCTACCTGGCCTCGGTGGAACGGGACCTGTGCGAGACGCTCACAAACGGTACGAGGCCCAGCGCGGAGATGGTCGAGGCGGTGGCGGCGGCGAAGGTCTCCGCGGTGGACGAGGCGATCGAGTACTGCCACAGGCTGAAGCAGGAGGTGGGCTCCTACGCGCTGATGGCCGGCACCGGGTTTGAGCACACGGACTTTCTTCAGTGCTGCAAGTTTGCCGAAGGCGACAGCAGGATCCTGCTCATGAAGGTGGCGCGCGATAGGGTCAAGACGTACGGTCGCATCGCGGCGAAGGGCGGCGAGGTTCCCGCGTGGATGTCGCCGAGGGAGGCGAAGGCGGTGGCTGAGCTGGCGAAGGCGCTCCAGGCATCCGCCGCCGGGGGAAAGAGGCCAGCAGAGGCTTGGGAGGAACACTGGGACAAGGCGTACGCCACCGCGAGGTTGGCGGTGGATAACATCGTGACCAGACGCGTAGGCGGGCCGGATAAGTGGTCCAACGCTGGGTGGCGCTCGACGCCTGCGAGCCGGTTATAGAGGGGTTTGTAGACGTTTTTTATCAGTCACAAAGCCCGCCTTCTTCGTCGTTCTTTCCCCGCGACACAGCTGTGCGGCGCCGAGGGCCCAGCCCGGCGCGGCGCGACATGTCGTTGCTTATGGGCGAGTGGAAGCACCTAAGGCGCACGCCGCCGGGCGGTGTACCCGCTGACGCGCCCGCATCGCCAACGAACCACCTCCACCTCCGCGCGCTCCCTGGACGCGAAAGCAAGTCCTCCGCCACGGGCGACGGGCCGCCCTCCTTCTTCTCCAGCGCTCTCCCGTTGCTCGAACCGCCCATCGAAACCCCTCTCCCTCTTCCCGCGCCACCACTCAACCCTCGCCGCGCGCGCGGCAGGGCCTCCATAGACGCCGTCACGGCGCTCACCGAGCTCAAGCGCTCGCTCGACTTCGACGTTTCAGAGGAACGTGGGAGCGCCTCGCGAGTCGCAGGCGGCCGCTCTCGCACGAGCCGCAGGCCGCGCGAGGACATGAGCGTCGCGATGATGCCCCTCCTTGAGACGGTTCCCACAGCGGCCGGACCCGGAGCCCCAAAGGCGCTGCCCGAGCTCCCAAAAGACATCGAGGAGATGAGCTACCGCGAGTTGAAGGTCGGGTCGACTCGTTCCTTTCTTCCCGATCCTCTCGCCGCCTCAACGCGACTCTCTTTCCCAGGACCACTACCCCCTCGTCTTCGGGAAGGCGACCAACAGCAACAACAAGGGGTGGTTGTACAGGGTCATCAAGGCTCGCTACATGAACCCCGAGGTCGAGGGGGAGGAAGACGTGACCGCAGAGGAAGACGGCACCGCGGCGGCTCGCCCTCGCCGCCGGAAGCGCGTGGACTACCTGGCGGTCCTGTCCGCGGGCGCGGCTTAAGCATGCGCGGGGGAGCACGCATGCACGCATGCACGCACGCACGCACTGCACTGCACTGCACGCGCGAGATAGGTTTTCGTCCCGTGGACGGCGCTTCGTGATGATGAGACGCATATCAACAATCGATGACATTTAAACCGCGGGCGGGTCTCCAACCCCGCGCTGCTGGAAAAAAAAACATTCAGCCCCCTCGCCCGCCCCTTTTAGCAGCACTGGCTGTTGGCCTTCCCGACAGGCCTGCCCTCGCCCGGCCTGACCGTGGCACCCTTGGGACCCTGGTTGAGCGCCGGCTGCGACGCCATGCGCGTCTTGATCTCGGCCGCCATGGTCATGAACGCCTGCTCGACGTTGGTGGCGTTCTTCGCCGAGGTTTCCAGGAAGGGGATGCCAATCTCGTCCGCAAACGCCTTCGCCGTCTCGTAGTCCACCGCCCGCTTCGCCGTGAGGTCGCTCTTGTTACCCACCAGCAGCTTGTTCACGTTCTCGTTGGCGTACCTGTCGATCTCGTTGAGCCACTGCTTGACATTGTTGAAGGACTCCGCGTCCGTCACGTCGTACACCACGATGATGCCGTGCGCGCCGCGGTAGTAGGAGGAGGTGATGGTCCTGAAGCGCTCCTGGCCCGCGGTGTCCCAGATCTGAAGCTTCACCGTCTTGCCCTCCAGCTCGACCGTGCGAATTTTCTAAAAGAGGGTGGAAGAGGGCGGAGAGGAAAGAGGGAACGAGACGGTCAGTCAGGTCGCGAGGGATCCGAAATGTGTCGTTCCAATTCGGCTTCCCAGAGGCAGAGGGCACCCGCGGCTGGATCTCGGGGATAATCGGACGCTGGGGGTCGCGGCGGAATGCGCGCGCGAATCGGGAGGTGGGCACTCACGAAGTCGACGCCGATGGTGGAGATGTAGCTCTCGGTGTATGTATCGTCGGCGAAACGGAGCAGAAGGCACGATTTGCCGACGCCGGAGTCACCGATCAGCTGCGACGAGACGCGGGGGTGGAGAGGGGAATACTTTGGTGAGACGTTCGACGAGGGTCGGATTTCCGGCGAGATCTGGGCGGGGCGACGGGGCCATCGGGCACGCGGGGCGACGGATCGACGTCTACTCGTCGTTTGATGGCGAATTAGACTCGGGTGCGCACCAGGAGCTTGAAGAGGTAGTCACTGCGGGAAGGCAGGGAGAGGAGGGGAGCGCAGGACGTCAGCGTCGAGAAATTTGCCAGGGGGGGCAACGCCTCCGTGTGACGTTGGGGGACGGAAAGGAACCGGGTCGACGGGGAGCCGCGAGCGCGCCGAACGGTCGTCGCGAGCGCGCCCTCGCGGACGTTGCGGGCACGAAGGGGACGTGGCACTCACTATTCGGGGTTCATCTTGCGTGGGCGCTGCGTGGGCGCAACCTCGAATGGGAAGGGACGGGCCACCATTATCGTCTTCGGCCACGAAGTCGCAGTCACAAAACAGCATCAAAATGCAACCGACCGATTTTTTCGACTTCACACCAGCTCTACCAGCGCCCACCGGCACAAAGTGTTCGGGTCTGAAAACGCCCCTCAAAACGCACTCAAAACGCTCACTCTTCCTCCACCAGCACGAAGTCCGCGTCGTCCGGCACAAAGTCCGGCGCGGGTTCCACCGTCCTCGCCGGTTTTTTCCACTCGCACCACCTCCAGAACACGTAATCAACCGCCGCGACGCACGCAAAGAGCGGCCCCGCAAACGCGCCGCACCGGCTCAGCCGAACCAACCTGCCCACCAGACTATCATCCGTCGCGTGCGCGCGCTCGTACACGCGCTCCACGCGCTCGGCGACGTCGTCCCAGCTGTACATCTCGGCCACGCGCTCGTGTATGGCGACCGGGTCGACCGCGGCCCTTTGGTTTCCTTTGGTCGACCCCTCGGGGTTTCCTTTGGTCGAACCCTCGCGCCCTTTCGTTGAATCGCCGCCAGCCTCGAGCACTTCAATCGCGTCGTTCAGCGCGTCGACGAGCGCGGCGGGGTTGGGCTTCGCGAGGTACAGGAGGTCAGGCGGGAGCACCTCCGGCACCCCGCCCACGCCCGTCGCCACCACGAGGCACCCGCAGCACGCTGCCTCGAGAATAGCGATGCAGAACGATTCCGTCAGGGAACAGTTCAGGAAGACGTGCGCCCTTTGAAGCACGTCGGAGACCCTCGCGTGAGGTACGTTGCCCAGCAGCGTGACCCGCTCCGTGAGGCCGTGCGATTTCGTCATCTCCTCCAGGTGCGGTCGCATAGATCCGTCCCCGGCGACGAGAAAGTCAACCCGGGGGAAACGTTCGCACGCCAACGGAATGACGCCGGCGAGCAGGTGAACCCCTTTCCTGTACGCCAGCCTCGCGGTGACGGCCACGGTGATTCGCCCCGGCTCAGCCTTACTCCCGTCCATGCGAAAACCCCGCTTCGCCGGATCTGGGACGAAGCGAACGGCGTCCACCGCGTTCGGTATGACGGACACCCTCTGCGGCGGCACGCCCGACCTCAGCACCGTGTTCTCCTTCGCCGTGTGACTCACGCAAACCACGTGGTTACAGTCGGCGAGGGTCAACACCAGCAGCTTGTTCATGTGTATGTGGCTGGCGTCCGAGAAGCCGAACAGGGAGTGGTCCGTGAACACGCACTTGTATCCCATGGTTCGAGCGTGGAAGCACGCCTGGTGGCCCATCACCGCAAACGCCTGATGCGAGTGAACAACGGTGACCCTCTCGCGGAGCAGGATCAGCCGCAGTAAGTCGCTGTGCCCGAATATGTCCGGCAACGTCGCGCCGTTGTACACGGGAACCCTGGGCACGTAGTAAACCTTGAGTCCGTTGGTCATGTGCCGCACGCCGCACCTATCTCCGTACGCGTGGGTCAGCACCGTCACCTTGTGACCCCTCGCGATGAGCCTCTGCGCTAGCGAGTACATGTGGAGCTCCACGCCCCCCAGGTTCGGCAGGAAAAAGTCCGAGACGAGGAGGACGCTGTGCGGCGGCGACATCGCGTCGTCCGCGCGCCACCTCGGGCCCGGCACCCCCCACGTGAAACCCCGGTCCCACCACCCGCGGCCCTTCGCCGGGCCCGCGGGTACCCCCGTCGCGGGATCCGTCTCCCACTCCCAAGGTTGACGGGTACCGCCCCTCGCGGGATTCGAACCCGCGCTCGTCTTAACCCGCGCACGCGTCTTAACCCGCGCACGCGTCTTAACCCGCGTCTCAACCCGCGTCTCCTTCCCGTCCGTCCTCTCCGACGTCCCGCCTCTTTGGCAACCGCCGAATAGCGCGACGTGCACCTCCGCGTACACCCGCGCGATCACCGAGAGGGGCGGTCTGAGCGACGGGAACACCAGCACCACCCCGTCCCTCGACCGGGGTTTCGATCCCCCGACGTCCCCGTCACCGGACGGACGACGACGATCGGTACCGCCCCGAGGAACGTGCCCAACTCGCCCCTTGGTCACGAAGCACAGATAGAAGAAGACGTCGGACGTGGTCACCGCCTCGTTGACGAGGACGGAGACGATCGTCTCGGCGTCGATGAATCGGACCGAACGAGGCGACCGCGACAGCATCGTTCGAACGGAGAGCTGCACGCCGACGTCGCGCATGACCAACACGGACTCGGATACCACTGCGGACGCGGCGGACGCGATCGCGAGCGCGAGCGACGCCGCCGCGCCGAGGATGAGCCACGCGACGAAGGGGAGGGAACCGCCTGATCCCCGGAGAGTTAACAAGAGCGCCCGTCCGAGCGCGGCGGGTTCGGGAATCCCTTCGCCGAGAGATATCGCGCCGACGAGACACACGTTGACTAAGAGACACAGGGGTGCCATCGACGAGGTCAGCGCGTCGCGCGTGGACCTGCACACGCGGTACTCGACGGTGTCCGCGTCGATCTCGAACGTCCGTAGCCTCATCCCTCGACTCGGGGCGCCGTCCTCACGGGCCGCGGATTCGATCCGTGCGGCTTCGTGTGCGTCCGCCGTCGACGGAGCGTCCTCGACGATCCTTCTAGAGTCTCTGTGCCGCGCCGACATCGCGAACCCGGCGCGCCCTGGGCCTAGCGACCCGGCGCTCGCGCCCCTGTGCCCAGACTTCATCGACGCAACGGTGCCGAAAAGTCAGCGTGTCAGCTGAAGAATCCTTCGTCGGAAGCCTTCGTTGGCCGCACTTTGACGCGCACCCCACGCGCCATGTCGAAGAAGTCGGAGCCCGATGCGGAGTTCATCGCCGAGGCCCAGGAGGCCTACATCGACGAGGACTGGCTCAAAGCGCTCGATCTGTACGACATCATGGTCGAGGGCTACCCCAAGTACGTGCCCGGTTGGGTCCATCGCAGCGCTTGCAACCTGAAGCTGGGCAGACACAACGATGCGCTGGGCGACGCGGCCAAGGCGGTCAAGCTGGACGATACCAACCCCAAGGCTCACCTGCGTAAAGGCATGGCGTTCTTCGAGCTCGGCGAGGCGGAGGCTGCGAGGATGTGCTTCGAGAGGGGCGCACAGCTGGACGGCTCGGGGGCCAAGGTGTACGGGGAGTGGATCAAGAAATGCGACGACCTGATCTTGGGCGCGATCGAGTCGGCTGTTCCGAAGGAGGACGGAGCCGCCGACGCCGCAAAGCCCGAAAACCCCCGGGCCGATATCCCACCCGCGTCTGCCGCCGCGCCCGCGCCCGCCGCCGCGCCCGCGCCCCGACACAAGCACCAGTGGTACCAGTCCCTCTCGCACATCACCTTGGAGGTGTTGGCAAAGAACGTGAGGCCCGACGACGCGTCGTTCCAGATTGACGCCGACCGCGTGCGCGTCAGCGTCGCGAACGAGGACGACCCGACGGACCCGTACGTGCTGGACCTGAAACTCTTCGGGAAGGTGCTCCCCGAGCAGTGCAAGACGTCCGTCGGGGTGGCCAAGCTGGAGGTGAGGCTTAAAAAGGCTGAGGACGCGCAGTGGGGCGACATCGTCGAGGGTAGCGGCGGCGCATCCGGCGCCGCGACCGCCGCTAAGACGGTCGTGGCGGCGCCGCCCGCCCGGCCGGCGTACCCGAGCAGCAAGGCAGCGCAGAAGAAAACCGTCACGGACTGGGACAAGCTGGAGAGGGAGCTCGAGAAGGAGGAGGAGGATGAGCTGTCGGGGGACGCGGCGCTGAACGCGATGTTTCAAAATATTTATAAAAACGCAAACGAGGAGACGAGGCGGGCGATGAACAAGTCGTTCCAGGAGAGCGCCGGGACGGTGCTGAGCACCAACTGGGACGACATCGGGAAGAAGAAGACGGAGGTGCAACCGCCGGAAGGGATGGAGGCCAAGAAGTACGAGATTTAGGCTGGTGGGGAGGATAAGGCGTCGAGGATAGCCCGATGTGGTCAACTTTTATTTTTTTCACGGAAGCGTTGGCCTTCATATACCATGTGTTGTGAGTGATGTCGCTCGCCATCGTCTCCTTGAGAGATGCATGCCGCTCCGGTCATTTCGCGAAATTCGTCGCCTTGGCAAACCGCGCGAAGCTCACGCCACCTTCCAGGACATGGAAGGGTCGAAGTTGATGGCATCTGCGAGGTCCTTCTTGCTGGTGTTGGCGGGTTGCACGCCCGTGAGTACGCGTTGCACCAGCGTCTCCATCTTCTCGCGGTACATCGTGCGGCATTTCTTGAACTCGAGGTACCACACGAAAAATGGAATCCCCTCCTGCGCCATGAATTTCTGGAACTCAACCTGGGATCCCTGGTGGTGCACGAACGAGCCCATCTCGGTCTTTTTCATCTGCTTCATGATTTGCGCCACTTGGTCGCCAACCATTTTAGGCTCCAAGTAGGCGCGCATCAGGGGCACGCAGATGTTCTCCTCCTCCGTCAGGTGCTTTTTCATCTCGGGCGTGTACTTATCGAACGCTTTGAGGACCGGCTGGAGTTTACGACTGACCAAACTGGCGCCCGATGAAAGCTTGGCCACCTCATCGTCGACTTTGTGCATGAGCTTCAAGATCTGCTCGTGGTCCTTCTCGAGCTTGGCCGGGAGGTCGACGCGCTCTTTGAGCATCGGGTTAAAAAGGTTCTCCTCGTGCCCGTGATGGGTGTGCACAAGTTCGAAGTGCCCCCTCCAGTACGTCTTCAAAGCGTCGATCTGCCAGTCCTCGATCACGGTCTCTTGCGAAACGCGAACCAGCATGGCGTGGAATTTGCCCATCTCGGCTCGGATGGTGTTGTGGATCCTGAACCAACCGTCACTGATGGCGGGGTACTTCCACAGCGCCTCCTTGTCGGGGAGGAAGCCGTTGATGGCATAGGATCCGATGGGATTTGGGGGGACACCGACGGCCATGTTGGCGGTTTCGGGGCGGACGGGAAAGTGCACGAAAAAATGACGTTATGCGCGCCAAGATGCGTTTCGGTCGTCAGGTCGTCTGAAGATCTGCCAGGTGGCGCAACGAGAATCACATGATCATTTGAACTGCTTTATTTGTGAAAAGGTGCATTCAGGTACGAGTTAAAGTTTGCCGCCTCTTCGCGGCGCGTAGCCCCCACCCGGGCGATGATCGCGTCTCCCGTCCCGCTTTCCAATCACCTGACGACGCCCTCACCCGACGCCATCGGCCGGCACTGCGAGAAGTACTCGTCCACCTCCACGCACTCGTCCGTCGCCTCGACACAGCACGTCCCCCCCGCGTGGTCGCCGCCGCCGCACCGCTCGTACGTCTCCACGCACCGCTCGCACTGCCAGAACCAATCGTTCCGGCGCACGCAACGCAGGGGCCCGCAGCAGGACCCTCGGCCGAACCCGTTGGCCGAACCCCCGAACCCGCCGCACTGCCCAAACTCGCCGACGCATCGCGGACGGTCCTTCGCCTCGGCGACGAGCTTGCCGTCCTCGACGCGGCGCTCGTACCGCTCGCGACCGACGCGAACGTTTCGCGCCACGATCCTCTTGGCCACGCACTGGTGGAACCCATCGGTTCGAACCACGCACTCCAGGCCCTGCGCGCAGCACTGCGGGCCGTCGTGATCGTACCCGCCGCACTGCTGCAGCGAGGTGGCGCAACCCGTCGGGTCGCACTGCGAGTAGTACTCGTTCAAAGAGACGCACGGCGCGGCGCCCTCGCAGCAGGTGGGCCCGAGGTAGCCGGCGGTGCCGCCGCACTGACCCCACGCCGCCGCGCATTCCGTCTCCGCGTCGTTCGTCTCCCGGTACTCGTCGATCACCTCGGACGGGATCGTCGTCGTCCGAACTTCTATTTGGTTCTCGTCCCCGTCGTTCACCGTCGGATCCGGGACGCACCGGTAAAAAGCCGTCCCGGGGCTGGCGTCGGGATCCGGGGCTTCGACGCACGCGAGACCGCGGCGGCAGCACCTCGCGCCGTCGAAAGGAACGTGAATGACGGTGCCGCCGCCGGCGCCGCCGCCGCCGTTCGTGGAGGGCTCGGGTAAGTCCACGGCGACGG
>Ga0181571_10002395_pt1 | contig 13910 bp, 16 predicted proteins | sample 101ome_17_FD_132440 | JGI IMG/M metagenome (GOLD analysis project Ga0181571, IMG submission 132440) | Coastal salt marsh microbial communities from the Groves Creek Marsh, Skidaway Island, Georgia - 101407AT metaG (megahit assembly) | ecosystem: Environmental > Aquatic > Marine > Intertidal... | reverse complement strand
CGGTTTTCCACGCATTGCTGTCACCGGGTGATACGGTCATGGGCATGAGCCTGGCCGATGGCGGCCACCTCACGCACGGTGCTGGTGTCAATTTCTCAGGCAAGTTCTATAACGCCGTGCAATATGGCATCAACCATGACACCGGTCTTATCGACTACGACCAGTTGGCTGCCATGGCGCTGGAGCACAAGCCCAAGCTTATTATTGGCGGCTTCTCGGCGTACAGCCGCACCATGGATTGGGCCCGTTTTCGAGAAATCGCCGATTCGGTAGGCGCGTGGCTGTTGGTCGACATGGCCCACGTGGCGGGATTGGTGGCTGCAGGCGTTTATCCGTCTCCGGTTCCTTACGCCGATGTGGTCACATCAACTACCCATAAAACCCTTCGCGGCCCACGCAGCGGCATTATTTTGGCCCGCGCCAACCCTGATCTGGAGAAAAAGCTCAACTCGGCTATTTTCCCCGGCGCGCAGGGCGGCCCGTTGATGCACGCCATTGCCGGCAAAGCCGTGGCATTTAAAGAGGCCATGGCGCCTGACTTTGTCGATTACCAAAAACAAGTCGTGGCCAACGCCAAGATCATGGCCGAAACGTTCATGGCCCGGGGTCACAAAATCGTGTCTGGCGGGACAGATAACCACCTCATGCTGCTGGATTTGATTGGCAAGGAATACACCGGTAAAGACGCGGACGCAGCGCTGGGAGAAGCCTACATCACGGTCAACAAGAATGCCGTGCCTAATGATCCCCGCTCACCCTTCGTAACGTCTGGCTTGCGCTTGGGGACACCGGCCATCACCACGCGCGGTTTTGGCGAGGCTGAAACAGCTGCACTAACCGAGTGGATTTGCGATGTCTTGGACTCGCTCGAGCGCGGTGATTCGGCTGAGGTTATTCCGGCAGTCCGGGCTAAAGTGCTCGAAGTGTGTGCTCGGCTGCCGGTTTACGGTAACTGAGTCGTAGCTGATAACGTCGGCACTGACGCACCATGCACTGCCCATTTTGTGCCGCCGATGACACCAAGGTCATCGATTCTCGATTAGTGGCCGAGGGTGGTCAGGTGCGCCGCCGGCGCGAGTGTTTGCAATGCCGTGAGCGTTTTACCACCTTTGAGCTGGCCGAATTGGTGATGCCGCGGGTTATCAAGCAAAACGGTAACCGAGAACCCTTTGACGAAGAGAAACTCCGCGCCGGGTTTTTGCGTGCATTGGAGAAGCGGCCCGTTTCACTGGAGGCCATTGAAGAGCAGATTTTGCTTATCAAACATCAATTGCGCGCCACAGGAGAGCGAGAGTTACCGTCACGCGAGGTGGGCGAGTTGGTGATGCAGGCGCTCAAAGCACTGGATCAAGTGGCGTATGTCCGCTTTGCGTCGGTGTATCGCAGTTTTCAGGATCTGTCAGAGTTTCGAGATGCCATTGAGCGTCTGGAAGCTGAGCCCGCTGACAACGAATCATGACGAGCGACCCAGCGGATCAACGCGCCCTCGATGGCGTGTTTATGGCCCGTGCCATTGCGGTGGCCGCCAACGCTAGGGAGTGGGCCAGTCCCAACCCAGCCGTGGGCTGCATTTTGGTCAAACAGCAGCAAGAGATAGGCGCGGGGTTCACGCAGCCGGCAGGGCAGGCCCATGCCGAAGTCATGGCGCTACAAGCGGCCAAAGACGCGGGCCATAGCACCGTAGGCGCTACCGCCTATGTCACCTTAGAGCCTTGTAATCATCAAGGTCTGACCGGTCCCTGCTCTGAGGCGTTGATTGCAGCGGGGGTTACCCGGGTGGTGGCCTCCTTGGAAGACCCCGATCCCCGGGTGGCAGGTGGCGGTTTTACTCGATTGCGTGAGGCAGGCATTGCCGTTGATGTGGGGCTAATGGCCGAAGATGCCCTCGAGGGGCTTCAGGGTTTTTTCTGGCGTTTAACACGGGGCTATGGTCGAGTCACCTTAAAGTTGGGGATCTCGCTAGACGGCAAAGTGGCGATGGCGTCGGGAGAGAGTCAGTGGATTACCGGGCCCCAAGCGCGCGCTGACGTACAACGGTTGCGCGCTGCCAGCTGTTTTGTGGTGACCTCCTCTGAAACGGTGTTGTCCGATAATTGTGCACTGACGGTGCGGCCCGAGGAGCTGGGGTTAGAGGGCGAGGCTCTCAGGCGGGCGACGTATCGGCAACCCGGTCGTGTGGTGTTGGATCGGCGAGCGCGTGTGCCGGGCGAGTCTCGGGTTCTCTCGGGAGAGGCCGAAACCCTGCTGATTCATGCTCAGGGTCAGCCTGCGGCTCTGGCGGAGAAATCGATAGCCTTACCCGAATCGGGAGCCGGTTTAGATTTGGGTAGTGTGCTGGCTGAGCTCGGTCGGCGTGGCGCGAATGAAATCTTGCTCGAGGCTGGTCCACGCTTAGCTGCGGCGTTTTTAGCCGGCGGTTGGGTTGACCGCGTGGTTTTGTACCAGGCGCCTGTTCTGCTGGGCGCCAAGGCGCGATCTATGGTGGCCTTGGAATTAGATACATTGGCGCAAGCCGTGCGTTTGGACTACCAACAGGTGCAACCTGTTGGCGATGATCTGCGTATTATCGCCGCAGTCAAACGGAAACAGTGAAGCGACCACGTTGAAAAGTCACCGTGGCGTGGATGAACTCTAGGGAGTTAAAGCGTGTTTACAGGCATTATTCAGGCGGTTGGCGAGATTGCGGCCATGGAGCCCAATGGCGGTGATCTGCGGTTGCGTATTCGAACCGGTAAGTTGCCGCTAGAGCAGGTGGCCTTGGGCGACAGTATTGCTACGAGTGGTGTTTGTTTGACGGTTATTGACCTCCCGGGTGACGGGTTTTGGGCTGACGTTTCCTGTGAGACCTTAAAGCTCACCACATTGGGTGACCGTGGGGTGGGTGATCGGGTCAATCTGGAAAAATCGCTTACGCCACAATCCGCTTTGGGCGGGCATATTGTTAGTGGTCATGTCGATGGCGTGGGTGAGATTCATCGCATTCATACCGAGGGCCGGTCCTGGCGTTATTGGGTACGTGCGCCCAGGGAGCTGGCGCGCTACATCGCCCATAAAGGCAGTATTACGGTAGACGGTACCAGCCTTACGGTGAATGCGGTGGATGGCTGCGATTTTGATCTCAACATTATTCCGCAGACCTTTGAGGAAACGGTGTTTAGCGATTATCGCGAAGGTAGCCGCGTCAATTTGGAAGTGGACTTGATTGCCCGTTACTTAGAGCGCCTGCTGCAAGGAGGTGCAGCGGCTGAGCCCAGCGCACAGGGTCTGTGGGCTGAACTGAAAGAAGGATCTAGCGATGCCTGATTTGGCACCGATAGCTGCCCCCGAGCAGCTGATGAGCGAGTTCCGCTATGGCCGCGCCGTACTGCTGCTGATTGACAATAGTGAGGGTGGTGCCACCGGTGTGGTGACTGTTGCCGCGGAATTGTGTGAGCCCGCGCATATTACTTTCATGGCGCGTCAGGCTCGCGGTTTGGTATGTCTTGGGTTGACCCAAGAGCGTTGCGAGCACTTGCAGCTACCCTTGATGGTTGAGGGGGACGTAGAGTCTGCCGCCTTTACCTTATCAATCGAAGCCGCCGTGGGTATCGATACGGGGATCTCGGCTGCCGATCGCGCACTCACCGTACGCACTGCTGTGGCGCCCGACGCTGTGGCGGGTGATTTGGTACAGCCAGGGCATATTTTTCCAGTGGCCGCCGCTGAGGGTGGTGTATTAACGCGTACGGACAGAGCTGAGGCCACCACTGACCTCGCCGGCCTCGCTGGTTTATTGCCTGCGGCGGTCTTTACCGATGTGTTGGATATCGACGGTAATATGTGCCAGGGCGATGCCTTACTTGAATTCGCCCAAACTCACGGTCTGGTCGTTGGACGCGTTTCGGATTTGGTGCATTACCGACTTGCTAATCAGCGTACCATTGAGCGAATACGAGAGGGCCAGATTGAGACGGCTCATGGACCCTTTCAGTTAACGGTCTATCAAGAGTTAAATCGAGATACCTTGCATTTTGCGCTGTCACGCGGACAGCGAGCGGCAGCCAAACCAACATTGGTGCGTGTCCACGTGACCTCGCTTTGGCGTGACTTGGTGGGCACCCGTTTGGCTGATCAGGTGAGTTGGCGCTTTGATAAAAGCCTTGAAATGATTGCGCAGGCTGATGACGGCGTATTGGTTCTGCTGACCCGCGCAGAGACCGCCGAGGAGCTACTCGCCGGGGTGGATCGACTTCTGGGAAATCCCACCAACGCGAGCGATACCGCACAGGCTCACGCCACAGTGGGTCTGGGTGCGCAGATTCTAAATGATTTGGGAGTGGGGCAGATTCGTCTCATGGGTGCCCACCTCAAGTACAATGCCCTAGCGGGGTTTGGTCTCGAGGTTGTCGACTTTGTCGATCCGGAGTAAATCTCTCGCCCCTCAGAATGTAGGAGTTTAGTATGAGTATTCAAGCCATCGGTACTACCGAGGGAACGGTGGAGGCCTGTGCAGGCCGCTTTTATCTGGTGGTGGCCCGCTGGAATAGTTTTGTGGTGGAAAACCTCTTGGAGGGCGCCGTGGAGGCGCTGCGTAAGCAGGGTTTGACCGACGACCAGTTGCATATCGTGCGGGTACCCGGCGCTTATGAGATCCCGCTGGCCTGTAAGCAGGTGGCCGAGCGCGAAGATTGCGTGGCCGTGATCGCACTTGGCGCCGTTATTCGCGGCGGTACACCGCACTTTGAATACGTTGCGGGCGAATGCACTCGTGGCTTGTCAGATGTGCAGATGGCAACCGGTAAGCCCGTTGCTTTTGGGGTGCTCACGGTAGACAACATTGAACAGGCGGTTGAGCGTTCAAATCCCGGGCCGGGTAACAAGGGCGCCGAGTCGGCGTTGACGGCATTGGAAATGGTTAATTTGGCGCGAGCCTTAGCAAACTGATGACTAAGGTGAATACCCTGGCGGCGGAACGCCGGCGAGCGCGCCATTATGCGCTGCAGGCGCTGTACCAATGGTCGATGACCCGTGCCCCCCTCGCTGATATTGAAGCCGAATTTCGCTTGGATAACGATTTTCGCCACGTCGACGGCGACTATTTTCATGATTTGCTGGTTGGTACAGCTGAGCACACCGATGAACTAGAGGCGGTGTTTCAGGCCAAACTCGATCGGGCGCTAGACGACTTAGACCCGATTGAACGGGCGCTGCTTAGATTGGGTACTTTTGAGCTGCGCGATCGTATTGATGTGCCTTACAAAGTGGTGATAAACGAGGCTGTTGCACTGGCGAAAAAATTTGGTGCTACCGATAGCTACAAATATATCAACGGTATTCTCGACAAAGTTGCCCGGGATTTACGCAGCATCGAGATCCGTGCAGACGCCTAGTTAGCTTGTTTGCCATGGTGTTAACTGAATTCGATCTTATTTATCGCTATCTGGCCGCCTACGGTACGGGCACGCACGTCACGCTAGGCGTGGGCGATGATGCAGCCATCTTGGCGCCCCCTGCGGGCAGCGAATTGTTGATTTCCACCGATAGCCAGCTCTGCGGCCGGCACTTTCCTGAATACAGCTTGCCCGAGGATATTGCTACGCGGGTGGTCGCTGCAGCCGCTAGCGATCTGGCGGCCATGGGAGCTGATCCCTTGGCGATGACACTGGCGCTGAGTTTGCCCGAGACAGATGAGCTCTGGTTGCACGGTTTTTCCATGGGGTTGGCCAAGGTCGTTAAAGCGCTCGGGTTGCCCTTGGTGGGTGGCGATCTGACTCGCGGTCCGCTTGCATTAACCGTTACGGTAATGGGCTATGCACCTGCAGGCAGCAGTGTTCAGCGCCGGGGCGCACAGCCCGGCGACCAGCTTTGTGTCACGGGTACCCTGGGTGATGCTGCCGCGGCGCTGGCGTTGATGTCAGGTGAAGAGGCGTGCCTACTCGAACTCGGTGACCCTGAGCAGCAGTATTTAGAGCGGCGTTTTTACGATCCTACCCCCCGGTTCGAATTAGCGACCTGGCTACGCGAGTATGCCACGGCCGCGATTGATATATCCGACGGCTTGCTTGCTGACCTAGAGCATCTCGCCAACGCCTCAGGAGTGGCACTTGAGCTCAATCGCGAGGCGCTGCCCTTATCCCCTGTGTTACAGCAGCTGCCGCGAGAACTAGTTGAAAGTTGGGCATTGTCAGGTGGAGACGATTATGAGCTGGCGTTTACGATTCCAGCTGGGGTCTCGTTGCCAGCGGGTGTTTCCTGTGTGGGGTATGCCAGTGAGGGCGAGGGCGTGAACTGTGAGGGCGCGCCGGCTGTACGGGGCTATGACCATTTTGGAGTGAATCATGACTAAAGCGGTAGGCCTCGCAGACGTATGGCGATTGCCCAGCTTGTGGCTTGCGACATTGGGCGGGTGGGGTTTGTCGCCCTATATGCCGGGCACGGTGGGAAGCTTGGTTACCTTGCCCGTTGCGGCGGCTTTGGTGTCTTTAAGCGCACCGGTTATGGTGGGCCTGATGGTCGGTCTTTTGGTGCTGGGAAGTTGGGCCGCTGCCGAGGCGGGGCGCACCCTAGGCAAGACGGATCACGGCGCGATTGTGGTGGATGAGTTGCTGGGGCAGCTGCTGACCCTATGGATTGCCATGTGGTTGTTGCCCGGGACTACCTTAGATGTCCAGACCTTGTTTTTGGGCTTTGTCTGTTTCCGTTTGTATGACATTGCTAAACCCTGGCCCGTGGGCTGGTGCGATCGGCAATTTAAAAACGGTTTTGGCGTCATGCTCGACGACATTATCGCCGCGCTGTGGGCGGGTATGGTTTTGGTGGGGCTGCTGTTGCTGCTGCGTAGCTGACGGCGCGAGCGTTACCGGCGAGCGAGCCGTTTGGACTCGGGCTTAGTGTGAGCGCTTCACCATTTGCTGTGCGAGTGCCGTGAGGTCAGCGCCTCGCTCTCCAAACAGAGCCAAGGCAGAAATGGCGTCATTTAGCAGCGTTTCAGCCTCTCTAGCCGCTAATTCCAGTCCCATCAAGCCGACATAGGTGCTCTTATTGGCTTCGCTGTCTTTGCCCGCGGTTTTGCCAAGCTCAGCACTGCTTTGGGTGACATCAAGCACATCATCGGTTATCTGAAATGCCAGACCGATTTTTTCGGCATAGGTCTCAAGGGCGTTGAGCTGCTGCTGGCTGGCTTGGGCGCAAAGCGCACCGGCTAAAACCGCCGCCCGAATCAGCGCGCCGGTTTTCTGGGCGTGAATGCGACGCAAGCCATCGATATCAACTTGCTGTTTCTCCCCGGCCATATCCAGCGCCTGCCCTCCCACCATGCCGTTGAAACCCACAGCCTTGGCAACAAGCTCAATAATGTTTACGCGGACGGCGGCGTCGAGTGCCGACTCACCGGCAATGGCCGCGAAAGCGGCGGCTTGCAGGCCGTCACCCACCAAAATCGCTGTCGCATCGTCATAGACTTTGTGCACGGTCGGTCGACCGCGTCTCAGATCGTCATCATCCATCGCGGGCAAGTCATCGTGAACCAGCGAATAAATGTGCAGCCACTCAATTGCGGTAGCTACGGTACTGGCACCTGCTACGGGTGCACCGGCGATAAGTTCACTGGTCGTGATAACCAGTCGTTGACGTAGTTGTTTACCGGGTTTGGCCAGCACGTAAGCGGTCGCCTCGGCCAGGCGTGGATCATCGCTTGCAAGAAGTGAATCTAAAGACTTCGGTGCCATCATGTGTCCAGGGCTTGGACTTCTCCATCGGGGCTGACCTGATTCACGCGCTGCTCGGCGGCTTCCAGGGTCTTTGTGGCTGTGCCGACCAATTGCATACCTTGCTCATACAGTTGCAGAGAGGCTTCAAGGGAGACATCGGGGCTTTCCATCTGTTCTACGATGGTGGCCAGTTGATCCATCTGCTCCTGCAAACTGGGGGTCTCGGATTCGGCGGCTTTCTTGGTTTTGCTCACGTCAGTCTCATCATTGGTAAACGGGGAGTCTTGTTGGCTAGCGTAGACCGGCCAGTGTTGCGGGGTCAGCAGCGGGCTCCACTTGCGCCAGTGCCACGATGCGCTCAGCGGTGAGTCCAGCGGCCATGCGATTCTGCCCCTGGCTGGCGTGCTCGATAAAGGCGTCGGGAATACCCACGTGCCTAACAGGGCAATCGAGACCTTTGCTTGCCAGGAATTCAGAGACCCCGGCCCCCGCACCACCTGCTACCGCATTTTCCTCAACTGTGATGAGAACATCGTGACTCTGGGCAAGATTTACAATCATGTCTTCGTCCAGCGGCTTGGCCCAGCGCATGTCCACGAGCGTCGCCTCTAACTGATCGGCAGCTTCCCAAGCCTCAGGTAACAATACGCCGAAGTTGAGGATGGCCACGTGGCTACCCTCGCGAAGCTGCACACCGCGCCCCACAGGTAGAGCGGTCATGGTCTCGGAGATGGCGGCTCCAATACCGGTACCCCGAGGGTAACGAACGGCAGAGGGACCGGCATGCTGGTAGGCGGTATAGAGCAATTGCCGGCACTCATTTTCGTCTGAGGGGCAGGCAATAATGAGATTGGGCACGCAACGCAAATAGCTTAAATCGAAGGCGCCGTGGTGGGTGGGGCCGTCCTGGCCCACCAAGCCTGCGCGGTCAATGGCGAAAGTGACATCCAGATTTTGTAGCGCCACATCATGAATGAGCTGATCGTAGGCGCGCTGTAGAAAAGTCGAGTAAATGGCGACCACAGGCTTAAGGCCATCACAGGCCATGCCTGCCGCAAGGGTGACCGCGTGTTGCTCAGCAATCGCGACATCGTAGTACCGGTGAGGAAACTGTTCAGAAAACTTCACCATGCCCGAGCCTTCGCACATGGCGGGCGTGATACCGACCAACAGCTCGTCGGCTGCGGCCATATCGCACAACCAATTGCCAAACACATCCTGGTATTTGGGTGGACTGGGTATGGCGGGCACGGCAGCGGGTGAGGCGTCTTTGGATTCGATTTTATTGATGGCGTGATAGCCAACCGGATCGGATTCAGCGGGTGAGAAGCCTTTTCCTTTCACGGTTCGAATATGCAGAAGCTGCGGTCCCTTTAGCTCACTCATAGCCTTTAAGGTGTGAACGAGCTGCGGTAGATCATGGCCATCGAGGGGGCCCACGTAGTTGAAGCCAAGTTCCTCGAATAACATGCCCGGCGCGACTAGGCTTTTCCACTGCTCTTCGGTTTTCTTAGCTAAATCCCAAGCGGTGCGCACGTGCTCAAGAATGCGTTTGGAGCCCTCACGAAAGGCAATGTAGGTGGGACTCGCCCAAATCTTGGCAAAGTAGTTGGCCAGTCCGCCACGGTTATGCCCAATGGACATTTGATTGTCATTGAGGATAACTAGCAGATTGGGTCGCGCGTGCCCGGCATGGGCCAGCGCCTCAAACGCCATGCCGCCAGTGATGGCGCCGTCACCGATCACCGCGACAGCGCGGCGTTCAAGGCCTTGCTGTTGCGCGGCAAGAGCCATACCCATGGCCGCCGAAATGCTGGTGGAGCTGTGGCCAACGCCAAAGGTATCAAACGCGCTTTCAGCCCGCTTTGGGAAACCGGCTAGCCCACCTTGTTGGCGGATGCTTTGCATTTGTTGTTTGCGCTGGGTCAGAATTTTATGGGGGTAGGTTTGGTGCCCCACGTCCCATACGATGCGGTCTTCTGGGGTGTTAAAGACATGATGTAGTGCCACCGTCAGCTCAACCACACCCAAGCCTGCGCCAAAGTGTCCACCACTGCGACTGACACTAAACAACAAGTACTTGCGCACCTCGTCTGCCAAGGCGATAAGGTCGTCTTCGCCCAGCGCGCGCAGTGTACTCAGGTTGCTATCGACCTGATCAAGCAGTGGTGTCGCCGGTGCATTAGCGGGGAAATCATTAACCATGGCCAGATCATACCCCATGAATTAGCAGGCGGGCAGAGGCGTTATGGTCCTTTGTCGCTTATCTTTGGCGGCGTTGAGGTCGTTAAATGGGGCTTGTATCAGTCAATTTCATCCCACTGACGTCGCAAGCGACTGATTTCCCGGCGTTCATGTTTGTCAGGGCGGTGATCGGGACGGGCCACTCGGCCCGCAGCACGCCGGGCTTCGGCCTCTCGCTCGCGGCGTTCAACGCTGGCCACAGTTTCCTCATAAAGCGTCTGGGCAATGCTGGCGGATCGGCGCTGGTCGCTGAGTGCTTTTACCAGGACCTCTTTCTCATCCCAGCCTTGTCGAATATGTAGCCGATCGCCGACAGATATTTCTTTGGAGACTTTGACCCGCTGTCCTTCGTGTTGGACTTTGCCGCCTTCGATGGCACCTTTTGCCAGGCTGCGGGTTTTGAAGAAGCGCGCGGCCCATAACCATTTGTCGAGGCGCAGCCGCGCCACAGTTTGTGTCTCGGTCACATTACAAACCCGAATAAATCTCGTCAAAGTGCAGTATAGCGGGGTAGTGGGTCTGCTCCCGTTCAGCGATGGTGCTGTCGGGTTGTCGCAGGGTAATGAGGTGACCCACGCCGTACTGCTCGGCGGCCTGCAACACATGCTCCGAGTCATCTATGAACAGTGTTTTGGCCCGATCAAAGGGATAGTCGGTCTGTAAAAGCTGCCAAAACTTTTGTGTCTCTTTGGGTGTGGCGTATTGGTGCGAGCTGATCAAATGATCAAACCAGGGAGCAAGATCCACGCATTCCAGCTTAATGCGCAGGGTCTCGGGATGGGCATTGGTGATCAAAATGACTTGACAGTGGCTGCGATGCAGCCGTTGCAGGAATTCCAGTGCCTCCTGGCGCCAGCCAATACCGTGGGCCGCCTGCTGCTTAATGCTGACGATATCTAATCCCAGCGTTTCTGACCAAAAATCGAGGCAATACCAATTGAGGGTTCCCACCTCACGAGCGAAGACATCATGAAGTTGTTGTTTTGCTTCGTCGGGGCTCAGTCCTTGCTGGGCGGCGTAGGCCTCGGGCACGGTGTGCAGCCAGAAATGGTTGTCAAATTTTAGGTCAAGCAGGGTGCCATCCATATCGAGCAGGACGGTTTCGATGTGTTTCCAATCGAGCTCAGTGACTCGATTATCGGACGAGATGGTAAGCGCCATAGATAGTGCTACCCTTTGTTGATGAATGTAGATGCGAACATGAGCCCCGAATCTGTGCTGGCTCGGCACGGTTTACCCAATAGTGCCCTCAATGGATTGCTTCGCACCCTGGCCTCGGCCAGTGATTTATTGATGGACTACTATAACAATAGAGAGCACCTGCAAGTCGAGCGTAAGGACGACCGGTCTCCCGTTACCGCGGCGGACCATGCCGCCCACGACTTGTTGATTCAGTGTCTAACAGCCCTCACCCCTGAAATCCCCGTGTTGTCTGAGGAATCACCTGCAGAAGCAATGGATCGCCGCAGGCAGTGGTCGCGCTACTGGTTGGTTGATCCCTTAGATGGCACCAAAGAGTTTTTGGATGAGACTGGCGAATTCACGGTTAATCTAGCATTGATCGTTGACCAGCGTCCGGTGGCGGGCTGGATAGCTGTGCCGACCGAACAGCGTTGCTTTCTGGGAATACCCGATGCCGGGGCCTGGATAGCCACCGGTACAGACTTTGCCGACCTTACTGCACTGGTGCCTGAGAGTGCTTACGTGGGTGGTAAGCCGCTACGACTCATTGCCAGCGTCCGTCATAACCCGGATCGGGTTGAGGCGATGATGGCGCCTTTGCGGACCGTAAGTACTCAGGTGAGCCGTGTGAACGCCGGCAGTGCGCTGAAATTTTGCGCGCTGGCTGAGGGTAGGGCGGAAGTCTATCCACGTACCTCGCCCTGTTACGAATGGGATGTGGCCGCCGGCGATGCGCTGGTGCACGGTGTGGGTGGTAGCTTGGTGGGCGCTGATGGCTTGCCCTTTGTCTACAATGACCGGGATTCTCTGTTGGTTAATTTTTTCGTGGCGGGTGTGGCCACCGACACCCCTTGGTATGCCTTGATCAATTCTGATGAGTCCCTTGCCAGCCGCGGTCGCAAGGAGTAATTTGCCGCTGGTTCAAGGGGGATTTGGCATGACAACAGGGGGCGATGGCCGCGATGCGGCAAATCACGATATGACGCCCGCAATGCGCCTGCTGACATTGAAGGCTCGGCACAAGGCGCTAGATGCCAAGATTGACGTCATGCAATCCCAGCCCTACCAAAACCAGTTGCTGATTCAGCGATTGAAAAAGGAAAAGTTGTTCTTAAAGGATGCCATCGAGCGCCTTAAGGACGAAATGATCCCCGATCTGAACGCTTAGCGCGGTTGTGATTCCAGTGCGAGCAGCCAACGCTTGCGCTGCAACCCCCCGGCAAAGCCTGTGAGCTGACCGTTTTTGCCCACGATGCGGTGGCAAGGGATCACCATGGCTAGCAGATTGCTGCCCACTGCTCGACCTACGGCACGGGCAGCTTGAGGTCGACCGAGGCGCTCGGCAAGCTCTCCGTAACTCAGTGTTTCGCCGTATTCAGTGGCCTGCAAAGCGGACCACACCTGCTGCTGAAAAACCGTACCGGCTGCGGCAAGGGGCAGTGAGAACGGCAGCCGGCTGCCTGCAAAATAGGCGTCGAGCTGCTCGGCCGCTGCATCCAAGACAGTGTTCGCCTGATCCCTAGCCACCTCAAAAGACTTTGCCTGGTGAGACAGGGCTTGTTCAGCCCAGAGCACTGCACACAGCTGGTTATCGTTTGCGCAGAGCGTAAGCTCGCCCAAGGGAGATTTAATACGCCGGCTGTGAGAAATTGCTAGTGCCACTACTGGGGGGGCTGGACGCACTTTATGGCATGGCTGGCAAAGCCCGCTCCGGCCTGATCGTAAAGGTTAAACGCGGAAATGCCTTTGGCGGCCAATTCCTCAGCGTGATCGGCGTGGCGCACGACGGCGGCCAGTTCACCGGTATAGCCCATTTGCTGTAACAGTCCAGCGACCAACAGATTTTCTTGGTGATTACTCAGCGCAAGCATGATCAGCTGCACGTCAGCGAAGGTAATACGCGACCAAAAATCCGGATCAGAGGCATCAGCCACCACCACTCGCCGATGGTTGTCACGGTGCGTCGCAACACGATCAGCTTGGGATTCAATGCCCAGCAGTTGTCGGCCAAAGTCTGGCGCCAGCGCCTCATAGTCACCTGTGCCCACGCGTCCCATACCCAAGATCATGATGCGCACGTCATCGGTAGGCTCAAAACTTTGCACCAGCGCATGGGTGCGGTAACTCAATAGTTTTTGACGGTGGCGAAAATAAAAACGGTGACTGCTGGCACTGGTTTTGGCGGCGAGCAAAAAGCTGATGGCGATAGCAATGGACAAGGTGGCGACCCAATCCAGGCTAATCCAGCCGGCACCGGCGGCAACGGCGATGACGATCAGGCCAAATTCGCTGTGATTACCTAATACCCCGGCAGCCAGTACCGCGCTGCGGGGGCTGGTATGAAACCGTGTCATCAGCGGGAAATACAGCAGCGGTTTGAGTGCAGCCAGTACGCCCAGGGTGAGTCCGGCTAGAATCAATGAGAGCTCAGGCCAGCCACCTAGGCCTATGGACAAGAAAAAACCAATTAAGAACAGGTCTTTGAGTTGGATGAGGTTATCGGCGACGGCTTTTGACTTGGGGTGGCCGGCTAACATGGCACCCACCAAGAGTGCGCCCAAGTCGCCCTTGAGTTGCAGCGCCTCAGATAATTCGGCCGCGCCGATGGCCAGCACCAAGCCGAGTAACGTGAGTAACTCGCCATAGCCGGCAATGCTCAGCAAGCGCATTAGGGCGGGGCGTAACGGCACGACTAACAGTAAGCCCAGGGCCCACAAGCTGGGCACCTTGCCAGACGTGGCCGCCAGAAAGATAACCGCTATCAGGTCTTGGACGATCAAAATGCCAATGGCGAGG
>Ga0181571_10002391_pt1 | contig 13922 bp, 9 predicted proteins | sample 101ome_17_FD_132440 | JGI IMG/M metagenome (GOLD analysis project Ga0181571, IMG submission 132440) | Coastal salt marsh microbial communities from the Groves Creek Marsh, Skidaway Island, Georgia - 101407AT metaG (megahit assembly) | ecosystem: Environmental > Aquatic > Marine > Intertidal zone... | reverse complement strand
CGCCGGGGCCGGGGCCGGGGCCAGCGCGCCGTGGTCCATTCCCGCGCGCCCCCGGTCGGGCGACGTCTGGGCCGTGAGCGCCGGGCGGGGCGGCGCCGGAGGAAAGTCCTTCGGCTCCCTCGGCTCCCGCGACGACCCCATGAGCGTGTCGTCGTCGGGGGCGTCCACGCCGTCGAGGCTGTCGCTGGGGTCGGACAGGCCCGGGGTGTCGCACCCGCCGGCGGACGTCCTGCGGTCCAAATTCTTCGGCGGGTCGTATCCGCCCGGCCCGGCGAGTCGATGAGGGACGAGTCTGGGACGAGTTCCTTCGCTCGCGTCGCTTGTAACACGAGAAGAGACGAACGATGGTGTATCAAATCAATCACCGCGTCGTCAAAATAGAGACGGATTCGGTCAATCCGCGTGTTCCCGGCGGTTCGTCGTCCTCTCTCTCGGTTCATCCCCCTCCGGAACCTTGAAGGGAATCTCCGTTCCGCCGCCGTACACCTTGGTCAGGTCAACCTTCGGCTTCTCCCCCTCCTGCAGCTCCTTCACCGCCTTCTCCGTGATTCGCTTCGCCGCGTCGAGCCCGCCCTCCAACCCGCCCTTCTTTATCCCCTCCCGCAGCTGATCAAAGTCCGACATCATCCGCGCCTTCGCCTCCTTCGCCTTTTTCGCGAAGAGCGACGCCAGCTTGAGCCCAGCCGCCGGGTTGGTCGGGCCCGAATCGGTCGAAGCGGCGGAAGATGAAGCGGCAGCGGAAGATGAAGCGCCGCCCGCATTGTCCGGCCTGCCGAGCGGGTCGAACCTTCCCGGCCCCGGGCTCTTCGACGCGAAGGCGTCGGCTTTGATCTCGGACAACACGTTCCCACCCGCGGGCCCCGTCGGCGAAGCCCACTGGTCCTCCGGCGCGACTCTCTCTTGGTCTTGGACGGGGTCTCGGCGACTCTCCACCGGGGTCGGGGTCTCGATCGATCCCGCGGCCATCTCCGCGACGGCCGCCTCGGCCTCGCCGAAGGAGGAATCGCGGCGGGGCGCGCTCGGGCTCGACGGCTCGTCGTCGTCGTCGCCGCCGCCGCCGCCGCCGGCGGGCATCTCGAGGAGCATGCTGTTCGAAGGAGTGTGAAAGACGCCGCGTGTTCCGTCGGGGCCCTCTTCTTCTTCCTCCTCCTCGTCTTCGTCTTGTTGTTGTTGTTGTTGTTGTTGTTGTTGGTAGTCCTCCTCGAGTGAAATCTCAGCCTTTCCCTGCTCGCCCTCCACTTTGTTCGGTGACGCGGGCGGACTGGCCGCGCCCCAAGACCTGCGAACCTCGGGCATGACCAGGGGAGCGGGCGGGGACATCGCGGCGGGTGAGCGCGGCGACCCCGCCCGCTCCTTCGCCGCCGTCTCCTCGTCCTCATCCTCGCCCTTGTCCTCCTCCTTTTCCGGCGAGGAGGAGGAGGCGGGTCGAGAGGGAGGTGCCCTGGCCGCGGCGGATTTCGCCTCCGCCGCGGATTCCGCCGTCAATCCGACCACGACGTCAATGTCAATCTCCGGTATGACCCCGTCGTACGGCCGGAGCGGCTCCAGCAGCAGGTTACCCGCGTTCGGCAACACCAGCGCGGCGTACAACTCCTTGAGCAAGTTGGCGGTTATGAGCTGCGACACCTTATCGGCGAGTCCGTGCCATCGGATGCCCAGCTCGCCCAACGTGGGAATGGCCTGCATCTCAACCTTGGGCTCCCCCACGAACGCGAACCACAGCCTGTCCCCGGGCGGCGGGGGGATCCAGAACCGCATCGTCCCCGACAGGTGCCTCAGTCTCACCCGAAGCGTCACGGGCACGTCGACGAGTTTTTTCGCCACCGCGCCTATGAGCTTGGACGCGTTGTTCTTCGCGAGGGACTTAAACTTGGCGAATCGCTCCGCGTTGGTGCCCGGGTTCGAACCCGGCTCCGGACTGTCTCTTCCGAGCGAGTTGCCGCCGCCGTTGCCGCCGCCGGTGTTACCGTCGGCGTCCGCGTTGTTACCGTTACCGTCGTCGGCGTCAGAGACGCCCGTTCGTTCCTTTTCGCGCATCATCTCCGCGTAGACGTTGAGGTCGATGTTGGTTCGAAGCACGACCTCGGCCGTTCCGGCAAAGTCCATCTCCAGCTCCACCGCGGCGCAAGGCCCGCGGTTCGCCAGCGTGCCCCCGTCCCACGGCGCCGCGGACGATGCGTTGGCGGTGGACGCCATGTGCGGCAGCCGCGCGGCTCGAATCTGCGGGACGTTCTCCCCGAGGTGAACCCTGGTGACGGAAATCGGGCCGACAAACTTTGGGAGATCCGGGATGCCCTCGCAGAGCTTCGAAAGGTCCCTGCGCACCTCCGCGATCTTCTCCGGGGAGCGCTGCATGTCGAAGATGATGCGCGTGAACACGCCGTTGAGCGCGGCGGCGGCGGCGCCGCCCGAGCTCCAGCCAACCTCGAGCGCGGAACCGGAACCCCGCGAGCCCGGCCCGGCCCGCCCGTCCTCGCCGGTTTCCCTCGAGCCTCGATCGAACGGCGCGAAAGCCTCGTCGTCAATCTCTTTGGACACCTCGTGGCTGTTCTTGACCGCGACGCACGCGCGCAGGTGGTCGATGAGCGTGCGCTGCGCCTCGTCGCCGTCGCCGCTCGGCCCGTCGCCGCCGCAGTGGCGATCCCCCGCGCCGTCGCCGCCGATACCGCCCGCTCCCGCTCCCGCTCCCGATCCGCCTCCGACGCCCCTGGACCCCTGCGAGAGCCGCGACGCCGCCCTCGCCGCGGAGAGCACCGCCGCGTCCATCATGGCCCGCGAGCGCGAGACATCCTGCCACAGCGCCACCGCCCACGCCTCTTTCGCGGCGTCGCTGAGCGCGTAGCACCACACCACCCTGTGACCCTTGTGCAGCGCGCGCTCGGGGTGAGAGAGGACGATTGGCAGGCGCTTCCACCAGCGCTTCTCCTTCCCCGCGCCGATCGGCCGTCCCCTGGGTCGGTCCCCGGGGACGCCGTCCTCCGTCCCAGAGTCGGCACCCTCGGGGTGTTTGAACCCCGGGGAGTACAGCGGCGAGCACAGTCGAACGTCCGCGCCGTCCAGGTCGATGGCGCCCGCGGGATCGGAGGTTCGGTCTCTCGCGAGTTGGAGCTTGCCGTTGGCGAGCGTGGCGAAGGCGCGCTCGCCGCGCTCGGGTTTCTCCGGCGGGGTCGGCGCGTTGGCGCCCCAGACGAGGACGAGCCATCCTCGGTGGTGCTGCTGATTCGGCCCCGTCGCGTCCCACTCGCCCTTCTCGGCGACGAGGGATCTCACCGCGGTGCCCGTCCCGATCTCCACGGCGCCCGGGAACTCGTCCGCAGCCTTGGCGGCGGCCTCGGCCAGCGCGAGGCGGATGAGGACGGCCTGGACGACCAGTGCGGCGCCGATGCCCACGAGAATCCTGCGCGGGTCGCGGAAAGGGACGGGGGCGGGGTCAGATCTCGGAAAGCGCTTCTCGGGGCGCTTTCGCCTCGGAAAAGGTGGTAACAACGACTCGGGCGATGACGGGTGGGGACGGGGACGCACCCGCCGACGACGGGGAAGACGGCGGCCAGACCGACGGCCACCGCGAAATACCCGGCGACCGCCGCGATCGCGGTCTGAACGAGCTCATCTGCGCGTTCCTCCATCGCGCGAGCCGCGACGCCGCGCCGGCCGATAATGAAAAGTCTTTGGAAAGGAAAAAGGGACAAGAATCTTCGCTGCGCGCGCTGCGCGCCAACCGGGCGCGCGAGTTCTCGATGGGCCGCGGGGACGCGCGCGGCGGCACTGTCGACCGCGCGACCCGCGTTCGCGCGCGATGGGCGACTACGGGAGCCTCCCGCTGATTCCCACATCCTCGCCGGAGTTCGACAGGCTCCTGGTGGAGGAGGACGCGTCCGTGGACATAGGCGGCGGCCCCATGCACGCGCGCGGCGCGCCCGACCACCACCACCCGTCGTCCTCGCGCGCCGGTTACGCCCCGCTCAACGCGCCCCACGCGCCGTTGCCGGACGAGGGCGCCGCCGAGCGCATCGCGCAGCGGGTGTGCACGCCGCGAGGGGTCATGATCGCGGCGCTCTGCGCCGGCGCCTTCTACTTCGGGGGCGCATCGACCCGCGCGTCCGCCCCGGGGGGTTGGGGCGCGGCGCGCGTGGATGGAGGAAACGCCGGCCTCGCAATGGCGCGCGCGTCGTCGTCGTCGCCCGAGGTCGGGGGATGGGAGGGCAGGTACGCGCCACGAGCCGCGCGCGTGCCCGAGGACTTCCAGCATCGTCACGCCTCGACGCGCCTCGACGATTCATACGACGACGCGCGATGGGCCCCGACACAGCTGGCGAGAGAGCGTCATCGGAGGTGGACGACGACGACGGAGACGGACGACGATTCGCATCCGCCCCGCCGAAGGAGAAACCGCTCGGGGTCCAGGAGCCGCATTCCGCGGCGCGCGGGGAGCGCCGGACGCCGCGGGGGTGACGACGAGGACCGACGCGGATCCGTTCCCGCGTCGCGGGTTCGATTCCCGTCGGGGGCGAAGGAGACCCGGCGACGCGGGGGGGAGGCGCGAGACGCGCATCGGCTCGCGGCGAGAAAGGACGAGACGCGCGACGACACAGCTGGCGCCGGCGGGGGGTTCGACGAGCTCGAGCGGCGTATCCGCGCCACCGTGTTCCAACCGTGAGACGCGTCATCGGGTCGTCTTTAGATTGCTAAATCTCAGTAGCACCGCGTGATTATCGACGTCGCTTAGTTCGATGGCCGCGACGACGCGCTCGGGACGCGTTATTCATTCCATTCGCTCACGACGGCCCTCGGCTCCCGATTCCCCGTCCCGTCCGCCCCGCCCGCCGCGGCTTCGCCGTCGCCCCCGAGGGAGCCGCCGACGCCGGGTTGGGGCTCGACGGGCGCCGGGGGACGCTCGTCGGCGCCGCGCTTGGCGCGCTTCGCGTCGCCGGCGTCGTCGTCGCCGCCTCCCCATCCTCTTCCCTTCGCGGGCTCGACGCGTGATTCGCCCGCGTTCGGGTGCGCTCCGCCGCGGGGATGGACGTCCGCGTCGCGGTCGCGGGGTGCCGAGGGGGTGCCGAGGGGGTCGCCTCCGCGTCGCCGAAGTCGTCCCGCGCCGGAATCGAGCCCCCGACCTCCGCGTCGCGCCGCCTCGAACTCCGCCATCACCCTCGCCCTGGCGATGGCGCTGACGAGCTCGGCGCTGCCCGGCGGGGACCCGGGCGGGTCCCAGCTCGTGATGCCCCGCGCGACGTTGTGGTAGTACGGGAGGTTGGTGCTCGGATCGATGGCGCGCGCCCACCCGCCGGGCAGGGACATGCGTGGGTCGCGCGGCGCCGCCCTCGCCGCGCGCGCCCTCGACTCTGAGACTAAACCCGAGACGAGTTGGGACGTCGAGTGAATATAACGACGAGGCCCACTCTCGTCACGCGCGCGGAGACGACGCCGCGATGGGCGGCGGGGAGATGACCGCGGACGAGCTGCTGGCCAAGGCGGAGAAGAAGATGACCACGACGCTGACGCGATGGAAGCCCGACTACGACTCGGCCATGCTCTACTTCGACGAGGCCGGTGCGTGAGACGCCGCGCCCGCGATGTTACCCCCTCCAAACGCCCCGGTGCCCCCGGCGCTCGCCCCGCCGTCCTTCCCTCGACTGACCCCCGCGCTCCCCACCTTTCCGTTCCAGCCACCAAGCTCAAGCAGGCGGGGCGCAAGCAGGAGGCCATGATCGCGTGGGAGAAGTGCGCCGAGGCCAACGAGCGCACCGGCAACGACTGGCACGCGGGCAAGCACCTCGAGCAGTGCGCGCAGCTGGCGAGAGATCTCGCGCGGCACGATCAGGTGGTCGCCTACGCCGAACGCGCGTGCGCCGCGTACGTGTCCGCCGGGCGCGCGCAACGGGGCGCGGAGTGCCTCGGCAAGATCGCCCGCCTCATCGACGAGGCCGCCCCCGACGAGGCCTACGACCTCGCGTCCAGGGCGTGCGAGATGCTCGAGGACGACGGCAAGGCTGCCAACGCGCGCGATTTTTACAGCCTCGCCGGCGCCATTCGCATGCGCCAGGAGAAGTTCGCAGACGCGGCGGAGACGATGCTCCGCTTCGGCGCGTCCTGCGACGCCGCAAACGCGCACGCCAGCCTGCGCAAGGCGTACCTCAGCGCCGTCGTCGCGCAGCTGTACGCGGGCAACGGCGCGGAGGCGCAACAGCTGTACGCGGATGTCGGCGAGGTGGACGCGTTTCAAGATTCCGACGAGCAGCGATGCGCGTACTCGTTAATAAGCGCGTACAGGGACGCGGACGCCGACGCGGTTCGATCGGCGATCGCGGCGTCCAACGCGCTGACCTTCCTGGACGCGCCGTTCGCTCGAGCCGCGAGGAAGCTGCCGCGGCCGGGTCACGACTTGCGCGCCGTCTCGATCGCGATGGGCGGCGACGGCGGCGTCTTAGCGGCGGGGGAGCGCTTCATGGACGGGATCGGAGGCGGAGGAGGCGGCGGCGGCGGGGGCGATAGCGACCTCCCGGACGACGAGGACCTGACGTGAAAGCGACGCGAACGCGTGAACACGAACCGACGCGACGATTCCAATTCGCAATCTCTCCGGCGGGGCGGGTCGCGTCGACGGGTGGACGAATCGATTCCCGCCGGTCGGGTCGCGCCCCCCTCGACTCCTTGTTCGTCCCCAGCCCCCCTCTTCGTCTCCCCAAGAGTTCCCCGTTCGTCACGCGGCGTCGCGATCAGTACCACGCCGGGACGTGATCGAGCACCTCGCACCTGATGATCTTGACCTCCTCCACCGGTTTGTCCCGCGCGTCCGTGCGCGCCTTTCCCAGTCTCGCGATCGTCTTGATGCCCTCGGAGACCCTGCCGAAGATTGTGTGCTTGCCGTCGAGCCACGGGGTCGGGGCGAGGGTGATGTAAAACTGGCTGCCGTTGGTGTTGGGTCCGCTGTTGGCCATGCATATGATCCCCGCGCCCGTGTGTTTGAGATCGCGGGTGATCTCGTCCTCGAACTTGCCGCCCCAGATGGACGCGCCCCCGCGCCCGGTGCCGGTGGGGTCGCCGCCCTGGATCATGAACCCGGCGATGATGCGGTGGAACGGCACGCCGTCGTAGTACCCCCGGCGCGCGAGCTCGATGAAGTTCTGGCACGTCTTCGGCGCGTGCTTCCAGTAGAGCTCCACGGTGAAGGCGCCGATGCTGGTGTTCAGGACAACCTCCGGGGCGGTCCTCGGCGGCTCCCGCTCACCGTCCGCCTCGGGAGCGCCCTCCCCTCGCTCGCGCGCCCTCTCCTCCCCGGCGTGCATCACGACCCTGCTCGATGCCCCGTCGATGCGCCTCCCTCTCCCTTCGTCGATGCGCCGGTGATCTCACGTCGCGCGCGGATGCGTGGCGGCGAGTGGCGGACCCCGGTGGTGCGCGCGTTTGTGAGTCGACGTCCCCGACCGCCGGCCTCCCTGTGCATTCTCGCCGCCCGTTATCGAGCGGGCTGCTCACATGAGGTGACTGCACCGGCGTTCAAAAAAGCTGTTGACGACGCCCGTTCGTCAGAGCGCCGAGCGCCCGCCAAATAACGCGTCGGGGGCATCGCAGCGGTAGCGTGAGACAAACAGGGCGGCATGCCTCCCAGGCCGATGCCCGGGTTCCAGCCGGTGCGCGCCCGATACCTCCCGTGGACTCGCGTCAACCCCAGCCACGCGCCCCCGTTCGCACTTTTTTTTGAAATTTCCCTGGGACCGCCCGACTGCCGCCCTGACCCATCGCCCCCGATCCGACCCACGACGCGCAGGACGGCGACGACGGCGAAGGACCCAGCAATGACACCGGCGGATACAGGTGCGAAACCCGACATCCACCCGACGCACCCGCCGGAAGCCCGTCGGAAAATCCAAGTCGGCATCCGCCCGCTGCCAAAACAGTTCCATCCGACCCGTCCTGACCCCTTCCTTCGCGTCCCTTCCCATCACGCAGGATGACGCGCATGGGCCCCGCGGGCGCGCAGGCCGGGGGTTCCTCCCTCGCCCAACAGCTCCAGGGCATGCGTCCGGCCGAAGACGGCGACGGCGACGGCGGCGGCGGCGCGCGCGGCGTCGTCGCCACAGCTGTGCCGGCGCCGACGCCAGCTGTGTCGGCGCCGGGCAGACCGCCGAGGCCCGGCAGCGCGACGGGCCGGGACCCCGTCGGCCCGCGGCTCGCGCCCATCGACCCGAACGCGGTCGGGCAGATGGCGCCGGGGCCCGGGTCATACGGCGGATTCGGCGGCGGATTCGGCGGCGGCGGCGGCGGCGGGGGCGGGGGCGGATCAAGCGGCGAAGTCGGGCCCCGTTCGGATCGATCAGACGCCGGCGACGTCGTCCCCGCGGTGAACCCAAAGTCGGTGATCGGCGCCGTGAACGACGCGTCGGAGCAGCTCAGGGCGATGGACGAGGTGGTGTCGGCGTTTGACGATAAAGGGCTCGTCGCGGCGGACCGACACAAGGAGAAGAGCGACGACTTCTGGACGATGAACCACATGAAGCTGCTGTACCTCATCTCCAAGTACTCGCACTGCGCGCAGACGGTGCACGAGAAGGAGCGGTGGATCCGCAAGCTCCCGATGCTGGTGCTGATTTACGAGGGCATCGTGCAGAAGGTGTTCGAGTACGACTACGCGCCGGCGTCGGAGGTTGTCGAGACGACTCGGGTGTATCTCAACGTGTCGCAGGAGGGTAAAGACGACCTGGACGACCTCGTCGAGGGCAAGCTGGTGAAGGGCCTGCGTTTGTCCACTAAGGAGCACCAGAGCGTGACCGCGTACCAGATCTCGCCCAGCGGGTTGGCGCTGATATCCAAGCGACTCCCCGACGAGGAGAGGCAGCTGGTGGACGACCTGTGCATCGTCGACGGGAAGCTCCTGCAGGTGGTGTGGGAGGATAAGAGGTTCCTGCTCCGCACGATGACGTTCAGCAGGGAGTCCACGGTGACGGACGCCGAGGACGTCTCCTACGTGGTGTCCCCTTACCTGCCCAAAACGCTTCGAAGAGTCGGCGGGCCCATCATGAGCAGCAACGCGCACAGAGCTTCGGAGAGCGCCACGAAGGAGTCCACCATCCGCGACGACCTCGACGAGGTCATCACCATCTCGAACGTCACCATCCTCATCGGCGAGTGGATCCCGTTTGGCGCCAATCAGGTGGTCGAGCTCAACCTGAAGCTGGGTTCCAACGAGCGGTGCCAGGGCGGATACTTCACCGCGCAGGTGGACGACGACTCCACGAACACGCAGTGCGAGGTTCCCACCGGTTTGACCTCCGTCAGCATCCTGGACCACGACATGACGCGGTTCACGAACATCGAGGCCGAGGTGTACTACCCGGAGGATGAGGGCATCGTGCAGATTGAGCACTTTGGCATTCACACCCGCATGGATGGCACGATTGTCTACGGGCTCATGATCGAATCGGTGTTGGACAGGATCCTGGAGAACATCTCGTTGGATAACCTCGCGCGTCTGCTCGTGGACGTCCACGTGGACTCCTCTCGAATCATGGAGTCGCTGCTGTCCAACCACCAGCGCGACTTACTCGACATGATCTTCCTGGGCAACACGCTGAACAGGGACAAGGTGAACGTGATCATCGCCGATCGCGTGGTGCCTAAGATGTCCGCGGAACGCTACCTCGACAAGGACGCCTTCGAGAACGAGCTGAGGCAGGTGCTGGGCGACACGCACGAGGCGCACGATCTCAGCGATAACGACATCGTCATCACGGGTTCGCACGGTATCATGCTCATCGGACCGCACAGCAAGATGCAGGAGCCGGTCATGTTGGCGTTTTTATCGCTGAGGTCGCGCGACGTGTTCGTGCACAACGTGTTCAACCGGCTGTTCATCATCGACGACACGCTCAAGACCGCGCGGCAGCTCATCGCCAAGTACGAACAGGACCCGAACTCCATCCCGAGGATCCGGCACACCCTATCGGAGACCTCCAAAGACATCATCCTCCTCGAGGAGGTTCTCCTGTACCTGCGCGAGTCGCTGGAGCAGGACACCTCCATATACGCCGAGCCTACGGATGAATCCGGATACCGCCTGTACCAGGTGCTCAAGGTGAAGACGATCCTGAACGACCTCCACGTCCGCATCGAGGACATGCAGAAGGTGCTGCTGGGCGCCAGGCACGAGGTGAACGGGCTTAGGCAGATGGCGGATACAATCGCCGAGACGCAGATGTTCCGTCTACAGGAGGAGATTCGCGGTAACTCGAGTGACATGCTGCAGCAGCTGAAGATCAACGAGCGGCAGTCCACGTCGCTGGACGTCATGCAGGTCATCTTCGCGGGTTCGCTCGCGTTCGACATACTGGACCGGCTCACCGGCGAGTGGTCCGTGGTGCACACCTCGTGGGCCAGGGCGTACATCGTCGACCCGTTCATGTCCAAGCCCATGCTCTGGTTCATAATCTCCATGATGGTGTGGTTCGGCGTGGGGACCGGGGTGTTCAGCATGATGCGCGATCTCAACGACCGCACCGCGGGGGTCATCACCTACCGCGTCAAGGTCAACAAGGGCATCGACCTCAACGCCCTGGACGACTTCCTGTCGCGCAAGTCGGTCATCTCCGAGGATGGCGACGCCGACGCGCTCAACGCCAATCAGAAGGTTTCATGGATCGAGAAGGACGTCAGTCGCTGGGAGGGGTACCAGCCCAAGATCGAGATGATCTACGACGTCAAGCACGGGTTCTTGCTGAGCGTGTACATGCAGGTGACGAGAAGGGCGAGCAAGCCGGCGAGGCTGAGGCCGGAGACGATGAAGATGCGATTCTTCACGGAGCTTCAGGAAGCCGGCGTGATGGCGCCGGACGACGCGGCTGAGGTGATCGACAACACGCGCAGACGCCAGACGCGGCAGGGCGAGTTGGTGACGATTGAGGACAGCAGCGTGTTCCTCAAGGTTCGCGTTCCCGGCGAGCGGCACTACCGCGAGATTCCCTTTGGCCGCCAGAGCTACCTGGAGCTGAGGGAGGAGATTGCGCACAAGTTCGAGTGCAAGCCGGTGCAGGTGCTGCAGGTGTTCAAGGAACCCGACATCCTGATCGCGGACGACGACGACGTGAGCAGGCTCAAACCCGGTACGGTGCTGGAGGTGAACATCAAGAACTTCTCGGGGTACAAGTCCGCGCAGCAGGAACTGCCGGCGCCGCCGTGACGGACGGTTGTAGCTTTTTGTAACACTGACTCCTCGATCGCGTCGTCGCTAGTCGTCTACGTGGGCGTCAGCATCCCATCGACGCTCGTGCCTCGCCGCGAAGTCATCCGAGGGCGGGCTTTGTGTGAGCGTAGGCACATGCGTCAGACATTTTGCACGCCCCAGAGATTTTTGTTCCAAAAGCATCACATGCCGCCGCGCCGTCGCCCGCCGACGCCTCCACACTGCACGGAATGGCTTGAAACTTCGCAGGGAGGACGCGGACGTCGTGCCGCGTCGATCCATGTCCTCAGAACACAAAAAAAGAATTGTGACTCAGCCGCGATTCGAACGCGGAATCTCCAGCTCCGGAGGCTGGCGCCTTATCCATTAGGCCACAGAGCCCCATAGGCAAATAGATTGAAGCTCTCGCATGCGAAGGTGACTCGCAAAACTCAGCTCTGACCGATGGCGGCGCAAACTGGAAATATAAAGGAACATATTTTCACCGATGAAAAAAATTTCGATCCCGTATCAAATGGTTTGGTCCGCTTTCAAAGGTTCCCCCCGTCGCTTTCAAGCGGTTTCATCAAACGAAGATTCGAACCCGAAACGAATCTCCGGACCCCTTGCCGCTCGCTGCTGATGACGCAGCAGCAATCTCACTTACGACCGGGGCGCACAGCGAAAAGGCGCGGGGGTTGAACAACGCCGGCCTTGGTTTGAGACTCGATCCGCAGGACGCATCAGCGACGTATCGAGTCCGTGACGCGAGAACCGTGCGTCGGCGCGTGAACGATCGAGATGGAGGAGGTGCGACCCGCGTCCCCCGAGCGTCGGCAACCGTCCCGTTAACTTTTTCCACCCGCGGCACCCGCGACGCTGACCGACCGCGCCTCCCGTCCCCGTCGCGCGCAGAAATCGGAGGCGGAGATCATGAGGGAGCAGGAGGAGAAGCTCAAGGCCAAGTTCGGGGGTTTAGCGCCGAAGAAGAAGCTCATCCACAAGGACGTCAAGTACTTCGACAGCGCGGACTATTCCATGCACAAGCAGAAGCACGAGGATGCCAAGGTGGAGGAGGACCTGCACCAGCCCTCCAAGCTCAACTCGGCGCCCGCCAAGCCCGCGGGGAACTGAGATTTTGAACCTCGGCGGTTCCGAACGCGCCTCGTCCGCGGGACAGGGAAGGAGTCTCGCGCGATCGTGTACAACCATAGCTCTCTAGTGCGACGACGCGAAGGGGTTGGGAACCGGCGCGAGCAACCGCGTCGGCGGCTCGCGCCGCTTGTGACGACACAGACACTTTTCAAACGACACACACCCGCGCGCGTTCGTTCATAAGAAGGTCGCTCTCGATATTGACAAGGCCCCCACGCGTCCGGGCGTCGTCCCGAGGACGCGCCCGCGGCGGCGGTGGAGGGTATCCTAGGCTACGGTGAGAGCGAACCACCCACACCCGAGGCGCTCCCGCGCGGGAGATCCCCACGCCCTCGACCCACACTCCAGCTCCAGACTAACCGAGTCGGGAGACTTAGAAGTTGAGCTTGGTGCGGCGCCAGTGGCGGCGCTTGGCGTTGTACCTGGCGGTTCGGGAGGGAGGAACGCGGATGGTCAGCGAGAGATCGACGGCGAAGGGAACCCTAAAAAAATCGAGTAATTTTCCCCACTGTGCCTGAGGGGGGGTTTGGTGGAATCTGGAGGGGAGCGCACCTGATGGTGTTGCCGGTGCGCATGCGGATCCACTGGGGGAGGGGGCGGTTCTGCTTCTGCTTCTTGCCGAGCTTCTGCTTAATCTTGAAGGTCTTCTGGGACGGCTGTTGATGGGAAGGCGGTGGGGGGGCGAGGTCAGCGACGATTTCTTCACCTGCGGTTGGAGCGCTCCTCCAGACCCTAAAAAAACCCGGTCTTGATGGGGAAGACCCCCGCGCGTCCGCGTCGGCGAAAGCCCGTCGGAGGCGTAGCGACCGCGACGATCGCGCGTACACGACGCCACCGTGCGCGAGCGCGCCGACCGATGCTCGCCGAGACGCGCCGAGCCCCCGCCCGCGGAGCCTCCGACCCTTCCAAAACACGCCATGCTCGCGGCCCCGCGCCCGGGAGCCCAAAACCCGGAGATTCCGGGGTTCGGCCGACGGACGCGACTGCGAGGGGGCGCGAGCCGGCGCATCGGCGACGCGGACGCGCGCATCGCGAGGGGAACGAACGAACGGGACGCACCATCTTGACGAAGTTCCGTGTGAACCACGCGAACGTGCGTCGCAAAGAGACCGAGGGGTGAGGCGCCGGGGCCGGTTTTCAAGCGAGAATTTTTTTAACGCTGGTCGGTCGACACGCGGTGCCGCTGGCACGGTACCCGCTCGTGCCAACGGCACTCGACCGCAGATCTCCGCCGCGTCGTCGGGGACCCGGTCGTCCGCGGGACCCACGCTACTTTCGCGCGCGCATCGTCACGCGCGTGGGTGACGTATCGAGCGCATCGCTCGAGCGCGGCGTCGTTCACGGCGGTCGCGAGGGGCACCGCGCGCGGCGGGCTCCGGTGCTGTTTTCGTCGATCTCTCCCGGGGCTGTTCGCGGGTAACACTCGGGTCGGAGCGGCGCCGCGATGGGGGATTTCGCGCCGCACGGGTCTCAGGGAGGCGGCTTCGGCGGACCCGCACAGGTGCGACATTGCGCCCGACCCTTCTCGCCTCGCGTGTCGAACCCGCGCATCCCACCGAGTTCATCCGTCAGACGGCCGAGCCCCCCGTCCCTTCAACGTTCGACACTCGCT
>Ga0181571_10002389_pt1 | contig 13930 bp, 14 predicted proteins | sample 101ome_17_FD_132440 | JGI IMG/M metagenome (GOLD analysis project Ga0181571, IMG submission 132440) | Coastal salt marsh microbial communities from the Groves Creek Marsh, Skidaway Island, Georgia - 101407AT metaG (megahit assembly) | ecosystem: Environmental > Aquatic > Marine > Intertidal... | reverse complement strand
CAGTTTCCCATGCCAAGGTTGCCGCCGTTCGAGCTGCTGAGTTGGCCGCTCGCAATGGTATTCAGTGCCACGGTGCGATGGGATACACCTGGGAATGTGATCTGCAGATTTGGGTCAAACGAGCCTGGGCTCTTGCACGTGAGTGGGGTGACACCAGCTTCCACAAAAATCGAATACATCAATGGCTGCTGAAGCCCGAAGCGTTAATTGGTCCTGAACATACCTTTGGTCGACGCTCTGTTGTGGGCGTTGATAGTCAATCCGCGGCCGTCTAAGAGGAATTCGTTTATGTCTCAGCGCAGTGAAGCGTATATTGTTGACGCGGTTAGAAGTCCGACTGGGCGTCGCCGTGGCTCACTAGCAGAAGTTCACGGAGCCGATCTTGGTGCTCATGTCATATCCGCTATTGTAAAGCGTAATGGTATTCCCGACGTTGACTACGACGACGTTATCTTTGGGTGTGTTGATACGGTAGGTCCGCTTGCCGGCGACATAGCCCGTACCTGCTGGCTAGCCGCCGGCCTCAGTGATGAGGTACCGGGTACTACGGTTGATCGTCAATGTGGATCATCACAGCAGGCAGTGCACTTTGCGGCGCAGGCAGTCATGTCTGGCACCATGGATGTGGTGTTAACAGGTGGTGTGCAAACCATGAGTAAGATCCCCATCTCATCGGCGATGCTGGCGGGACAGGCCTTGGGTTTCAACGACCCTTTCACGGGCAGCGAGGGATGGGTTGCGCGTTATGGCGATGGCCTAGTTACCCAATATAACTCGGCACAAATGATTGCAGATAAATGGCAGCTGTCCCGCGAGGCAATGGAGGTTTTCTCACTCGAGTCCCATGTGCGCGCCCGTGCGGCAACTGAAGCAGGCTATTTTGATCGCGAGATTGTGCCTTTAAACGGTTTGGCCGTTGATGAGACCATTCGCGATACATCCCTTGAACAAATGGCCGGTCTTGAACCGCTAGCGCCTGGAGGGACTATCACAGCTGCGGTTTCGTCCCAGACTTGTGACGGCGCGTCAGCCGTGCTCGTTGTTTCTGAAGAGGCGTTGAAGCGCTACAACTTGACGCCCCGGGCGCGTATAGCCCACATGACGGTGCGTGCGGACGATCCTATTTGGATGTTAACGGCACCGATACCCGCGACCGCGAGAGCGTTGCAAAAGTCAGGCATCAAACTCGACGATATTGATTTGGTCGAGATCAACGAAGCGTTCGCTTCGGTTCCCATGGCATGGTTGGCTGAAACCGGCTACCCCCATGAGCGCACCAATGTTAACGGCGGCGCGATTGCTCTGGGGCATCCCCTCGGGGCTACGGGTACAAAGTTGATGACCACCTTGCTACACGAGCTTGAACGTCGCGGTGGCCGCTATGGCTTGCAAACCATGTGTGAGGGTGGTGGCCAGGCTAACGTAACGATTATTGAACGTCTTTGAGGGCTGATCCATGAGCGGAATATGTACAGGTAAAGTGGCTATAGTGACGGGAGCGGGGGGCGGTCTTGGCGCTGCCCACGCGCGAACACTGGCGGCTCATGGAGCGGCGGTCTTGGTCAACGATATCAACACTGAAGCTGCTCAAACCGTAGTGGATGAGATTATCGCCTCGGGCGGTCAAGCCGTTGTTAATGAATCAGATATCACCAACTACGACAGCGCAGGGCAGGCGGTGGCGCAGGCGATTGAGACCTATGGCGACATTCACTGCGTTGTGAACAATGCCGGCAACAACCGTGACCATATGTTCGCTTCCTTGAGCGAGGCAGATTGGGATGCCGTGATGGCGGTGCACCTCAAGGGACACTTTTGTATTGCAAGTCACGCTGTTCAGTACTGGCGACATCAGAATAAAGCGGGTAACGCCGTCTCCGGACGACTCATCAATACCACCTCCGGTGCAGGTCTTCAGGGCTCCATTGGACAGTCGAATTATGCCGCTGCCAAAGCAGGTATTGCCGCATTAACACTCAATCAGGCGGCTGAGTTGGGTCGCTATGGCATTACAGCGAACGCGCTATGCCCGGTGGCACGAACCGGTATGACCAGCGCCGTGCCTGAGATGGCGGCGCGTATGGCCGTGCCCGAAGACGGCAGTTTTGATCACTTCGCACCGGAGAATGTTTCGGTGTTAGTGGCATGGCTGTGTTCAGACAATTCCGCCCACGTAACAGGGCGAATTTTTGAAGCTGAGGGCGGGCGTATTGCCATCGCCGACGGTTGGCGCAGCACCGCTGGCGTGGATAAGGGCGCACGTTGGGAGCCTGAAGAAATCGGCGAGGCCATGAAGCAATTGCTGGCAGAGGAAGTGCCTGCACAAGCGGTCTGGGGAAGCTGAGGCGCCACCATGGATTTTCGTTTCACCGATGAGCAGGGTATGTTGGCTGAGACCGCCGCTGCTTTCCTAGCAGAAGTGTCGGACAGTGCGGCGACGCGCCGAGCAATTACAATGCCCGAGGGCTTTGACCAAAGCGTTTGGCAACGCGTTGTTGAAGAGATGGGCTGGCAGGGTATCGTAGTACCTGAGGATCAGGACGGGCTCGGCTTGGGCTTTGTCGAATTAGTGGTCGTGCTAGAAAAAATGGGCGAGCGCCTGCATGTGTCGCCACTTTACGCCAGCGCTGTCTCCACGGTTTTGCTGCGCATGCTGCCGGCTACTGACGCGCGCGATGGCGCTTTGGCGGCATTAGCCACCGGTGCAGTGATTTCACTGGCTCACTCGGCGGTCAAACCCGATTGGGGTGTTGATGGCGTTGCTGTAGGTGCCCAACGCGATGATCAAGGGTGGATGCTAAACGGCGAATGCCGTTTTATTCCGGTTGGCCAGAGTGCCGCGCACTTGTTATTGGCGGCGAGACTCGACCAAGGCGATATCGGCATCTTTTTGGTCGATCCTGCAACAGAAGGACTGCAGATCTCCCCATTACCCACTATGGATCAAACACGTTCCATGGCCTCGGCAACCTTAACTAATGTACGTTTGAGTGCTTCGATGTGTCTATCCCAAGACGCTGGGGAAGCCTTGGCGGCGACCTTGGATGTTGCGCGGATATTGGTTGCGGCAGACCAAACCGGTGGAGCCCAAGCCTGTCTGGATAGCAGCGTGGCCTATGTCATGGAGCGCGTTCAGTTTGGGCGTCAAATCGCCTCTTATCAGGCTATCAAGCACAAAGCCGCCGATATGATGGTAAAGGTCGAGTCAGCCCGATCGTTGCTTTATTACGCTGCCTGCATGGCTGATGAATGGCTGTTGGGTGAAGCCGATTCTGCAGCGCTAGCCGAAGCCGCCGCAATGGTATCGGCATCAGCCAGCGACGCTTATTTTTTCTGTGCTGGTACCGGCATTCAGTTGCACGGCGGTGTGGGTATTACCGAGGAGTATGACATCCAACTCTACTTCAAGCGGGCCCGCAGTACTGAGAGCTATTTGGGCTCCCCGGCTGAGCAGCGTGAGCGCGTTGCCGCTAGCTTGCTAGACGGAGATTAAACACATGCAGTTGCGATTTACGGCAGAGGATGAACAGTTTCGTGAGCAGGTTGCTACGTGGCTGTCGGAAAATCTCAGTGGTGAGTTTGCGCCGATTCGTTTTCGTGGAGGCCCGGGGGACGAACACCACTTTGTTGAGGAGCGTAAGGCCTGGGAACAGCGATTAGCCGCTGGCGGGTGGACTTGTATTGGATGGCCCGAGGCCTGGGGTGGTCGCGGCGCCACGATTGAGCAGCAGGTCATTTTTAATGAGGAGTACGCCCGTGCCGGCGGTCCCGGTCGCGTGGGCCACATAGGTGAGACGCTTACCGGCCCCACGCTACTGGCTTTTGGCAGCGAGAGTCAGAAGCAGCGTTATTTGCCTGGCATTCTCGAGGGTAAAGAGCTCTGGTGTCAGGGTTACTCAGAGCCCGGTGCGGGTTCTGATTTGGCAGCGGTACGCACCCGCGCCGAGTTTGATGAGGCCAGTCAACGTTGGCGCCTAAACGGGCAAAAAGTGTGGACGTCACTCGCCCACGAATCCCAGTATGTTTTCGTGATAGCCCGTACCGATCCCAGCGAACGCAGTCATAAGGGGTTGGGGTTTTTCTTGGTGGCGATGGATCAGCCCGGTGTGACTGTGCGCCCCATCCCTCAGTTAACCGGTACCGCTGAATTCAACGAAGTCTTCTTCGATGATGCCGAATGCGGCCCCGACGATATTGTCGGAACTCCCGGGGACGGCTGGAAGGTGGCTATGGGTTTGCTGGGATTCGAGCGAGGTGTTTCGACACTGGGTCAGCAGATGCTTTTTCAAACGGAGCTCGATGAAATCGTACGTATAGCCAAGGCAAATGGCGCTGCTCAAGATCCGACTCTACGTCAGCGAATAGCTGAGGCGCACATTGGTTTGCGAACCCTGCGTTACAACAGTCTGCGCATGCTCTCCGGGACTGACGACGGCAGTCTAGGCCGCGAGGCGATGATATATAAATTGTATTGGTCCTCCTGGCATCGCAACCTAGGTAAATTAGCGATGGATGTGCTGGGTCCCGATGCGGAGCTGCTTGAAGCCGCGCCGTACGAGTTGAACAAACTGCAGTCGTTATTTTTGTTTACCCGAGCAGACACCATATACGGCGGCACGAATCAGATTCAGCGCAATATTATTGCCGAGCGTGCGCTGGGTATGCCCCGCGAGCCCCGCGGCGACTTGAAGTGATGAGGAACAGAGGCAATGAGTAAATCTATTCCCGACTATGTGCCCGGACACAACCTGCTAGCGGGTAAGCATGTCTTGATCACGGCCGCGGCGGGTGCCGGCATTGGTTTCGCTGCGGCGCAAAAGGTGGTGGAGGAGGGTGCAGCCTCTCTTATGCTGAGTGATTTACATGAGGGGCGGCTCGCCAAATCAGTTGAGACCTTATCGGCGATTAACCCCGACTGTCAGATTCAGGGTCAGCTGGCTGATGTGACCGATGAATCTCAGGTGCAGGCTCTGGTTGATGCCGCTGAACAAGCCTCCGGTGGTATTGATATCTTGATCAATAATGCCGGACTGGGGGGGACACGCGCGCTGGTGGATATGCCCGACGACGAGTGGCATCGCGTGATTGACATAACCTTGACAGGCACCATGCGCATGACCCGCGCTATGCTACGCTGCATGCGTGAGCGTGAGCGGGGTGTGATCGTTAACAATGCTTCGGTGCTGGGCTGGCGAGCGCAGGTCGAGCAGAGCCACTACGCGGCTGCTAAAGCCGGGGTGATGGCTTTAACACGTTGCGCGGCGATGGAAGCAGCCGAATGGGGTGTTCGGATTAACGCTGTGTCACCCAGCATTGCGATGCATGATTTTTTGAGAAAAACCACGCCACCAGAGCTGCTGGAACAGTTATGCTCTCGAGAGGCTTTTGGTCGAGCGGCCGAGGTTTGGGAGGTGGCTAACGTCATGGTGTTCCTGGCTTCGGATTACGCCAGTTATATGACCGGAGAAATTGTCTCGGTATCGAGTCAACACCCCTAGTTACTAACGCGCCAGTGCAAACGGAGATTGAGTGATGACTGCCACAACATGGGATCGCGAAGTTGATGTTTTAGTCGTGGGCACGGGTAATGGCGGTCTGACGGCGGCCCTGTGCAATTGGGAAATGGGCAGCAAGGATGTGCTGGTCATTGAGAAATCCGACAAGATTGGTGGCACCAGCGCGAATTCCGGTGGTGGTATTTGGATCCCAACCACGCATTATGCCCAAGCTTGCGGCGCCGAGGATTCTCTCGAGGATGCGAAGAAATACTTAATGAGCACATTATTCGGCGAGGACGTTCCCGAAGAGCTTATTGATACGTATTTAGAAAACGCACCGAAAATGCTGCGGTTTTTGGCTGATCGAACCGAAGTCAGCTATCAGTCTCTAGAGCATTATCCCGACTACTACACCAATGTGGAGGGCGCCCGCCCTGGACATCGCTCTCTGGAGCCGGAACCCTTTGACGTGTCGCGGCTGGGTGAAGACTGGCGCAAGATGCGGTGGACCCATCATATGATGCGGTTGTTCGATCGAATTCACTTTACGCAGGTAGAGGCGCATTTGCTGATGACCCAAGGGGCCGGCTGGAAGCGCTTGGTGTTCAAGCTGTTACTCAAGTATGTGCTGGATATTCCGTGGCGATTAAAAACCCCCGTGGCACGTCGTATTTGTACCGGTTCGGCAGGGGTGGCCCGGCTATTTTTATCGTGCAAACAACGCAACATCCCCATAGAGCTAAATTCCCGCATGCTCGACTTAGTGGCCGAGGGCAATTCGGTCTTGGGCGCAGTTATTGAACAGGGCGGCCAGCGTTTGCGGGTTCGTGCGCGCAAAGGCGTTGTGTTGGCAGCGGGCGGATTTGAAAAGAATCAAAGTCTTCGCGAGCAATATCTACCGGCGCCCACTAATACCGCCTGGAGTGCTGGCAACGATGCTAATGAGGGCGACGCGCTTGTCGCCGGTTTGGCTCTCGGTGCGAAAACGCGATTGATGAAAGATGCTTGGTGGACCACCACGTTATGTGTGCCCGGTGAAGAGAAACCGCGTCTATCCATTATGGAGAAGTCATTCCCGGGTTCCTGCGTGGTGAATCGTGCGGGCCAGCGCTTTGCCAACGAGTCACAGAATTACATGGCGTTTCAAAAAGATTTATTTCGAACGCACAGTGAAGACAGCCCCAATGCGCCGGCATGGCAGATCTTTGATGCGCGCTTTCGCCGAAACTTCATGGTGGGGCCGTTGATGACCTCTACCATGAAGCCAGACAGTCAAATACCCAAGGAGTGGTTTGATTCGGGTTTCGTGGCTAAAGCCGGGTCTATTGAGGAGCTTGCACAGATTGTCGGTATCGATGCCGACGGGCTGAGACAAACCATTGAAAAGATGAATCACTACGCCGAGACGGGTGTCGACGAAGACTTTCACCGCGGCGAGTCGGCTTATGACCGCTACTACGCCGACCCCAACATCAAACCCAACCCTTGCTTGGCACCCATTGATGAAGCACCGTTTTATGCTCTGCGCATTGAGGCGGGTGACTTCGGGACCCTGGGTGGGCTGGATACCGATATTCACGCGCGCGTTAAGACAGCTGACGGTGGTGTATTTGAAGGGCTCTTTGCCGTGGGTAACTGTTCGGCGGCGATCTTACCCACCTATCCGGGTCCCGGTGCAACATTGGGTCCGGCAATGACCATGGCCTATCAGTCGGCGAAGCACATTAATGCGGTGGCCGATTAATAATGAGTCCCTAACTCGCACGAGGTGTCTATGTTGGATCTGGAATCGATAGAACTTATCAAGCAGCTGAAAGGGCGTTACTTTCGATTTCTCGATACCCGTGATTTGCCGGGTTTGCAGTCAGTTTTTACCGAAGATGCCGTCGCCCACTTTAAGGGCGGTGATTACGAGTTTAGCTTGGACGGCTGGCCGGCCTTGGAGGAATTTTACAGCCGGTCATTCTCGGGCAAGACCTTTGGTATGCATCAGGGCCATCATCCCGAGATTACTGTCGAGGGCGACAGTGCCACCGGTATATGGTACTTGCAGGACATTTTTATCGACCTGAAGCGCAACCTGACTCTGATGGGCAGCGCGCTTTACCACGATGAGTACCGGCGGGTTGATGGGCAATGGCGAATCAGTTCAACCGGCTACCGTCGCCTTTGGGAGGAAACGCACCCACGCGGCGACGATATTCAGCTACTGGTGAAGCCGGTAGCAGACGACTAAGCCCGCCCGCAGCTATTAAATTCCATCAAAAACAGCCATTTACACCCCTTATTGTGTAACTAGTCTAGTCTTGCATCCGGTCTCCCTAAGAGAGCTAACGGTATGGCAGGGCAAGTGCGCTGGGTGTTGTCGATTGACGGTGGCGGAATTCGCGGACTGATTCCCGCGACGCTACTGGGTCACTTAGAGCGTATAACTCGACGCCCAATTTCATCGCTTTTTGATCTCATCGCCGGTACCTCAACCGGCGGTATTCTCGCCTTGGGCTTGGGCTTGGGTGTCGATCCGGCAAAGTCGCGTTCAGACGATTTCGACGGGTCCGCCGCAGCACTGGCCAACCTATATCGCCATCGCGGTAGAGAGATCTTTCGTCGAACAGCTTGGTGGCGATTGCGCTCCCTCGGCGGATTCTTCGAAGAGCGTTACAGCGCCGCTGGCCTCGAAGCGGTACTCGAGGCGGTTTTTGGCGGTAGTACCTTGGCCGAGCTGCGGTGTCCCGTGATGGTGACCAGCTATGATATTCAAAACCGGCGGACGCGATTTCTTAAGAGCTATCTAGGCGAGCATGAACAGATACTGTGTCGAGAGGCTGCGCGAGCCACATCGGCGGCACCCGCATATTTTGAGCCCAAGCCGCTGACATTGGCGGGGCAGGCGTCCACCCTGATCGATGGTGGTATTTTTATGAACTCGCCGGTGGTATCCGCCTACGCTGAGGCCCTGAAGCTGTTTCCCGATGACGAGATTCATGTGCTGTCGCTGGGTACGGGGGTGAAACGGCGGCCCATAGCGTACCGACAAGCTCGAAACTGGGGCGCTGCCGGTTGGGTCTTGCCGCTGCTGGACTGTATGTTTGATGGTGTCGATCAGGCAGCCGATCACCAAATGCGCTTATTGTTGGGAAATCGCTACTGGCGATTCCAGCCAGATCTGGGGTCAGCCGGTGAAGCACTTGATGATTGCTCTGAAACGAATCTAGCAGCCTTGGAGCAAGTGGCATCTCAGCTTACAGTGGATCAGGAGCCGGCATTTACCCGTCTGGTCTCGGCGTTACAGCCAATGCGAGGTTAGGCTTTGAGCCGAGTTAGGGGCGTCGTTGCAGTTGAGTGATTTCCGCCATGATCGCCACCGCAATCTCCCAAGGCGTTTTGCTGCCAATATCCAAGCCGACAGGCGCGTGCAACCGCGCTATGGCGCTGTCCGCTACACCCAGTTCATGTAGACGCTGAAGGCGCTGCTCAGTAGTGCGCACAGATCCCAGCGCACCCACGTACCAAGCGTCTGTCTCCAGTGCCTCCATCAGGGCCATGTCGTCGATACGAGGGTCATGGGTTAGCGTGATGATGACCGATTGTCGGTCAAAGGCCTGCGTAGCGATGATGTCGTCGGGTAGCCCATGCAAAAGTGGCACATCGGGTCCTTGCCATTGTGCGATGGCGTCCTCACGTGGGTCGGTGACCAAGACATCAAAATCCATTGCCAGCGCGAGTGACGATAACACCTGAGCCAGCTGTCCGGCGCCCACCAATAGCATGCGCATGCGAGGACCCAGCGATTGTTGCAGCTGATGTTCATTGATCTGTAGCGGATGGTGTGAGTCCTGGGTGCTCAACGTGCTGACGCCAGAGTCCAAATCAAGCTGGCGCTGGCACAGTTGACGTTGATCTAGGTACGCAAGGGCCTCGAATAGCCAATCCTGCTTCCCCGCCTGCAATTGCTCGACCACGATTTCCATGCGGCCACCGCAGGGCAAGCCAAGGCGTTCGTTTTCAGCGGCCGTGACGCCATAGGTCAAGCGCTGAGGTTTCTCGCCAGAAATATCACCGGCCTGTAACTTGGCCAGTAAGTCTTCCTCAACACAGCCTCCGGAGAGCGTACCAACACTGATGCCGTCAACAAAACCCAACATGGAGCCCACAGGGCGGGGCGACGACCCCGTTGTGGTGACAATCGTGCAAAGCCAGGGCGTGCGTTGCTCTTGGCACCATAGGCCGAGTTGTTTCAGAACATCGTAATCGAGGCTGTGCATGGTGAAGTCTCAGAAATTAGCAGTTAGCTGTGTACCCAGGTGACGATGTAGCGCTCGAGATCATCCATATCAGCCCGGCTTTCAGGAATGGCGCGGCCTCTAACCGAGGCGCTGGCTTTGTGCACGAGCTGGGGCTGATCGGTTTTCAGCGGATGCCAGTGGGGTAGATCCTTTCCCTCGGCCACCAATCGGTAAGCGCAGGTCGAGGGCAGCCAGCCGTATTGGTCCTGGGGTAACTGTCTGAGGTCAATGCAATCGGGCACACGTTCACAGCGGTTAGCATAGTCAGTGCACTGGCAGCGCTTGATATCCAAAAGCTGGCAGGCCACGCGGGTGTAGTAAATATCACCCGTGTCTTCATCCTCAAGTTTATTCAGACAGCATTTGGCGCAACCGTCGCAGAGTGATTCCCACTCACTGTCGCTGAGCTCGACGAGGCGTTTCTCACGCCAGAATGCTTTTTTTCGTGTCACTCTTTGTCGAGACCCGCCAGCGCGCCGGCATTTTTTTCCCAGTTTTGGCCATCAAAGGCCTCATCCTCAATTCGACTTATTGTCTCGGTATCAATGCAGCGGGCATTGATGCTAACGCCGTCGGGATTTGAGCGCGGAATATAAAAGGATTTCACACCACAGTGACTGCAAAAAGAGTGTTGAGCAATGCCGCTGCCAAAGGTATAGCAGCTCAGATCTGATTCGCCTGTTAGTAGCTTGAATCGACTCTTGGGCACGATCAGGTGTTGGTAGTTATACGGGTCGCAAATAGAACAGTTGCAGGTATGCGTGTGCAATACCGCGGGCGCCTCAACTTCCCAGCTGACGCGGCCGCAATGACAGCCGCCTTTGTGCGTAACCAATGTTTCGCTCATATCCATGGGTCCAAAATAGACAAACGCTAGTGTAAGGGTAGGGAGTCAGCCTCGCCACCGGCATGGCTCACCATAGGGTTATTCCGATTGCCTATGCGCTTTGTTTATACTCGCGACAAGACTTACAGGAGAGCACTCGTGGTGGACACTACATCTTGGGATTTGTTGATACGTGGCGCGACCGTTTTTGATGGCAGTGGTGCTCCCCCCGTGGTCGAGGACATAGCTGTGCGTAATGGCCGCATTGCTGCCCGAGGGCGCGATTTACCGACTAACGCTGCGGATAGCGTGGTGGAGGCGGCGGGTCAATGGTTGCTGCCCGGTATGTTAGATATTCATACCCATTTGGATTTGGAAGTCGACGTAGCACCCGGCTTGCCGGAGGTTGTGCGACACGGCACCACCACGGTATTGGTGGGGAATTGCAGTCTAGGCACCTGTTTTGGTACGCAAAAGGTGGGCAGTCAGGAGCCGATTGTCGATTGCTTTACCCGCGTGGAAAATATTCCCAAACCGGTGTTACGCAAGTGTTCTGAGGCGATCAACTGGGATAACACCGGCGATTATCTCAATCACTTCGAGCAGATTGCACTCGGCCCCAATTTGGCCGCGTTTGTTCCCCATTCAATGCTTCGCGTCGAGGTCATGGGTTTAGAGGACAGTGTTAGTCGAGATCCTACTGATGCGGAACTAGAGCAAATGGCCGCCTTGCTAGAGCAGGCCATGGAGCAGGGCTTCTTGGGGATGAGTACCGATGGCTTGCCCTTCCATTATTTATCCAACGATCCAAATACTAAAAAGCGCATTCCCACGCAGTTTGCCAAATTTGGTGAGTTGCGCCGTCTGCTAAAGGTGGTTCGCGAGCATGGTCGCGTATGGCAAACCACGCCTATCTTGGAAAACCGCTTGGCTGCCATTTTGTACTTTGCCTTAACCAGCGGCAGGCTGTTTGGTAAAACGTTGAAAACCTCAGCTCTGTCGGCAATGGAAATGACCGCTGCACCGCGCAGCGCGAATTTGTTTCTGGGCTTGGCAAAGCTGTTAAACAGCTGGCTATTCAAGGGAGCGCTGCATTTTCAGGCGCTTGGTACCAATTTTCGCGTTTGGTCTGATGGCATCGTGAGTCCGCTGTATGAGGAATTGCCCTCGACAGCCGAACTCATTGCGAAAGAGTACGATGACAGCGAGGGGCGGCAAGCGCTCATGAATGACCCCGAATGGGAAGCGCGATTCCGACAGGATTGGCGACACGGTCGCACGGGTGACGATTTCGCTAGCTGGAAAGCCCGTAAAGGCCTACCCGATAATTTGGTCATTCGTGATCCCGAGTTGCTGGTCTTTGACGGTGCGCCGGTACCCGATTGGGATGGTGAGAATTTTGCGCAGGTCATGGATCGAGCGCAGCGTTTCTTGGCGGGTGATGCCACAGTGCTGCGTTCAGAGGATGAGCGAAATGCTTTTGAGCGACTTCCCAGTGCGCTCAACGACGATGCCGATTTCATGCTGTATTTGTTGCGTAACTGGGACCGAAACTTCCGGTTTTACGCTGACGTCGGCAACGTGGGTAATCGCGCTACCCTCGATTTTCTGCTCCATGACAAAGCGCTACCCGGCTTTAATGATTCGGGCGCGCACATCACCAATATGGCGTTTTTTGACACCAATCTAATGTCTTTGAAACTGGCGCGCGAGCGGGATGAGCAGACGGTCGCCACCATGGTGAAACGCCTCACGCGCGAGCCCGCTGAGGTCTTTGGTTTGGATGTGGGTACGCTCGCTCTTGGGGCCCAAGCGGACATGGTATTGATTAACCCCGACGGGTTTGATGGTTGGTGCTCGGATGCCACGCGTCGCTTGGAATACCGAGATATCTTTGAGCATGAGCAGATGGTCAATCGCCCCGAGGGGATTGTCGACGCGGTCTACATTAACGGCGTGCTGGCATGGGACGGTCAGCAAACGACGTCGGCCCTGGGCCAGCAGCGCTTGGGTCGAGCGTTACGCGCCGCCTGATCAATCGCTGATATCAAATACCTTGTCGCGGTGCATGGCACCGCGAACCAGGGTGATCTGTGATTTGGCGATTCCCAGATGTTTGGCTAACAATTTGATTACCGCCGCATTGGCTTTGCCATCCTCGGGTACAGCAGTGACGTGTACTTGAAACTGGCGCTGCTGTTCCTTGCTAGAGGAGGGGGCACCCTCGCTTACTGTATTGCGCTTGCTGCGCGGCGTGACGCGGACCGCGATACGTTCAGCCATCGAGGCGGCGCAACCGTTGAATCAAACTTGAGGTATCCCAGCGGCCACCTCCCATGTTTTGCACGTCGGCGTAGAACTGATCGACTAGCGCGGTCAAAGGGAGTGATGCACCACTAGCGCTCGCCGTGCGCAAGGCAATATCTAGGTCCTTGCGCATCCAATCAACAGCGAAGCCGAAATCAAACTCGCCATCAATCATAGTGTTGTGCCGGTTTTCCATTTGCCAACTCTGTGCTGCGCCCTGAGATATGGCTTCTACCACCGCGCGCCCGTCTAGCCCTGCTTTATGCGAAAAATGTAACGCTTCCGATAACCCTTGGACCACGCCGGCAATGCAAATTTGGTTGGCCATCTTAGTGAGCTGACCGGCGCCGCAGGGGCCCATGTGTTTAATGCGCTTGGCGTACACTTCCATGATGGGTTCGGCTTGGGCGTAAGTCGCTACGTCGCCGCCGACCATGATGGTCAGTTGGCCGTTCTCGGCGCCGGCTTGACCGCCCGAGACCGGTGCATCCAAAAAACCAACACCTTGATTTTGACAAGCCACATTGAGTTCACGCGCAAGCTCCGCCGATACCGTGGTGTGATCAACTAAAACGGCTCCCGCGCGCATGCCCGCGAGTACACCGTCGTTGCCATAGACTACTGCGCGAACGTCATCATCGTTGCCAACACACAGAAACACCGTATCGCAATTTTCCGCAGCCTCTGCGGGTGTCTGGCAGGCAACGCCGTTAAATTGCTGCAGCCAAGCCTGGGCTTTGTCCTGGTTGCGATTGTAGACGCGAGTGGCGTATTGCTGGCTTAGATGGCCGGCCATGGGAAAACCCATGGCACCCAGTCCGACAAAGGCGACGGTTGTTGGCGCGGTGTTCATGTTGTGTCCTCACGAGCAAGTGGAATCCAGTGACAAGGCCTAGCCGTAGGGTGTAGAACGAGCAATCCCTGTATGGAAGTCATCGTGATAGGAGCATACCCGAAATGGCAAGACGAACTTGGTTGGCGGGCATTGTATTTTCGAGTCTTGCGATGACCGT
>Ga0181571_10002388_pt1 | contig 13930 bp, 8 predicted proteins | sample 101ome_17_FD_132440 | JGI IMG/M metagenome (GOLD analysis project Ga0181571, IMG submission 132440) | Coastal salt marsh microbial communities from the Groves Creek Marsh, Skidaway Island, Georgia - 101407AT metaG (megahit assembly) | ecosystem: Environmental > Aquatic > Marine > Intertidal zone... | reverse complement strand
GGTGATCTCCTGAATGAGGGTGAAGTTGGGCTTCTGCAGCGCCTTCTGCTCGTTAGCCCAGTCTTTTTGCTCCCGTCGCGTCTGGTTAGTCCACGCGGGCTTGCTGTCGTGCCTCTTGGACACCGCCTTGTGCGTGGCGTCGACCGCGGACTTTTTAGATTTCTTTTTGGCGGCGGCGGCGGCGGTTGCGTCGTCGGCGTCGTCGTTTGACGCGCCCTCCGCCTTGCGCTTCTTGCTGAGCTTTCCCAGCTTCTTCTTCTTCTTGGCCTCGACGTTTCCGTCGTCGAACCCGGCAGCCTCCGCGCCGCCGACGGGCTTGACGGACTGCGGCCCAGGGCCGGGATTGAACTTCGCGTGCCGCCGCTCCTTGCGCTTGGTCGCGGCGCCCTTGCCCGCACCCTTCATCGCGCGCGGCATGTTAGACGATACGCCCGCGGTGGGGTGCTCGCGCTAGGTCTGAAGGAACGCGAAGCGCGGCGCGTGGGAATTCCTCGAAAGGAGCGATGGACCTCGCGACGCGAGCACGCGCGGATGGTCTGTGCGATGGATGAACGGCACCGCCGCCGCCGAGCGGAAGAAGCAAGCTGGCAAGTGTTCAGTTGTGACGATACGCGACGATATTTTCGTATGGGCATTTCAGGTAAAATAGAAAATCAAAGGTGATTTGGCGTTCGTACGTATGCACTCCAAGTTACGATCCGGTCGGAAGACGGAGCCGGCCGTTTGAAAAGAGTCGTCTTTTTGAAGGTCCCCGCCCGGGGCAGTCGCAGAGGCGCGTGCGCAGCGAGGCCGCCGACGCCGGGTGATTCGGGAACCATGGCCGGTGCGTTAACTCCCGTGCGCATCACCCGCGCGCACCCCCCGAGCCCCCCGCGCGCGTCGCACCCTCCCCGCGCGCGCTCCCGGGCGACGATGCTGACTCGAAACGTAGTTTTTACCTTCCCCGGCTGACCCCGCGCTCTCCCGACCCCGACCCTTCAAACGACAGCCCCATCGCTGGCGCTCGAGGTGTTCCTCTACTTTGGAAAGCTCTGGGATGTGGTCTTCTGGCTCATCTCCTTCATGGTGTTCTGCTACAAAGGGTACAACCTTCCTTACCCGGGGAACGCTTACGAGATGGAGTTCACGTACCTGTTCATGTACTTGCTGGTGGAGCCCCCGCGGCTGTTCCTGGGATCGCAGGGCAACAAGAGCGTGCATGCGGGGCCGCTGTGGGCGTCCATGGTGCTCGCCGGGTTCGTGCTCTTCATGCACGTCTACTACATCGTCGCGCAGACCTTCGTGCTTCGGGTGGACTACTGGATGAACATAATCAGCCTCGTGTTCCTCTCGGCGCAGTTCCTGTTGTCGGGGACGCAGGCGCTGGACTTTATGCGCGGCGCGTGACGACGAGGAGGGAAACACACACCGGTACGCGGGGGGGGAAACCGCGTCGACACGTGCGATGTCGCTAGCGTTGTAACAGGAGGAGGAGATGTCTCCTCGGGTATGGGTATGCTCTCCGCCCGGCACCGAGTCTCTTTTGGTTTTTACACAATGCGAACCCGCGCGTTTCCTACTCTGTGTGGTTATGTGTCCGGCGCGACGACGCCCGTCGCGCGCCCCTTTCATTCAACGCTCGGGGCCTCCTCCTCTAATGCCACCGCCCTCCGTTCTCTCGTCGGGCGCGCCCCGTGTATTACTCCACCTCCGCCCTCCTCCCTCGACGACATCGATCGGATCCTTTCACGCGACCGAGCCGGTGATCCCCGGCCGCGGGGGCTGCAGGAAGGAGAAGAACCCGCCCTCGCCGTTCGCGTCGTCGATGAACAGGTCGTCCGGCACCCTCGCGGCGGAGTGCGCGCCGATGCACAGCAGCGCGACGCCAAACGCCTGGAAGATGATGCTCCCCGCGGACGACATGAAAAACACCGCCAACAGACTCGCGCCGCTCATGCCGAGGAGCTTCTCCCGCTCGGAGACCGGCCGTTCGCCAATCTTGAGCGGCTCCGTGCGCACGAGGTACACGTACGTCCACGCGGCGCCGACCAAGGAGAGGATGATGAGCGACGTCGGGTTGTACAGGATGAACGCGGCGAGCACCGCGGCGGTGAAGAGGACGTAGTTGATCTTGAAGTAGTTCATGTTCTTGGACATGCGGCCCGTCGCCTCGGAGAAGGACGCCGGCCGTTGGTACGCGGTCCTGTCCAGGATCTCGCTCATGGGCTTCCTCTGCGGTGGGTTGGTGGGGGTTGGACGTTCGCGTCAGCGGCGTCGTCGCTACGCTACGACGATGGGAAAAATTCGGGTGTCTGATGGTTCACACGGCCAACGGCTAAAGACGCACGCCGCGGGCGCCGGCCCCGAGGAGGAGGGAGGAGGAAGGCGGTCGCACCTGGGAGAAGACGTGCATGGCGGACTCCTTGATCTTGCCGATCGCGCCCACGAGGGGCGAGCTGCTGGTGGTGTTCACCTCGGTCATGGCTGCGACCTGCGTGGGCGGGAGGGGCGCGGGGCGGTCAGCGTCGAAGACGGCCAGCTTGGCGGAAAAAAAATGCGCAGATTTCGGCGATCCGTAGCCTCGACGGGGCGCGCGGCGGAGGCGCCGGGAGCATCGAACGCGCGCGCCGCGCGCCTCCGACGCCCCCACACACGACTGATCGTGCCGCCGCCGCGCCGATCGTCCCCCGCCCGGACGCGTCACCGGTCGCATTGCGCGCGGGTTTCCGCTCGGGGGAACGGCCGGACTCGATGAGCCACGAACCGACCGCGCTGCTGGCCCGCGTCTGGGATCGCCACGGCGCGACGCTCGCGGCGCGGGAAGTCTCTGAGCTCGCGCGTGCGGTGTCCGCGAGGGAATAAGGGGATCGTTCGCGCACCTTTGGGCTGCCGCGCGGACGAACGGACGCAGGCGCAGTCGCAATGATCTCGCCGCGTGCGTCGCCTCCAAACGGCGTTGGCCCGCGGCGGGGAATTTTCAGATGAGCCGGAACCCAACAATGTGAGGCTCACAGCGACTCCTCGAAGCGACTCGAATCCGTCGGGGACGTGCAAACGGTTACAGGACACGAATATTTCATCAGTTTGTGGTTAAAACGCCATTTACCGAATATCAATTTATTTCTGACTGAAAATCTACTAATTTTAGTGCGCTAAAAGAATGTGCGTGCGTAACTGATGAGTACAACATGTGGGGCGCGCCTCTCCTCTCCCTCCTCCGACTGCCCGCGCCCCCGTCGACATCCACCTCCTCCGTCGACGCGCAAATCAAACGAATGATGATAAAACAACCGATGATGGAAACACGAGATGATAACGTACATACACGGGGCGCTCGGCACCTCTCGGCGAGAGGGCGAGCAACCACGTTGAGACGGGCAAAAAGCCGTCATTCATTCATTCGCTCACGACGAGTCCGGTCCGTCGTTGAGCCAGTAGGTGTAGATGCAGTAGATGACCGCGACGTTGACCGCCATGCGCAGCGTCACCCCCGCGGAAGCCATGAACAGCGCCATCGCCGGGTTCTTACCCTTGTACGGAAGTCCCCAGTTGTCCGGCGCTAAACCTCCCATGCTGCCCACGTCGCCCGTGGCGATTGGGATCTCGGACAGACCGGCGGAGTAATCCACGGCGGGCGCGCGCCCGACGATGAACGCGGCGGTCGCGGATGCGGTCGGGTAGCCCGGGTGGTAATGCGCGGAATGTCTACCCGTCGGGGTGCCGTCTCGCGCCATCGCGGAGGGCACCAGCGCCCCCAGCGCCAAACCGACGAGGAGCGCGAGAGATGCGAGGGCGCGCTTCGCGGCGGCCACGACGCGCGTCGCGAGCGACGGGGCACGCGACGGCGACGGAGCGGGCGACCGCGCGAGCGACGGCGAAGATGGACGCGTCACGCGCGGGGAACGACCATCGTCCGCGGCCGTCGGCGGCGTCGCCGCCGCGAAGCACGCGCCCCTCCGAGCCACGAGGCGCCGTCGTTTCGGCGGGAGATATTTCCATTCAGACGCGAGGTTCGCGGCGAGCGGCGCGGGGAGCCGGGCGGCGCGCGGATGTCGACCCGCGCTGGGACCCGCTCGCGGCGGCGACGCGATCGGAAGCGCGCTCGCGACGACGACGGACATCGCGTGGGCGCGATACCCGTTGGCGTGCCGCGGCGCGAGTCGTTGTGACGAGGAGCCGCGTCGACGAGAAGGGGATTCCGACGCGACGGCAGTGACGGGTGTCGTTTCTGCAAACCCCCTTCCGGGAATCGGAATCAGTCGGTGGGGGCGCTCGCGCCACGGAGGAGGAGGGGGCGCGATGGCCGACGACACCGAGAAGGCGATCATCTACGCCTTCGATCAATCCGGGGCGGTGGCCGCGGACCTGCGCGAGCGGGCGCTGAGCTACCTCCGCGACCTGCAGGTGCGCGCCGAAGCCCCGACGTCGCTCGAGCCGCCGACGCGTGTGCGCGTTGTTAGGGCACTTTTTCGTCGTGGGATCGGTCGGACCCTCGCCTCGAAGGGCGCCCCCCTCGACCGGCGCCGCGCCTCCCGGTGCCCCGTCTCGTCCGCCCCTCCCGCGTCGCGCGCATCCCCGCCCGTCTCTCCGACTAATAACGCCGCCCCCTCTCGCGTCCCTCGTCGCAGGCTTCGCCCGACGGATGGAAGCAGTGCGTGCCGCGGTACCAATCCACCGCCTACCCCGAGGTTCGCTTCTGGTGCCTGCAGACGCTCGCGGACGCGGTGCGCTCACATCACGCGTCCCTCTCCGACCAAGACGCGTCGGCCCTCCGCGCGCACGTCGCGTCGTGGATCCACGACGCCGCCGCGCGCGCCGGGGACCCGGCCGCGGCCGCGCCCGCGTTCATCAAGAACAAACTCGCGCAGGTGTGCGCGAGGCTGGCGGGAGCCGAGTACCCCGCGCGATGGCCGTCGTTCTTCGCCGATCTGCTGCAGCTCGCCGCTAACGCCGGGGACGGCGGGCTGGACGCGCTCGTCAGGGTCCTCGACGCCGTGGACGACGAGGTGATCAGCTCGGGCGACACCCAGCACAACTCACGGGGCGCGGGAGGGAATCGCGGAGGGAATGCACACCATTCAGGAGGCGCCGACGCCGACGAGACGCCGGCGAGCGTACGCGTGAAGGACGCCATGCGAGCGGAGCCGGGGTTGCTCCCGCGGATCGTCGACGCCCTCCGCGCCGTCATCGCCTCGGGGCTGGAGCGAGCGACGGGCGTTACGGGCGTTACGGGCGTTACGAACCCGGTGTCGCTCGCGGAGATGGCCGCCGGCTGCGCCAGAAAGTACGCCGAGTGGGTCGACGTGTCGCTCTTCGCCTCCGCGTCCTTTGTTCAGACGATACACGCGATGCTCGCGAGCACACATCACGGGTTGCGAGGCGGCGGGTGCGATTTCCTCGCCGCGCTCGCGCACAAGGGGATGGACCACGGCGCCAAGGTGGGGTTGATCGCGCGGTTGGACCTCGTAAACGTCAGCGTAAACGCGCTCAACGGGGCTTTGGCGATTGAAGCGGCGGCGGCGGCTGATGGCGGCGGCGACGACGACGCGGAGGAGAGCGAGGGTAAGGCTGCGGCGCTGGCGGCGGCGGTCGGCGGCGAGCTCCTATCGTGCCTCCGGGCGGAGGCGGCGTCGCACGCGGGCGCCGAGGCGAACGAGCCGCACGCGCCGCCCCCGCCGAAGGACGCCTGCGACCTCGCGGCTCGGTTAGTCGACGAGCTCGCGCCCGCGTGCGTCGCCGCGCTCGGTTCGCGTCACGAATCGACGACGATGGCCATCTTACCCCTCGCCACGGCGTACGTGAACAGGCTCAAGGATGCGCACGCCGCGAGGTTGATGCCGGCGTCGAGCGCGGCGAACGTCGAGGGAACGCTTGGGGCGTTGCTCGAAGCCGTGATAAATCGATCGTCCTTTCCGGACGAGTCGGACGTCGGGGTCGATTTCGGCGACGGGGACGATAAGGCGACGAGGGAGTGCGAGGCGGACGCCGTGGCGATACGGCAGGAGTTGGCGGTGCTGTTCAGGTCCATCGCGCGGCTGGCGCCCCACCTGGCGCTGGGCGCGGTGCGGAGCGCGTTGGCTCGCGCGCTGGAACCTCAAGCCGGGGCGGCTCAATCAGGCCCGCGGTGGCAGACGGTTGAGACGGCGCTCGCGGCGTTGCACCTCGTCGGCGAGGGCGCGCACGACGGGGCGGTGAAGCCCGGGGTGGAGGAATCGCCGTTGGGCGAGTTGGTGGAGATGCTCCTGGGTGCGTGGGACGTCCTGGGTTCGAACTCGCCCGCCGTCGCGGCGCACAGGCTCGTCGCGCCCGCGTTGCTCGAGATTTGCGTCAGGTACCACCTGGCGGTGGAGCGACGACCGGAAAAGCTGCTTCGACCGGCGCTCGCGGCGTTTTTGGACGGCAGAGGGGTCGTGCACCGTTCGCGCGAGGTGAGCCGACGCGCGTGTTACCTCTTCTGCAGGTTCGTCAAACCCCTGCGCGGGCAGATTTTACGCCACGGCGCGCTCCCCGGGGTGATGGTGGCGCTGGAGCCGGCGCTGATGGACGCGGCCGTCCCGGAGTTTGCCAACCCGAGCGCGGCGAATTCGGTCGGTTCTTCGTTCACCGGCGGCGGCACCGGCGGAGCCATGGCGACCGCGGGCAACGACGACCGACTCTACGTCTTCGAGGCTTTCGGGCTGTTGCTCGGCGTCGACGACGCGCCGGACGACTTGCGGATTCGATGCCTGGAAGCCGTGTTCGCGCGACTCCGGGGCGCGGTCACCGAGGCGTCGAGTCACGCGGATCCGGCGAATCGAAACCCCGCCGCGGCGCAGCACGCCATCGTGGCCATGGGAAACGTGGCGAAGGGCTTCACCCTCCGCGTCGCCACGCAGACGTCGCCGAGGGTGGGCGAGATATTAGCCTCGGGGCTGGACCCGGCGCTGCGTTGCGTCCAGCTGTGGCCGCGGGACCCGCTCGTTCGCACGCGCGTCGTCGCGTATTTTCAGCGGTTGGTCACCACCGTCGGCAGCGCGGTGTTCCCTTACGCGTCGCCGCTGCTGGAGCACATGCGATCGGCGCGACCGCCGTCCGCGTCCGACCTCCGCGAATGCCTCGTGCTGATCAACCAGTTGATGGCGTCGTTCAAGGAGTCGCTTTTACCTTTCCTGGCGACGCAGTTGCCGAATTTGGTGACCCAAATCGCGTCCGCGCTGGCTCCGTTCGCGGCGCCCGGCGGGGGAGTCAACGGCGTGTGCGGCCTGTTCCTGGACGGCGCGCGGCAGGTCAACCCGCGTTTGGGCGGCGCGAACCCCGCCGGGGGCAACACCGAAGAGGCGAGGGAGGCGAGAGATTTGGAAAAGATTTTCGTCGCGCACGCGCACGGCGTGGCGGCGAATAACCTCGCCGGCGTGCTCGTCGCCGACCCGAGGCTGCGCGAGTGCTTCCTGGAGACGCTCGCGGCGGCGGCCGCGACGCACCCCTCGGCGATGAGCCGCAAGTCCGCGCTGCAGGCGCTCATACGCGTCGCGCAGTGTTGGCTACCGAGTGTTGGCTCGGAGGCGGCCGCCTCGGGGGCGACGGCCCGAGAGGGCCCGGTGCCGGGATTCGCGGCGTTCGCGGTGCAGAGGGTGGCGAAGGAGGCGTGCGTCGACGCGGTGATGCGCGGGGATCTGGACCCGAGGGACGCGGGATGCGCCGCCGCCGTCGCGGAGACTGTGAACTTTACGCGGGTGATGCTCGAGCGGTTGGGGGACGACTTCGCGAATCACCTGAGGGTGAACCTGCTCGGCGCCAACTGGGGTTTGGATCCGGAGAGCCACGGCCGGGAGTACGTCAGGCGGGTGACGAGCACGACGCAGAACAGCGCGAGGGAGGCGAGGGCGTTCGTGGCGGAGTGCGCCAAGATTGCGCAGGGGAAGAACCCGGGGGTGGCGAGCAACAAGTGCACGCCCGGGATGTGAATGAAGGTCATGGCCGTTTTTCGGCAGTTTTTGATGACACACTCGAGTTTGTCTGGCCTGCTGGCAGCCAAAAGCAAGTCGGCACTGATCCGCGGCTGACGCGCGGCCACGTTTCGCCTCCCACAACGCCGCGCCGCCTTCGCGCCGCCCGCCGTCTCACCACGATGCCGCCGGTCCTCGCCGCCCGTCACGCGGTCGCCCCCTCGCTCGCGCGCGGCCTCGGCGCCCGCCGCGGCCGCGCGAGCGCCGGCCCGCGCGTCGCCCGCGCCGCTTCCACGGACGCCGCCATTGACGCAAACGCGGACCGCAAAGTCGTCGTCATCACCGGCGCCAACACCGGCCTGGGGAAGATATCCGCGACGGAGATATCGCGCGATCCCTCCTACAGGGTCGTGATGGCGTGCAGGGACCGGGCGCGAGGGGACAAGGCGGCCGACGACGTCGCCGCCGCCACCGGCAACCGTCCCGACGTCATGCTCCTCGACCTCGCGTCGCTCCGATCGGTGGAGGACTTCGCGCGACGCTTCGAGGATACCTACGGGCGGTGCGACCGGCTGATGAACAACGCCGGGGTCATGGCGCTGCCCAAACGAACCGTCACCGTGGACGGCCTCGAGACGCAGATGGGGGTGAACCACTTCGGGCACTTCCACCTCACCAACCTCATGATGCCCGCCATCCTCGCCGCGCCCGGGAGAAAAAGGATCGTCAACCTCTCCTCCGTCGCGCACGAGTTCGGACATCCCGACTTTGACAACTACAACTCCACGGGCGCCCTCGGGTACGTCGGCAGCGGGTGGCTGACGTACGGCAAGACGAAACTCGCCAACCTGTACTTCACGTACGAGCTGCACCGGCGTTTACGCAACGGCGGCGTCCTCGACGTCGACGTCAACGCCGTCCACCCCGGCATCGTCGACACCGACCTCCCCAGGTCGCTCGCGCTGAACTTTTACCCGCTGCTGCGACGGACGGCCGGGCTGATCACGCCCGCGCAGGGGGCGACCGGGCAGATCGACGCGTGCGTCGGGGAGACGTGGGAGGGCGTCAGCGGCAAGTACGTCGCCGAGCAGTCGGGACCGCGGGGCAGCGAGGTGGGCCCGGGTGGCAAGAAAGGGGTCTTCAAGGTGACGGAGAGCTCGAGGTACAGCTACGATCAGGAGGCTGCCGCGAGGTTGTGGAAGGTGAGCAAGGCGCTGACGGGGGCGGGCTGGGAGGCGATCGGGGAGGGGAAGGTGGAGAAGGCGTCCGTGGCGGTCAGCAGCTGGATGTGACGTCCGGGAGGGCATGATTTGCTTGAGTTTAGACGACACTTGTCCGTTTTTGACGCGCGTTTTTCGTTTTCGACGCGTCAGAGTCTGTGCACCCAGACCTCGGGCGCGTCGCCGCGCGACCGGTCGCACCCGTCGAGGACGATGACTCCCGCGTCGATATCCGCTCGTATCGCGACGCCTCGAGCGGATCTCGAGCGGTCGATACTCCCGCGAAGGTCCTCCCGCGCGCGCCTCCCGCGCGATGGCGCCCGGACCACGACGGAACATTCACGTCGAGTGGAACATTCACGCGGTGCGGGCACCCCCCGCGCGTCATCACGCGGCGCGGCGCTCGCGCGCCCCGCGGTGACCGAACCGAGCCGCTCGCGCTCGAGCGTCGACGACGAGATCGAATCCCTCGCGAACGCGCGCGACGAGGCCCAGGCCGCCCTCCGCGCCGCGCAGGATGCCTACGCCGAGGCGTGCGCCCGCCGCGACGGGCGATGCGCGTCCCGCAGCGAGGACGAGGCTGACGTCCTCTTCAACGCGTCGCCTTACGTCGACGTCAGATGCGAGTACGGCTACATCCAGAGCAACGCGGGGCTGTACATCGACGTCTCCAAGACGAGACCGCCGGGCGTGCCGCGCAACGCCCTCGAGCTCGCCAACGAGAACTTCACCCGCGAGCTCCGCGCCATGAGAGCGTTCCTCTCCGGCGACGATTCCGTCCCGGGCAACGGCGAACCCGTCATCCTCGCCGACAAACCCGACGTCTCCCCGACAGAGGCGTCGCTCATGAGCGAGCTCCGCGACGCGCTCGCGACGCTCACGCTGAGCAACGACGCGATATGGGCCCGCGAGAGGGCCAGGCCGGAGGTTCCCGCGCCGTGGATCATAAAGGCGCCGTACCTGGCGCTGTGTTACTTTCTCGACGTCGTGTTCCCCGAGAACCGCCCGATCCAGCGGTTCTGGTTCCTCGAGACCGTGGCTCGGATGCCGTACTTCTCGTACAACACGATGCTGACGGTGTACGAGTTACTCGGGTGGTGGCGGCGGAGCAGTGAGCTGCGCAGGGTTCACTTTGCCGAGGAATGGAACGAGTACCACCACCTCTTGATCCACGAATCCTTGGGCGGGGACGCGGCTTGGCGGGACAGGTTCCTCGGGTTCCACTCCGCGCTGCTGTACTACGGCGCGCTCAACGTGGCGTGGCTCCTTTCACCCGCGCTCGCGTACAACTTCAGCGAGCTCATAGAGGCGCACGCGGTGGACACGTACGCTCAGTTTGCCGAGGAGAACAAGGAGACGCTGCGGAAAATGCCGGCGCCGCGAATCGCGAGAAAGTACTACGAGGAAGGTGACCTGTACCTGTTCGACGAGTTTCAGACGGCCAGACCGCGGAGCAGCCGCAGGGTTCGCGTCACCACGCTGTACGACACCTTCTGCGCCATCAGGGACGACGAGGCGGAGCACGTGGCGACGATGGCGGAGTGTCAGATGGAGGATTCGGTGATGGCGGATGTTCGGAAAATCGACCTTCTCACCGGCTTGGCGCTGGCGTTCATCGCGGCGAACGCGTGGATCGATCGGCTGGCGGCGACGGCGGGTTTGGACACGCTGGAGATTGGAGGCGTGGACGTCGGGGAGACGCTGTCGGAGGACGGGATACTGGTGCAGATACTGCGGTTCCTACCCTTCTTTTAGGAGTTTTTTTCTAGTCGACGCGGGTCACGTTAGCACCACGAGGTGGACTACTAAAAGTTTTAAAAGTTTTGAGTGGGTTCCCCCTCCGTCGTTTCGGCGCACGTAACTCAGCTCACCACGCATCGCTCGTCGTCCATCCTCGCCGACGGCGCGGTTCGACGGGCGTTGTCGAAATCCGGCTCCAGCTTCACCGCGACCCCGGCTCTCTCCGCCGCGGGCCCTTCGTCCGGGCCCGTCTCGCGTCCTTCCTCCTCCTCCTCCTCCTCCTCCTCCTCATCATCATCTTCTTCTTCTTCCTCTTCTTCTTCTTGCTGCTTCTGAATCGCCTCCACGTCCACCTCCTCGTCGGGCTCCGGTGACATTTCTTCTTTTTCTCCTCCTCCTGCTGGCTTCTTCCACCGACTTTCCTCCGCTTTCGCTTTAAACCACTCTTCCTGCGCTTTCATCCACGCAGCCTCCTCTTTCCTCCAAGGTTCCATAGGTCCCTCCCAAGGTAGCCATGAAAGGGTCCACCTGAGCTTGTTCACGTCCGCGTTCTGATACAGTTGAGCATATTTTCGAACGGAATCCTCTGATGTCTCGTCCAATCCCACCTCCTGAGCTGCACTCACGTGCGTCACCGTCTGTTTGAGGCTTTTATAGACGACGTACAACTGTGCCGCCTTCAGGAGTTTCTGCTGCATCACCCTGCGCTCCGTCGCATCCGTCTGATTGTTTTCCACGTTTTGGATTCTCATCTCACGCACGCGTTGACGGACCATATTTACATCCGCCCTGTTGTCACCGTTGAGCCCGCAAATAGCGGCCGCGAGGTTATATTTGATGAGCGGTTCACACGTCATCTCATCCGATAAGAGGATGAGTTCCGCGGCTTCAGACGCTTTCTTCAGTCGGTCCAAAAGGAGTTCCGCGGCTTCAGTGGCTTCGGCTTCAGCGGCTTTCTTCCGTCGGATCAAAACATCACCGACATCACTCGTCTCCGCCTCCGGGGAGTCCGCCGACATAATACCGGGCGGAGTCCCCGGCGAATCCGACATCGAGACGCGCATTCGCTTACGCGAGCCCGGCGACGCGGTGGGAACCTCCGGGACCTCGAACTCCACCGGGACCTCGAACGGTGCCGGAGCCGGGGCTGGAACCGGTCCTCCTCCTTCCGAAGGTTTCGCCGCGGATGACTTGGCGACGACGGACTTGGCGGGACTCGCGGCGGACTTGGCGGCGCCCATCATCACCGCGAACGCGTCCGGCGCGGGCCTCTTCTTCGTCGTCTCCTCGCTTTGGTTTTGGTTTTGGTTCGTCGTCTCCGTCGCGACCCCATCCGTCTCTCCTTCGCCGGCGTTCCCATCCACCCTCTCGTCACCATCCTCCTCCTTCTCCTCCTTCTCCTCCTCCTCCTCCCTCCCGCGCGTGTTCGTCCGCGTCTCCCGGGTGTCCTCCTCCTCCGTCCCCGACCCCGACCCCGACTCGCGATATTTTTTCTTTTCCTCGTCGCCGAGTCGTCGCCACATCTCGCCGAGCCTTCTGCCGACGTCGCCGAAATCGAGCTCGGGGTTTTCGGCCACCACCTTCGGCCGCGTCTTCTTACAGAACACCATGTACGGTGATATCGCGCGTTTCTTGGGTCGTCCTCGTCCTCGTCCTCGTCGTCGTCGTCGTTTCCTTTCCTCGTCCTCGTTGTCGTCCGACTCGTCGAGAACGATCACCTCGGGTTCGACCAGCTCGGCGGGGGGCAGCGCCGCGCGCATCGCCGCCCCGCACCCGTCGCCGTTCGGTCGCGAGATTCCCGGCCGGGCGTCCGCCTCGACCGGCGCGTTCGCGTCGGGGTCCACGTACACGAAGGGCGAAGGGGGTCGCGGCTCCTCCTCCTTCTCCTTCTCCTTCGCGGCCTCCTCTCGGCGCATTCGTCGCGCATACCTCTGCGCGTCGCCCCAGGCGGCTGTCATCGCGTCGATCTCGGCCTGGAGCGCGCCTATCCTCTCGTCGAGCGCGATCCTCTCGTCCTTCTCGGCCCGGATTCGGGTCGCCGCCTCGGCCTCGAGCGCCTCGACCCGCTCCGCCAGCGCGATCCTGATCTGGTTGCTCTCCTCGAGCGCCGCGTCGTAGACCGCGACGAGACGCTCCAGCTCGTCGCGCGTGGGCTTCCGCGACGCGGGAGGATCGGTCGCCTCGTCGCACGCGGGCTTCCGCGGCGAATGGTCCCCGTCCAGCCCCGTCTTCGCGCGCATCTCCGCGTGCACCGACTGCCAGTCCACTTTGGCCATCGCGCGAGCGAAGCGATCCGGCGAGAGCGGGGGCTCGTTCGCGAGAAGATCCCCCTCCATGACACCCGCGCGGTGGTCCGTCCGCGCGCTTCCACCGCCCGGTCGTCGTCGCGAGGCCCCGAGACGCCTTGAAGTGGCCTCGACGGTTGCTTTCCTCGGAGTTCAAAACGTCGGCAGGTCCAACACGTCCAGTCAGCGGGTTCCTGGTTGCCCGTTTAACAACGCGCGAGGGCCGAGAGCCCCTCTCTCGCACCCGCGCTCCTCGACGCGCTCCTCGATGTCGGCGCCCGACCCCGCGGCGGCCTACTACGCCGGCGCGCCCTTCTACGTCCCCCCGCCCGCCTCCGACGCGGCAGCCGAGCCCCGGAACAAGCCGCGGCACTGGCCGTGCGTGTCCATAGAGTCCCTGTACGTAGACCTCGCGAGGGACCCACCGGGGGCGCTCGTCGACGTGCGATACCCGCCGACGCCCCCTCGCGTCGACGGCATGTTCTCGCCTCCGACGAACGACGAGCGCCTGAGGCGCGCGGTGACGGCGCGCGAGCTCGCCGCGCGCCTCGTCACCGCCGCGGGCACCCCGATCGTCGGCGAGACTCTCACCTTCGCCGTCGTCTGCGAGGTGTTCATACCCAACGACGACTACGCTTCACGCGGGTTCGAGGGGTATAAGGGGGTGACCGCCAACCGCGGGAGGGTGCGCCTGCGGGGCGCGCACGAGGCGCGCGACGCCGCGTACGGCACGGCGACGCACGAGGTTTGGGAGAGGACCGACCGGGGACGGCGCGACGGG
>Ga0181571_10002386_pt1 | contig 13937 bp, 15 predicted proteins | sample 101ome_17_FD_132440 | JGI IMG/M metagenome (GOLD analysis project Ga0181571, IMG submission 132440) | Coastal salt marsh microbial communities from the Groves Creek Marsh, Skidaway Island, Georgia - 101407AT metaG (megahit assembly) | ecosystem: Environmental > Aquatic > Marine > Intertidal... | reverse complement strand
TTTGGCTGGGTAAACGCCCCCTCGGGCTGCTTGAAACGCAACGCCGATCCATGAATGGTGAGCGTCTCCTCTACCCAGTCGCGACCAATGACAACCTTCTGTTTGCGACTGCGACCGATGATCGGCACCCCGATTTCATCTGATATGGTGCTTGCTGCTTGTCGCCAGCCCTCATCCAGTGGTCGGTGATAAATCAGGGTAATTAATAGGTCGCCAGACAGGGTGCTCAAAAACTCAATCTGAAATAATTTGCGACGCAGAATCTGATTCTCCCTCAAGCGCGCCCTTAAAGGTTCCATGACTTCTTGAATGACCCGGCTCGCGATGGGGAACTCGGTGATGATGATGGGTTCCTTGGGGCGATCGGGCGCAAACATCACGTAGTGAATGTCATCTCCCTCGTGCCACATTCGAAATTCCGCTCTCAAACGATAGCCTGTTTTAGGGGACGGAAAGATGCTGGCGGGTGGGCCTCCCAGAGCGCTGAACACGGGCTGCCACCGCTGGGTTTTTTCGTTTAGTAGTTGGTCATACTCCCGAGGGCGGGCTGTCTGCATAGGCATGGGCGGATCAGAGACAATTTTTAGGCTTTGGCAAGCCAGCGATACGTGAGGCGCTCCGGGTTGGGCTGCCGGGGAATAGCCTCATGAGATATAGCGAATTTCCTTTGTCAGGGTTGGTCTGCTTCTTCACCCAGTTCACCAATGCCCGGTTGGCAGGGGAGGCGCCATAGGTGCCATAGTAATCACGCAGTAACGTCAGGATTTCCCAGTGGGCAGGGGTTAGATCGATTCCCTCTTCCTGAGCGAAGGCTAACGCGATTGGCTCGTCCCAGCCCTCCCAATCTCGCAAATAACCCTTTTCATCACAGAGAGACTTTAGGTCCATCATGATTATTGTCCGTGCCAGGCAATAATTTGTTGGTGTTGGGTGGTTAGCTCGACCCATTCAGCATCGTTAATGCGTTTCAGTTGGGAGGAAGCAGCGTCTTCTGCCGCTGTAAATTCCGCATTATCTTCGAGCTGAAAAAGTGGGCACGGAATTTCATCGAGTAATGCCTGATTTGCTGCCACATCAAAAATGGGGCTCATGATGAGAATTGCATCGTCTTCGTGGCATGCCGCGATACAGCTTGATAGACGCCGGGATGTATAAAGAAGGTGGAGTGCCATTAGAAAGTAAGGACGTGTTTTGCTCCGCTGAGCAATGCGTGGAACTTGCCATGATCGATATATTCCACGCGCAAGTCCACCGGGCTGCTGTGAACAGTGGCGTTGGATTGAGCATCCAAAATATAGAGATGATTTATATCGTAAAGAGGCAAAGTGTGAAGCTCTCGCGCAATATCGCGCTCATAAGCAGAGGTTTCTGCATCAGTCTCTAATAGCGATACCGCTTCATCGCAAAGAACCACACTCACCGATTGGCCAAATGCACCACACGCCAAAATACAGTCGAGACCAAGCTCGAGTTGCTTGATGTCATCAGGAGGGCTTGTCAGCTGCACGAGCCAGGTGGTTTTGTCAGGCACAGGTCACCACGCGTTCGCAATCGAAGCCCGACTCCATCAAGGCGCCCAGGCCGGCAAGGACAAAGGAGTCAGGCGCCTTGATGATCCCGTTTCTCTCTGCGGAAGCACTACAGATCGCGAGCTCTGTGGCCGAGGTGTCACTGAGGCCCAACCATAGGTCTCTCGCCTCACTGGCGCCGGGCTCGCCGATCCGCGTGCCATCGCCATAAAAAAATACCCGGGTTAGCTCATGCCCATTGGTTATGAGCGCGCGGCCAAAGCGCAGGGTGCGGCGCTGACTTTCCGTTTTGTCGGGTGGGTGCAGAACCACAAGCGCGAATTTCAAAATATGACTTCCATCAAAATCCCCGACATAAAAAACCCCGGCCGAGCCGGGGTCTTGGTTCCGTTGTACAACTTAATCATCGCCACCCGAAAATGCGCCGAGAAGGTGCAGCAGGCTCGTGAATAGATTGTAGATGTTCAGGTACAAGGACACTGTCGCCCTGATGTAGTTGGTTTCGCCGCCATTTACGATGCGGCTGGTGTCAAAGAGGATTAGCCCTGACATGATCATCACAATGGCTGCGGAGAGAGTTAGCGAGAGCGCGGGTATCCCCAGAAAAATATTGGCAATGCCGGCCACGATTGCCACGATCAGACCGGTGATCAGAAAGCCTCCCAAGTACGAAAAGTCTCGACGACTGTTCAGCGCGTAGGCGGACAAGCCGAAAAAGACCAGTGCGGTACCCCCGAGTGCCTGCATCACCATGCTTGGGCCGCTGGGTAGTGCCAAGTAGTAGTTGAGCGTGGGACCCAGAGCCGCACCCATCACGCCCGTGAATGCAAAAATGGCCGGAAGACCTTTAGCAGTGTCGGCCATACGATTCACCACAAATAGCAGACCAAAGCCCACAAGCATTAGCACCAGAGCCATGCCATGGGAAAGTCCGAGAGCCATGGCTCCGCCCGCGGTGACAGCGCTGAACGCCAGCGTCATACCGAGCAACATGTAGGTGTTCTTCAGCACTTTGTTGGTACTGACAATGCCTTGCGCTGATCCAGCCGCGAGTTGCGCTGTGTATGCTTGCTTTTCGCTCATTAGCTTAATTCCTCAGTTTTTAGGGGATGCCCCGTAATAATAGGGTCACCAGAGACAGTTTCCAAGTGGTTCTGGCACGAGATTCCATGCAGCTTGGATGGCGATTGTCGCTTTTAAACCCATCTTTTAGTCTCGAATACTCTCGAGCACGCCGAACCCGTGATCAATCAATCGCTATGCAGGGCGAACGTAATGCTGAGAGTGGCAGATATAAGCATCTCTCCGGGGGTGTAATTGCCTGCATCAGAGGCCGCAGCCATCGCGAGTCTGCCCTCGGGCATCGGGCGAATTGGGGTGCCCGGGGTGGTTATTTGTACGATAGGCCCGAGTTCAAGTCCTCCAGCTTCGGCAATGACGTCAGCTCTTGCTTGTGCTCGCTCGACAGCCATGGCGAGCGCGCGCTGATAGGCCCCCTCGTGGTCTGAAAATGACAGACGAGGAGAGCTGACTTGATTGACCTGCTGCTCCGTGACAGCGGCAAGAATAGCGCCCAGTTTTTCAATTTCCGCAACGTTGATGGAAACATCGCGGCCGATCTCAAACCCTTCCTGAATCTGACGCCTGGTCGCTTGGTCATAACGAGACACTGGCGTGATGCGGACGTAAGCGCTATCGATGCCGTTCTTATCAATGCCCGTTTTTAGAAGCGCCGCAATCAATCTATCGACCCTGCCGTTCATTCGTGACTCAAGGTCAGCAATATCCCATCCCCGTTCCTCAAACGAGACCGTGATGTCAGCTTGGTCAGGTACCACTGCAACCTCTCCCGAGCCTTCGATCGTGAGCATCGCGGTCTCCCCGGCATGAGAGGGTATTGCCAGTGCCAAGGTGGTGAAAACAACGCAGAGGGATGCTGCAACCCTTGCAGTGAGTGTTGGTTTTGGCGAGCCTGAGGGGTCGTTGCCCTCGGCGGCCTGTGAACATCTGCTCATCATTTGGTTTCCTGTGTTATATCCGAGTAGGTGGAGCGCCAGCGGATCTTCGATGGCTTTGTAGCTATGAGGCAGGTCGGGATCATAAAGTTCAATTTGGGCGACAAAGTGCCATGAGCCGGACATTAACGGCCGTGATGCTCTGTCCGGGGGACGCCCACTTAAAAATACCGTTGGCTGGTTTTCGGTATGCCGATTACCTTGCGATCCCTGCCAGGAAACCTCACACTGCGTCGTCCCCGCCGCAAGAGCTATTCTCATGTCAATTCTTGTTTCTAAAAGAGTTATAACCCTATGTTTATTAACGGGAATTTCACTCATTTTTTCGGCCCGAGCAGCGGACGGCACTGGTGTTAGCCCCGACGTGGTAAAACAAGCAGAAGCGTTTCGCGATGCTGCAATGGAGGGGTCGCGGGCTTATGAGTGGCTGGAGGCTCTAACGACTGAGGTTGGTCCCAGACTCGCTGGATCAGAGCAGGAAGCGCGAGCACGTGAATGGGCAATTAGCAGCCTCACTCAGATGGACTTCGGGCAGGTCAGGGTGGAGCCCTTTACGATCTCCGGCTGGGAGAGGGGCGCGGAGAGTGCTCGGATTATCAGTCCTTACCCACAACCATTGGCAGTGACTGCCCTCGGCGGTTCGATTGCCACTCCAAAGGGGGGCATAACCGGCGAACTACGAGGATTTGCAAGCCTTGATGCACTAGAAACGCTGCCCAATGGCGTTCTCAAGGGCGAAATTGTTTATGTGGGTCACGCTATGCGCTCTACTCAGGACGGGTCCCACTATGGATATTTTGGTCGCTTGCGTCGGGAGGGAGCGAGCATTGCGGCTGCCAAGGGGGCGGGTGCCTTGCTGATTCGATCGATCGGCACTGACAGTCACCGAATGCCTCACACAGGCTCAATGGCGTATGCCGAGGGAGTCGCAAAGATACCAGCCGCCGCGCTTTCCAACCCAGATGCGGATCAACTCGAACGGATGCTCACCCGAGAAAATGCGATCTCGGTAGCGCTGGACCTGCAGCCTCGCTTCGTAGGTGAGGTGCCGTCGGGTAACGTTATCGCCGACATCGTCGGAGCTGAGTTTCCCGACGAAATCGTGGTAATTGGCGGTCATTTGGATTCCTGGGATCTTGGCACCGGCGCTATCGATGACGGGGCGGGTGTTGCAATTACGCTTGAGGCTGCGCGGATGATTTTGGCCAGTGGTCTTCGACCGCGGCGTACAATACGGCTCATTCTTTGGGGTGCTGAAGAGGTGGGGCTCTTAGGTGGTAAAGCCTATGTAGAACGCCATCAAAACAGCCTGGCTAAGCATGTTATTGGAACCGAGAGCGATTTTGGTGCCGGGCGAATCTGGAAGATAACCAGTCGCGTTAACGATGAGGCTCTGCCGCTGGTGAATCTGATCGCTCGGCTCGTTGAGCCACTGGGGATAGCCCCGGGGTCCAACACCGTGGCAAGTTCCGGCCCCGATCTCACCCCAATGATTGAGCGAGGTATGCCTGGTTTCAGGTTCGTTCAGGATGGGCGTGACTATTTCGACTTGCACCATACGCCCGACGATACGTTGGATAAAGTAAGCGCAGAGAATCTGGATCAGAGTGTTGCCGCTTATGTTGTGTTTACGTGGTTGTCGGCCAACAGTGACCTCAATGACTGGGGTTGGCAGGCAGATTAATTCATCGGTCTCATTCCTTCCGGGAATGTTCGGCCTTCCATGAGAGATGGTGATATGCCGTCGTCTGATGTCAAGGAATTGACGTCACAAGCCAACCCGATCTGAGTCGCTGCACTGCACACTTGCCTAAGTAACAACACAGGAGTGTGTTTGCCATGCAGTTAGATTGGAAGTTAGAGAAGCTGATGCTGGACTTGCTAACAGCTATGTCGGCTGATCCCGCAGGACTACCGTTAGAGCGATCTGACGTGATAGCAGGATTTTTAGAGCAGGTTGAGACCTGTAAATGCCAAGGTGACTGGTTGGACATAGAGCGAAGCACTAGAACTCGTTATGAGTGTTATCGCTCAGTCGGTTTACCAATCGATTTTTGTGAAAAAGCGGCCGCCTATTATGCGCTGCACTTGCTTTGCGAATGGTCAGAAGAGAGGACGGTGTCTTCTCCCATGCATCGGTCCTTTCTCGCAGCCCTGGAAAACGGACGCGATCTGTCGACCGCGCACGCCTAGGTATAGCTATCTTCTTCAGGTTTTGGTCTCGGGGAGCGAGTCCCGATTTATGGGAACGATAATCTCGTTGCGCCGTAAGAAAGGGAGGGTCCACGGAGGGTTGTATTGGTTTAAGGTCGGCGGACCTACAGCTTCGAGGTTTGACTCCTCGAGAAATTCACGGAGCTGCTTCCAGTGTGTTTCAGCAGTGCTGGCAGAAGCCCTGCCGCTGAAGGCGATAACAGCTGCTACGTAACCACTCATGGGCCGTAAGTCGATTGCGGGGTCATTTGGTTCTGGTAAGTCGCTCTCGGCAAACTGTGACGGCATGACAAAAGCCATTTCTTGCACAGCACTGCCTGCCATCGATGTCTGCACGGGGGCTGTCATGGCAATTTTTTGCTCAGCAGTGTTGCCGCCAAAAATATAACCGGCCAAGGTTGAAAACCCGCCGTTTTCAGCAGTATCCATCCTAGTTACAGCTAGGATCCGCGCATCGTATTCACGCAATTCTATGTTTTTGTCAGGCCATCGATCGATGAGTTCAAATCGTGGTTCTTCGGTGGCGGCGACGTCAACGCTTTCAATGACGATAACAATGGCGATAACAATGGCGACTGGATGAAAACTGGCAAACCGGATAGACATACTAATCAAGCTCTTTGACTGAGCTGTTGATACGCGAGTACTTGATCTCGGATTAACCCTCTAGCCAAGGAGATATAAAAGACTGGATTAGAGAGGCCGCCTCACAGAAGTCGATGCAAGGCATCGAGCATGGCGTTGGGCGCTTCCACCATGATGGTGTGACCAGCACCATCAAGAATGCAGACATCGGCTGCTGGCAGGGCCTCACGAAGCGCTTTGGTGGAGCGAACCGGGGTGAGCCGGTCTTCAGCACCCAACAAAAGAAGTACCGGGCATTGAACCTTGGCTGCGCTGGCCACGCCTTCGCTGTAGTCGTTGCATGCACTCATGTCGTGGAAGAGTACCCCCGGTCTAGAGCGCTCATAGAGTCGAAGAGTGTTCCCGACCATCCAGAGGCCCGAGTTTCGGTTGCCGCCAAATTGGTGACGTTTGCTGAACCCCCACTGAGTAAGCATATCGAATGCGGCGTGATCATCGGCTTGAGCAGCGTTGAGAATGGCGTCAGAAACAGGCATGGGTAGCGTGGTGCCCACCATGGCGATCCCCGTGATCTTTTCAGGCTTCTGTGCTGCCAGTTCCAATGCGATAAGACTGCCGAGGCTGTGGCCAACGATTTTAGCCTGTTCGATACCGGCTTCCGACATAACCTCTTGAAGCCATTCGGCCATGGCTTCGACGGAACTGAGTGGCTGACCGCTGGAGCGTCCATGTCCCGGTAGATCAACGGCGAAAACATTGTTCCCGTGCCTTGCGAAATGGCGAGATGCCAGTGTCCATACCGTGTGGTCCATGCCCGAGCCGTGGACAAAGATGACGGTGGGCAGAGATGGATTGTGGGTTTTCGAGTTTGTATACCCGTAAACAGATTCGTTATTAACGGTGAGTTTCATCATCTCACCCCTTCTTCTGCATAATTTTTGATGCTGCTCGTAAGCCCTGTTTGAGGTCGTCAATCAAGTCGTCAGCATCCTCAAGTCCGATGGACAGACGGATAGTGCCTTCCCCAATGCCCCCGGCGGCTAGCGCGTCAGCGTCCATCCGATGATGGGTCGTGCTGGCCGGATGGATCACCAAAGATTTCGCATCGCCAACATTAGCGAGATGCGAAAATAGAGTCAGCCCATCGACGAAGGCGATGCCCGCGTCTCTGTCGCCAGCAAGATCAAAGCTGAATACGGCGCCACATCCCTTTGGTAACAGCTGCTCCGCGAGGGCTTTATCGGGGTGGTTTGACAGCTCGGGATAACCCACCCGTGCCACCATGTCATGGGCGGCGAGAAAGTCGACGATTTTGCGGGTATTTTCCACGTGACGTGCCATCCTGATACCCAAGGTTTCAATTCCCTGCATGATATGAAAGGCAGTTGTCGGACTCATGCAAGCGCCCATATCACGAAGGCCCTCTTTACGGGCACGCTGAATGAAGGCGGCAGGTCCAAACTCCTCGCTGAAAACGAGATTGTGGAACCCCACATATGGCTCCGTGAGCGTGGGGAATTTTCCCGATGCATCCCAGTCGAATCGCCCGCCATCGACCAACAGGCCGCCAATGACAATGCCATGGCCGCTCAAAAATTTGGTGGCGGAGTGCATGATGATGTCGGCACCAAGCATGAAGGGTTTGATCAAGTAGGGTGTCGTAAAGGTTGAGTCAATCATAAGTGGTAGCCCTGCCTCATGAGCCACCTCCGCTACAGCCGGAATATTGAGAACATCAAGCCCCGGGTTTCCTACTGTCTCAGCGAATATCAGGCGGGTGTTATCCCGGATCGCGCTCTTGAAGGCCTCGGGGTCTCTGGGATCTACAAATGTCGTCTCAATGCCGAAACGGGGTAGGGTATAGGCCATCAAGTTGTGGCTACCCCCATAAAGTGCGGCAGATGCAACGATGTGAGATCCCGCACCCATCAGCGTCATAATGGCCAGATGCAGGGCCGCTTGGCCGCTGGCCGTTGCTATTGCGCCGACGCCATCCTCAAGTGCGGCGATCCGCTCCTCCAGCACAGCGTTGGTAGGGTTACTCAAGCGCGAGTAGACATGTCCCGCACGCTCAATATTGAAAAGGGAGGCGGCGTAATCGGAATCCGGGAAACAGAAAGACGTGGATTGGTAAATTGGTGTTGCTCGGGCACCTGTCGCGGGATCCGGTTGCGCCCCCGCATGGAGTGCAAGGGTGTCGAGTTTAGGGTAGTCGGGTCCTGCCATGCTTCTCTCCTTGGGGCGGGGTTAGCCTAGATGCTAAATCCGCCGAGCTTGGTTTCAAGGTACTCGTTGATGCCTTCTCGTGCCCCTTCTCGACCAAGTCCACTCTCGTTCATCCCGCCAAAGGGTGCAGCCGCGCTGGTCGGGTTGATGTCGTTAACGCCTATGATACCGAAGTTAAGTTGCTCAAAAACCCGCAGTCCCCGAGAGAGGTTGTTGGTGTAGATATAGGCAGCCAGCCCGTAATGGGTGTCATTGGCCATATCAATTACTTCGTCCTCGTTATCGAAAGGGATGACTGCCGCAACCGGGCCGAACGTTTCCTCACGGTAGATAATCATCTCTGGGTTGACGTTGCTTAGAAGCGTTGCTGAGTAGAAAAAACCAGCATCCAGACCGTCGCCGGTTTCACGACTACCTCCTGCGTGCAGAATTGCTCCCTTTGCAATGGCGTCGTTTACCTGCTTTTCGACCTTCTCAAGAGCACGTTCATTGATTAGTGGGCCGATGCTGTTTTCCGGATGAAGGCCATTGCCGGCCTTGAGCGCTGATACCCTTTTGCTAAGGGTATTCAGAAAGGGCTCCAGCAGTGAACGCTGAACGAAGATACGGTTGGGGCTAATGCATGCTTGCCCGGTATTCAAAAATTTTACCAGCGAGACGCCTTTGGCTGCATGGACTGGATCAGCGTCGTCAAAGACGATAAACGGTGCGTGTCCACCTAGTTCCATCGATACGCGTTTTAACTGGGGCGCGCACTTCTGTGCGAGGGATTTTCCAACCGCAGTAGAGCCCGTGAAGGTAAGTTTTTTTACCTTGGGATTGGTGCAGAATTCATCGCCAATAGGCTGCGGGTCTCTCCCTGTAATGAGGTTGACCACGCCAGAGGGCAGGCCAGCCTCCTCAAGCAGCTTTATGACTGCTATGGCGCATAATGGCGTGGACTCAGCCGGTTTGAGCACAACGGTGCATCCCGCGGCCAGGGCTGGAGCTAGCTTCCGGGTGATCATCGAAATCGGATAGTTCCATGGTGTGATCGCCGCGACGACACCAACGGGCTGTTTGTGCACGAGAAACCGCTGATCTGCGCGAGCGGAGGGGATGGTTTCACCGTAAATGCGTTTGGCTTCTTCTGCGTACCAAAGCAGGAAATCCCCGGCATACTTCACTTCATTGTTTGCCGCTTTAAGTGGTTTGCCTTGCTCGGTGGTCATGAGTTCGGCCAGAGCGCTCTGCTCCTTCATCATGAGCTGATGTGCACGATAAAGTATTTGTGAACGCTCGTAGGCAGTGGTCGACGACCAGGTTGCGCTTGCTCGGTCTGCGGCGTCTATCGCAGAACGAGCGTCCGAGGCGTTGCCATCGATGACCTCGCCAATTTTTTCGCCTGTTGCAGGATTGAAAACCGTAAAGGTGTCTCGGTCTGTGATCCAATGACCATCAATGTACATGCTGATTACCTCGGGGCGTCATGTTGACTGATCGGCGGCGGGCGGAGGGTAGCATGTTCTAACAGGGCGAGGGACTGCTGAAGGCATGTGCTTAATGCAGAGCGCCAGAAAAAACTTAGCGTTGCCTCTGGCAATGGTGAACTGGGCAGTAGGTGTTTAGGGATCGGGTTGCAGCAGTACTGTTTTAATGTCGTTGAACACCGTATCCGCGTGCAGAAAGGAGGTGCTGTAGATATTGCGGATCCTGTTGCTCTTGTCGATTAGAAACACCCGCAGGATGTGAGACATGGTGCCCAAATAATGTCCGTTCTCGTCATAGTCACGAATAACCCACTGGCCGTAAGCGTCCAGGGTGGGCTGAAGCATGCTGTCACCGGTGGTTGTCAGGAAGAGCCAGTCGGAGTCCGGGGATCTGAAGTGGTCTCCATAAGCGGAAATGACCTCTGGGGTATCTAGTTCAGGATCAAAACTGAAGCTCAATAAGCGGACGCTGCTACTGATCTCTGGGTCATGCTCTAGTTTGGCCTGCACTTGCTGCATTACGTAAGTTGCCAGAGGGCAGCCGTTTACGTCTTGGCAGGTAGTGAAGATAAAACTCAGTACGTTTACCTTGTCCCCGTAGGATTTGTGCAAGGTTGAGATACTGCCATTCTCGAGCAAAACCTGACCATCTGGCGCCTGCCCAAAGCTAGGCAATCGATAGCTGCCAGCTTCCGGCGCAACAAAGTTTAGGGGGCTATAACCCGGTGCCAGAATAACCGGCTCTTCAGAGGCCGGCGCATGCATGGTCTCGTGCATCGATGTGGCACCCGGGCTACTCGCTGGGTCCGCACTGGGCTCCATTGCGCTGGCGGGGAGGGATGAAAGCGCTAGGCCTGCAAGGAAGGTCAATGCAGGCCCAAAGAGCACCGCCCTCAAGCTCTAGTGCTCTTGGTGAGCGACGGTCTTGCTTGGTGGAGGAGTGCTCGCATAGAGGGCATGGGCCCCAAAACGCATTTGGTGAGGTGCACCTAATCCCATTTCAACAAAATCGAGGCTGAACTGGGGTATTAGTTTATCGCCATCCCAGGAGAACAACTTGAAGTACTGCAAGTCATTGCCCTCTGCAGAGTTGGTTTTATCCCAGTTGGCGAGCAGTGAAGAGGTAAAATAGACCCGCTCCCCATCCCAGCTTTGAGAGACCATATTGATCTGCTCACCAATTTGTTGTTCAAACACCTGATTGGGCGTGTGGGGATCGGAGATATCAAATAGGCGGACTTTACCGTCGTTCCATGTGTTGACCCAAAGATGATCGTCATCAGCTGATATCGAGATATCAACCGGGAGCGGGATCTTGCTGGCGTCCCCAATGTCGGCGACCGCTTTCGCTTGCCACTCTCCGGCATCATCCTCGTAGATCAGCCAAATTTTTGACGTTAGTGCCGTGGTGGTGAAGCAGTAGTTCGACTTGGATCCCCAGGCACAGCGGATTTCCAGCGGAGCTCCCGGGACGTCGAGGATCTTTTTTGGTGTTCGTGCGTGGAGATCCCAGATGACGACGGTATTGCCAAAGCGCTTCATGGCTTCCGCGTCACCCATCATTTTGCCCAGATTCATCATGTAGTTGTTCCAGCCTGTGAATGACGAGGTCACAAGGACATTACGCCTGGGCAGAGCGCGAGCATCATAGCCATAGCCATCCGCGTAGCTGCCGCTTTTCACGGCGCCTTGAAGGTTATCGTCGGTAGGCATCCAGACGCTTGAAATAAAATCTCCCGCGTTGGTGTATTCCGCCATACCGGTTCGACCGCCGTGATCGCGGTTATTTGACAGGCCTGTTATCAGCATGCGGCCCGGGAGGGCGTAGTTGGTGTGCGGCCCAACGATGCCGTCGGTGGTCGCTACAAAATCATCGATCGTGCGATGCAAGCGCGGCTTGCTCGGATCGGAGTGCACGTCGAAGATAAAAATTTTGCTCGTATCCAGCCCTGATGCCCATAGATAGCGTCGATCGTCTGTTAGCCCGGAGTGGTGGGCTTCATGGCGCCCGCCCATCGAGATACTGTGCACTACCTGCGCATAGTTAGGAGACGCCGGATTGACGTCAACGGTGACGAGCTTGTCCTCGCCGTCACCGACTCCCTCCATACCCAGAGTCCAGATGTACACATAGTCCTCCTGACCGACGATTTTAGCCATGTAGGGAGACATACAGGTCTCATCGGCCTGTACCGGCAGGCAGATGCCAATGCAGAGAAAAAAAGTTGTAAGGAGACGGCTGGTCATGGCGGTTATCCTCAGATTACGTATTATTGTCAGGGTGATGCTAGCACTAATTCAACTTATGTCGAGACCTTGTTTTCTGATGCCCGCAGGGCTTCTTGTTGTGTCAATAAGTTGCTTCGCGGCGGCAGTTAACGATAGCGGCGCGGGCGGTCACCGGGTTGGTCTTGGTGATCGTCGGGACCACTACGAGTTGGAGACCTACGCCACGCAATCTGAGGCCATATTGCCCATTGGCCCGAGTATCCGGACCGGCGGTTCGGAGCCCGAAGTTGAGTATGATGTGAACTCCGCATGGCTTGGCTTGCCGCCGGCTACTTTTACGCTGAACCCTGAAGAGGTGGCGCTGGGTCGCGATCTGTTTTTTGATCGGCGCCTTTCAGCCAACGGCACCTTGTCCTGCGGCATGTGCCACATACCAGAACAAGGATTTACGCAGCAGGAACTTGCCACCCCGGTGGGTCACGAGGGCCGATCTGTTCGTAGAAACGCTCCCTCCTTGTACAACGTGGCGTTCCGGTCGACGCTGTTTTTGGATGGTCGAGAGGAGTCGTTGACCAAGCAGGTGTGGTCGCCGTTGCTAGCAGAAAATGAGATGGCGAATACCTCAAAGGAAGCTGTCCTGGGCAGAATCAACGGATTTGAAGGCTACCAACAGCGATTCAAACTGCTGTACGAGGATGGGGTTACCGAAGACAATCTGGGTAAGGCGCTTGCGGCTTATCAGCAATCCCTGATTGCCGCAAAGTCGCCTTTCGACCAGTGGTTTTTTAGCGGTCAGGAGGCAGCTCAGGCTCCTTTGAGGCAGTTGGCGGTAACCGGGTTCAACGTTTTTCAGCGCGTTGGTTGTTCCTCCTGCCACACAATCAATCACACCCATGCGTTGTTTAGTGACGGGGCATTTCACAACACTGGTACTGGATTTCTTCGGGCCTACTTGGGATTGCAACCCGCTAGGGTCCAGTTAGCTCCTGGGGTTTTTGTCCAGCCCACTGTCCCGGTAGAGGTTGAGCGACTGGCCGATGTTGGACGGGAGGAAATTACCTCGCTCGTTGAGGATAAATGGCGGTATCGGACGCCATCCTTGAGAAACGTAGGCGTTACCCAGCCATACATGCATGATGGGTCGATACCTACCCTGCAGGGTGTGGTGGCATTTTATAACGATGGCGGCGGTGGAGATCCCAGCCAGGATCCCCGGATCCGACCTCTTGGGCTATCAGAACAAGAGCAGAAGGCGTTGGTGGCTTTTCTGGAATCCCTCACGTCGCCCGCGATAGATCACCTGGTCAGAGAGGCTAGATCGACCGCCATTCGAGACGTAAACCATGACGAGCGCTACTAGTGCCCTAAAAACATGCTCATTAAGCGACCGTAGCACTCAAGAATAATGGCGGTGGGCCAGGGATTCGAACCTACGGAGGATCACTCCTCAACGGTTTTCAAGACGGAAACAGCTTGTTTTACCAAGCACTCAAAATGCCTTACACCGCAGAAACACTACGTTTCGTGCCCTACGTTTTTCTGCAAGGCACGCGAATGGGTTGCCGCGTGACGGCGTTTTGACGGTTTTTTTTGGCGCCGTCTTTTTGACTTGAGGGGTAATCTGGACTCGGAAGGACCCCGGTTTGGATTTTCTCTCGCAATAAACTCTG
>Ga0181571_10002380_pt1 | contig 13946 bp, 16 predicted proteins | sample 101ome_17_FD_132440 | JGI IMG/M metagenome (GOLD analysis project Ga0181571, IMG submission 132440) | Coastal salt marsh microbial communities from the Groves Creek Marsh, Skidaway Island, Georgia - 101407AT metaG (megahit assembly) | ecosystem: Environmental > Aquatic > Marine > Intertidal... | reverse complement strand
CAAGTTTGGGGTCAATAATTTTTATTTCAATTTCCATAATTATTTTTTTGGTTTTCTAAAATTAATCAGTTTATTTTGATGTTTCCTTAGTTTATCCCATGAATCCACAATTTTTATTTGTGCCAGCGCACAAGTAGGAAATTTATCTATCGTCTGATTTACTAGCAGCTCAGTCATTAAGTGCATGGAGGGATTATGACCAATAATCATTACAGATGTAGTTTCTAAATTGATTTGAGAAAGAATCTCTATCAAATTCCCAACGCTTGAGTGATAAATACTATCAATAAATTTATGATGTGATGCAAAGTTAAAAATGCTTTGGATAATATCAAACGTTTCTTTTGTTCGAGCACTGGGGCTACATAATACATGATCTATTTTGAGCTTTTTTTCAAAAAATGATTCTCCAAGATCCATGGCGTTTCTTCTGCCACGATTATTTAATGGTCTATCAAAATCACTAAGATGATTGCTTGCCCAAGATGACTTAGCATGACGTAATAAAAATAATTGATTCACTTAGTTATTCTATCTTGCTTATAACCCCTTCGTACTTTAAAATCGCTTGCCTATGAGTAAAGTATGTCAAGTAACAGGCAAAATGCCTCAGTCTGGAAATCATGTTTCGCACGCTAATAATCGCGTGAAAAGAAAGTTTATGCCTAATTTACATACCCACAGATTCTGGGTTGAATCTGAAAATAGATTTGTTTCCTTAAAAGTCTCTGCTAAGGGTATGAGGATTATTGATAAGAAAGGTATCAGTGCCGTTCTTAAAGATATCCGAGCCAGAGGCGAAAAAGTTTAATTAATAAACTACTGCTTCATTAAAATCTTTAGGCCCCCCGAGCATCTCTCTATCACTTCTCGGTTGAGTTCCATCTGGGTTTGTAATTCCTAGCTCTTTACCAACTTCTGCTGCAATAAGTGTTTTGCCACTATGCTGCATTTTATTTTCCTGATCGTAAAACGCTCTAATGACTTTTCCTGCAAAAGCTTGGGAAGCGGCTCCTTTTAGAAATTCAGCATATTGTTCATCCATATTTTTACTAACTTTTTCAGTTTTTTCATCCAGAACAATACCTGACCAAAGTGAAATGGAACATACATCATGATCTTTAAAATCAAAAGCCATATCAAACGCCATTTTGTCTATTCCTGCTTTTTGAGCTCCATAAATTGGGCCATGCATATAACAACTTGAGCCATGTGAAGAAATTTGAACAACCAGTGATTTGGATGTTTTTATCAACATTGATGCTAGCGCATGACTAAGAAAATAGTTTGACTTTAATCCAACTTCAATGACAGACCATAAATCTGTTGATTTTTCCCAAAAGGGTTTGGGTAAGACTAGGTCGTCATGTATTTGGCATGCAGCATGGATAAGCATATCGAGTCTGCCATATTTATCCTCAATAATTGATTGAATGTTTTGAATGTCTTTTTTTAGATTTAAGTCTGCTGGCAAAACATCACACTCTATACCTTGTTTTTCAATATTTGAGGCCGTATCAATCAAGCTTGAATTTATCTCAAAACCAAATTGGTTTACTGTGGTGCCAGAATCCACAGAGCGTCCAACACAAATAATTGTGTCACCAGGTTTGCCAACACTTTCAGCAATTCCTTTGCCCACTCCCCTGCTTGCCCCGGTAACCAGAATAACTTTTCCTTTATCTGTCATGATGTTTCCCACCTATGCTATAAAATATATTTATGATATATCTTGCATCAAAATCTCCACGAAGGGCAGAATTACTAAAAAAAATCAATGTAGAGTTTTTGTTACTTGAAGCAGAAATTGAAGAGAATCTCGTCTTAGAAGGTAGCCCAGCGTTTAATGCAGAGAAACTTGCAAAAGAGAAGTGTTCTCAAGGGATAAAAAATGCAATTGCTACCAATCTTGAAAATTACCCTGTATTAGCAGCGGATACCATTGTTGTTATGGGCAATAAGATATATGGCAAGCCTAAGTCATCAGATCATGCTTTTACGATGCTATCAGAACTCTCTGGACAAGTTCATGAAGTCATAACCGGTGTTTCAGTTGGTGCTTGGAATTCTGAAAAAGCAGATATAGCAACGATATCTGTATCTACATTCGTAGAATTTGGAGATATTTCAGCCATTGAGCTTAAAGAATACAGTGAAACTGATGAACCCCTCGATAAGGCTGGAGCATATGCAATTCAAGGTTATGCAGAAAAGTTTATAAAAGGAATAAAGGGAAGTTATTCGAATGTCGTTGGCTTGCCGCTATTTGAAGCACTTAAACTTCTAAAACAGTTTCAATTATAGTCCGCTTTCCTGGCTGCTAAGACAGCCTGTCTTTGCAATACCCCTAATTGATGAACCGGCATAGTATCTTCTTTGAAATTGCCCCATGATTTTAATATTGGGTGAAGTTCTTGATCTTGAAGGACTGGATATTCAAGGTTTACGAAAGCATAATCTTTTTGCGCTTCTTTGCCTGACAACCATTCAAGCAATTTCACAGCTTCAGCTTTATTATTCGAAGTTTTCAACACACCGCCGCCTGAAATATTTACATGCACTCCAAATGATTCTTGATCAGGCCAGATAATTGAAAGATTGTTTCCAATTTGTTGGTCTATTAATCTGCCCAAATAATACGAATTAACTATTGTTGCGTCACATTGACCTGATTGAACTGCCTTGAGTGCTAGGGTGTCACTCGAAAATACTTTAGTGGCTAGATTGTTACTCCATCCAGATAAAATTTTGTGCGTTTCTTCTTCACTCAGCCTAAAGAGCATGCTTGCAATTAGGGATTGATTGTAAACTTTTGCTGAAGTTCTAAGGCAGAGCCTATTTTTCCATTCTTTTTCAGCTAATTCATGATAGCTTTTTGGGGGTGCTTGATTGCCTTTATCATTCACTACAATTGCTCTTATGCGTTTTGACAGTCCAAACCACTTTCCTTCGGGATCTCTAAAGTTCTTAGGAATATTATTAGTTAGAATGCTTGAAGAAATTGGTTCGAAAATATTTGCTTGGCTGGCTTGCCACAAAACTCCTGCATCAACAGTAATGAATAGGTCAGCCGGAGAATTTATACCTTCCACTTCAATTCTCTCAAGAAGTTGCTGAGCATTTCCTGAGAGTAATACGATATCAATACCAGTCGCTTCTGAATATTTATCCAAAATGGGTTCTATTAATTGAGGCTGACGAGATGTATATACAGTGAGTGTATCTTGGTTAACACTTTGATCGCAGGCTGTTAAGAATAAAGAAAAAGCTAATATTTGATAAAGTTTAGGTAGATTCATTGTTTAAAAAGTATTGATGAGAATGATAATCATTCTCATTTTTAGGTGCAAGCATTGGAATGCCTAAAATCTTATCTCTCCTATTGCATTTTTTATAAAAAATTTTTTCAATTGCGGAATATTATCTACCAGGCTAAGACCCCTATTTCTAAGAAATCTTAAATAAAGATTATCTGCTTTGAATAAACCGTTGAGAAGATTAATGCCCGACAACATAGACTTATTGATTGTTCTTCGTCTGATTTCATATCTTTTAAGAACAGAGATATCTCCAAACGAAAGATTTGCATTTCTAGCTCTGACAAGTTCTTCTAAAAGAACACTGGCATCTGCAATACCTAGATTGAGTCCTTGCCCTGCAAGGGGATGAATTGAATGTGCGGCATCAGCCAAAACACATTGGCCAGGCTTAACATAATCTTTTGTGTGATGATGCGACAAGGGGAATGAAACAATTTCACTTTCAAGTTCTAATTTGAGATTAAATTTCTTAGAGATCTTTGAGAGACTCCTCTTAACTGACTCTTTATCAGATGACGCATGAGCTTTTGGGATCGACCAAACAACAGTAAATAAATTATTTTTATTAGTTGGCATAATCGCAAAAATTTCATTTTTATAAAAGTATTGCTTTGCAGAGTTATCACTTAAGTCATTGCTAGAGACCAAAAATGTATGACCGATTTGCTCATAACTTTGAGCCTCTTTCACACCGAGCATATTTTGCTGATTTGAATCACAGTAAATAACCAAATCAGTGGATTTTTTATTTTGTTCAAAATCATTCTTTGAAAAAAAATTAAAATTATGTCTGGCCAAAGCATTATTTAGTTCATCGTAAAAAACTACCTTGGCAAGGTAATCTTCGCTAATGTCATCACTTGAAAAAGAAATCCGGCCACTGCCCTCTGCATCATAAACATAAATATCTTGAACCTCAGCTTTTGAAATTCCCAAATCCAAGCTCTTCAAAAAATCTATCGATGCAGGATTGAGAGTAATGGTTCTAATATTTTGGAAATGCTTAGGATCCCCCTCGAGGATCTTTGATGAAATGCCTGATTGTTTTAATTTGATTGATAGTATTTTTGCAACAAGACCATTGCCTGCAATTAAAATACTCATTGAATTTATGAAGACATCAGGGCTTCAATTTCTTTTGGATCTACTGGAGCACTTTGTGTAAGGTTTTCATTGCCTTGATCGGTAACAAGAATATTGTCTTCGATTCGAACCCCGATCCCCTTCCATTTTTCATCAACAGAGCTTTTGCTAGAAATATAAATTCCCGGCTCAATGGTTTGTACCATTCCTGCCTCATAATTAGTGAAATTATTGCCATCTGAATAAGCTCCCACATCATGTGTATCTAGGCCTATCCAATGGCCAACTTTATGCATGTAGAAGTTTTTGTGAGCACCTTCTTCCAATAAATCTTCGGTTTTTCCATCAAGTATGCCCAAATCAACCAATCCCTCAGTAATAACTCGTTCAGAAATTTCTTGAGGCTGCATAATATGATTCCCTGTTTTGACCGTCTCAATGGCTTGTTTGTGAGCCTCCAAAACAACCTTATAAACTGCTAGCTGCTCATCACTAAATTTTCCATTCACAGGATATGTTCTTGTGATGTCTGACGCATAACATTCATATTCTCCACCTGCATCCACTAAAACTAGATCACCATCATTTAAGGTTTGATCATTCTCAACATAATGCAAGATGCAAGCATGTTCACCACCGGCAACAATCGGCGTATAGGCAGGAAACCTTGAGCCTTGCTCAGCAAATTTATATAAATAAAATGCTTCAAGACTTTGCTCATTCATATTAGGAGCAACAAATTGCATGGCTGCTTTATGCGCTTGTGCGGAAATCTCACAACCCTTTTTCATTAATTGAATTTCTTTTTCTGATTTAACTCGCCTTAACGAGGATAAAAATAGCCCAGCATCAAGGTGCTCGATGGCTGCAGTATGGCGATCTTTCAATCTTGCCTGCTTAACCCAACCTGCAACCCTCTTAGAAAAATCTTCTTTGTAACCAATCAATGAAAAAACCTTGTTACATCCTGCCAATAAATCTGGAATGGTTTGATCTGCCTCATGATTGTTATATCCCTGAGAAAATCCATAGTCATCTACCGCGCCTTTAGGTCCGGCACGATATCCGTCCCAAAGTTCTGAATGTTCATCTTTTGGAGGGACAAACATATAGGAACTTAAGTTTGCCTCGCTATCAGTTTTAATAAGTATTATGGAATCTGATTCATTAAACCCGGATAGATACCAAAAATAACTATCCTGTCTAAAAGAGTAAGTATGATGAATGTTACGTGAAACATGATCATTACTCGCAATAAGTAGGCATGCATTCGGACCCATTGCACTGCCAACTGCCTTTCTTCTGTCTGTAAACATAGTGTTCATAAAAGCATTTTACTCTTTTTTTGTATCAAACTTCCCTAAATTACATCTAAGATTTAAACTGATATTTAATGGAATCGAAAGAAACAGGGCTCTCTGACCTAATTAAAAAAGTAAATGACTTGCTCAATAGGTTCAATGAGCAAAAAGGAATCATTGATCACTACATCAAACAGGAAAGGGTTTGGAAAGAAAATAAAATCTTACAGGCACAAGAAATTGAGTCCTTAAAGAGAGACCTAGCTAAACTGCAATCAAGATCTGAACATGAGTGATAAAGAAATCCTATCGATACGTGTGATGGGAAGAGATATTTCAATTGCTTGTCCTCCTGAGGATAAGCCACTTCTATTAGAGGCCTCAACAATTCTAAACAAAGAGATTGAACAGATACCAGATAAAGGCAACGCGCTAATTTTGGCAGCACTTAATTTAGCGTTTCAGTCACTTAAGGGAACGCAAGTAAGTGACGATGATTCAAATAAAATTAATCAAATAATCTCATCCATTGATGATGCCCTGAATGAATCTTGTTTGAAAAAAATCCTGCATGCTGAAGTCAATTTTAAGATGTATAATTTAAACACTGGTTCATTTGCCAATACATTCGATATCTTTGAACCGATACTTAAATGATAGGCAATATTCCACTGTCGATGTTGTGCAATACCTTAGGGAAGCCTGATTCGATAAGAGCTTTGCCACCTGGACTTTCGGTTCAGGAAAAAATGTATAGCGGTGAATTGGTTTTTAGCCTCCGTAATCGTGAAATCTGATTTAAGAAAATCACAACTTAATCGGAGGCTACATCTTCCTCAAAATGAATACCTTGATCGATCAAAAAAAATACAAACAAATATTGTTGAATCTGAAATTTTTCATGAAGCAAACCTGATTGCTTGCTATTTACCTATAAAAAATGAGGTGGACACAAGTTATATCATTAAGAGTTGTTTTGATTTAAATAAATTAATTGTTCTTCCAAAGATTATTTCTAACAGCATGATTTTTACCCTACATAAAGTTGATGATACTTTTGTTCTAAACAAATTTGGTATTAAGGAAACTGACAATGAAGAGATTTCAGTTAATGACATTGAGTTATTTATATGTCCTTGTTTGGCATACAACAAGTCAGGTAATAGATTGGGTTATGGAGGCGGGTATTATGATAAAGCCCTATCCTCAAGTGGTGCTAAAAAAATAGGAATTGCTTTCGAATTACAAAAATTATCATTTGATAGTGAACCTCATGATATTCCAATGGACTACATTTGTAATGAAAATGGATTATTTACCTGCTGATAAATCACCTTTTTTAACAAGGTTTACAATACTTTCGGCAAGAATCTTAGGATTTTCCATTGCAGCAAAATGCCCTCCTGGGTGAGTATCCCAATGCTTTATGTTATATATTTTTTCAGCCCAAGCCTTGGGAGGCTTTGCGATCTCATGATCAAAAACTGCACAGCCTGTAGGTTGGTCTACATAGTCAAAAGAAAAACCTGTTTGACCATTCTCATAATAAAGTCTCATCGATGAGGAAATAGTTTCTGTATACCAATAGAGTGAAACAATGCTGAGTACATGATCAAGAGGTATAACTAATTGATCTGAATTGTCGTCGGTCCACGCATGAAACTTTTCGATAATCCATGCAGCCAGACCTACTGGAGAATCATTTAAACCATAAGCAACGGTTTGAGGTTTTGTACTTTGAATAGCAAAGTAACCAAACCCCTTCTCTTGATATTTCTCAAAGTTTTTCATCCCTTCAATCTCTTCCTCGGTAACCCCTTGCATAGGATCATCGCTGTCAGGAGGCCAGGCAAGAACTAAGTTTAAATGCAAGGCTTTGCAGCTATCCTTGAACTGATCCGCCATCCACTTACTCACTGTTGCACCCCAATCACCACCTTGAGCTATATATTTTTTATATCCAAGAGCAAGCATAAGTTCATGGTTAATCTTTGCAATTTCCTGAGAGTTCATTCCAAAATCATTTGGTTTAGAAGAGAATCCATAACCAGGCATTGAAGGACATACAACATCAAAAGAAACTCCATCTATTCCTTCATTAAGGATCGGTATGATTGATAAAAACTCCTGCACACTCCCTGGCCAACCATGCGTCATCACTAAGGGGTATGCATTTTTATGTTTTGATTTACTATGAAGAAAGTGAATATCTAACCCTGAGCTTGAATGAAACATATGGCTACCAGCATTATTGATTAAAGCCTCATGATCTCGCCAACTAAAATCATTAACCCAAGCATGCGTAGCTTTTTTCAAATAATCTAGGCTTGTTCCGAGGGACCACTTATTATCATTTAATTCATCTGGCCATCGAGAGAGCGCTATTTTTTCATGCAGTAAATCAATTTTTGATTGCGGGACATAAACTTCAAATTCTTTTATATTTTTCATTTCAAAAAATTTATGTAGCCGACATTGTCAGACTCTTCGATAAACTCATAATCAAGTGACTGAAGATGCTTGATTAGAGATTTTTGTTTACCCGTTTCTTCCTGGATACCAATTAAAACATTTGCAAATGCAGCCCCAAGATTTCGGTAATGAAAAAGTGAAATATTTCTTTCGGATCCAAAGGCTTTAAGAAAATCCAATAAAGCACCTGGTTTCACAGGAAACTTACATCTAAACAGCCTTTCATTTAAATTATTGGCTTTAATTAAGTGGCCTCCAATCATATGACGCAAATGATCGTTGGAAATAACACTGCGAGTTAAGTCGGAATATGAGAAGCGACTTTTTTTTAACTTTGCTCTTAATGTTTTAAAGGCATTATCATTTTTAAGACGAATACCAACCAATACATGTGCCTCAGCCTGATCAGAAAAACGATAATTAAATTCGGTAATCTGTAACTTTCCAAAGATTCTGCATAACTTAAGGAAACTCCCTGGTTTTTCAGGGATCTTTATACTCAATAATTTCTCACGATCTTCACCTACTTCAGATCTCTCAACAATATAGCTAAGTCTTTCAAAATTTATATTTGCGCCACTGCTAATTGCAATTAATTTCTTATTATTAATTTTTTTACAGTACTTTTTTAAACCAGCAAGAGCTAATGCCCCTGCAGGCTCAGATAAAACTCTGGTGTCTTCAAATATATCTTTTACGGCAGCACATACCTCGTCAATTGACACCGTAATAACACCGTCAACACACTCTTTAATTACTTCAAAAGTATGTTTACCAATTTGTTCAACAGCCACGCCGTCAGCAAACAGTCCAACTTCTCTTAGTTTTACACGCTTATTAAATTTAACTGCCTCCAATAGACATGCTGAATCTTCTACTTCTACACCATAGACTTTAGTTTTTGGTGAATGTTGAGCAATCCATGCTGATACACCTGCTAACAGGCCTCCTCCACCAACTGGTACAAATACGGCATCAAAAGCTTCTTCCTCTGATTCAATCTCCTTACCTATCGTACCCTGACCCGCAATGGTTAGTGGGTCATCAAAGGCAGGAATTAACTCCATCCCTTTATCCTTGGCAATCTGAGATGCCTTTTTGTATGCCTGATTATAGTTATCACCATGTAAAAGGATTTTTGAGCCAAATGATTGTACTGATTGGATTTTAATTTCTGGAGTTGTTTCAGGCATAACAATTAGACATGGGATCTTTAATTTTTGTGATGCATTAGCAACGCCCTGAGCATGATTTCCAGCAGATGCAGCTATAACTCCTAGTTTTTTTTGTGATGCAGACAATTGTGAAATCTTATTGTAAGCACCTCTATTCTTAAAAGAAAAAACTGGTTGCAAGTCCTCTCTTTTTAAGAAAACGTCATTAGCTAATTTCTTAGAAATATTTTTAGCAAAAGTAATCGGGGTCTTAATAGCAGTATCATAAACAGTGGCCTGATTAATTAAATCAATGTACTTCTTGGATTGCTTGAATGATCCCGTTTTTTTTATTTTTAAACGCATAGTAAAAGCTAATATTTTGTTTATTATACAAGTATGAGTGACGCAAAGGTGCAGGTTGCTAAAAAGGCGTTTGAGGAAATGGCTCCTCAAATAAATAAAGAATCTATATTAGGAATTGGAACCGGATCCACAGTCAATTGCTTCATTGAGATCTTAAAACAAAGCAATGTTCAGTTTAAAGGTGCCGTATCTAGCTCTGAGGCTTCTACCCTACTTCTTCAAGAGTTTAATGTAGAGATTTTTAGTCTTAATGATGTAAATGAAATTCAGTTTTATATCGATGGAGCTGATGAAGTTGACCCATCACATAACTTAATTAAGGGTGGCGGCGGAGCTCACACCAGAGAAAAATTGGTTGCCTCGGCTTCGAATCAGTTTATTTGTATTGTAGATCAATCAAAGCATGTTGAATGTCTAGGAGACTTTGGTGTTCCTGTTGAAGTTTTAATCGAAAGTAGAAGTTTTGTTTCAAGAGAAATTGTAAAACTAGGAGGAGTTCCAACTTATAGGAGCGGTGTCATTACAGATCAAAACAATCATATCATTGACGTTTCAAAGCTTGATTTATCAAATCCAAAAGATATGGAAATTCAAATAAATTCAATACCAGGTGTTGTTGAAAATGGGATATTTGCTATCAGAAAACCAAACAAGGTTTTAACTGCTTAACTATTAAGGTCAGTTGTTATTTTATAGGTTAGTTCTTCGGAACTTGGTTTAACTTTTGATCGAAAACCCTCTACAGTCAAACCATCTTTTGAGATTAAGTATTTATTAAAATTCCAATTGGGTTCCATGCCAGAAGCTTCAGCAAGTTTCTTAAAGAATGGTAGTGCTTTGGAGCCCTTCACTTTACTGGTCGTTAGCATAGGGAATGTTACGCCGTATTCAGTTGAGCAAAACTCAGAGACCTTGGAATCATCTCTAAATTCTTGATAGAAATCTCTTGATGGGACACCTAAAACGACGAAACCCTTTTCTGAGTATGTTTCATAAAGTCTTTGTAACTCAGTATATTGATTTGTATATCCACATCTACTCGCAACGTTTACAACAAGAACTGATTTTCCGGTTAACTCACAGAGATTTAGCTTTTCATCAGAATCAAGCAACCTGATTTCATGATCTAACAATTCTGAGCAGGCACTCACAAATTGGGTGATCCCAAAAAAGCACAGTGATATTAGTAAAGCTAGTACTAAGCGCATAGGGAAATACTATACTACAGGTGCAACAGCATAAATACTTGAAAGAAATAGAGTTACTAAAGTAAGTACCTCTACAGATTCAATGATTTTTTTCTTATGTCTATTGCTCATATTTTTTAAAAAAGGAGGGCATTGAGCCCTCCATTATTTCCAGAGAATGTCAGCAATACATAGGGGGAGAGGAGTGCTGACAAGTATTATTATATGTATTTATATTTAAATATCAATACTATTTATAAATAATTTTTATTAATTTTAAGATATAAACTATATGAATTAATCAGCAATATTAAGATATGTATAGTGTATTTTCAGTATATTTAACAAAATAATGCCTATATAATTTCATCTCTATTCAGAGAATTTACAGAAAATAAGAGGTATTTAATGAAAGGTACAGTTAATTACGAATTACGAGGTGATATTGCAGTCCTTGAGGTTGATAATCCACCTGTAAACCCTTTAAGCAGCGGTGTTAGAGTTGGTCTTTGTGATCAATTTGATAAAGCTAATAATGATGAAAATGTTAGAGGTATTGTCTTAAAAGGAGCAGGAAATGCATTCATAGCAGGTGCAGATATATCTGAATTTGGTCAAAAAATGGAAGGTCCGGACCTCCATACTGCACTAAAAAACATTGAATACAGCGAAAAACCAGTTGTTGCGGCAATAAATGGGCCTGCTTTAGGTGGCGGTCTAGAGACAGCACTATGCTGTAATTACAGAATTGCAACTGAAAAATCAATTGTAGGCTTACCAGAAGTTAATTTAGGCTTATTGCCCGGTGCAGGTGGAACGCAAAGGTTACCAAGAATAGTTGGGCCATCACAAGCACTCAAAATAATGCTTTCTGGGGTGCCAGTTCCTGCAAAAAAAGCACTTGATCAAGGTATTTTAGATAGCATTTCTACCGGTGATTTAGTAGAGGATGCGATTAGCTTTTTGCATAAAAAGCTTGATGAAACAACTGAACATCCAAAGGTAAGAGACTTAAATGAAAAATTAGTTGAAGCACGTGGCAATGAAAACGTAATGGCAGAAGCAAAAGCTTTAGCATCTAAGTCAAGAAAAGGTCAATTTGCACCTGGTCAAATTATTAAATGTGTAGAGGCTGCAATTGAAGAAGATGATTTTGATGCTGGTATGAAGAAAGAATCTGATTTATTTCTAGAGTGTTTGCTGCATCCTCAAAGAGAAGCAATGATCCATATTTTCTTTGGTGAAAGGACAGCTGGAAAAATATTAGATGTTCCTAAAGATACAGAAACCCAAAAAATAGGATCTGCAGGTGTTGTTGGCTCAGGAACAATGGGTGGTGGTATTGCAATGAATTTTGCTAATGCAGGTATACCGGTAATTGTTCTTGATCAAGATGAGAAGAACCTAGAAAGGGGAATAGGTGTTATAGAAAAAAATTATCAAATGATGGTTGACCGTGGGAGACTTTCACAAGAAATGAAAGATGGTGTCATGAGCTTAATTACACCATCACTTAATTATGAGGATTTGGGTGACTGTGACATTGTGGTTGAGGCGGTTTATGAAAATCTTGAATTGAAACAAGAAATATTTAAGAAACTTGATGACGTAGTTAAGGGCGATGCTATTCTTGCAAGTAATACCTCAGGTCTTGATATTGATGCAATTTCATCAGTAACTGAAAGGCCAGAGAAGGTAGTGGGTACTCACTTTTTTAGCCCAGCTAATATCATGAGGTTATTGGAAATTGTAAGGGGAGAGAAAACATCTAAAGAAACCCTTGCGACAATAATGAAGTTAGGAAAGATTATAAAGAAGGCTGCGGTTATGTCCTTAAATGCTCCTGGTTTTATAGGCAATAGAATGCTTTTTGGTTATACCCAACAGGCAAATATGTTGTTACTAGAAGGCGCTTTACCTAATCAAGTTGATACTGCACTTGAATCCTTCGGAATGAATATGGGACCTTTTAGAATGATGGATTTAGTTGGATTAGATTTAGGGTGGAGGTCAAGAAAACTTGCAAAACTTGAAACACCTCTTACTAATAAAATTGCAGATGCATTATGTGAACAAGAAAGATTTGGCCAAAAAAATGGTAAGGGTTTCTATAATTATTCTGATGGATCTCGTGCCCCTAACCCGGCACCAGAAAATGAAGAGATCTATGTCAAGGTTGCAGAAGAAAATGGTTTCACTAGAAGAGATATTTCTGATGAAGAAATAGTTGATAGATGTATTCTCGGTTTAGTAAACGAAGGAGCGAAGATCTTGGAAGAAGGTGTTGCTCAAAGATCAAGTGATATGGATATCGTTTATATCAATGGTTATGGTTTTCCTATATGGAGAGGTGGTCCAATGTTTTACGCGAATTCAATTGGTCTAGACAAAGTACTTGAAAAGATAAATAAATTTGCAGAAAAAGATCAAGATTTCTGGAAACCAGCAGATTTACTGGTTGCATTGGCTAATAATGGTGGGAAATTTGCTGATGCGCCAACCGATGATCTCAAAAAAGAGAAATTAGCATTTAAGCAAGAAGTTAAGTACTAAATTTTAATATTTACCTCCGTTTCTTCAGGGATGTAAGAAAACAGCTCAATTACATCATTATTGAACATCCTTATACACCCATGTGACGCTTTCTCGCCTATGAGTCCTTCTTCATGTGTGCCATGAATATATATGTATCTTTTAAAGGAATCTACGTTTCCGCCTTTGTTATGACCTTCTTCAAGCCCATCAAGCCATAGTATTCTTGATGTAACGTAATCATTTTCATTATTATGTCGCTCATGAACTATCTCAGCAACTTGATTCATATTTTCTCTACTAACAAAAATTGTATTTTTTTCAACATTTGTTCCTATTTTAGTAAGAATTTTGTGTTTTCCTAGTGGTGTTTTATAGGAATTTTCGATTTGACCCTCTCCAAAAGATGAGCTAGATATAGGGTAACTAGCTAACATCAATTTATCTTCATAAACGTAAAGTCTTTGCTGTGATATATCGATTTCAATAGACTTATTAGCACTTAAAAAACTGGAAAGAATAATAAGAGTT